>Ga0307374_10000409_pt1 | contig 83264 bp, 84 predicted proteins | sample OX3MG_FD_202532 | JGI IMG/M metagenome (GOLD analysis project Ga0307374, IMG submission 202532) | Soil microbial communities from Risofladan, Vaasa, Finland - OX-3 | ecosystem: Environmental > Terrestrial > Soil > Coastal area > Acid sulfate soil | place: Finland: Risofladan, Vaasa | collected... | reverse complement strand
GCTGTAGAGAGGGCTTCGGGATGGTGCTTTCTCCGTGCATCTGCCTCGGGGAGGCGTGTGCGTGCGGTTGGGGATCCTGCGCCGACAAACGGCAACAAGTTTAGTAAGTGGGTCGGAGTTGGCCGGGGTGATCGCACCAGGGGCGTGGCGTAAGTGTGCGATCTGATCCAGGATCGGCTGGGAGGCGACGCCCAGAATCGAACTGGGGATAGAGGTTACCTTCGGCGGATTGCCGGGCGGTGCGGTTGGCAGCGTTGGATTCGGTCAAGGCGATGCAACAAGGGGCAATCTGTATACGACCTTGCCCTGTCGAGTCAACCCGATACAGGGGAATGAAAGGAGTTAGGCAGCGAGAATGGCAGCGGGCGGGAGGACTATCCGGCGGGCGCGTTGATGTGGCCGCGACCAGGCGCACGGCGCAGGCACGGCAACATCTCGACACGCGACGGCGGGCGCTGATGAGTTACCCCTTCCTCACGCCCGAGATGCAGCCAGATTCGGGACTGTCCGAATCGAGTCGCTGTCATTCATGGAGCGAGCTGCGCAATCTCGCGCTCTCGCGGCCATTTCGCGGCAGCCTGACCAGGGACAACTTTGCCCAGCGGATCAACTGGCCGACTAATGCGTGCGGGCACTGCCACGCGCGCGGCACCGCCGAGCACGGGAATCGTTTTAGCTGCCGATAGCCGGTTCACACTAATGGCAACGCTGCCAAATAATCAGACCCTACCGGCCTACTACGGAAGGCGACCACTGGTATGCCCGCAAGCGTAAGAGTCTTGGTTCGAGAGTCAGGCGTTGACTGGCTTGAAGCTTTCGTCGGTTTAGGCGGCAGGATTTCAGACAAAGAGAAGGCTGAACGCCTACGCCACGCGCGGAGGAGCCCGTAGAGCCTCCCGGGGTCTAGTTACTCACGAACAGGCGTTCGGTGGCTCCTGGGGCTCATGGTGATGCGCAGCGTGGCTTGTGGCGTCAGACAGCCATGCGCAGAACGCCGAGCAGGACCGCTAAGAGCCCTAGGACGGGCACCAGGCAGCCGCAGCCGAACGTCGGGAAGCATCCGACACAGCCGATCCGCCCCCGTGGTTTCATGCGGCCTCCCGCCACAGCTCACTGAGGATTCCCGGTCGCATGACCGCCAGAACGACCAGGGCGACGACTAGCAGAACCTCATCCAGCGGACCCGGCCAAGGCAACAGAGACAGCGCGATCGCCGGCCTGACGCCGCGCGGAACGCGCTTATCACTCACCAGGGCCTTGCTCATGCGGAGCAGACGCCTCATGCCACCTTCTTACCCATCCCGAAGGAGATCAACCCGTGCCCAAGACGGCAACTATGGAACCCAAAGTGACCAGGCCGACCATCGGCGATCTCGTCCTGGTTGGAGGCTCGCTGTATCTGTTCGAGTCCGAATCCTCCGACACGCGCGCCGGGGTCACCACGACCTCGTACCACTGCGCCCTCATTGGCCCGCCACACGCCAACTCCTCAATTGGCCGCGTCGGCCGCACCGTGACCGCCGACCAGATCACGGCCATATTCAGGGCTGCATCATGACCACCGATCTAACCCGTATCCATCCCCGCACCCCGACACATCGGCCCAGCCACTGGAGACGCAGTGACGCCATCCGGGCGGGATCATCGAACAGCAGGCGATCCGCAAGGCTGCGGCAGCCTTTGATGGCGTCGTCAAGGCTTATTCCGATGCCGGCTTCTCAGCCATCGCCGAAAAGCTCGCGGTCGACGGGCTGCCGATGCTGATCGCGGAATTGAATCGCAAGCTCCCCGACTGGGACGAGCGCGACATGACCATCAAGATCGGCGCACTCGGCGAGATCGAGGTTACGGCCGCAGCCTCACCTCCACCCGTCGTGAACGTGAACATTCCCCCGGACATGATTCGTGTCGCCCTTGCCGCGCCCCAACTGAACATCGCCGAGGGCGCGATCCAAGTCTGATTGGAGGCGACGCCCAGAATCGAACTGGGGATGGAGGTTTTGCAGACCTCTGCCTTACCACTTGGCTACGTCGCCGCCCGCTCAGTTCGATTCTACCTTCGAGCGTCGCCCGGGCCGGGCCGCGCCCGCTAGGCTGTGGGCACTTGCCAGACCAGCAATTCCGAGACGTCATGGCCCGGCTCCCGGCGGGCGTCGTGATCGTCAGCTCGCGCCTCGATGGCGAGTACCGCGGGATGACGGTGAGCAGCCTGGTTTCGATCTCCCTCGAGCCTCCCATGGTGCTCGTGGGGCTCGAGCGCGAGTCGGCGACCCGGGCAGCCTTGCTCCAGGCCCGGGCTTTCAACGTCAGCGTGCTGACCAGGTCGCAGGAGTTCATCGCCGACCGGCTTTCGGGCAGGGCGCCCTCCATCGACGCGGCATGGAGCACGCTGCCGCACCACCTGGGGGCGAACGGGATCCCTCTGGTCGACGGCTGCGCCGCCTGGCTCGAATGCAGGCTCGACCAGGTGCACGAGGCGGGCGACCACGACATTTTCGTGGGCCATGTCGAAGCGGTGGCCGCCGGGTCGGGCGATCCCCTGGTCCTTTGGGACCGCGCTTTCTGGACCCTCCACTAGAAGGGCAGGTCCTCCTCCTCCATCCCGAAGTGATGGCCGACCTCGTGGAGGATGGTGCGCTGGACCTCGGCCACGAGCTCGTCGAGTGTGTCGACCGCCTGCTCGTGGGCGCGCTTGAAAAGGGTGATGCGCTCCGGCATGCCGAGGTCGACCAGCGCGGTCGCACCCTCGTACAGGCCCATCAGCCCTTGCGGCGACGCCTCCTCGATGATGAACACGGTGTTCTCGAGGTAGGGCCGGAACTCGTCCGGGATCGAGTCGACCGCCGACTGCGCCGCAGACTCGAATTGCTTCATGCTCACCTTCATGCATGAATTGAAGCGCGTGGTGGTCGTCGGCGCAGGAACGATGGGCTCGCAAATTGCTCTCCAGACCGCGCTGAGCGGCCGCTACGAGGTGACCCTGGTCGACGCGGTCGCAGCGCAGCTCGACAAGGCACGGGCGCAGAACCGCCGGCTGCTCGATCGCTCCGTCGAGAAGGGCCGGCTCACCCGCGAGGCGGCGGACCAGGCGCTTGCGCGGGTCACGGACTCGAACGACCTGGCGTCGGCTGCGCCCTCGGCGGACCTGGTGATAGAGGCCGTGATCGAGGACTTCGCTGCCAAAAAGGAAGTGTTTGAGGCCCTCGGCAAGCATGCAAAGAAGGACGCCATCGTGACGAGCAACTCGAGCACGATCGCCATCAGCCGGCTGGCGGATTTCACCGCCCGCCCCGAGCGTTGCTGCAACACGCACTTCTTTCACCCGGTCACCGTCATGCAGCTCTGCGAGGTGGTGCGCGGGCCGAAGACCTCGGACGAGACCGTAGAGACGGCGATGGAGTTCGTGCGCAGCATCGACCGCACTCCAGTGCTCCTGCAGAAGGAGATCTGGGGCTTCATCGTCAACCGGATCCTCTTCGCCGCCTCGGAGGAGGCGATGCGCCTGCTCGAAGGCGGATACGCGAGCGCGGAGGACATCGACGTCGCGGTCCAGAAAGGTTTGAACTGGCCGATGGGGCCGTTCCATCTCCTGGACTTCAGCGGCCTCGACATCTTTTATGGGGCGATGAAGGACCGCCACCGCCAGGGCGAGGGCTCGGACGCGCCCGAGGTGCTCCGCAAGCTCGTCGAGGCGGGCCACCTCGGACGAAAGACCGGCCGCGGTTTCTTCGACTACTCAAGCTAGTCCCGCGGGGCAGAATTGATCCTGCCCCCGTAGCCCAATGGCAGAGGCAGCCGGCTTAAACCCGGTCCAGCGCGGGTTCGACCCCCGCCGGGGGTATTGCCACTCCAGTCCGCCTACAATCGTCCGAGAGATGACGCCGCGTTTCGAAGAAGATCCCGACGAAGAACCTGACCAGCCGGCGCGACCCGAGCAGCCGGGCGACGGCGCACGGGCGATGGGACCCCTTCCATCGGTTGGCATGCCCGCGCGCGAGCTGGAGTTCTCGACACAGGTCCTGACTGTGGCCCAGGTTGCTGACGGCGTCACCCTGGTCAAGCGCCTGCAGGAGGCCGGCGCCGACGGATGGGACCTGGCCGAGGTGATCGACGGGGGGGACAAGCGCGTGCTCCTTTTGCGGAGACCGAAGCGCTCATCTCGTGAGTCGCGTCGGGTGGGTTTCGCGCCTCCGATGCGGAACTGACCAGCCCGCCCACTCGCCGCAGGCGCCGCATTCTCGTGGTCGAAGACGACCCGCCGATCAGGGCGCTCGTCACCGAGGTGTGCAGGCTCCAGGGCCACGAGGTGCTCGAGGCGGCCACGGGAAGCCAGGCTCTCGAGCTCGCCATCAGCGGTCAGCCCGACCTCGTGCTGGTGGACTGGGTGCTGCCCGACATCAGCGGCACCGAGGTGATCCGCGAGCTGCGCCGTCAGGGGCTGACCAGCCCGATGGTCATGCTGACGGGCCGCTCGACCAAGATGGACGAGGTGGTCGGGCTGGAGGTCGGTGCCGACGACTACATCACCAAGCCGTTCGACTCTCGCATCCTCGCCGCTCGCATCAATGCCCACCTGAGGCGCTCTGCTCTCGCGGAGTCCGGCGGCGGCCGGGAAGGGGTGCTGACCATCGGCGCGCTGCAGATCGACAACGGGTCGCGGCGGGTCAAGATCGCCGGCCAAGAAATAGTCCTGACCATGACCGAGTTCAACCTCCTCGCAGTCCTGGCTGCCAACCCCGAGCGCGTCCTGACCCGCGCGCAGCTGCGAGACAAGGTTTGGGGCTACCCCCACGACCTCGATGACCATTCGGTGGACCCGCACGTGCAGAGGCTGAGGCGCAAACTCTCGGAGCACTCGAACACGGGCGTGAGCCTCGAAGCGGTGCCGGGCCTCGGTTATCGCCTGTCGGTCAAGCCTGGTTGACGGACGTGGCGGAAGAGCCCCAAACGCTCTTCGGCCCGGTGACCGCCGATCTCGCGACGGTCGAAGCAAGCCTGCGCGCCGAGATCAACGGCGATCCCTCCGTGGTCTCCGCGCCCATGGCGGATCTTTTCGAGGCCGGAGGCAAGCGCATCCGGCCCGCCCTGGTCCTGCTCGCGGCTCGCTGCGGCCATTACGAGCTCGCGGACCTGATGCCCGCAGCAACAGCCGTCGAGCTCACTCACGCCGCGACACTCGTGCACGACGACGTGATCGACCGCTCGGCGGTCAGGCGCGGGCGGCCCACCGTCGCGGCTCTACGTGGTGACGAATCGGCAATCGTCATCGGTGACTTCTACTTCGCCAAGGCCTACGAGGTGGCGGCGCGCGCTCGCTCCGCTGAGGTGGTCGGCATCCTGGCGCGCTCGGTGATGGAGATCTGCGCAGGAGAGGTAAGGCAGCAGGCGATCCGGTACCAGTACAGGACCGGCATCGACGAGTACATGAGGAGAATCGAGGCCAAGACCTCCGCGCTGCTGTCTGCGTGCTGCGACATCGGTGCGCTGCTCGGCGGCTTGAGCGGTGGCGAGCGCGCAGCGCTGCGTGCGTACGGCCGCCAGCTCGGCCTGGCGTTTCAGATCGCCGACGACGTGCTCGACTACATCGGAACCGAGGGAGAGCTCGGCAAGCCGACCGGTCATGACGTCGAAGAAGGATTCGCGACTCTGCCGTTGATGCTCGCCATGCAGGACGAATCGGTGGCCAGGGAGCTGAGTGCGATGCTCGATATTGATCAAAAGCTGGATGCCAAGGACGCTCGGCGTGTCGTCGACGCCGTTGCTCGCAGCAGCGGCCCAGCCGCAGCATTGAAGACGGCGCGCGAACATTCGGCCGCAGCGCGCGAACAGTTGAAAGCCCTCACGCCTGGCGATGCGACCATCGCGCTCGAAGGTCTCGCGGACTACGTGGTTTCCCGAAAGCTCTAATCTGTCGGCGTGTCCCGGGTGGGGATGGTGGCATGAGCAGGGTCAGGCTCGTCGGCGTAGGTCCTGGACATCCTGGACTGGCGACCGTGCAGGCAACCGAAGCGATCAGGTACGCAGACGTCATCCGTCACTGCGATGGTTGTGGCGCCGGACTGCTGCACCTTGCACCGGTCAACGCAGACATCGCGCCGCTCGAATCGCATGACGAGGTAATCCACCTCGCGCGCGCGGGCCGCAGCGTGACAGTGCTCTTTCCCGGCAACCCGTACGCGTTCTCGAACGGCAGCGCGCTCGCAGAGAAGCTGGAGCGGGCCGGAGTGGATTTCGAAGCTCTTCCCGGGCTGATCATGGAGCTTGCGGCTCCGATGATGAGCGGCATCCCCCTGACCATCGAGGGCCTGTCTGCGTCGGTCGGCCTCGGCCTGGTCAAGGGCGCAGAAACCGTGGTGCTCCGGCTCGCCTCAGGCTGGTGGGAGTCGGGGATCAGCGCCTTGCTCGCGGAAGGCCGCTCTGCCGAAACACCCGCAGCCCTGCTGCTCAACCCAGGGTTGCCGGGCCAGCATCGGGTGAGCGCACCCCTCGGCGAGCTCCTGCGCAAGGCCAGCACGTACGGCCTGCGTGGTGACGCGCTGCTCGTGCTGGGTCCTGGCGCCGAGATGGCCGAGCGCCTCGACACCATGTCGCGCCGCCCGCTGCACGGGCGCCGCGTCCTCATCACGCGGGCGCGTCACCAGATCGATCCGTTCCGCCGCGAGCTGGTCGACCTCGGTGCGGCGGTGATGGAGATTCCGACTCTCGAGATCCGGCCGATGCCCACCGACGAGCGCGTCCACAACGCGATCCAAAGCCTGGAGCGCACCGCGCTGGTCATCTTCGCTTCGGCCAACGCGGTCGACATCTTCTTCCAGATGCTGCTGGGCACCGGCGCCGACGCTCGCGCTCTCCACCCCTCGAAGCTGTGCGCGATCGGCCAGGAGACGGCCGAATCCCTGGAGAGACACGGCCTACGGCCTGAGCTGGTCACGTCCGAGTACACGGCGGAAGGCCTGGCCAAAGCCCTCGAGGGCTGGGAGATGAAGGGAATGCGCGTCCTGGTGCCGCGTGCGGAGGTCGCGCGCGACGCTTTACCATCCCTGCTGGCCAATCGTGGTGCAGAAGTCGAGATCCTTCCCGTCTACCGTTCGATGTGCCCGCCAGAGGCGGGACCTGCCCTGCTGCGGCTCTTCAACGCCGAAGGCGTGGACGTGATCACCTTCACCAGCTCCTCCACCGTCTACAACTTCGTCAAAGCCTTCCCCGAGGACCGCCTCCCGGCGATCCTGGGTGACGCTGAGGTGGCATGCATGGGCCCTGTCACCGCCGACACTGCGCGCAAGCTGGGCCTGAGCGTCGCGATCGTGGCGCGCGAGTACACGACACACGGCCTGGTCCAGGCCATCGCCGAAGCGGCCGCCCGCCAATGAGCAAGGCGCGCGTGAGGCGGCCCGCGTCGAGCGTGCCGTCGGAGGCCGAGCTCTCATGGGGCAGCCGCGGTCCATGGATCCCCTTGCTGGTGATGGCGATCGTGGTCGTCGCTGTGCTCGGCTCTGGCCTTCTGGTCGACAAGGCGCTGCAGACGCCGGCTCCACAGGCCCTGGCCGGCTGTCAGACGTCGGCCCAGATCGCGCCGCGGGAGTTCATCGGCCCACAGCCGATGTGCATCAGCGCGAGCCAAAGCTTCGACGCCACGATCAACACCACCCAGGGAGCGATCGTGGTTCATCTCTATCCCGAGATCGCGCCCGTGACCGTCAACAACTTCATCGTCCTTGCGATCCACGGCTATTACGACGGCTTGACCTTTTGGAAGAGCGAGGACTGGGTCGTACAGTCAGGCGATCCTCAAAACGACGGCCGCGGCGGCCCGGGCTACAACCTTCCCGACGAGCCCAACAGCGCGCCCGACTGGGGCCTGGGCGCGGTCGGGATGGCGCGCCCCCCTGGCGGTCCTGTGAACGGCAGCCAGTTCTTCATCCAGAAGGCCGCGTGGCCCGCCCCGGGCCCGACTGCGGTTTACAACCGCTTTGGCACTGTCAGTTCGGGCCTGGACAAGGCCCAGCTGCTGACGGCGACGGACACGATCACCTCGATCACGATCAAGGTTTCTTGATCCGGCTCTGACCTCCGCCTTACGACTCGGAGACTATAATCGGCTGACATGTTCGGTATTCACCCGGTGTACTTGGCCGTACTGCTCGTAATCGTCTTGATCATCTTCGGGCCCGGCCGTCTGCCGGAGCTGGGGGGTGCCGTCGGCAAGGCCATGCGCGAGTTCCGCAAGGCCACCAGCGAGCTGACCAACGAGGTCACGACCGCGACCCAGGCCAAGCCCGAGCCGACGGCCGCATCGGCCGCATCCACGCCGGAGAGCGCCGCCAAGGGCTCGACGTCCGAGGCTGATCCTTCGAAGAACTGAGGCTGGTTTGGTGGCCCTTCTAGATAGGGTCCTCCAGCGCGGTCCGCGCCCGGCCGCCCCGGCTGCGAACGACCGCATGTCCGTGATCGAGCACCTCGAGGCGCTGCGCCGCGTCCTCATCGTCGCGCTGATCGCCTGGGGGGTGGCGACAATCGCCGCCTTCTTCGTATCGAGACAAGTCATCACGTACCTCGTCGACCGCGCCGGGATCGGACACGCGATCTACCTTCAGCCGGCGGGCGGCGTTCTGCTCGAGCTGAAGGTGGCCATCTACATCGGCGTCGTCCTCGCCTCGCCGGTGGTGATCCAGCAGGTGTGGTGGTTCGTGAGCCCCGGGCTGCACAAGCACGAGCGCAGGTTCATCCTCCCGCTGATCGTGGCGACGATCTTCTTCTTCGCCATCGGGGTGAGCGTCGCGGTGTTCGCCTTGCCGCTCTACTTGAAGGTGCTCAACTCGTTCGCCCCGTCTGGCGTCACCTACCTCGCCGATGTGAACGCTTTCGTCAGCTTCGTGCTGCTGATGGTGATCGGCTTCGGCATCGTGTTCGAGCTGCCCGTGGTGCTGTTCGTACTTGGAATGCTGCGGATCATCAACTCGCGCTGGCTGCGGAAGAACCGCCCGATGTGGTTCCTGGGACTCGGTATCGTGGCGATGTTCCTGACCCCGGGCACCGACCCGGTGACTCCCCTGATCATGTTCGTCCCCCTTTACGTGTTCTACGAAGGAGCCTCCCTCTTGCTCAGAATTCTCAAACGATGACACCAACCTCTCGCACCGACGGACGTCAGCCCGACCAGCTCCGCCCGCTCAAGATCGAGCTCGGCGTGAACGTGCACGCGGAAGGATCGTGTCTGATCGAGATGGGCCGCACGCGCGTGTGGATCACGGCCAGCGTGGAGGACCGAGTCCCCCCCCACCGCCGAGGCAGCGGCCAGGGCTGGATCACGGCCGAGTACTCGATGCTGCCTCGCTCGACCCACGACCGCGGGACCCGCGAGGCGATCCAGGGCCGGATCGGCGGACGCACCCACGAGATCCAGAGGCTGATCGGCCGCTCGCTTCGCGCTGCGGTCGACATGGGCAAGATCGGCGAACGGACCATCACCCTCGACTGCGACGTCCTCCAGGCCGACGGCGGCACGCGGACCGCCTCGATCACGGGGGCGTTCACGGCCCTGTACATGGCCATCAAGCGGATGAAGGACGCGCGCATGGTGGAGCAGGTCCCGGTGCGCCAGTACCTCGCCGCGGTCAGCTGCGGCATCGTCCAGGGCACGCCCATGCTGGACCTCGACTACACCGAGGACTTCCAGGCGGGGACGGACCTCAACTGCGTCATGACCGAGGACGGGCGCCTGGTCGAGCTGCAGGCCACAGCTGAAGGCGCGCCCTACACGCGGGAGGAGCTCGACTCGATGCTGGCGCTCGCGGGCAAGGGGATCAAAGAGCTGATCGTCGCCCAAAAACGCGCCATCGCTTCGCTTGCCTGATCGCCCGCGGCTCGTCATCGCCTCGGGCAACGCGGGCAAGGTTCAGGAGTATCGAGACCTCTTGTCGGGCGCCGGCTTCGAGCTGGTCGCCTTCGACAGCGAGGTCGACGAGGGGGGGGACACCTACGCCGAGAACGCGCGCCTGAAGGCCGAAGAGGCCGCCGCGCGCTCCGGCCTGCCCTCGCTCGGGGACGACTCGGGCATCGAGCTGGAGGCGCTCGGCGGCTTTCCAGGGGTCCGGTCGGCGCGCCTCGCGCCGACGCAGCCCGAACGAACCGCCGAGCTCTGGCGGCGGCTGGACGGCCGGACCAGGCCGTGGCACGCCCGCTTCGTCTGCGTCATCGCCCTGGCCATGCCGGGAAGGCAGACGCGTTTCTTCGAAGGCGAATGCAGGGGTGAGCTGTTGCCGGAGGCCAGAGGGCACAACGGGTTCGGCTACGACCCGGTGTTCCTGGTGCCCGAGGCCGGGAAGACGTTCGGCGAGATGCCGGTGTCCGAGAAGCGCCGGTACAGCCACCGGGCGGCGGCGCTGCGGGCACTCTTGAAATCGGGTGTTCTGGCGGCTCTCGCCGGCTGAAGCCGACCCGCCCCGGTTACAGGCTTTGTTTTGGCTGGCATCGGATCATTGCCATCAATTGGCGACTCCTATCACCGGGCCGACTGCTGGCCCTGAGGCGCGCGGCACACCACCGGTGGCGGCCGTTCGGCTCCAACCGGTCTCAGTCCGTCCTGGGTGGCATGATCTTCCCGCGCTGATCGGCGCGGTCATTGCAGTCGCAGCCGTCGTGGCCTGGCTGACGCCTGGCCCGCTCCTGGCCAGGATGTTTCCGACCGGCCCGGTGATCAAGCTCAACACGGCCATCGCTCTGCTCGCGCTTTCCGGGGCCGTGTATGCGGCGCGGCGCTCGCGGCCCGGCTGGAATCAGCCGAAGTTGATCTCGGCCGGATTCGTCGCATTGACCCTGGCGATCGTAGGCGGGACCGCGTACGAATACATTTCGGGCCATTCGTTGGGAATCGACCAGCTGCTGGTCAAGGATCGTACTCACGGAGTGCTGCCGCCTGGCCGGATGGCTGTCGGCACTCTCATCTTTCTCGGCTCGCTGTGCCTGGCTCTGGTCGCCCTCGACTGGCCGTGGCCGCGGGTACGACCCTCCGAATGGATTGCCTGGACGGTGGCGACCTTTGCGCTGCTGGCTCTCATCGGCGACCTGTTCGCGGTCGGCCAGCTATCCGGCGTCGTAGGCGCCAGCCAGATGGCGGTCAGCACCGGCATCGTCCTCATCCTGCTGAGCGTGGGCGTGATCGCGTCGCGGCCGGAGCACGCGATCTTCAAGGCGGTTGCCGGCCCGGATGCCGGAGCCAGGTTCGTTCGCCGGTTCGGGCTGATCGCCGTCGCGATACCGTTAGCGCTGGGCGTCGCGGTCTTCGGGGCCGGGCGGGCCGGCGCGTTCGGACCCGATTTTGCGCTGAGCCTGGGAACCTTCGGGGCCATGGGCGTGGGGATGGCCGGGGTGCTGGTGGCCTCGATCTTCGTCCGGCGCGCCGAGCTTGCCGGGCTCGGACGTCGCGAGGCGGAGGTTTTCAAGATGATCGTGCAGACCGCCAACGAGGGCGTGTGGACCACCGACGACCTCGGACGCAACCTGTTCATGAACGACCGGATGCTGGAGATGCTCGGCTACCAGTCCTCCGAGCTCATGGGAAGGCGCGCCCTGGACCTCGCCCCCCCAGACATTCGTGAGCTCCAGAGCGCGCGCATGCAGGATCGCCTGTGGGGCCGAACCGAGGCGTATGAGACCGCTTTCGTGCGCAAGGACGGCTCGATCCTGTGGGCCCTTGTCGGCGCGACGCCCAGGCTCGACGCCGCCGGCAAGCCGGCCGGTTCGCTCGCGATGGTCAGCGACCTGACCTCCAGGCGTGCTGCCGAAGAGGAGTTGAAAGCTGCGCGGAGCGGGGCGCTCGAGGCGACGCGCCTGAAGTCGGAGTTCCTGGCCAGCATGAGCCACGAGATACGGACTCCGCTGACCGGGCTGCTCGGGATGGTCGAGCTGCTGAGGGCCACCGCACTGGACCAGGAGCAGGCCGGCTATGCCGAGGCGATCAGCCGGTCTGGCGACGCGCTCCTGACGATCATCAACGACATCCTTGACATCTCCAAGGTCGAGGCCGGCAAGCTCGAGCTCGAAGCCATCGACTTCAAGATCCGGTTGGTCGTCGAGGAGGTCGCGGAGCTCATGGCTCCGCGGGCCCAGGGCAAAGGTCTCGAGCTCATCGATGTGATCAACCCGCTCGTCCCCGAATGGGTGCGGGGTGACCCTGCTCGACTTCGCCAGGTGCTGCTCAACCTGATCAGCAACTCGCTCAAGTTCACCGACCGAGGCGAGATTGTCATCAGCGTCCAACCCGCGCCTGGTGTAGGGCTCGGACGGCGCATCGAGTTCGAGGTGTCAGACACAGGCACGGGGATTTCCGAGGCGACGCAGAAGCGGCTGTTCGAGAAGTTTGCCCAGGGGGACTCTTCGATCGCCCGAAAGCACGGAGGTACAGGGCTGGGCCTGGCCATCTCTCGTCAGCTGGTCGGGCTCATGGGTGGCGAGATAGGTGTGCGCAGCGAGCCTGGCAAAGGCAGCGAGTTCTACTTCACCTGCGTGTTCCAGGAGAGCAGGGTCGGTCGCTCCGAACCGGTCGCGCCGGTGGGCGACCTGAAGGGCTTGCGTGTCCTTGTCGTAGACGACAACGCGACGAATCTGCAGGTCCTCGAGCAGGCACTGAGGAGGTGGCAGGTGGAGGTGTTTGGGGGAGCTCTCGGCGTGGACGCCCTCGCGGTCTTGACCGATGCCGCGGCCCAGGGCAAGCCCTATGACGTCGTCCTACTCGACTCCCAGATGCCAGACCTCGGTGGCTTGGCGCTCGCGCGAATGATCCGCCGGAAGCCGGCCCTGGCCGGCCTCGTCACCGTGCTGCTGACCCCGGCCGCCCGGGGGGCTGTGGCGCAGGATGGAGTAGTCGATGCGTTCCTGAACAAACCGGTGAAGATCGCCGCGCTGCGCGAATGTTTGACGATGGTCAGCGGGCGGGCTCCCACCAACCCGCTGCCAACGCCGGCGGCGCACTTCGGCCCGGTCTCCGGTGCGGTCGCCGGTCAGGAATCGCTGGTCCTGGTCGTGGACGACAATCCGGTAAACCAGAAAGTCTCCAGCACCATGCTCCGAAAGCTCGGGTATCGCTCTGACCTAGCGATCAACGGCGCCGAGGCGGTGGATGCGTCCGCCAAGCGCGATTACGCCGCCATCCTCATGGACTGTGAGCTGCCCGTGATGGACGGATTCGAAGCAACTGCCGCGATCAGGCTCAGGGAGGGCTCCGCCCTGCACACGCCGATCATCGCCATGACCGCGAGCGCCATGAAGGGCGACCTCGAGAAGTGCATCGCGGCCGGGATGGATGCGTATCTCAGCAAGCCGGTGAAGATGGCAAAGCTCGGAGAGATCATCGCCGCCTGGGCCGGGCCCAATCGCCCCAATCGTGACGCGGCGCTCGCTTTGAACGGACATGCCCCCGACGCGGCGCCGCCTTCTGAAGCTCTGGTGGCCGTGGCCGATCGCCCGGCTTGATCGTCTGCCGCCTCAACCGTCCACCACAAATGCGATTCCAGACCGCCCGCGCGTTATTCAGGAGATGAGAGATGCAGGAGCAAAGCAGAAGACAGTGACCGGGCGCATCAAAGCCACCCGCCGCCGCCGCCATCAACCCGGAGCGCTGGCCACCGCCCAGCGACCGGTGTCCAGCGACCAGGCCCCCGGCGAGGAGACCGTGCAGGTCAACGACCAGTACGTCGGAGGTGGGCCGCCGCCGTCACAATCCATAACGGGGCACGACCAGCACCAGACCGGCGGCTAGCGACGCCTAATCCCGTCGGTGCACCGCCGAGCGCCGGATCGTCGCCGAATACAATGAGCGCGCCTCAGATCGTCGCCATCCGGCAATAGACGCGTGCGGCGAGCGGAGTTCTCAAAGGCGGGCGGTAGCTTAGCTCGGCAAAGCGCCTGGTTTGGGACCAGGAGACCGCGAGTTCGAATCTCGCCCGCCCGACCATTTGGCTATAATTCTGGCCATGGAACCCCTGCCACTCGCTGATGTCAAGAACCGCTTGTCGGAGGTCGTCGAGAAGGTCGCGAGCCAACACGACCGCGTGACGATCACACGCAATGGCCGGCCGGTGGCTGTCCTGGTGAGTCCACAGGACCTGGAGTCCCTGGAGGAGACTCTCGCCGTCTTGGGGGATTCCAAGGAACTTGCTGCCCTGAAGCGGGGTCTGGCCGATCTGGACGCCGGGCGCATCGCGACCTTGGAGGATATGAAGGCCGATCTCGCACGACGTGCCTGAGCTGTACCAGGTCGTCGTCAGTGCGGAGGCGCGCAAGTCTGTGCGCAGGCTTCCCAAGGAGGTGAATGCCGCGGTGGTGGTGGCTCTTGCCGCACTTGGGTCGGAGCCGCGCGCTGGGAAATCCCTTGTTGGGGAGTTGCGCGGCTTGTGGAGCCTGCGTCGCGGCGACTATCGCGTGCTCTATCGAATCAACGACGAAACAAAGCGGGTTGAGGTTGCCCGCATCCGGCATCGACGCGATGTCTACCGCCACAGAGCGCCGTAAGCCCAGTTAGGAGACTGAAAAGCACGTCATACAGTTGTGACATACCAAATGCAGAAGGTGATTTCGATCAGGCTTGACGAGGAGGCCCAAGAAGCGCTCCGCAAACTCACCGAGTCGGGTCGAAACCAATCCGATGCCGTCCGAGAAGCTATCGTCGAGCTCGCGCGGCGCGGACAACGCGGTGAGCTGGTCGCAGAGGCGCAGCGTCTGAGCGTTGACCGCGAGGATCGAACGGAGAAGGCTCGAGTGGCCCGTTTGATGGAATCCCTTCGTGCAGCGAGGTGAGGTTTTTCGACTGCGGGCGCCCCGAGCAACCAGGCGGACACGAACAGGCCGGGCACCGTTACGGTGAGATCCTTCAGGCGGATGAACTGCTCAGCCTGTCCTCGGTGATGATTGCGCCTACTTCTACTCGCGCCTGACGACCGGCCCGAATAACGTGCGCGTCGTCTAACGCGTTAAGAGACTTGCGCGAAAATCTCCATGTCGCGCTAAGATCGGGGCGAATACGGTAGGCCTTAGCCTCCGGTTTGGGACTATGGTCGGTCTTACGGTGACGACCTTCCCGCAAGGTACCGGTTCCGCTGCTCTATCAAGGTCCGGAGATAAGTAGACAGGACCAATCGCTCCGCCAAGCGGCCCAGCCAGCCGGCGGGCGCTTCGAGCTCCACGATGTCAGTCATCTGGCTTCCGCCGTCGACTGGCTCGAATAGATGCTCGTGGTGGAATCGGTGGAACGGCCCGCGAACCTGTTCGTCAATGAACCGGTGTGGCCGGTCGAACGCGGTGATCCGACTCGTAAGTCGCCACGGTACTCCAAAGTGCCAGGCACGCCAGGTGATCTCGTCGCCCGGGCCCAGGAGGTCGGAGGTAACGCGGCCGATTGCGCGCTCGCGCGAGTGGGCCATCGACGCGACGTGTGCGGCCACCGAGAGCGACAGATCGAAGGCCTCGGCGGGCGGCATGGCGAGCTTCGTTACGCACTCAAACCGAACCGCCACCGCGCCATGATCACACGCTTACCCCCTCTCATGGAGATGCACGAACGCGGTCGCCTTAGCGCCGCCGACCCACCGTCGGACGAGCTGGAAGCCAGGAGGCGCGCGTGCGTTACAGCACCTCGACGCGACAACGGATTCCGGGCGCCGTGGCAAGCCGCTTGTCGACGGTCAGGAGGTCGGCCCCCAGGAGCTCAGCCAAAGCGACATAGGAAGCGTCGTAGGCGGTGAGGTTTGCCCTGAGTCGCCAGATGCGTTGCAGTAGCGCCAGGTGCCCGTAGCGCTGAATCGGAGCCTGCATAAACTCGGTGAGCGCTCGTTCCGCGTGCCTAGGGCTGATCAGCTCTTTCGCAACCATGCCGCGCAAGACATTCGTGAACTCGAGATCGATTAAGGCAGGCGAGGCAACCGATGTTTCCTCGCCGAGCCGAGTGCGCACTTGGCCTCCGGGCTCCTCGTCGACGATGGCCCGAATCCACACGCCCGCGTCCGTGACGGTCAATTAGCGCCGGCCGTGAGAAATTAGATCCTGGATCTCGCGATTGGCTAGAGGCTTCCCGTGACGCAGCCTGGGTCCAGCCAGGAGTTGGCTCATGCTCTTGGTCGCCACATGCTCTGTCAGCACCTCGAGCACGTAGGCGGCCAAAGACATGTGGACCTCGTCCGCACGTTCACGAAGGTTCTCAAGGACCGGTTCGGGCACGTTCCTGATTTGCAGCGGTCTTCCCACGCCCTTTAGCGTAGCATGCACAATGCATGCAGCCGAGTTAAGAGACTTGCGCGCGAATATCGATGTCGCGCTAAGATCGAGCCGAATACGGTAGGCCTTAGCCTCCGGTTTGGGACCAGGAGACCGCGAGTTCGAATCTCGCCCGCCCGACCAACACGTTTCTGATCGCTGAAAACGGCCGATTCTGATCTTGTTTCGGCCCGTTGGGAAGGTAATGGGCGCGGGGTTGGAACGGCTGTGGAAAACCCTGGAACCTGCCGAGTTAAGCGGCGTTCCGAGCCCAACGCGGCGCCAGCCGCCGATCCTCGCCGCCTACGAGCACTTCCGCCTGGATCGCCAGGGGATGCTGGTGTCGCCGAGGACGCTGGAGTACTACGACGGCATGGTCCTGCCCTTCCTGCGGTGGGTGGAGGCCGACGGGGTGCAGAGGTTCAAGGCACTGGACGTGTCTCGTCTGCGCGTCTACCGCGCCCAGCTGGCGACGAGGCCAGGGCGGCACGGCCAGTCCCTGCAGCCCAAGACCATCCTGGAGTCGCATCGGGCGATTCTTTGCTTCCTGCGCTGGGCGCGACGCGAGGGTTACCACGTCGACGGCCGCATCCTCGAGCTCACAGCGCCGAGGGTCCCCGACAAGGAGCCGACGGTCTATCACATCGCCCAGGTGCGCAAGGTGCTCGCCGCCTGCAACCCCGCGGTGCCGACCGAGGACCTGGTGGTCCGGATCCTGGTCGGCTCCGGGCTGCGGCGGGCCGAGATCTGCGGGCTGGCCGTTTTGGGTCCTGATGGTCTCTCCGATGTGATGACCGACTCACTCGGGCGGGGATGGGTCGAGCTCCGAGTGCGCTGGGATGCCGGCGCCAAGGGCCGGAAGTCGCGCCGGGTGCCGACCAGCGGCCCGCTAATGGAGTAACGAGATGGAACGAGCCGGATAAGGACAACGAACGACTGTTCTATTGGTGTTGGGGTTGCGGGCTCTGAACGACGACCGCAGAAGTGCTCCGGCCTGGGCGCTGAATCGCGGGCGCCAGAGTGGGTTGACTCGAGCGTGCTGCTCAAGGTCGCCGAGCTAACGGAGCCGCTCGTGGATCTGATATGGGTTAAGGCCTGATTGGCCAGGCATTAGCAGCCAGGATGCGTCTAATACCTCAGATATGATGCTATCGCTCTATATGGATAACGCCGCATGATTGAGTCGCTAGCGCCTGGAGCAGCGATAATGCTCTATAATGCTGACGATATGAGATTTGAGTCTACGCAGACGGACGAAGCCATTCTCGGGGAGCTGGCTCGCCGAATCGCGCGCATCCGTTTGGAACGGAACCTCACGCAAGCCCAGGTCGCCACCAAAGCGGGCATCGCTCGCGCCACCCTTCAAAGGCTCGAGGCCGGCGAATCAACGGATCTCTCCACCTTCATCCGGGTTTTGAGGGCCCTCGATTTGCTGCCAGGCCTGGAAGTCGCTTTGCCGGGGCCCTCTGCCAGCCCAATTGAGCGCTTGAGGATGCTTCGGCGACAACGCCAACGGGCGCGCCCAAAGCCAGAGGGTCCGGCAACCACTCCCAGGGCTGAACCGTGGCGATGGGCTGACGAGAGCAGCGGAGCGGAGGCGACCTGACCACTACCGCGTCGGTCCGCTTGTGGGGCTCTCTCATCGGAGCGGTGTCTGTTGAGGACGACTCCGATGTTGCGGCGTTCCAATATGACCCAGGCTTTCTCCGCAGCGGAATACAAGTCGCACCTCTAACAATGCCACTGAGGCGCGAGCCGTATGCCTTTCCTGGGCTAAACAGGGAGACTTTCAAAGGCCTGCCAGGCCTACTCGCCGATTCGCTACCTGATCGGTTCGGCAACGCAGTAATTGACTCATGGCTCGCGTCCCAGGGTAGAAGTCCCGACAGTTTCAATGCCGTCGAGCGTCTCTGCTACGTCGGTACTCGCGGAATGGGCGCGTTAGAGTTCGCGCCTCAACATGGACCGAGATCTAAGCGGAGCAAGGACTTGAAGGTCGATGCGCTGGTCCGGTTGGCGTCTGAAATTCTTTCGGAGCGGCAGGCGTTGATAGCGTCTCTCAAGAAGGGTCACCAAGAGGCGGCGATGCGTGACATTTTGTCCGTTAGCACATCAGCTGGCGGTGCTAGAGCTAAGGCTGTGATCGCATTTAATCCGGCGACCAACCAGGTACGCTCGGGTCAGGTGCAAGCTGGTCCAGGATTCGAGTACTGGATCCTCAAGTTCGACGGGGTCAAGGGCAACAAAGACCGCGAACTGGAGGATCCACAGGGGTATTGCGCCGTCGAGTACGCATATTGGCTAATGGCCCGGCGTGCCGGGATTCAGATGTCCGAGTGTAGGCTCCTCGAAGAGAACGATCGCCGGCACTTCATGACAAAGCGTTTTGATCGACTTGATGACGGCTCAAAGATTCACATGCAGTCGCTCGGTGCCATCGCGCACTTTGACTTCAACCAACGGGGGGTCAACTCGTATGAACAGGCATTCCTCACCATGCGACGCTTGGACCTTGGCCCAGACGCTGTCGAGCAGCAATTTCGGCGGATGGTCTTCAATGTCGTTGCTCGTAACCAGGATGATCATGTGAAGAACATTGCTTATTTGATGGGCCGTGACGGCACTTGGTCTTTGGCGCCCGCGTTCGACGTCACCTACTCATACAACCCTTCCGGGCCTTGGACCAAGGAGCATCAAATGTCGATAAATGGCAAATTCAGCAACTTCGACATTGACGATTTCCGTGCGTGCGGCCGAGTCGCGGCGCTCAAACGCGGACAAGCAGAAGCAATCGTGGCGGAAGTCCAGGCCGTTGTGCGCGATTGGAGGACCTTTGCCAAATCTGCCGGCATCGATGACTTAAGCGCCGATCGCATTCAGCGGGCCCATGAACTGCACTTTGTTCGACGGGGCGGAAGATCCAACACGCGAGCAACCCGCCCTCCCACACCTACTGCGCCGCCCGACTCTGCGTCGACGACGGGCTCCCGATAATTGGCAACGAGTTGGTAAGTCTGCGTCGCAACGGTTTCGGCAACCGCCTTACTTGTTCCCAGTCGGACTGTCACTTACAGAATTGGTCTCCCACTACCCCCAAGTGGACGGACTCGGCGATGACGAACCTCCGCAGGCTGCGATGGTTGCGACGACCACAAGCGCCAGCGGTGAGCGCCACAACGAGGTTTCGACCAGGCGCCTCACCGAAGCGAGTCTGCTCGCTGTGGACACAGGCTGCCAGGTGGTGCCGACGAGCGGTGCGACCTCCACGCGCCGGAAAACGTGGTCGTTTAACGTTGTCGCGTGGCCGGCCCCACGGGTAAGAAATTCGACCTGAAATCGGGCGAGGTCGCGTATGAGATCTCGGGCGCCGAGGCAGGCCGCCTGGTGGTCGGCATCCCCGGTCTGAGCGCCAACCTTCGCAGCTTTGATGTGATCTATGACGCCCTCGACGGCGAGCGTCACCGAAAGCTGGCCTTCGACCCTCGTGGCCGCGGATGGAGCGCCAAGACCGGGCCCGGGACCTATGGCTGGCCGGCGCACGCCAAGGATGTCATCGAGATGGCGGATCAGCTGCATGCCGAGACGTTTGATGTCATCGGCTGGTCGATGGGAGCCTGGATCGCGATGGTCGTCGCCCAGATGGCGCCGAGGCGCGTGCGCCGGGTGGTTCTGATTGACGCCGCGGGCCTGCCCGAGGAGTCGGCCAAAGTGCCCGTCTATGCCGGCCTGGAGAGGCTGGCCGCGGTGTTTCCATCACGAGACGCATTCATGTCGTTGGCCCGGAACATGCCGCATTACCACCCGTGGGCGCCCTGGGAGCGTCTTTTCGACTACGAGCTGGTCGACGTCGAGGGAGGGGTCTCGTTTCGGACCCAAAAGCCCGCGCCGTTCGAGGACGAGCAGTATCGGCTGCAGCAGGATCCTTACAAGCTCTGGTCCGCGCTCACCATGCCGGTGCTGCTCCTGCGCGCGGCACAGGAGATCCCGCCCGGTTTCGGCTACATCCTGACCAAAGAGGACTACGAGCGCTTCCTGCGCGAGGTGCCCGGGGCGATTGGGGCCGAGGTCGACGCCAACCACTACACAGTCGGCATGAACGCAGAGGCGGCACGCGCCATCGGAGAGTTCCTCGACCGCTAGCGCCCGGCTGCACCCGTCCGGCCCTCGTCCTAAGATGCAGTCGCTGGTGGTAGGGCATGGGCGCGGCTGACCTGGTATTCGGCGTCTGCCTCCTGCTCGGGGGCGGCCTTTTGCTCATGACCCTGATCCTCGACGACATCCTCGGGGGCTTGCTGGGCGCCATCCATCTCGGCTTCGACGTGGCGGGCGTCTCGCCGACTCCCATGCTGCTCGGCTTTGTCGCCATGTTCGGGATCGGCGGCCTGTTCGGCCTCCACGGCGTCGGCGCGGGCGTCGGTGTGGCCACCCTGATCGGGGTCTGCGCCGGACTGGTCGGCTCAGGCGTGGTGTTCGGTGCCTTCAAGGTCCTGCGCCAGGCCGAGTCGAGCAGCACGTTCGACCTCCAGGACATGGTGGGCGCGACCGGAAGGGTGTCCGTGGGGATCCCCGCCAACCGGTTCGGCACCGTCCTCATCAGCTTCGCCGGCTCGTCGCACAACATGACCGCGACGGCCGATTCCGAAATCCCCGCGGGTCGCGTGGTCAAAGTCGTCTCCGTCGCCGGCGGCAACCTCGTCGTCACCCCCAATTCGGAAGCAAGCACTTAAGGAGCACGGTCCGATGCCTCAATTCTTGACGTCAACGCCCTTCCTCGCCGTCACCGGCGTGATCATCCTCATCCTTTTGATCGCGTTCGTGGCCAGCCGCTACCACGTGGCGGGCGCCAACGAGGCGCTCATCGTCGCCGGTTCGCGCGGGGCCAAGGTTCGCGACGAGCGCGGTCAGGTCGCCGCCCATCCCGGAGACAAGGGGGTCAAGGTGGTGGTCGGAGGCGGGACCTTCATCCGCCCCCTGCTCGACCGCGTCGGCAAGCTGAAGCTCACGGCACGCCAGATCAATGTGCAGCTGAGCGACGCCGTGACCAGCCAGGGCATCAAGGTCCAGGTCCAGGGCGTGGCCACTTTCAAGATCGGGCGTGATGTGGAGTCGCTCCGCAACGCGGCCGAGCGCTTCCTCGATGCCAAGCCGGAGCAGGTGGATTCGATCGTCAAGAACGTGCTCGAAGGATCGCTGCGCTCGATCGTGGGAACCCTGACCATCGAGGAGCTCATCCGCGACCGGCAGAAGCTGCTGCAGCAGGTGCAGGACGCGGCCAAGGGCGACCTCGCGACCAGCGGCCTGCAGATCGACGCCTTCACCATCCAGAGCTTCTCCGACGAGTCGAACTACATCGAGCTGCTCGGCCAGCAGAGCGTCTCCACCGTCACGCGTGACGCGCGCATGGTCAAAGCCACGACCGACCAGGAGGCGGCGGTCAGAGAGGCGGAGTCGCAGCAGGTCAAGATCAACGCGGCGCGAGACGTGTCTCTACGCGAGGCGGAGACCAAGACCCAGGTCGCCGCCGCGCAGGCGCGCGCCGACCAGGCCGGTCCGCTCGCCCAGGCCGAAGCGCAGCAGGAGGTCGTCCGCAAGCAGACCGAGCTGGCGCAGCTCGAAGCGGACCGCAAGGAAAAGGAGCTCCTCTCATCCACGGTCAAGCCGGCCGCGGCCGAAGCACAGGCCGTCATCGCGCGGGCCGAAGGCGACAAACGCGCAAGGATCGCATCCGCCGAGGCCGACGCCGAGACGACGCGGCTCGAAGGTGGGGCGGAGGCGCAGATCGTGCTCACCAAGGGCGAGGCCGAGGCCAAGGCCCTGGCAATGCGGGCTGACGCCTACAAGCAGTTCAACGAGGCCGCCATCATCCAGACGGTGCTCGCGGCCCTCCCCGAAATCGTGCGCGCGGCAGCCGAGCCGATGGGCCACATCGACTCGCTGACCGTGATGAGCGCAGATGGCGCCTCGGACATCGTTCGCAATGCGACGCGGGCGATGATCGAATCGACGACCGCGATCAAGGGGCTTACCGGGCTCGACGTGCCCAACCTCATCGGAGGCGCGCTGGGGCGGGGGTTTGGCGAGAGGTTGCGCAGCGGCGACGGCGAGGGCGTCGGGAACGGCGAGAGCGGGTCGGCTGCGGACCGGATCAGCCACATTGCGGGCGAAGGCCTGGCGGCGTTGAAGAGCCGCGGCGCAGAGGCGACAGCCGCGAGCAAGGCGGCAGCTGACGAGGTGGCCGCGAGGGCAGAGACGGAAGCCAAGACGGTGGCGGACGACGCCAAGGCCGCGGCGAAGCAGGCGGCGGCCGAGACCAAGGCAGCCGCGGTGGCCGCCAAGGTGGCGGCCTCGGGTGCGGTCCACGCCGCATCCCCGCTCGAAGGCAACGTCGACCAGTGGGCCAAATGGCTCGCTGAGCGGCTCCGCAGCGTGCCCGACATCCAGGTTTATGGGGCGCTGAGGCTCAACGACCTCGTCAGTCGCGGCCCGGCCTCGGCGCGGGCCGTCTGGGCGACCGCCAACCAGGTGCTGGGGAAGGACTACGGCAACCTCACCGTCGCCGACCTGCTCAAGCGATTTGCCCCCTGAAAAGCGGGAAGCCCGCTTGCGCGAGCTTCCCAAGGCTGGGGTGGGGGCGTAGAGTCGAATTCAGAGGCCGGCTCACCGGCCGTCGATATGGTAGCACTGTGTCCTGCCGTCCACAAGATATAGACAGCTGGGGACAAATAGGTTGAAACTGCCCCTTCCGCTCGAGATGGAGCCGATGCTCTCGGCGCCCGCGGAGGCGATCCCCAAGGGCGAGGGCTGGGAGTACGAGCCCAAGTGGGACGGATTCAGGACGCTGGCCTTCCGCGACGGGGAAGAGGTCGCGCTGATGAGCCGGGGCGGCCGCCCGATGACGCGCTACTTCCCCGAGCTGCTGCCGGCTTTTCGCAAGCTGTCGCAGGCCCGGCTGGTGCTGGACGGCGAGCTGGTGGTGGTAGGGGACGGGGGGCTCGACTTTGGAGCTCTGCAGCAGCGCGTCCACCCGGCCGAATCGCGGGTGAGGATGCTTTCCGAAGCCACCCCCGCGTGGTTTGTGGCCTTCGACCTGCTGGCCGAGGGCGACGCTGATCTGCGCAGCCAGCCCCTGGGCGAGCGGCGCAAGCGCCTGGAAAAGCTGCTCAAGGGAGTCAAGCAGCCGATCTTCCTCACCCCGTACACCCGCGACCCGGACACCGCCCAGGAATGGTTCGAGCGGTTCGAGGGGGCCGGGCTCGATGGCGTGATGGCCAAGTCATGGACCGGGGCCTATGTCCCCGGCAAGCGGCTGTGGGTGAAGATCAAGCACCACCGGACCTGCGATTGCGTGGTCATCGGCTGGCGCAAGACCGGCGATGGGACGAGCCTCGGATCGCTGCTGCTTGGCCTGTACGACTCCAGGGGCACCATGCATTACGTGGGGCACACCTCGTCGTTCAACGCCGCGGAGCGAAAAGAGCTGATGGTTCGGTTGAAGCCGCTGCAGACCGAGATCCCCGAGGAGGAGTGGCGCGCCAACCCCGGTCGCATGCCCGGCGGCATGAGCCGCTGGTCGCGAGGCAAGGACACCGAGTGGGTGGCGGTGCGGCCGGAGCTCGTCTGCGAGGTGAGCTACGACAAGCTCGAGGCGGGCGAGCGGTTCAGGCACGCGACAGGATTCCTGCGCTGGAGAACCGACAAGAAGCCCAAGCAGTGCGGCTTCGACCAGATCGCGTCAGCGGCCGAGTTCGACGTGCTCGGGATCTTTGGCCGCAAGTAGCAGGGGCTTCGCCCCGGGCCCGCCCGGACCGTAGTACTTCATGGCGGCGTGGCCGAGGCCGGTGACCGCGACCCAGTCAAACCCTGCGCCCACCGCCACGCCTACCCCTAAAGGCACGATGCGCGCCGCCACCTTCGCCGCGCCGCTGGTCGCGAAGCGCCCGAGGATCCGCGTCATCACGCGGCCCCCGCCGCGCACGAGGATGAGGTTGGGCAGGTGCCGGAACGCCTCGACCGCAATGCGCTCGCCACCGGAGACCAGGACGTTCTCGCGCACCTTGACCGCCCCGCTCGTGATGCCGACCACGACCAGTGCCTCCAGCACGCGTTCGTCCGAGCCGCCCAGCTCGTGGCCGAAGACCATGGCGATGCCGAGCACGAGCTCGACCTCCTGCTCGAGCGCATAAAGGGACTGGCTGGTGATCGTGCCGAGCGCGAGCACGGTGCCGATTCCCGGGGCGATGGATGCCGCACCGCTGACCGCGCCAGTCATCGCGACCCGCCGTCTGGTGGAACGGATGAGCTCCAGCCCAAGTTGATGATTGGTGTGAAGCGGGTGCGCCGCGCGAAGCCGCTCGACACGGGCGCGGATCGCCGGCTCGCGGCTGTGGACTGCCTGCGCGAGGGCGCTCAACACGGCGCGAGCCTGGACTGGCAGGCGGTCGAGGTCCATCAACCGAAGCCTACAGCACGGTTTTAGTGAGAGGGAGTCGCAGGTTGGATGGCCCCATTCGAATACAAAGTTGCGACTGTGTAGCAATAAGGCTTAGGCTCGACTGATGGGGTCGATGCGGGCTGTCCTGGGCGAGTCGTTCGACCGGGGCGAGCGCAACCGCCTGTTCGGGTTCTTCGGCGGTGTGGCCTTCCTGCACGTCGCAGGATGGGGCTTGCTCCTGGTCCTGGCGGCCCACCAGCCGACCATTCTGGCTCTCGGCGGACTGGCCTACACCTTCGGCCTGCGGCATGCCTTCGACGCAGACCACATCTCTGCGATCGACAACACGACTCGCAAGCTCCTCCAGGACGGCCGCAAACCGGTGGGGGTGGGGTTCTTTTTCTCCCTGGGACATTCGACCGTGGTCTTCCTTATCGCGGCCGCGCTCGGTCTGACCGTCAAGTGGATCGTGGACGGGGTCGTCAGCGACGGGGGCCGGCTGCGCGCCATCGGAACGCTGCTGAGCGGCGCGGTCTCGGGCGGCTTTTTGGTCTTGATCGGGGTCATGAACCTGGTCATCCTGCTCGACGTCATTCGCGTCTACCGGCGGATGCGGGCGGGCGGGTACGACCGCGACTCGCTCGAGCACGAGCTGACAGCGGGCGGCTTCATGACCAGGATCTTCGGGCGCCTGTTCCGGCTGATCAGGCACAGCTGGCAGATGTACCCGATCGGTTTTCTCTTCGGGCTCGGCTTCGACACCGCTTCGGAGGTGGCCATCCTCGCCATTTCCGCGGGCGCGGCCGCCAAAGGGCTCCCGTTCATGGCCGTGCTTTCGCTGCCGCTGATCTTCGCGGCCGGCATGTCGCTGATGGACACCGCCGACGGAGCGTTCATGGCCAAGGCCTACTCATGGGCGTTCGCGAGCCCCATCCGCAAGGTCTTCTACAACCTCACCATGACCAGCCTGTCGGTGTTCGTCGCCCTTTTCGTCGGCGTGATCGAGCTGACGCAGGTCTTGATCCAGGCGCTCGGTCTGAAGGGCGGCGTGTTCGGAGCGATCGCCGGTTTCGACCTCATCGGCCGCGCCGGCTACTTCATCGTCGCGGCTTTCATCCTGGCGTGGGTCGCCGCGCTGATGATCTACAAGGCGCGGCGCATCGACGAGCGCTGGGCCGAGAGCATCGAGAAGGTCGCCTAGGGAGCACCGCGCGGTCGCACGGCCCCTGACTTGCAGGGACCATCCGACTCGATGTGGCGTCACCGGACGGCTTACGCTGGCCTCGCCATGGGAACGGACGACAACGACGGATCTCTGATCGACTTCTATCCCTATCGCGCCCGGTTCAGGGTCTATGAGCGCCTCGAGCCGGTGGGCAGGGACCGCCAGAGCATCCTCGACGAGCTGGCCGCGATGGCATCTGAGGAAGACCGCATCGCCGACCAGGGCCGCGTGTCCGGATCGATCTACCACGGCGGCCACGACCATTACGCCTTCCTAACCGAGGTGTTCCGGCTTTTCGCCCACTCCAACGTGCTCCAGCGCGACATGTACCCGAGCGCCACCAAGCTGGAGGCCGAGATCGTCGCGATGACCGCCTCGATGCTGCACGGCGAGTCGGTGCCGCAGCATCATCCCGGCGAGCACGCGTGCGGTGTGGTCACGTTCGGGGGCACCGAGAGCCTGATCAACCCGATGCTGGTATACCGCGATCGGGGTCGGGCGGAAAAAGGCATCACCGAGCCCGAGGTCATCATCCCGGTCACCGCTCATGTGGCCCTCGAAAAGGCGGCCCACATGCTCGGGATCAAGCTGCTCAAAGCGCCGCTCCGCGACGACTTCAAGGCGGACGTCGAGTGGATGCGAGGTCACGTCACCAAGAACACCGTTGCGCTCGTCGGGTCGGCCCCCAACTACGCGCACGGCTTGATCGACCCGATCGAGGAGCTGGCAGAGATCGCTCTCGAGCACGACATCGGCCTGCACGTCGACGGCTGCCTCGGCGGATTCATCCTGCCGTGGGGCGAGCGACTTGGGTACGACATCCCCCGTTTCGACTTCCGCGTGCCGGGGGTCACCTCGATCTCGGCGGATACGCACAAGTACGGGTACGCGCTCAAAGGCACGTCGGTGCTCCTGTACCGGAACAGCAACCTGCGCAAGTACCAGTACTTCAACTTCACCGATTGGCCGGGCGGGATCTACATGTCGCCCGGGTTGTCCGGGAGTCGCTCTGGCGGCATCGTGGCCGCCACGTGGGCGGCGATGGTGAGCCTGGGCGAGAAGGGCTACCTGGAGGTCGCGGACCGGATTTTCAAGGCCGCCGCGACCATCCGCTCCGGCGTCGATTCGATCCCGGAGCTCGAAGTCATCGGCGACCCCACCTTCCTGGTCGCGTTCCGCTCGCCCAACCTGAACATCTATCACGTCAACGACCACCTGATCGCCCGGGGATGGCGGTTGAACGGCCTGCAGCTTCCGCCCGCTCTGCATTTCTGCGTGACCCGGCCGAACACCGCGCCAGGGGTCGCTGAGGCATTCGTCGCGGACCTCCGCGACGCGGTGGAGTACGCCAAGCACCCTGCGCGTGACGAACCCAAGAGCGGTGCGCTCTATGGACTCGGCGGCACGCCGTCGGGAAACGAGATCCTCGACATTCTGTTCACCGCGGCGCTCGACGCGATGTACGAGGTGGCTCCGACCGAGTGAGGGACAAAGGCCGTGCCTGAGCCGTGGATCCTGGCCGTGGACCTTGGCACGGGCGGCCCGAAGACCGGCGCGATCTCTCTCGGCGGCGAGGTCCTGGCCGGTCGCGTCGCCGCAGTCCACACGCGCTATTTCGCGGGCGGCGGCGCCGTGCAGGACCCCGCCGAATGGTGGGATTGCGTCCGCTCAGGGGTGCGCGAGGCGGTGGCCTCAGGGGCGGTCGACCCTCGGGAGCTGATCGGGGTCGGCATCACGGGCCAGTGGGGCTCCACGGTGCCGGTGGACGCCGAAGGCCGGGCGGTGGGGGACTGCCGGCTGTGGGCGGACACGCGCGGGGGCCCGCTTTCCGCGCGGGCCGTCGGAGGCCCGCTCGCGCTGTTCGGCTACTCGCCGGGCAACATGGTGCGCTGGATCCAGGTCACCGGCGGAGCGCCTTCACCGAATGGCGCCGACCCGCTCGGTCACGAGCTTCACCTGCGCCATCGCGAGCCCGACGTCTACGCCAAGGCAAAGACTCTGCTCGAGCCGCTCGACTACCTGGGCCTTCGCTTCACCGGCCGGGCCGCGGCCACCCCGGCCTCGATGATCCTTTCCTGGCTCACCGACAACCGGCCGGGCGCCAAGGTGGCCTACGTGGACGAGCTGGTCAAGCGATCAGGCCGCGACTCCGCCCGGCTGCCCGAGCTGCTGCCCACCGGAAGCGTGCTGGGCCCGGTCAGGCAGGATGTTGCCGACGACCTCGGCATACCGATGGTCCCGGTGATCGCCGGCGTGCCCGACCTACACACCTCGTTCATCGGCTCGGGGGCGGTGGCGCCGTACGAAGCGCACGTGACCATCAGCACCACGGCATGGATCGCGTGCGAGGTGCCGTTCAAGCGGACCGACGTGGTCCACCAGATGGCGTCGGTGCCGGGACTGCGGGCGAACCGCTACCTCGTGGCCAACAACCACGAGACCGCCGGGCTCTGCCTGCAATGGCTTCGCGACTCCATGGGGCCGTCCGACTACGAGAGCCTGGTCGCCCTGGCCGCCCAAGCGCCGCCTGGATCGGGGGGACTCATCTTCACGCCCTGGCTGAACGGCGAGCGCACGCCGGTCGAGGACCGCACTCTGCGGGGCGCGTTCCTCAACATCTCGCTGCACACCCAGCGGCCGCACCTGGTCCGGGCCGTGATGGAAGGCGTGGCCTTCAACGCCCGCTGGCTGCTGGATGCCGTGGAGCATTTCGTCCGCCGGCCGATCCCGAGCCTGAGGATCCTGGGCGGCGGGGCTCAATCGGACCTGTGGTGCCAGATCCACGCGGACATCCTCAACCGGCGCATCGAAAGGGTGGCCGACCCCATGTTCGCCAGCCTTAGAGGAGCCGGGCTGTTCGCTGCCATCTCGCTCGGCAAGCTGTCGCTCGACGACGTGAAGGGCCTCGTCCGCGTCACGCATGCGTTCGAGCCGGACCGTGGGGCCAGCGCGACATACGAGCCGATGTATTCGGAGTTCAAACGGTTCTACGGCAGCCTTCACGGCAGCTACGCGCGCCTCAACGCGAGAGGAGAAAACCCATGACAACCAACCTCGCAGTCATGCCCCGGCTCGGCGCCAACCGCTGGATGGTCCTTGGCGCCTACGCCCTGCTGGCTGCCTGCACCCAGCTGCTTTGGCTGACCTTCGCGGCGGTGGACACCCGCAGCGCGGCTGCGATGAAGGTGGACGTGGGCGCCGTCGGCGACCTGGCGGCCGTTTTCCCGTTCGTCTACATCGTCCTGGCCCTGCCGATGGGGCGCTGGCTCGACATGAGCTTCACGCGGGCCCTGGGGGCCGGCGCCCTCCTCACCGCCGCCGGAGCGCTGGTGAGGCTGGTCTCGCCGGATTCGTTTGGCTGGCAGATGGCCGGGCAGCTCGTGATCTCAGCCGGACAACCTCTGGTGCTCAACAGCGTGACCAAGGTGGCGGCCCGGTACTTCGCCCCGGCTGAGCGCGCGACCGCGATCTCGATCGGCACGGCGGCGCTGTTCGTGGGCATCCTGGGCTCCGTGCTCATGGCCGGGCCGCTCTTCGATGCAGGCGGGCTCTCTCTGCTGCTGTGGGTGCAGGCGGTGCCTTCGGTGGTCGCCGCCCTCTTCGTGCTCCTGGCATTCCGCGCCCGGCCCGCTTTCCCCGACGACCCCTCCGCCACCATCAGCCTGCGCTGGCTGGCCGGCGACCGCTTCATGTGGACTCTGGCAGCGCTCGTCTTCATCGGCATGGGCACCTACAACGCCCTCGCCACCTGGCTGCAGCCCGTCCTGGCGCACTTTGGCCAGGGCGATGCGGCGGGCAACCTCATCGCGGTGCTGACCTTCGCCGGGGTGCTGGGCGCGGCGGTGCTGCCCACGGCAGCCGCCCGCCGCGATCGCCGCCGCTCCCTTTTGGTCGTGGCCCTGATCGTGTCGGCGATGGCCTTGGTGGCGGTCGGGGCGGTCCACAACCTGGTCTGGATGGGGGCGTGGATGTTCGCCGCGGGCTTCTTCCTGCTGGCGGCCCTGCCGGTCGTGCTGGACTGGTCGGACATCCACGCCGGGCCCGAACGACAGGGAGGAGCGGTCGGCTTCCTCATGATGGCCGGCAACCTCGGCGGCCTGCTGCTGGTGCTGGTCGTCCAGGTGGTGATCGGCAGCGCCTACTTGGCCCTGGGGGCCCTGGTCGTGGTGGCGTTGGCAGGCATCCCGATCGTCCTGCGCCTGCCGTCGCACGTCTCCGCGACCAGATAGAGGGACCGGGACCCCGAATCGGGCGGCCGTTCGGCCCGCCGCCCCGCGGGGCCCTGGGCCTAGCGTCAGGTCATGAGGCGCGCCCTCCTTGCGGCAGCCGTGGCCGTGCTCGTGCTGGGCGGCTGCGGACCCGTGTCGCCTGGGGTCGGGGCGCGCTCCCCTGGGTCGAGCCCGTCCGCCGCGGAAACGCCCGCCCCGACTGCGACTCCCTCCGCCCAACCGACCCCGAGTCCGACTCCAGTCCTGGTGCGCGCGGGGGCGCCGGCCTGGGTGGCGGTGTCGGTGGCCACGGAGTGGCGCAGCCCATCCTCGCCCCGGCCCGTCGACGCGCCGGCCCTGGCCGCCCCGGCGCGAATCAGGGAGTGGCTCGCCGCGCTGAGCCCCACCGACCAGGCGGGCCTGATCGGCAGGGCCGACTCCCAAGTCCTTCTGGGCGACAGGGTGGACGTGACCGCCGTCAGTGGATCCTGGGCCCACGTGGTCGTGCCTGACCAGGCCACGCCGCTGGACCCCCGCGGTTACCCGGGCTGGATCCCGCTGGCTCAGCTGAGCGCCGTCGAGCCACCGGCTTCAGGCTTGGTTGCGACGGTGACGGACCCCACCACGTGGCTGCTTCGCGGCGGCCTGCCGGTGGTGGAGGTGGCCTTCGGCACCAGGCTGCCGGTGGTCGACCAGGTCGCCTCGATCGTCCAGGTGGGACTGCCCGGTGAGGTCGTGTTGGACGCGCCCTCGAGCGCTGTCGCAATCGCGCCCGCGGGCACACCGGCGCGCGACTCGGCCGGCGCGGCGGTGGTCGAGAGCGCCCACCTGTTCCTCGGCGTGAGGTACCTGTGGGCCGGCACGTCCGCCTTCGGCTTCGACTGCTCGGGCCTGGTCTACAACGTGTTCAGGGTGCACGGGGTGGTGCTGCCCCGCGACGCGCAGGACCAGGCCCTGGTCGGCACGGCCGTGGCCAAGCAGAGCCTGCAGCCCGCAGACCTGGTGTTCCTCGCCCGGGGCGGGGTGGTGCACCACGTCGCCATCTACATCGGCTCGGGCATGCTGCTCGACTCTCCCGACCTGGGACGCGGGGTGCAGGTCGTGTCGATGGCCGCCGAGCCTTACGCCTCCGAGTTCTCCGGCGCGCGCCGCGTGCTCGCCTGATCGCCGGCGCCCTCTTTGATGAGGCCCTCGATGTCCAGCCGCCTGCCGCTGAAGCTCAGGTGGCCCTCGGCGTCCTTCGGCCACTCCGACTCGGGTCGGTCCCACGCGAGCTCCAGCCCGTTTCCGTCCGGGTCGCTCAGGTACAGCGCCTCGTGGGTCCCGTGATCGTTGACACCGTCGAGCGGCCAGTCGGCCGCGACCAGGCGTCGCAGCGCGTCGCCCAGCGCGGCCCGTGTCGGGTAGCGGATGGCCACGTGATACAGCCCGGTGGTGCCGGGTGGCGGGGGGTTGCCGCCCTTCGATTCCCAGGTGTTGAAGCCGAGGTGATGGTGATAGCCGCCGGCCGACAGGAACAGCGCGTCCGGGCGCCTGAAAACGACATCGAACCCGAGGATGTCGACGTAGAAGTGATGCACCCGGTCGATGTCGGCGGTCTTGAGGTGGACGTGCCCGATGTCGACTCCTGCGTCGATGGGCCGCTCGCTCCGCTCGCGAGGCGCGACCCCCGTTGGCGTGGTGAGCTCCTTCTCGCTCATCTCAGTCGGCCGGCGGCCCGGCCAGCTTCCAGCCGTTCTGCCAGGGCCAGTCGTGCTGGATCTGCAGCATGATCAGCAAGAGCCCCATCCCTTCCAGCGCGCGCGCCATCACCAGCGGGCCCGCGTCGATGGGCCGGAAGCCGATCGAGCCCACGAACTCGAGCGCTTTGTCCTTGGCGGCCTGGTCGTCACCCGCCACGAAGCCATCGAGGCGCGTGCCGCCAACCGACGGCTCCGCCATGCGTGAGGCGAACGCGTAGTTAAGTGCTTTGACCACATGGACTTTGGGGTGCCGCTTCTGGATCTCTTCGGCGTTGGACGGTCCGTTCAAGACCTCGCCCGGGTTCTGAGTGTTGACGTGGTTGGTGGCGTCGATGACCACCTTGCCGTCGACCGAGTCTCCGAGCCCGCGGAACACCTCACCGAGCTTGTCGTAAGGCACCGCGATGATCACGAGGTCCGCGTCTTTCACCGCCTCGACGTTGGAGCTGCCGGCCTGTGCGCCGCTCGCTCTGGCCGCCTCCGCGGCCTTCTCCTGGCTCGTCGCCGTGATCGTCACCGAGTGGCCTGCCTTGACGCCGGATGAAGCGAGCGCCTTGCCGACGTTTCCCGAACCGATGATCGTGATCTTCATTTGAGCTCTCTCCGTGGTCCCGTTGATCTCAAACACGCAACCTGCGGCGGCGCCAGGTTATTCGAGTTCAGAATACGCAGGCTGTGGGCAGGCTCGAACACCGCGCCGTCATCGTCACCGGGGCAGCGTCCGGTATCGGCAGCGCCTACGCGCGCCGTCTCGCGCTCGAGGGCGCCCGCCTGGGCCTCGTCGACATCGACATGGAAAGGCTGGTGGCGGTCGCGGCCGAATGCCGGGCGGCCGGCGTCGAAGCGCTCGAGGTCGAGCTCGACGTCTCCGATGCTCGGGCCGTGCGACAGGCGGTCGACGGGATCGCATCCCGCCTGGGCGGGATCGACGGCCTGGTCAACAACGCCGCGGTCCTGTCGACGCTGCGCAATCGACCGTTCGAGGAGATCGAGCCCGCGGAGCTCGACCGGGTCCTGGCGGTCAACGCGCGCGGGCCCTTCCTGATGTGCCAGGCGGCAGTGCCTCACATGCGCCGGCGCGGGGGTGGCAAGATCGTCAACATGGCGTCAGGCTCGCTGCTTGCCGGTCCGCCGGGTCTCGCCCACTACGTGATGTCGAAGGGTGCGGTCTTCGCCCTCACGCGCGTGCTGGCGCGAGAGCTCGGACCGGCAGGCATCAACGTCAACTCGATCGCGCCGGGCCTGACGGTCACCGATGGCGTGCGGGCGGTCTATCCGGACTCGTTCATCGCTTCCGCTCGAGCCGCGCGCAGCATCGCCCGCGATGAGCTGCCCGCAGACCTGGAAGGGACTCTCGTCTACCTGCTTTCCGCGGACAGTGATTTCGTCACCGGCCAGATGATCGTCGTCAACGGCGGAGCCCAGTTCTGGTAGATCGAGCATGAGCTTGAACTGGAAGGGGGCCCGGCCTCTCGATCGCTCCCCGCTCGAGGGCGAGCTGGTGCGGCTCGAGCCCGTCGACCCCGGACGCCACGCCCGCGAGCTGTTCGAGGCGTCGCGTCACGCCGACGAAATCTGGACCTACCTCGCCTACGGGCCGTTTGAGTCTCTTGGTTCGTTCACGGTGTGGCTCCAGGCAAGGGCCGATTCCACCGACCCGCTGTTCTATACAGTGGTCGACCGGCAGGCGCACGCCGCGCGCGGCATGGCGAGCTACCTTCGAATCGCGCCCGGCGACGGCGTGATCGAGATCGGTCACATCTGGTTCGCGCCGGCCCTGCAGCGCACCAAGCAGGCAACTGAAGCGATCTTCTTGCTGGCCCGCCACGCCTTCGACGACCTGGGCTACCGGCGCCTCGAGTGGAAGTGCGACTCGCTCAACGCACCATCCCGCCGAGCCGCCGAGCGGTTTGGCTTCACTTATGAAGGGATCTTCAGGCAGCACATGGTGATCAAGGACCGCAACCGCGACACCACATGGTTCTCGATCATCGACAGCGAATGGCCGACTCGCAGGGCGGCATTCGAGCGCTGGCTGGACCCGGCCAACTTCGACCAGGACGCAAGGCAACGCCGCTCGCTGACCGAGATCCGCGCCGCGCTGCCTGCCTAGAAGGCGAGCTGCACCGAATGCGCTGGCCGCGGGACCCGCGGCAGGCATGCGATGTAATGGATCGCGCAGGCGGTGAGCGCGATCGCCAGGGCGCTGAAGAAGATCACCTCGAAGATCGCCACTCCCGTGCCCATTACGCCCATCGCGACCATCATCCCGACCAGCGCCAGGCCGAAGGTGGCGCCCTTGACCACCATCACGCCGGCGAGCACGAAACCGGCCGGCTGCCGTCTCAGGAGGAGCACGCCGGATAGGATCGTCAGGGGGACGACGATGCCGAGATCGCCGGCCTGCACGAACAGCGTGCTGTAGCTCTCCAACCCTGGGGGCGGGGTGCCGGCGACCAGGGCGGGAACGATCCGGCCCAGCCACATCAGCGCGAGCAGCGCGGCAAACCCGACCAGCGTCCAGCCGACCAGGCGGCGGCGGAAGCGTCCCGAGAACCTCGAGCGGAGGCGGGTCGGATCGATCGCAAGCAGGGACAGGACGAAGGCGAACAGGCTGGCTGAGAAGATGGCGACGTAGACCAGGAACAGCTCGTTGTAAGCACCCCCGAACGCCAGGAGCATGTAGGTATAGGTGAAGTAGAGGAGGACGCCCGCCCTCAGCACCAGCCCGCGGAGCGAGCCGTTACGAACCAGCAGCGTAGCGATGATCAGGAGCGGGATCGCCACGGCCAGGGTGACCATGTCCTGCCCGATCGCCTGCGAAGCCCCGGACAGAGATTCGTTGCCGTAGAGGCCTCCGCCCTGCATGGTGACGGTCTCTCCGCGCAGGGTCAGGAAGGTGTGGTGGTGCTGTCCGAACCCGCTCAGAATGCCCGCGAGCGTGGCGAGGAGGGCCAGCCCGGCGACGACCGCCGATAGGCCTGTGATCCATGCCAGGGGGGCGACCGAGGTGGCGAGCTCGCTCTCTCGAGAGCGGTAGCGAAGGATGAATTCTCGGACGGTGGTGGACTGCATGCTCCCATCGTCTGCTGGCGGCTATACGTTGACCTACGGGCGAAAGACCCGCATCGGGCAGGCAATTGGCCTATTCCGAAGGCAAAGAGAAGGGCTCCGGCGCGCTGCCGGAGCCCTGTGGGGAAGTTGAACCTTCTTCAGCTGCAGCCGGTCGTGGCTCCGCAGTTCAGACACTTGTAGCAGGACCCCGAGCGCACTGTGATCGCTCCGCAGTCCGGGCACGCCGGGGCGTCGGTGTTGACGAAAGCGATCTTCTGGACCGATCCGCTGTGGCCGTTGCCGTTGGTCGTCGGCGAGGCGATCACCTTAAGCTCGGTGACGCTCGAAGCACCCTTGGTCTCGCCCGAGGGGGTTGACGGCGCTGCGGATGACGAAGCCATCTCGGCCGGCGGGTCGCGGCGGATGATGCCGACCTCGTCCTGCTCCTCGACGGGGAGGAAGTGGCTCGCCATCCACCGGAAGATGTAGTCCACGATCGACTTGGCGATCGGGATCTCCGGGTTCTTGGTGAACCCTGATGGCTCGAAGCGCATGTGGCTGAACTTGTCGACCATGAACTTCAGGGGCACTCCGAACTGGAGCGCGTAAGAGGTCTGGGTCGCGAAGGCGTCCATCAGGCCCGAGATCGTCGAGCCCTCCTTGGCCATCGTCACGAAGAGCTCACCCGGGGTGCCGTCTTCGAACATGCCGACCGTGAGGTAGCCCTCGTGGCCCTGGATGTCGAACTTGTGGGTGACCGCCTTGCGCTCGTCAGGCAGCTTGTGCCGGACGACCCGGTAATCGACCTGGTCGGCGGCCACCGCCTTCTTCTTCTCCTTGTCGAGCGATGTGGATAGCGGCTGGGAGCGCTTGCACCCGTCGCGGTAGATCGCGATGCACTTGAGGCCGAGCTTCCACGACTCGAGATAGGTCTGCTCGATGTCCTCGACGGTCGCGTCGCTAGGCAGGTTGACGGTCTTGGACATCGAGCCCGAGATGAACGGCTGCACAGCCGCCATCATCCGGACATGGCCCATGGGGGCGATCGAGCGGCTGCCCTTGACTGGTTTGAAGGCGCAGTCGAAGACCTTCAGGTGCTCGTCGAGCAGCTGAGGCGCGCCCTCGATGGTGTCGTTCTCGTCGATGTACTCGACGATCTCGGTGGCCTGCTTCTCGTCGTAGCCGAGTTTGCGGAGCGCCGCCGGCACGGTCGTGTTGACGATCTTCAGCAGGCCGCCGCCCACGAGCTTTTTGTACTTGACCAGCGCCAAGTCGGGTTCGATGCCGGTGGTGTCACAGTCCATCATCAGGCCGATGGTGTTGTGACTTACGAATCCGTTGGCCACGTAAGTGACATTGGCCGGGACTGAGATGTCATAGGTGAGTTGCTCCTCACCTAGTTCAGCCTTCGCGACCGAATCGTAGAAGAAGCTAAGGATCTGCTTCAACTCGACGCTGCCGGTGCGCTCAAGTAGCGCAGTGGCAGAGCGGCGCGACACTGCCCCGTGACGGCGCATCGCCATCAGCAGGGTCTTGCGCAAAGGGTCATTCGCTGGGGCCAGGCTCTCCAGCATCTCCTGAGAGAGCGGAATGTGGTCGTAGCGCGCGGCTTGCGGATGATCAACGCGAGCTACCAAACCAAGCTTCCGCCTGGAGATGAAACCTACTGATTCTCCGAAGAGTCCTGAGACCGACTGGTTGAGCAATCGGAGCACGTAACGCGGCGAGCTACCCCAGCTTCCCTTGCCAGGCGCGTCGACCTTGCGCGTCGTAACGAATCCCAGCGCCAACAGGATCGCTTGCACGTCGCGGCTGAACTGCTCTGAGACGGTCGTGAAGGAGACGTAGCCGGACGACACCGTGCCGTCGGCTTCGAAGAGTCCGCGCACAAAGGAGCCATAAATGGAGGGATCGTTGGTGTGCAGAACAGCATCGGGGACGTGGGCCAAATATCCCTTGCCCTGGTGGCCGGGCAAAGGTGCCAGCTTGGCGAACCCACAACCCTCCCACCACCATGTCAGGCGGACGGAGTTGAAGGCGACTTCGACGTAGCCTCGTTTCTCGGTGATCGAGGCCTTGAGGCCGAACAGGGACTCGCCGAGGGCGGCCAAGCGCTCCACCACGTCGCGGTCCGAGGCGGCTACGCAAAGACGCAGGCCCTTGGAGTGGAGGGAGCCGTCGCCCATGAAGTAACCGATGAACTCAGCCAGATCGGAGGTCATCTGGCGCGGTACGAATGTGCGGGGGTCCGATGTCCAGTACGCGTCAGGAAGTGGCGGCAGTTGGACGGTGGCCGGCTCCCCGACCATTCCCCCCAGCATCATCGGGACGCGGTCGCCACTTCGGATGTCGCTCAGGCGTCGCCAGGTCCACTTACCGTCAGCGCCCACCACCTTGATGCGATGGGTCGTGGTGCCCTGGATCCTGTAGCCGCGACTGGTCTCCACCGTGACCACCGGCTCCGCGCCGTTGACAAAGAACTTGGTCGCCGTACGGGGTCCTTCATCTGTGGAGACCGCAGCATCCAGGGCCTGCCACTTTTCGCCTTCGGGATCACCCAGGCTCTGGAGCCTGACCAGGCCGCGGTCCGTGAGGACTAGCGAGTCGCCCACCAGACAACCGGTCGGCGCCAGCACCGTCGCCTGAGCGTTGCGGTAGCCGTGTGCGCGGCCGAGCTTGACCGCCTCGTCCCACGTCTCTCGCGCCGCGTCGACCACGCCCTGGGATTCAGGCGAGGTGGAAAGCTGGTGCGCCGCCTGGCGGTGCTTTTCCATCACCCGCAGCATCGGCTCGCGGTTCTTGGCGTACTCACTGAAAGGACCCTTGACCTGGGCCATGCGCGCCGACTGGGCGAATGCGCGGCCGGTCATGATCGAGGTGATGGCGCCGGCGAAGCGGCGACCCTCGTCGGAGTCGTACGCAAGACCCATCGACATCAAGAGAGCGCCCAGGTTGGCGTAGCCCAGGCCGAGGGGGCGCAGGGCTTCGGAGTTCTTGCCGATCGCAGGAGTGGGGTAGGAGGCGTTGGAGACCAGGATCTCCTGCCCGGTGAAGCAGATGTCCACCGCGCGGCGGAACTGGTCGACGTCGAACGTCCCCTCGGCGGACTGGAACTTCATCAGGTTGAGCGACAGGAGGTTGCACGCGGTGTCGTCCAGGAACACGAACTCGGAGCAGTTAGCGACTACGAGCCCGTTGACGATGTACGAGTGATTGCGGGGTTCAGTCAGGTTGTAGGTCAGCTCGACACCGTCCGATGTCCGGTCAACTAGCCTCGCGCTGCTATCGGTCTGGTACTGCTCGAACTGCATCATCGCGGCGAGTTTCTCCCGCTTTGTTTCCAGCGAGAAGCCGATCGTTTCAGCAAAACGACCCATGTACTTGCCGGTAATACGCAAGTCAAACATCGGTCCAGACCCGTAGTCGACCGAAACGCCATTTTTGCGCGTGTACGAGATGGACCGCTTGTCTGTAGCTTGCCGCCGATATACGCGACTGAAGATGCCGAAGCCGGTCAGAAGCCGCTGTACGCCGTGCACAAGTTCCTCGGAACGCGAGCCAAGTCCGACATACCGACCCTTGTCACCGCCGTCACGCGCGCAACCGTCAGCGTCGAAGAGACCACGCAGGAATCCAGCCGCGATGTCTGGTGGCGCCTGAAACATTGTCCATGGCACTACCTTGTTGGCGGCGCGTCCGGTGCTGAGTCCAAGCGCCGAGAAGTAGCGGGCGAACGCCTTGCGACCGATACGCAACTGCTGGGTCCCGTTGGCCTGCATCGAAATCCGAGATTCAAAACCGGCATGCATCGAGGTGACGAGCGACCGGTGGGCAGGCATCACAAGTTCCTGATCCTCGGCCGTCCCATAGACGGTACCGGCCACCGACAGTCGCTCAGACACAAAGCCGTCGCCGACCATCCAGCCAAGGTAATGAGCGAATTCCGGAGTCCACCGGCTGGGTAGTTCAATTGGCAGGGAAGTGTGATCGCCCTTATCCCGATACAGCTCGGAGTCAGTCGCAATCGGAATCTCGTAGCGTGCGTCCACAGCTGGTGCGGCCTGGGCCAGCGTCGCAACTCGGTCATCAGAGGTCAACTCATCTGCGCGCACGTAACCGCGGTTGAGCGTGAAGAAGCGGTGGTTAGGTGTGCAGCGAACCTCCATACCGTTGGAGAGGCGCAGCCTTACGACTTCCTTGTACCCGGTGATCATGAACGCCTCTGGGCTCGTGAGCTCAACTGAGTCCACAGGCTTTTGTGGATTGGTCAAGTCATGGGTGTAGACCCTGAACATCTCGCCCTGGTTGACGCGGTCGATCAATTCTGAGAAGGCGATCTGTCCTTTGCTTGTGTGAACCAAGGAGTCACCGGTAAAGCAAGGGTTCGTCGCGTTGATGCGGCCGGTGTTGGGCACCACGTTCCAGTCCTGGATGGTGGTGTCGAACTGCAGGCCCGGATCACCGCAGATCCAAGCCGCCTCGGCGATCTCGCGCCACAAGTCCCTGGCCTTGTAGGTGTCGATCACCCTTCCGTCCACGACCGCCTTGGTCTTCCACGGCTGGTCGGCGACCAGCGCTTCCATGAACTCGTCGCTGACGCGAACCGAGTGGTTGGCGTTCTGGAACTGGACCGAGTCGTAAGCGCCGCCGGGCACGTTGAAGCCCACGTTGTAGCCGGCCTCGATGAGCGCCCACGCCTTCTTCTCCTCCTCCGCCTTGCAGCGGATGAAGTCGAGGATGTCAGGGTGGTCGGCATTGAGGATGACCATCTTGGCCGCGCGCCGCGTGGTGCCGCCGGACTTGATCGAGCCGGCGAACGAGTCGTATCCCTTCATAAAGGAGACCGGACCCGAAGCGGTGCCGCCGCCGGAGAGCTGCTCCTTGGACGAGCGCAGGACCGAAAGGTTTGAGCCGGTGCCGCTGCCGAACTTGAACAGCATGCCCTCGGTCTTGACCAGTTCGAGGATCGATTCCATCGAGTCCTGCACGGAGTTGATGAAGCAGGCGGAGCCTTGCTGGGAGCGCCCCGGCACCCCGATGTTGAACCAGACCGGGCTGTTGAACGAGGCCTGCTGGGTGACCAGCAGGTAGCGCAGCTCTTCGGCCCAGTTCTGGGCGTCTTCCTCAGCCGCGAAGTAGCCGCCCTCCCGGCCCCAGCGGGCCAGGGTGTCGACGACTCGGTCGATGATCTGGCGGACGCTGGTCTCTCGCTCCGGGGTGCCGGGGCCGCCCCGGAAGTACTTCTGCGCGACCACGTTGATCGCCAGCTGTGACCAGGAGCGGGGAACCTCGACGTCCTTCTGCTCGAAGATCATCTGGCCCTTCTCTCCGGTGATCGCCGCGGTGCGGCGCTCCCATTCGACCAGGTCGTAAGCGTGGCTGCCCTCAGGCGTGAAGTAACGCCCGAAGTGGAGTCCCTTGGTTGCGTTTTTCACAGGATTGCCGTTCCTGTTGCGGGTTGCCGCGAGGTCGGTGAGATTCTTGGCCATCTTCTTTAAAGAACGCCTCCTTCAATCATCCCCGGTGAGGGTGGATTCCAAGCGGATTGCTGCGACGTGGGCTGGGTCGTTGAACTTGTTCGTTTGGGGATGCAAGAGGCCCCAGAGCATGCCCGCCACTTATGCCCCAGGGCCTCGATGTAACGGCTCGAACTATACGAGCGGGCTTTGGACTTGTCAAGCCCAAAACACAAGATATGTGGTCTAAACAATCGTTTACCCCCAACATGTGGGTGGATTACCTGTGGATATCTCTGGTGACGAGGTGGGCACATGACGGGTAAACCTGAGGACAAGCTGGGCAAAACCCGACCTACTGAGCTGAGTCGACGAGGGCGAGGCCCACTTGCTCTGGGGAAATGTCTTCCTCGGTGCCGGCGGAGACCTGGACGCTTTGGGCCGAGGCGCGAATGCGCGCCGAGACCTGCTTGCCCTCGCTGTAGGCGTTCTGGAGCATGGTCACGGCCCGCTGGAGCTTGTTCTCGAGGATGCCCTCCAGGGTGTCGAGGTGGCGCTCGACGTCGATCAGGGCCGACTGCAGCTTCTCCATGTCCACCGTCCGGGCGAACTGCAAGTGCAGCTGGTAGAGCGTGAGGAGGTAGGGCAGGGCCATCGCATAGCCGACCACCATGACGTGCCGCTGGTGGGCTCCGACGATCGCCCCGCGGCAAACGTCGTATGCCGCGTCCGGGATGACCGCGAGCGCGAAGGGCGAGGTGGTGGCGGGGTCGATGTACTGGCTGACCTCGCGCACGCGGCGTTCGACCTCCCGCTCGACCTGAGCGGTGAGCTGCGCGCGCCGGGTGGCGTCCAGGCCAGGCTCTGCCAGCTGATCGAGGGCAGCGCTGGACACCCACTTGGAGTCCATCGGCATGAGCTTGCCGCCGGGCAGGCGCAGCGCCAGCTCGACCACCTTCCCGCCGACCCAGACGTTGCGCTGCAGCATCTCTGGCGGGAGGTGGCGGAGGGCCTCTTCCAGGATGTTCTCGCCTGCGGCGCCGCGCGTCGAGCTGCCGGCGATCACGTTCTCCAGGCGCTTCAGGCTGGCCCGGGCCTCATCCTCGACCGGTTGGCGGGCCGAGAGCGCCGAGCGCAGGCCCTCGACCACCGATTGGGTCTGCGAGAGACGCTCGCGCAGCTCGGCGGCCTGGACCTGCTGCGTGCTGCCGCCGGCCTCCAGGCGGCTCTTGAGCTCGGCGACGTCGCGCGCCTGCCCCTCGGCCCGCCGGACCAGGCTCCAGACCAGGGCCGCGATCCCCGCCAAACCGACCAACACACATACAAGGAGAAGGGCGAACAAGAGTTCGAGCAACGACATCTTGCGCATTGTAGTCCCGCGGCCACCTCTAGACAAGGCTGTTACGCTGAGTTGAAGATGGCCGAGCTCAAGCCCCTTTCCGAACCCGAGCAGGCGCCCGACCGCATCCCCCTGGAGGAGGTCTACATGCGCATGGCCGAAGAGCTGGCCAAGCGCTCGACGTGCGCCCGTCTACAGGTCGGCAGCGTGATCACGACCCCCGACCTGACCCAGGTGCTGGGCATCGGCTACAACGGCAACGCCCGCGGACTGCCCAACCGGTGCGACTCCAGCGAGCCCGGCGCGTGCGGCTGCTTTGTGGCCGGTTCAAAGGTGATGACGGCTGACGGCCCCGTCCGGATCGAGCGGGTCCAGGTGGGCGATTTGGTCCTTACCGACCGCAACCGGCACCGGCCTGTGACCCAGGTGTTCAGGCACCAGCACGCCGGCCCGCTCGTGCAGATGTTCCTCGAAACCCGATCGACGTTCAACTTGGAAAGGCGCAAGACCGCCACTCCCGAGCATCCCTTCTTGGTGCGACGGAGCGGCGAAGTCGCCTGGGTCAAAGCGGGGGAACTGCAGGTCGGCGACGAAATTGCCGTCATCGCAACTGCCTGCAAGGGGTGTGGAAAGCCAATCCCGCACTATCGCCGGATGTGCCCACAATGCGCGACCGAGAGCTCAAAGAGCCAGGAAGCAAGGCAACGCCACAGCCGCCGGATGACGGATCGCAACCCGATGCGTGGCATCCACAGCTATGACCCGTCGCGCGCCGCCATCAGCCAAAAACTCGCCCACAAGCAGACCACCCAGACCGTGTACCGCGAATTGGTTGGGATCAAGAGCCGTTTTGAGGCCCAAGGGTATCGAGCCATCGTCGTGGACCACACCGTCCGGCCAGACCTCATCCTGATCGCCGGCGACAAGGTGATCGGGGTCGAATACGACACCCGGCTGCTTCCGAAGAACGGCACCAAATACGACGATCGGCCCGACGTGCGCGGCCAGTACGACGACATCCTGGGGATCAAACGAGATCGCCTCACGTGGGATTTGCACGAGGATGCCTTTGTTTGGGTGTCGATCGGCGCCTTGAAGACTGTTGTCATCGACCAGCCGGTGTACAACCTGGAAGTCGAGGAGGACCACTCCTACGTCTGCCAGTCCGCGGTCGTACACAACTGCATCCATTCGGAACAAAACGCCCTGATCAAGGCGGGCGCGGCACTGCCTGGCAAGGTGATGTTCGTCAGCGCGTCCCCATGCGTGATGTGCGCCAAGATGATCATCAACACCAACGTGGGCCGGGTGTATTACCGCGAGGCATACCGTGACCCGGCAGGGCTCGACGTGCTGCGCCAGGGCGGGGTGGAGGTAATCCACTACGACCGCTGGCGCGACCTCTGGCGCTGACGCCTCCTCAGTCCCTGACGATCTCCCAGCCGCGCTCGGTCTGCACGACCCGTGGCTCGACCGTGGGGATGTCTCGGATCCGCCGCGCGCGGGCGATGACCGAAGAGGCGTCCTCGCCGCCTGCGACCGACTCCAACACGGTTCTGGTCGCGTAGACCAGGGTAATCTCGGGGCTCCCCAGGGCTTTTTCGGGAGAGATCCAGAGCCAGTCGGTGACCTCTCCTTCCTGCGGGCGCACGGATTGGTTCGCCGGGAGTCGCGCGAGGAAGAACCGCGCGTCGAACCTTCGCCGCATCTGGGCCGGCGTGACCCAGCGGGCAAACATCACGAGCCGATCGAACGCCGGCTCGAGCTCGAGCTCGCGCATCGCCTGCTCGAACTGAGCTCCGCCCTCCACGAGCGCGCGCACCCTGGCGCAGTCGGCGTCGCGCGCGAATCGGCCACCCCTCCGAGCGAGCAGGATGCCGGCCTCCTCGAATAGCTCACGGATGGCGGCCGCGCGGATCTCGTCGCCCCACGTCGTGTCCCCGTCGTGCACCGTGCCGCCCGGGAAGACATATGCGCCGGGCGCGAAGTCGGCCCCGCCCGGGCGGTGCACGAGCAACAGCTCCCACGGGCGCCGCCCGCGGAGGAGAAGCACGGTGGCCGATGGTCTGGGTACGGCCGGCGGGCCCGTGAGGTTGAGGTGGCCCGACAGCTCCGGCGGAGTGGCGATGCCACTGAGTTTACGATTCGGCAGGTGGACCTCGGCATCGCGGGCAAGGTGGCGCTCGTCACCGGCGGGACCAAAGGTATCGGGCTCGGCATCGCCCAGGCGCTGGCCGCCGAAGGCTGCCGGGTCTCCGTGGTGGCGCGCAGCCAATCAGACGTCGACCAGGTCGCAAAGTCGCTCCAAGGCCTGGGGGTGGCCGCCGACGTGTTCACCGAGCAGGGCTGCCGGCACGCCGTCCAAGCCACCGAGACGGCGCTCGGGCCAGTAGAGATCCTGGTCAACAACGTGGGGGCGCGCGCGGGCAGCACCTGGGCGGACACCGGGCCCAAAGAGTTCGAGGCCGCGTTCGACGGCAACGTCGGGGTCAGCCTGCGGATGACGCAGCTCGTGCTCAAGGGCATGATCGAGCGGGGCTGGGGCCGCATCGTCGTGATCAGCTCGGTGTGGGGCCGCGAGTCGGGCGGCGCTCCCGCCTACAACGCCGCCAAGGCGGCGGAGAACAGCCTGGTCAAGTCGCTTGCCCACGACGTGGCGGCCAAAGGGGTCACGGTCAACGCCGTCGCGCCGGGCTCGATTTTGTGGGAGGGAGGCGGTTGGGACCGGCGGCAGAAGAGCGATCCCGGCGGCATCGCCGATTTCGTGCGCCAGGAGATGCCGCTCGGCCGGTTCGGGTCGGTGGCCGAGGTCGCCTCCGTGGTCGCGTTCGTCTGCTCGGACAAGGCCAGCCTGGTCAACGGAGCTTGCATCTCGGTCGACGGCGGGCAGTCGCGCTCCAACATCTGAGCCGGCGGCGCAGCCGCGCGTGCCCGGCTAAAAGTCCTCGGAGAGACCGGACTCGAGCCACCTCAGCGCTCGAAGCTGCAGCAGCACCTTGGTCTGGTGGCCGCCCGCGTCGACGACCTGCCTGGCGCGCTCCCCGCCGACGTAGCGCTCCCAGAGCCGATACCGCATGTCGGCGGTAAGCGGATCCACGACCGTGACCGGGCCTTCCGCAGTGGCGAAAGCAAGGCCGCTGGGATCGGTGGTCTCGATGCACACCGCCGCGCTGCCGGCTCGGAGCGCCCAGCGGTGGCGCGGCGAGTCGCGCTCGACGACCAGATTGAGGTCCAAGCCGTCCCACCAGAACCAAAGCGGCGTGGCATGGACGCCGCCGTCGGGCCTGGCCACGGCGAACACGGCGACCAGGGGCTGCCCGAGCAGCTCCTCGCGGTTCAAGCCGCTAGTGGCCGGAGATCGGGTTGGCCCCCAGCTGGCCGGCGATCAGAAGGGTGGTCGGGTAGATGCCGAGCGCGATCGACGCCAGGCCGCTGAGGGCGATCGCCGTCTTCGTGCTCAGTGAGGAGGACAGGCCGGCGGAGCCGGGTGAGGGCGTCCAGACGGGGATGAGCACGCGCACGTAGTAGAAGACGGACACCACGCTCATCAGGACGGCGAGCACCACGAGCCACGTGTAGCCGGCACCGACGCCCGCCGTGAATAAGAAGAGCTTGCCGAAAAAGCCGACCGAGGGCGGAAAGCCGGCGAGCGAGAACATGAAGATGGTCATCGCGACCGCCAGCAGCGGGCTGCGCTGCCCAAGGCCCCTGAGGTCGGCGACGTTATCGCGGTCGCCGTCGGCCTCGGCCAGCAGCGTCACCACCGCGAACGCGCCGAAGTTCATGAACATGTAGACGAATAGGTAGTAGAGGACAGCGGACAGCCCGTTCTGCCCGCCCGCGACCACCCCGATCATGATGTAGCCCGCCTGCGCGACGCCGGAGTAGGCGAGCATTCGCTTCAGGCTGGACTGCGCGATCGCGGCCAGGTTGCCCCAGACCATGCTGGTGGCCGCGACGAAGGCCAGGAGCGCCTGCCATTCGGGCGCGAGGTGGGGCAGCCCACCGGCAAAGACCCGCACGATCATGGCGAAGGCTGCGGCCTTGGTGCCCACGGACATGAAGGCGGTGACCGGGATGGGGGCGCCCTGGTAGACGTCCGGCGTCCACATGTGGAACGGCGCCGCCGAGACCTTGAAGGCGAAGCCGACTCCCATCAGCACGATGCCGAGCAGGATCAGCGGGTTGCCCGACTCGGACGTGCCGAGCCGCGCGGCGATGTCGGGGATGACGGTCGTGCCCGCCCCGCCGTACACGAGCGCCATCCCGTACAGGACGAAGGCGCTGGCGAAACCTCCGACGAGGAGGTACTTGGCGGCCGCCTCCTGCGAGCGGCTCTCACGACGGGAGAAGCCGCAGGCGATGTAGAGGGCGATCGAAAGGAGCTCGAGCCCGAGGAACACGGTGACCAGCGAGGTGGCCGAGCCGAGGACCATCATGCCGATGACCGCGGCCATGATCACGATGTGGAACTCGGCCTCCAGCATCCCGCGCTTGCGCAGGTAGGAGTGGGAAAGAGCGACCGTCAGGATGCCGAGCGTCGCGAAGAGCATCTCGAAGAACAGGGCGTAGTTGTCGCCGGTGGCGAAGCGGTGATAGGCGTAGCCGCCCTGCCCGCTGACCCAGCGGTAGAGCACCGTCCCCAGCGAGTAGGCGTATCCGACCGCCGCCACGATGGCGACCGCTCCGCCGCGCCGACCTCTAGGCAAGACCAAGTCGGTGACGATCGCAAAGAGCATGAAACCAACCAGCGTGGCGATGGGCGCGATCTGGCCGACGTCCGCCAGGGCCTGCGACCAGGAGTAGGAGAGGTCGGCGGTCATGAAAGCAGTCACTTGGCCAGCCCGATCTGGCCGAGCGAGGTCATGAGGCTCGTCAGCACGTTCGGCTCGAGCCCGAGCGCGAACATCAGGACGATGAGCGGCGTCAACAGGGTGAGCTGGCCGGCATAGATGTCGGCTCGGGGCACGGGACCGGTCGGGGAGCCCTGCATCACGCCCTGGAAGAGGCGGAGCATGTAGACCGGGGTGAGGAGCAGCCCGATCGCCGCCACGATGGCGAGGGCGGGCAGTCGCTGCCAGGCGCCGAGCAGGGTCATGAACTCGCCGACGAAGCTGTTGAGCCCGGGCAGGCCGAGCGCGGCGAGGGTGACGATCGCGAACACCCCCGCCATCACCGGCATGCGCAGGGCAAGGCCCACCATGGCCGAGCGGTCACGCGTCCCGGTCCGGTCGGCGATCCAGCCGACGATGAGGAACAGCGCCGCGATGATCACGCCGTGGTTGACCATCTGCACGATCGCGCCCTGCTGGCCCTGCACGTTGAAAGCGAAGATGCCCAGGACGATGAACCCCATGTGGCTCACGCTGGAGTAGGAGACCAGCAGCTTCATGTCTTTTTGAGCCAGCGCCATGAGCGCGCCCCAGATGATCCCGCCGACGGCCAGCGCGGGGATGACCCAAGTCCAGTCCCACCACCCGATCGGCTGCGGGAACAGGGGCACGGCGATGCGCAGGAAACCGTAGGCGCCGGCCTTGCCCATGACGCCGGCGAAGGTGATCAACATCGGGGTCGGGGCCGCCATGTAGGCGTCGGGGAGCCAGCTGTGGAACGGGAACAGGGGCGTCTTGATCGCGAAGGCCAGGGCGAACACGAAGAAGAGGCCGAACTGGACCGAGGGCGCCGGCGCGAGGGTGGCGAGGATGGCGAGGTCGAAGGTCTGCCGGCCCGTGACCACGTACTCGCCGATCACCCCGACCAGCATCAGAAGCGATCCGACCAGCGTGTAGAGGACGAACTTCAAGGCGGCGGCTCCCGGCCGTGGTCCCTCGCCGTGGATCCACAGCAGGAAGTACGCGGGGATGAGCATCGCCTCCCAGAAGACGTAGAAGAGGACGAGGTCGGTCGCCATGAACACCCCGGCCAGCCCCGCGGACATGGCGAGCATGAGGGCGACGAAGCTCGGGGTGCGCTTGTTGATCGGCGTGGCGAGGATCGCGATCACGGTGAGGAACGCGTTGAGGACGATCAGCCACAGGCTGATGCCGTCGACGCCGAGGCGGTAGAAGATGCTGAGCTGGGGGATCCAGGTCAGCTTTTCCTCGAACTGGAAGCCGTGGAAGCCCGGCTCGAACAAGAAGGCCAGGGCGGCCGCCACGCCGAGCACCGCCAGCGCGGCCACGACGCCCATCCACTTGGCAAAGTGGGGAGGCATGAAGGCGATGAGGACTGCTGCGACCAGGGGCAGAAGCCAGATCACCGTCAGCATCAGGAGTTCGCCCTGATCAGGATGACGATCACCGCGACGACAGCCCCGCCCACGAACACCAGGACGTAGTTGCGGAAGTAGCCGCTCTGGGTGAGGCTAAGGCCGGCCGCGCCCGCGCTCGTGGCGATGCCAGTCTCCATCACGGCGCCGTTGATCAGAGGCCGCTCGATGTCGCGGTCGCCGAATCCGGCGATGGCGTCCATGGGGCGCACGAAGGCGGCGGCGTACATCTCGTCGAAGTAGTACTTGTGCTCGAGCAGGCGCTGCGCCCAGGGGAAGCGGGCGCTCCAGGGGCGCATCCGCATGGCGGCGACGAAGAGCGCTGCCGCGACGACCATGGTCACCAGGCCGACCACCACCGCGGCCGTGGTGTCATCCCAGCTCACCCGACCGACCGACGAAGCAAGGAAGTCCGAGACCGCCGAGGGGCCGACACCCAGAGCGCGGGTCTGGATGAACCCGCCGATCACCGCCAGCACGGCCAGGATGGCGACCGGGACCAGCATCACCATCGGCGCCTCGTGCGGGTGCTCGACCGGGCGCTGCGGCGACGGCTTGCCCGCGAACGAGAGCCACCACATGCGGCCGGTGTAGAAACCGGTCAGGAGCGCGGTGAGCGCGCCGACGCCCCACACGACCAGGCCCAGCGTGCCGGGACGCGAGAAGGCCAGACCGAGGATCTGCTCCTTGGAGAAGAAGCCGACGAAGGGGATCACGCCCACCAGGGAAAGGCAGCCGACCAGGAACATGATCGAGGTGGGCCGGAGCTGGCGCCATAGGCCGCCGTACTTGCGCATGTCCTGCTCGTCGTGCATGGCGTGGATCACGTTGCCGGCGGCCATGAAGAGCAGGGCCTTGAAAAAGGCGTGGGAGAGCAGGTGGAACAGGCCGGCCGAGTAGGCGCCGATGCCGACGGCCAGGAACATGTAGCCGATCTGGCTCATGGTCGAGTAGGCGAGCACGCGCTTGATGTCGGTCTGCACGATCGCGATGGTGGCCGCGAACAGCGCAGTGACGGCGCCGATGATGGCCACCGCGTCGTGGGCGTAGGTGGCGATGTCGTAGATGGGGTGCATGCGGGCCACGAGGTAGACGCCAGCGGTGACCATGGTCGCGGCGTGGATCAGCGCGCTGACCGGGGTCGGGCCCTCCATGGCGTCGGGCAGCCAAGTGTGCAGGGGAAGTTGGGCAGACTTGGTCACGGCACCGACCAGGAGAAGAAACGCGGCAAATTCCAAAGTCGAGGTGTCGCCGACAGGAGGACAGACGAGGCGCGTGCAGCTGATTGCGCCGCCGACAGCGCGAAAGACGCTTGTGTAAGTGATGGCGTGATAGGTCACGAAAAGCACGAAAGTGCCGAGGATCATGCCCACGTCGCCGATCACGTTCATCACGAACGCCTTTCGGGCAGCGAGCACGGCCGAGCGGCGCTGGTACCAAAAGCCGATCAGGAGGTACGAGCTGAGGCCGACCATCGCCCAGCCGACGACCAGGAACACGAAGTTCCCGGCCAGGACGAGCAGCAGCATCGAGAAGACGAAGACGTCCATGTAGGTGAAGAAGCGCGCGTAGCTCGGGCCGTCTTCGTGGGCCATGTAGCCGACCGAATACGTGATGATGAGACCGCCGACCCCGGTGATGACCAGGCACATGAAGATCGAGAGGTGGTCGACCAGGAGGTTGAACGGCACGTTCAGCGAGCCGCTCTTGATCCACGTCCAATAGGTGAAGTCGCCGGAGGCGTTGCCGAGGAACAAGGCCAGCGTGCAGGCGAACGCGGCCCAGACGACGCCGGGGCCGACAATCTGGGTGACGATGCGAGGCATGCGCCAGCCCCGGCCCGCCAGGACAATGGCGCCCGCGGCGGGCAGCAGCAGGATCGCTATGGCTAGCTGAGAAGTGCTCATCCTTTCAGCTCGCTGAGGTCGTCGACGTCCTCGACGTCACGCGTGTGGAAGATGTCGACCAGGATCGCCAGGCCGACCACCGCCTCGGCCGCCGCCACGGTCATCGCCATGAGCGCGAACAGCTGGCCCTCGAGGTTCTGGAGCTGGCGCGCGAAGGTGATCAGCGTGAGGTTGACCGCGTTGAGCATCAGCTCGATGCAGATGAGGATGACCAGGGGGTTCTTGCGCACCAGGACGCCCGCTGCGCCGATGGTGAAGAGGACGGCCCCGAGCAGCAGGAACCACGACGCGTCGAGCTGCGATCCGCCGATGTTCAGGGTGCTCACCTGTCGTCGATCTGCCGGCGGCTCAAGTAGATGGCGCCGATGGCGGCCGTGAGCAGAAGGATGGAGGTGAGCTCGAAGGGGTACAGGTAGGTCGTGAAAAGGCCGACCGCGATCGACTGCACCGTGCCGAAGACCGACATGTCGGTCTGGTCGGGCTGCCGGTACTGGATCCCCTGCAGCATCGTCCACATCAGGACCAGCAGCACGAGCATGAAGAGGGCCGAGAGCCAGGACTGGAACCGCAGCCTGCCGCGCGCCGCCTCGCGCGCGGGTCCGAGCAGGGCGATCACGAAAAGGAACAGGACCATCACCGCGCCGGCGTAGACGATGATCTGGACCACGAAGACGAACTGCGCGCTGAGCAGGAGGAAGAGCACGGACAGCGAGAGCATCACGACCACCAGGCTGAGCACGCAGCGGATCGGCTCGCGGAAGCTGACCACGCCGAACGCGCCCAGGATCGCGACCGCGGCGGCGATGAAGAAGATCGCGATCGTCAAGTCTTTTTGAGTTCCTTCGCCTGCAGTCGCGCCGCCACGTCGGGAGGGAGCGGCTCGAGCAGCCTCTCCTTGGTGTAGATGAACTTCTCGCGGCTGGTGTCGGACAGCTCGTACTCGGGTCCCAGCACGATTGCCTGCACCGGGCAGGCGTCCTCGCAGTAGCCGCAGAAGATGCAGCGCAGCATGTTGATCTCGTAGGTCTTGGCGTAGCGCTCACCCGGCGAGACCCGCTTCTCGTCGGTGTTCTCGGCCGCGATCACCAGGATGCAGCCGACGGGACACGCCGCCGCGCAGAGCTCGCACCCGATGCACCGCTCGAGGCCGTTGTCGTAGCGCCGCAGGTAATGGCGACCCCGATAGCGCTCTGAGCGAGGCGTCTTGTCCTCGGGATACATGGTCGTGACCATGGGCCGGAAGCTTTCGGTCAGCGTCGTCTTGAGGCCCCCCGCCAAGGCCGCGAGGTCGGACGCCACGCTGGGCGTCTTGCCCTTGGGGTACGCGGGCACGCCCTCCGACGGGCCGCGCAGCGCCGCCGGGTGCTCGGGAAACTCTTCTTCGTTCTCGTCCATCAACTACCCCTGCACGGCCACCAGGACGATCCCGGTGACGATGACGTTGGCCATCGCAAGCGGCAGCAAGACCTTCCACCCGAGACGCATGAGCATGTCGTAGCGCAGGCGAGGGAACGTGCCGCGGATCCAAATGTATAGGAACAGGAAGAGCACGACCTTGAGGAAGAAGGCCAGCACCGGAGGCACGATCCACAGGTACCAGCCGCCAAAGAAGAGCAGGGCGGCCAAAGCTGAGACCGTGATCATGTTCACGTACTCGGCGAGGTAGAACATCGTGAACTTGAGGCCCGAGTATTCGGTGAGAAAGCCGCCGATCAGCTCCTGCTCAGCCTCGGGCAGGTCGAAAGGCGCTCGGTTGGTCTCCGCGACTGCCGCCATCAGGTAGATCACGAAGCCGATGGGCGTGAGGATGATCAACGGGATCGGGCCGTGGTACCAGCCCCAGTCGACGGTGTACTGCACGATGTCGCGCAGTCGCAGCGAACCCACGATCATGAACGTGGGGACCAGCGACAGACCCAGCGCCATCTCGTAGCTGATGAGCTGGGCGGCAGAACGCAGGCCGCCAAGCATCGAGTACTTGTTGTTCGAGGCATAGCCGCCGAGCACCAGCGCGTACACGTTCATGGCACTGACGGCGAACACCAAAAGGATGCCGATGTTGATGTCGGCGATCCAGTACTGGACGTTGTACCAAAGGCCGATCGGGATCACGGCCCAGGCCAGGAACGCCGCGCCCACCGCAATCATCGGCGCCCCGACGTAGATCACCTTGTCCGTGTCGGCCGGAACGATGCTCTCTTTCAGCGCCAGCTTGACCCCGTCGGCGGCAAGCTGCAGCAGCCCGAACGGACCGACGCGGTTCGGGCCGGGGCGGCGCTGGATGTGGCCGAGCGCGACGCGCTCGAACCAGACCGTGTAGGCGGTGGCTGTCAGCACGACGAAGAGCAGCACGGCGGCCGCCACGACGACCACGACCCAATGTCCGACCGGGTCGTTGTAGAACTGGGTCACGGGTGGGCCGGGCCGACGAGCACGGGCGTCGGCGCCGGCTCGGCCGAAGGAGGCTGCGACAGGGCGGCGAGAGCCGGGACCTTGCCGGCGATCTCGCGCTGAATGGGGGAGATCCCTGCGTAGTCGAAGGCCACCCCGAGCGCCGAGCCCAGCTCGCACAGCAGCTCCCAGGCTTCCTTGAGCGGGGGCGCCACGGCGATGGGCGGGCGCAGGAATTGGACCGTGCCCTCGAGGTTCGCGTACGTGCCCTGGCGCTCGGCGAAGCTGGTCGCAGGAAGGAGCACCGCGGCGCTCTCGTACCCGGGCCGGGGGAGGTGGTCCCAGGCGGCCAGAAAGCGCACCGAGGCTGGGATTCCGGCGGCCGGCGGCGGGCCCCAGACCAGGAGCGCTTCCACGCCGTCGAGCTTGTCCGACCCCGCCACGCCAAGCGCCAGAGCGCCGCGCTCGTTGGTGCCGCGATAAAGCGGCATGAGCTTGCCGCCGACTGCTGCCGCCAGCTCGGCGCAGGCCGCGGCCAACTCGGCCGCATCCTCGCTGCCGTGGCCGTCCCCGTACAGGATCGCCACCGGACCGCCCGGGTTGGCCAGCAGGTCGTGCGAGGCCAGCTTGCGCACCTCGGCGGCCGCCGCGCCCTTGGCGTTGCGGATGTGGACAGTGCCGGGGTGGCGGTCGAAATCCACGCCCTGCGGGTGGACCACGAGGAGCTTGGCGCCCCGCTTGGTGACCGCCTTCTTGATCCGAAGGTTCACGATCGGCGCGTCGTTCTCGACGTCGGAGGCGACGACCACGATCACCTTCGCGTCGTCGATCTCCTTGATGCGCAGGGTGTCGCCGGACGGCGCGGGCAGCGCGGTGCGGCCCTGCATCTGGACCTTGGCGCCCTTGAGCGGCCCGTCGAGCAGCCTCTTGAAGAGGAAAGCCTCCTCGTTGGTCAAGTCCTGCGGCAGCGACAGGCCGAGCTTGGCACCCTTGCCCTTGATGCTCGACGCCAACGTGCTCAAGGCGTCCGCCCACGTGGCCCTTGCGCCACCCACGGAAGGAGTGCGCAGGCGGGCCGGGTCGTTGACGTCGGTGTAGTCGAACCGGCCACGGTCACAGATCCAGCCCTCGTCGATGTCGTCGTTCTCGCGCGAGGTGACCCGGACCAACTGGCCGCGGCGCTGCCACTGCGTCACGTTGCAGCCCACCGCGCACTTGGAGCAGACCGTCGCGCTGTGGGTCATGTCCCACGGTCGCGACTCGAATCGCCAAATGCGGGACGTGAGGGCGCCGACCGGGCAGAGGTCGATGATGTTGCCGCTGAAGTTCGACTGGAGCGGCTGGTCGAACTGGCTTGTGATAAACGAGTGGACGCCGCGCTCGCCGACCGTGAGCTCCTGCTCCCAAGCCACCTCGTCGTAGTAGCGCGTGCAGCGGTAGCAGAGCACGCAGCGCTCCCGATCGAGGGCGATCTTGTCGGAGAGCGGGATCGGCTTCTTGAAGTGCAGCCGCGGGCCGTCGATGCGGCTGGTCGGGTAGCCGTGGCGGAACGTGAAGTCCTGGAGCGGGCACTCGCCGCCCTTGTCGCAGACGGGACAGTCGAGCGGGTGGTTGACCAGCTCGAACTCGAGGATGTCCGCGCGGGCGGTCACCGCCATCGAGCTCTGGGTCTTGACCACCATGCCTTCGGCGACCGGGCGGATGCACGCGGCCTGGGCGATGGGGGGGCCGGGCGCGATCTCGACCAGGCACATGCGGCACGCCCCCACCGGGTCCAGCTTGTGGTGGTAGCAGAACACCGGGATCTCGATGTCCAGGTTCTTGGCCGCCTCCACGACCAGCGTGCCGTCCGGGACCGTGACCGAGCGGCCGTCGATGGTGAGGGTGACCATCTTGACCTCAGGCATGCACTAGGGCTCCCTCGACCGAGCAGGTCTGGTGCAGGCAGTGCTCCTCGTACTCGCTGCGGAACCGGGACATGGTCGACTGGATCACCCAGCCGGCGGCGTCGCCAAGGCCGCACAGGCACCGCCCGCCCTGCAGTCCCTGCTGCACGCGGTCCAGCAGATCGAGCTCGACCTGGCTGCCCTGCCCGGCGAGGATGCGCTCGAACGTGCGCACCGCCCAGTTGGTGCCGACCCGGCACGGCGTGCACTTGCCGCACGACTCGTAGGCGTAGAAGCGAACCAACCTGCCCGCCGCCTTGACGATGCAGTGCGAGTCGTCCATCACGATGATCCCGCCCGAGCCGCCCATCGTGCCCAAAGCCTTCAGGCCGTCGAGGTCGGTCGAGGTGTCGAGCATCGAAGCGGGGAGGACCTTGGCCGACGAGCCGCCGGGCCAGAACACCTTGAGCTGGCGGCCGGGCAGCGTTCCGCCGGCGAGCTCCTCGATGATGTGGCGGTAGGTGACGCCGATCTCGATCTCGTAGTTGCCGGGGCGCTGGACGTCGCCGCTCACCGTCACCATGCGCGTCCCCTTGGCCTTCTCGGTGCCGCGCTTGGCGTACTCGGCGCCGCCGTGGCGGATGATCCAGGGCACCGTGGAGAGCGTCTCGACGTTGTTGACGGCGGTGGGCAGGCCCCACGCGCCCTTGATCGCGGGGAACGGGGGGCGGGAGCGGGGCTGCGCGCGCTTGCCTTCCAGCGATTCCAAAAGGGCGGTCTCCTCGCCGCAGATGTAGGCGCCGTGGCCACGGTAAAGGCGCAGGTCGAGAGGGTAGTCGGAGCCGAAGGGATGGTCGCCGAGGTAGCCCTTGGAATGCGCTTCGGCGATCGCGTCACGGAGCATCTCGTACGGCAGGTCGTACTCGCCCCGGATGTACACCCAGGCCACGTGCCCGCCGATGGCAAACGACGCGATGGCCGCGCCCTCGATCAGCGCGTGCGGCGAGTTCTCCATGAGGTAGCGGTCCTTGGCGCTGCCCGGCTCGGATTCGTCGGCGTTGACCACGATGAACTTGGGGCCGGGATGGTCCTTGGGCACGAACGACCACTTGGTGGCGGTGGGGAAGTCGGCGCCGCCGCGGCCGCGCAGGCCTGACGTCTTGACCTCGTCGATAACCTGGGTCGGGGTCATCGTGGTGACGACCTTGCGGAGCGCCGAGTAGCCGCCGAGCGACTCGTAGACGTCGAGCGCGTGCAGGTCGGCATGAGCGAACCACTCGGTCAGCACCGGCCCGCCGACCGTGCCCCTCTGCTCAGCCATCGGCCTTCTTCCTCCGGGGCTTTTTAGCTTCTCCGCCCTGCGGGGAAGCAGCCGGTGCAGCCGGGGGATGGGGAGGGGCGGCTGCCGAAGGATTCCGCCGCTGGGCGACGAGCTCGTCCACTTTGGCCGGCGTCAGGTCGTAGTGGTAGCGGTGGTCGATGCGGCACATGGGCGCGTACTCGCAGGCTCCCATGCATTCGACCTCTTCGTACGAGAACAGGCCATCCTTGGAGACCTCGCCCGCTTCTTTCACCCCGATCGTCTCCCGCAAGTGCACGACCAGGTCCTCGGCGCCGCGCAGCATGCAGCTGAGGTTGGTGCACATGTAGAACCGGTGCTTTCCGATCGGCTCCAGGTGGAACAGCGAGTAGAAGGTCGCGACGCCCTCGACGTAGCCCGGGTCCAGTTGCAGGGCGACCGCGACCTCGCTCATCGCCTCCGGCGTGAGGTGGCCGAGCTCCTCCTGGGCCAGGTCGAGCGCCGGCATCACCGCCGAGCGCGGCTGCGGGTAGCGCGCCGGCAGCGCCTTGATCTCGTCCAGGATGTGGGTGGACAAGGTACTCACCGATCCACGTCTCCGAGAACGGTGTCGGCGGTGCCGATGATGGCGATCATGTCGGCCACCATGTGGTTGAGCGCCATGCGCTCTAACGCTTGCAGGTTGACGAACGACGCGGAGCGGAACTTCACGCGCCGCGGCTTGTGCGTTCCGTCGCTGACGATGTAGCACCCGTTCTCGCCGCGTCCCGACTCGACCGCCACGTACACGTCGCCCGGGGGCACCGAGTAGCCCTCGGTGAAGAGCTTGAAGTGGTGGATCACCGCCTCCATCGACGTCTCGAGCTCCTCGCGTGGCGGTGGCAGCATCTTGCGGTCGTCGACGTTGACAGGTCCGTCGGGGAGAGTGTCGAGTGCCTGGCGCAGGATCTTGACCGCCTCGCGCATCTCCTTGATGCGCACCAGGTAGCGGCCGTAGCAGTCGCAGTCGTTCGACGTGGCGACCTCGAAGTCGTACTTCTCGTAACCGGAATAGGGGATCGTCTTGCGCAGGTCCCAGGGGATGCCGGAGCCGCGAATCATCGGTCCCGTGGCGCCGAGCACCTTGGCGTCCTCGGGTGAAAGTCGCCCGATCCCGATCGTGCGAGACCGCCAGATCGGGTTCATGGTGAGCAGGTCCTCGTACTCGTCGACGTGCTTGGGCATCGCGCGCACGAAGGCGTCGAGCATCTCGAAGAACCGCGGGGTGGCGTCGGCCATGACGCCGCCCGGCCGGATGTATGAGGTGTGCATCCGGAAGCCCGAGATCTCCTCGTTCATGTCGAGGATGGTGTCGCGCTCGCGGAAGCAGTACATGAGCATCGACATCGCTCCGAGCTCGAGGCCGCTGGTGCCGAGCCAGACCAGGTGAGACGAAAGCCGGGTGAGCTCGGACATGATCACGCGCAGGGCCTGGGCTCGGGGCGGGGCCTCGACTCCCATCAGCTTTTCGACCGCCAGCGCGTAAGCCAGGTTGTTGATGGGGGGCGACAGGTAGTCGTGGCGGTCGGTGACGACCACGCCCTGCTGCCAGCGCAGCGCCTCCATCTGCTTTTCGATCCCGGTGTGCAGGTAGCCGATGACGGGCTTGATCCGCCGGATCTGCTCGCCGTCCAAGTCGACGATGAGACGGAGCACACCATGCGTGGATGGATGGTGTGGCCCGAAGTTGACCGTGAGGATCTCGCCACCGAAGGCGCCCTGCTCGCCGGTCTTCTCGATCGTGATCCCGGGCGGGGTGCTCATGCCTTCTCCGGGGTGGTCTGCCAGGTCTGGTGCTCCTGCGAGAACTCGACCACCTCGCCACCCACGGGATAGTCGCGGCGCAGCGGGTGGCCGACCCAGTCGTCGGGCATGAGGATGCGCGTCAGGTCAGGGTGGTCGTTGAACACGACGCCGAACAGGTCGTAGGTCTCGCGCTCATCCCAGTTGGCAGGAGGGAACATGTCCTGCACCGAATCGAGGTGTGGCGGGTCGCCGTCGACGAACGCCCGGATGCGGACCTGCGCCCCCGTCTCGAGGTTGCGCAGCTGGTACACGAGCTCGTAACGGGCCGGCCACTGGCGCGAGGCGTCGGCCAGGTGATCCACGCAGGTGAGGAACACCAGGAGTCGGTAGCCGTCTGCTTTCAGCGCCGACAGCGCTTGGCGGATGGCGCCCGCCTCCACGGTGACCCACGGGTCGCCCGCGCTCACGCCTTGCTCGACGATCAGGTTTTCAGAGATCACGAGCGGGGGGTGATGCCTTGGGCCTTGATCCGCTCCTGCAGGATCATCAGCGCGTTGAGGAGGTCTTCGGGGCGCGGGGGGCAGCCCGGCACGTAGACGTCGACGGGGACGATCTTGTCGACGCCCTGGAGCAGCGCGTAGTTGTTGAAGACGCCGCCGGTCGAGGCGCACGCGCCCATCGAGATGACCCACTTGGGCTCGGGCATCTGGTCATAGACCGTTCGCAGCACGGGCGCCATCTTCTGGGAGACGCGGCCCGACACGATCATCAGGTCCGCCTGGCGCGGCGAGGCGCGCATGGCCTCAGAGCCGAAACGCGCGATGTCGACGCTGGCCGTCGCCGTAGCGATCATCTCGATGGCGCAGCACGCCAGCCCGAACTGTGCGGGCCACACCGAGTTGCCCCTGCCCCAGCCGACCACCTTCCCCAGCGTGGTGGTCAAGAAGTTCTTGCCCATCGAGTCGGCGAGGTCTTCTAGTCCCAATCGAGGCCTCCTTTGCGCCAGATGTGGGCGAGGGCGACCGCGAGGATGCCCATGAAGATCAGCATCTCGATGAGGCCGAACCACTTCAGCTGGCGCAGCAGCACCGCCCACGGATAGAAGAAGACCGCCTCGACGTCGAAGATGATGAAGAGCATCGCCGTGAGGTAGAAACGGACCGACATGCGGCGATGGGCTGGCGCGTCGGGGATGATCCCCGACTCGTACGGCGCGAGCTTGCGCTTGAAGGGCTTCGACGGGCCGAGGACAAAGCTCAAAGTGACCAGCGCCCCCAGGAGCCCAAGGATGATGAGGCCGTAGATCAGAACGGGGACGTAGCTGTCGAGCAAGTTTTCGAGGCTGCCTCCGACGAACAGGGGGCTTAGAGGAACGGGTTAATTCTAGATAGTCCTTGAGAAAAGCCGTCGGGACGACGGCTTCTGCCAGAAGTCCCTCCCCATCCGACGTGGGGCGCACCTACCCCGACGGTAGCGGTCAAGCACCTCTTGGTTAGTGGGTGTCTTTGCGGTGGTGTTCCAGCTTGGTGCCGCGTGAGAGCGTGGCGTGGATCGGGCAGTAGCGGTTGCACGCCCAGTCGAGCGCCTGCTCGACCAGCTCCTTGTCGAACTTGCCGTCCCAGCCACAGTGAAATGTGACGTCGATCTTGTTGAACGCTCGCGGCCACTCCTCGTCCTGGTCTCCTTCGACCACGACCTCCAGCGAGCGCAGGGGCTGCTTGAACTTCTTGAGCAGCAGGACCGCGTTGAGGCCCGTGCACCCACCGAGGGCGGCGAGCAGCATCTCGGTCGGCCGCATCGCAGAGTCCTCCCCGAAAACGGGCGGCTCGTCGATGGCCGCGGTGTGACCCGACGCGGACTCGATGTCAAAGCGGACCTTCTGGCCCGACCAGCGCGCGATCGCCTTAGCCATGTCCAGGAACAATAGACTCCACGGTCATGCCAGACGACGTGCGTTCCCGTTTTGCCCCGGTCGCGGTCAACTACACCCGCGCGAGCTTCCACACCTCGGCGGAGCGACTGCAGGAAGTGATCGAGCTCGGCCGGCCGCACAAGGGCGATTTGGTCCTCGACGTGGCGACCGGCACCGGCAACACCGCCTTCGCCCTGGCGCCCCACGTGCGACGAGTGATCGGGCTGGATTTGACCCGCGAGATGCTGGACCAGGCGCGGCGCATCACGGCGGAGCGAAACATCCCCAACGTCGACTGGGTCATCGGTGACGCCGCGGTGCTCCCCTTCCAGGACGACACCTTCGACCTCTACACCGTCAGGGCGGCGCCGCATCACTTCCCCGACGTCGACGCCTTCATGTCGGAGGCGTGGAGGGTGCTCAAACCGGGTCACGACGCCTGCTTCATCGACTGCGCTCCCCCGATGCCGGCGCGAGACGTCCTCCACGACGTCGAGGTGCGCCGCGACCCCTCGCACGTCCGCTCGATGACCGTGGAGGAGTGGGTGGCGAGGCTGCAGCAGGCCGGCTTCGAGGTCGAGAGCGCCCAGGCGCGCGAGCTGGACTGGAACTACCAGGAGTGGATGAACACCATGGCGGTCGCCCCCCTGCTCGCCGCTGAGCTGGCGAGGGCGATCGAGGCGGCCGAGGGCGAAGCGTTGACCCAGCTGCACCCGGTACGCCGTGAAGGCAAGCTGTGGCACGCGTATTGGCACTGCCTGATCCGCGCCCACAAGCCCGATTGAGCGGGCTGCTCCGTGACGGTGAGCTGGTGCTCCTGGTCGACAAGGTCGGCCGCAAGCACCGCGTCCGCCTGAAGGCGGGGCAGAAGTACTCCCTCCACTCGGGGATGATCAACCACGACGACCTGATCGGCGGCCCCGAGGGGGTCATCGTCACCACCCAGACCGGCGCCCGGCTGCTGGCGGTGCGGCCCACGTTCGCCGAGCAGGTCACCGGCCGTGTGCGCCAGGCGCAGCCGATCTATCCCAAGGACATCGGGGCGATCCTGATCGGGGCGGACATTCACCCCGGGGCGAAGGTGCTCGAGGCAGGGACCGGGACCGGAGCGTTGGCCCTGGCGGTGCTGCGGGCGATCGGCCCGCAAGGGCACCTGGTGAGCTACGAGCAGCGCGAGGAGTTCCAGGAAGCGGCCAAAAAGGCGATCGTCGAGACGCTGGGCGCTGTCCCCGACAACCTGGAGCTAAAGCTCGGGGACGCTTACCTCGGTTTCGACGAGCGAGATCTCGACCGGGTGCTGCTCGACCTCCCCGAACCCTGGCAGGCGGTGCCCGGCGCCAAGCTGGCTTTGCGTCCAGGTGGCATCGTCTTCGCCTTCAGCCCGAACATCAGCCAGGTCCAGCGGTTCTTCGACTGCTTGCGCGAGGTCCGGGGCTTTGGGATGCTCGAGGTCTTCGAGCTCTTGCAGCGAGGCTGGACGGTGCGGGGGCGCAGCCTGCGACCTTCCCACCGCATGGTCGCCCACAGCGGCTTTTTGTGCTTTGCCCGCCGCCTGGCGGGCGACGATCTGTTCGAACCGGAGGGCGAAGGGTTTCGGTGACGCCGAGGCGGTAAATAGCTAAGCTTGACTCGTGGTAAGACGAGTCAAGCTCCTACGCAAGCGTGGCTTCACCCGCCTGTCCGCCAAGCGGCAGGTCACCCTCCCACTCCATGTCGTGCAGCAGCTTGGCCTGCAGCCTGGTGATGAGCTGAAGGTGGACACCGAAGACGGGCGCGTGGTGCTGGCGCGTCAGGAGGGCGTGGCGGCGCGCCGGTTGAAGGCGATTCACACGCTGGCTGGAGCGATTTCTGGCGTCTGGAGGCCGGGCGACCTCGATCGCCTCCGCGACCAGTGGCGCTGATCGTCGTAGACGCGAGCGTCGTGATCGCGTTGCTGGACCCGGCGGACGCCCTGAACCCGGGCGCCCGCCGCGCACTCGAACAAGTAGCGGAAGCCGACCTTGCGATTCCGGCCTCCGCCCTGGCTGAAACCCTCGTAGCGCCGGCCCGCGCGGGCAAGCTGGAAGAAGTTCGCGCGAGCATCCGAGCACTCGAGCTGCGAGTCGCCGAAACAGGAGAGGAGGTTGCAGTCGAGGCTGCACGTCTGCGTGCGAGGAATCGCAGCCTGCGTCTGCCCGACGCCCTGGTTCTGGCCACCGCCGAGGTGCTTGGAGCCGATGTCGTCCTCACCGGTGACGCGAGCTGGGGTGCAATTTCGCGTCGGGTGAGAGTGGTCGACTGACATTCGAACGTCGATTACGGATGCAGCGGTGTCGAGCGATCACCGTGATGGTGGAGGGGAGCAATCCAGATGAGATGGATCGTCCACGGAGAACGCTCCGTTTACGAAAGCCCATGGGTCTCACTCGCGCTGGTCGACGTCGAGGTCCCTGGCGGCGCTCGCTTCGAGCACCACGTGGTGCGCATGCCGAGCGAGGCCTGCGGTGTGGTCGTGCACGACCAAGGCCGCGTGCTGCTCATCCACCGACATCGGTTCATCACCGACAGCACGGGCTGGGAGATCCCCGCCGGGCGCGTGGAGGCGGGCGAGGATCCCATCCAGGGCGCCGAGCGTGAGACTCTCGAAGAGACCGGCTGGCGCCCCGGGCCTCTGAGCCTGCTGTTCTCGTATTTCCCCTCGATCGGCCTCCTGGACCAGAGGTTCAACGTCTTCCTGGCCGATGGCGCCGAGCTGGTCGGCGAACCGCCGGACGCCAGCGAGTCCGACCGCGTGGAGTGGGTCGCCCTGAGTGATCTGCCGAGGCTGATGCGGGAGGGCGAGATCGCGGACGGCTACACCCTGACCGCTCTCCTGTGGTTTGTCCAACTCGGCCGGAGATGACGGGAACCGGATCTCGCCAATCAAGCATCGCGAGCAGAGCGCCGGGATTGTGAATCGGAAGAGCCGGCGCCAGAGCCAGCAGATGGCGGTCGCCTGAAACCAGGACCGAGGAGCTCTGGCTCGCCAGAGCGATCAGGTAGTCGTCGCCGGGATCGGCCGAAAGCCGAGGCGGGTCGGGGTCATTCTCGATCACCGAGGCCGTCGCTTTGAGCAACTGCAGGAACTCGTCCGCGTCCTCCTTCGAGACCCGATCCTCTAGCTTGGGATACTTCAGAGCCTGGCCAAGCTCCGCCAGCAGCTGCTCTGAGGCGACCAGCTCGAACGCGCCTTCAAGCCAGAGCGCGACCAGGCGCCCCGGTGCGCCAACCCTGTCTCGGCTCTACTGTCCAGAAACCCCTGAAACCCACTCGTCCATCCCGCCGTTAGACCTGGCATGGGGCGTCGCGTCTTCAGAATCGTCCTACTACTCGTCTCAGGAGTCGTCACCGTCGCGAGCTTCGCCGTCGCCCCCACTTTGATCCAGGACCGGCTCGCGTACGGGACGTTCGACACCGCGAGCGCACCGCCGCGGGTCGACTACTGTGGCCGCCGTTACTACCCGGGCAACCTGAGCCAGGTCCAGACGCTGGCCGAAGTCGACTCGTTGCTCGCAGAGAATGGGATGCGCGGCCTGACGCGAGTCGGAACCGCGCCCTCGGGCATGCCGGTGGTGACCCACCCGAGCTCCCCGCAAATGCAAGCTGAATCCCACACCGATGTCTGCACCATTGAGCTCTGGGTGCAGTCCGGTCCCGACGCGTACGTCGGCTACGTCCTGAGCGGAGGCCCATAACCGGTCGAGGGCTCTGGGCAGGAGAGAAGTCGATTCAGGACACAGAAGCGTCGTCGCGTGTGAGCACGCGCAAGGGCGTAGGCGCCCGGTCACGCTGCGTTGCGAACCCACACATGGTCCAGCCCCGCGCCGAAGACCTCGGTGTAATCCCTGAACAAGAGCGGCATGATCTCGGGGAACGATGCCGTGTCGAGGTCGTTCGTCACGATGACTTCGGGTTGCGCACCCTCCACGAAGGTGCTCACCTCGCCGTGGTTGCCCAGGAGCACGAAGTTGTTGTAGATGGGCGGAGTGGGCATGAGCTCGTCGAGGTCGGCCAACAGGTAAAGCCAGGCATCCGAGGACCAGACGACCGCCCTGGATCCGCTCAACCCGTGCGCGTCAAGCCAGGCGGCAACCGCGGCGTCCGGCGCCACGCGGGCATCGAAGGAGTCGCTCCAGTCGTCCATCGACTTGATCCGAGCCGCGGCCAACACGAAACCACCGTAATAACCAACCACGGTTGATTGAGAGCTGGGCGGCGGCACCCAGTCCAGGCCGACGCTTTGGGCCAAGCCAAACGAAATCAAGACGGCCGCTGCCATGGCGGCGACACCGAGTCTCACGCGTGCGCCGGCTAGCAGGCGATGTCCGACCAGCGGTACCCAGCCCCCCAACGCCAGGGTGGTCGGCACGACGGCCGGCAGCACTAAGTGGGCATATGGATGCTGCGGCGCTCCAGCGGCGAGAAGAGTGGCGACGGACCATAAGCCGGCCGCCCAGGGCCATGGCCTCGCGCGCAACGCCAGGGCGCTGGCGAAGGCAAGCAGGGCAGCCAACAGCATCGAAACGGCGAGCGCGACCGCCACCAGCCGATTGCCGGGCAGGACAGAGGCGGTGTACGGCACATAGAAGCCGGCCAGCGCGAAGGCGACCTTGGACGGACCGGCGAGGACCACGCTGGGCACGAGCCAGGCCGAAGTAGCGGCCGCAAAGGCAGCGAGGTACGCGGCCAGTTGGGCCCGCGTAGCCCGCGGATGAATCAGCAGAATCACGAAGAACGCAGCGCCATCCGCCAGTGCCGTCTGTTGATAGGCGACGGCCGCCGCCGCAAGGATTCCGACCCACGCGGTCCATCCCCAGCGATTCGGCTCCCTCGGCCGGCTCAACCCGACGAGCAGCAGGGCTCCAGCCCATGAGGTAGCTGCTATCAGCAGGCTCTCCGGGATTAACAGCTCGGCGTCCATGATCGGAGTCCCGAGAATCACCGAGACGGTCAGCACAGCGATCACGGCGCGGCGCGGCGAAAGCAACCGGAAGGCGCCATATGCCATCCCGCTTAGAGCGACGAGCCCGGCAACGTAGGTGATCAGATGCAAGCCGGCCTCGCTCGACCCGAACAGTCGGATTCCTGCCGCCGCCGTCCAAAGCTGAAGGGGTGGCTTGTTGTTCCAGATGCCCGCATACAGGACCTTGCCCCGAAGCATTTCCCGCGCCGCGGTGACGTATCCGGCCTCGTCCGTATACCAGTGTGGTTCGAAAAAAGACGGCAGCCGCAGCAGCGTGTAAACCACCACGGCAACAGCAAACCTGGGAGCGGCGCGAACACGGACTGGCGACACATCGACCATCAGCATCGTCTGACTGCCAATTTAATTACGATTCTCCTGTTATGGGTGACAGCGCGCGAAAGCCGGTCCACGTCACGGTCACGGGTGCCGCAGGCCAGATCGGCTACGCCTTGGTCTTTCGCATCGCCTCAGGCCAGCTCCTGGGCCCGAACCAGCCGGTCGTCCTGCGCATGCTGGAGATCGAACCGGCTCTGAAGTCCCTCCAGGGCGTGGCCATGGAGCTCGACGACTGCGCCTTCCCGCTGCTGCACGACATGGTCCTCACGAGCAACACCGAAGAGGCGTTCGACGGAGCCTCGTGGGCGCTGCTGGTGGGCTCGATCCCGCGCAAAGCCGGCATGGAGCGGGGGGACCTGCTGTCGGTCAACGGGGGGATCTTCGGGCCCCAGGGAAAGGCGATCGCCAAGAAGGCGGCGAGCGACGTGCGGATCCTGGTCATCGGCAACCCGTGCAACACCAACTGCTACATCGCTCGCTCCAACGCACCGGAGATCCCGGCCGAGCGCTGGTTCGCCATGACGCGCCTGGACGAGAACCGGGCCAAGACTCAGCTCGCCAAGAAGGCCGGGGTGCCGGTCTCGGCCGTCACCAACCTGGCGATCTGGGGCAACCACTCGGCGACCCAGTACCCGGACGCCCGCAACGCGCGCATCGGCGGGGTGGCTGTCAAGGACGTCATCTCCGACCACGGCTGGCTCAAGGACAAGTTCATCGAGACCATCCAAAAGCGCGGAGCGGCGGTCATCGAGGCGCGCGGCGCCTCGTCGGCGGCCTCGGCGGCCAACGCCGTGATCGATTCCGTCAACAGCATCCACAGCCCGACGGCCCGGGGCGACTGGCACTCGCTGGCCGTCGTGAGCCACGGCGAGTACGGCGTGCCCGAGGGGTTGCAGTTCGGTTTCCCCATCAAGTCGGACGGGGAGCGCTGGGAGGTCGTCGAGGGGCTAGAGCACGACGACGAGGCCAAGCAGCGGATCAGGGTCACCACCGAGGAGCTCGTGCAGGAGCGCGAGCTGGTCAAGCAGCTGGTTCCGAGCTAGATCCAGCGCTCCGGTCGGCCGCTCGATCTCGGATCGAGGCCCCACTGGCGCGAATCCACGCCCCACCGCCAGGCGGCGATGTCGAGCAGGACCAGCGCGATCAGCGCGATCAGCGCCACCAGGATCTCCACACCAGCTAGAACTCGAATTGGCGGCGTTTCGTTCCAGCCAGTCAAACCTCCCCGCCGCCCGGCTGCACCCGGTTCTTGCCCGCGAGCGGGGAAGTCACCTTCTAATCTTGGCGATGTGAGCGTCACGCTCGACCGCCACTCCTTTCCCTTCACCGCGATCGTCGGCCAGGACTCGATGAAGCTGGCCCTGATCCTCAACGCCATCATGCCGACCATCGGCGGGGTGCTGATCCGGGGCGAGAAAGGGACCGGCAAGTCGACCGCCGTGCGCGCCCTGGCCCGCCTCCTGCCCGAGCACGACGTGGTCGAGGGCTGCCACTTCGGCTGCGACCCCCAAGACAAAGAGCGCCTTTGCGCCGATTGCCGAGTCCGCTTGAAGGTGGAAGGCTCGCTGCCCCATCACAAGCGGCGCATGCGGGTGGTCGAGCTGCCCATCAACGCGTCCGAAGACCGGGTGGTGGGCACCATCGACATCGAGGCCGCGCTGCGCACGGGCGCAAGGCGGTTCGAGCCCGGGGTGCTGGCCGAGGCCAACCGCAACATCCTGTACGTCGACGAGGTCAACCTGCTCGACGACCACCTGGTCGACGTCCTGCTCGACGCGGCCGCCATGGGCGTCAACGTCGTGGAGCGCGAAGGGGTGTCGTTCGCGCACCCGTCGAGATTCATCCTGGTCGGCACCATGAACCCGGAGGAGGGAGAGCTGCGGCCGCAGCTGCTCGACCGGTTCGGGCTCTGCGTCGACGTCGAGGGCATCCGTGACCCTGACCAGCGTGTCCTCATCGCCGAGCGCGACGCCGACTTCAAGCGGGGCGACCACGAGTTCGCCAACGAGTTCGCGGCGGCGGACGCCAATCTTTCCCGCGCCCTGGCCGAGGCGATCGGGCGGGTCAAGCAAGTTCGCGTCAGCCCGGGACACGCCCGCCTCATCTCGTCGATCTGCGTCGAGGCACAGGTGCTCGGTCACCGGGCCGACGTGGTCATCGACCACGCCGCCAAGGCGCTGGCCGCATACCGCCGCCACCGCTCGCCTACCCGCGAGGACATCTACGACGCCGCGGCTCTGGCGCTCGCCCACCGGGCGCGCCAGCCGGTCAGCCGCGACCCCGACGATTCGAGCTCGTCTGAGCCCGGCGAGGAGCAGGAGGGCAACAAGCCCGCGGAGTCCGAAAGCGGCGAGCCGCAGGCCTCGGAGAGCGATGCGGCGGCGGAGGCGTCGGCCGACCAGAGCTCCAGCGCGGCCGACTCGGGCGAGCAGTCGACGGGCAGCGACCAGGGCATGACGGCCGGTGGCTCGAGCGGGAATGAATCGGCGCCCGATGCGCTGGAGACGTTCAACCTGAAGCGCATCGACCTGCCGCGCCAGCGCCGCGTGCGCAAGCAGGGCGGCAAGCGGTCGGCGAGCCAGACTGCCGACCGGAGGGGACGCTACGTGCGCGCCGAGCCGAGGGCGAAGGTGAACGACCTCGCCATCGACGCGACCGTGCGCGCGGCGGCCCCGATGCAGAAGGACCGCGGGCGGCTTGCAGGCGAGCGGTTGAAGCTCGAGCGCGAGGACCTGCGTCAGAAGGTGCGTGAGCGCAAGATCGGAAACCTCATCGTGTTCGTGGTCGATGCGTCCGCCTCGATGGACGCGGAGCAGCGAATGGCCGCGACCAAGGGCGCCATCCTGTCGCTCCTGCAGGACGCCTACGTCCGCCGCGACCGCGTCGCCGTGGTGATCTTCAAGAACCGGACGGCGGAAGTCGTCCTGCGCCCGACCTCCAGCGTGTCGCTCGCTCGCAGGCGCCTGGAGAGGCTGTCGGTCGGCGGCACCACGCCGCTGACCCACGGGCTGATGGCCGGCTACAAGGTGGTCAAGACCGAGCTCATGCGCGACCCGACCATCCGCCCGCTGCTGGTTCTGATCAGCGACGGCCGGGGCAACATCTCGATGTTCAAAGAGGAGCCGCTCATCGAGGCGCAGAAGGTGGCCGGGCTGATCGAGGCCGAGAACATCGACGCGCTGGTGATCGACTCGGCTCGCGACTACAGTCACCTGCCGTCGGTGCAACACCTCGCGCGCGTGGCGCCCATGTACCAGACGTACGCGATCAACGCCTGCGCCGACCTCGCCGAGCGCATGGGTGCCCGCTACTACGGCCTCTACGACCTTTCCCGTGACGAGATCGCCTCCGCGGTGGAGAGAGAGCTGGGCAGAAGCGGCCGGTAGTATTCGATTCGCATGGCGATAGACCGCTACTCCTACCCCTTCACGGCGATCGTGGGCCAGGACCAGATGAAGATGGCCCTGGTGCTCAACGCCATCAACCCGTCGATCGGCGGCGTGCTGATCCGCGGCGAGAAGGGGACCGGCAAGTCGACGGCGGTGCGTGCCCTGGCGCGCCTGCTGCCCGACCAGCAGGTGGTGGAAGGGTGTCATTTCGGATGCCATCCCGACGACCCCGAAGACTGGTGCTACGACTGCCGGGAGAGGGCCAAGGCGGGCCCCCTGCCGGTCGCGACCCGGCGCATGCGCGTGGTCGAGCTTCCGATCAACGCTTCAGAGGACCGGGTGGTCGGCACCATCGACCTCGAGGCCGCGCTCAAGGAGGGCTCACGCCGCTTCGAGCCGGGCGTGCTGGCCGAGGCCAACCGCAACATCCTCTATGTCGACGAGGTGAACCTGCTCGACGACCACATCGTCGACGTGCTCCTCGACGCCGCCGCGATGGGCATCAACACCGTCGAGCGCGAGGGCGTCTCGGTCTCCCACCCGTCGCGCTTCATCCTGGTCGGCACCATGAACCCCGAGGAGGGCGAGCTGCGCCCCCAGCTGCTGGACCGGTTCGGCCTGTGCGTCGACGTGGAAGGGATCCGCGACCTGGACCAGCGCGTCTCGATCGTCGAAAAGCGCGCGGTCTGGGAGGACGACCCCAACCTGTTCACTCAGCAGCACGCCGAGTCGGAGCAGGCAGTGCGCTCACAGATCGCCGAGGCCATCGCGACCTTTCCCGAGGTCAATCTGCCACGCCAGATCTTGAGGCTGATCGCCCAGATCTCGATCGCTCTGGAGGTCGATGGGCACCGCTCCGACCTGGTCTGCGCCCGGGCGGCGCAGGCGAAGGCGGCCTACGACAGCGCCGGCGAGGTCCGCGTCAACCACGTCGGCGAGGTCGCCCAGATGGTGTTCGCGCACCGTGTGCACTCGGTGCCCTTCGGCAAGGGCGGACCGAACCTCAGCGAAGTCATCTCGCGGATGATCGGCCAGGCCTAAAGGCGGCGAGTAGCGCACCAGATACTCCGCGCTGGATACCGGCGCCGAGAGGGGTACGCCGTCGATCACGTGCTTACGGGTTCTGCCGGTGGCAACGCAGCCGGGCACCTGGGCTCATCGGACTTAACGCGAGGGTAAGTGGTTCGAGTCCTCCGCGGACCACCAGGCGTATATGCGACCTGTAAACGTATGGCAGCCACCAACGTATATACTCAACGTCTGCGATGGACGCAAGGCAAGTGGTCTGGGAGGCATCGAACCTCCGCCACTTGATAGACGACCATCCAGAGCGAAATCTCAGCCGAGAGGAGATCGAGGAGGCGATGAATGACGGTAACCGCATTGAGTCCGCCGAGATGCGCTCTGGCATGAGCTATCACACAATCGTCGGCGCCACCCTCAAGGGTCGACTGCTCGTAGCGGTGTGGGTGGACCATCCGGCCGGCCGCATGCCCGTCCATGCACGTCAAGCAGGCCGCCGTGCCGCAAGGAGGTACTACCGATGAGCACGGCCACTAAGTGGACCGATCCGTTCGAAGACATGTCGGACGAGGAGTTCGACGAACACGTCGACGCGTTATTTTCGGAGCGTCCGCGAACAGTCGCCGTCTCTCTTCGTGTTCCAGCCGATCTGCTTGAGCGGCTCAAGAGGCAGGCGAAGCGAGCCGGGGTGCCCTACCAGACCCTTATGAAGTCTGTGCTCGAATCTGCGGTGGCTCGGCTCGAACGTCGTCGACCCTCAGATGCACGTCGGCCGCACCGAGGCTGATCGGCAGACCCAGCACCGTAGGCTGGTTCGCGTTACGGATACCCCGGCCCACCACAACTCGGCAGCCTTTCCATAACGCGAACCGCGGCTACAAATCCAGTACCCGCCGTAACCCAGAATCAACGTCCTGCATTAGCCCACGGGGCAGCTTGCCGACCCTGGAGTCCAGATCCGCTCGGTCGATCGTCTGGAGTTGCGTCACGTTAGCGACCGAATCTCGGTCTAATCCAGCGACGCTGCTGGCAATCAACACGTTGCCCGGAGCGCCGGCCCATTTCACGTTGGCGGTAAGACCAACGACGGAAACTGTGCGAATGGCAGAGCGATTCACGAAGTCAGCAGATATGACCAAGACCGGACGTCGGAGCGCCGGCGCCGAACCCCTTGGCGAGCCGAGATCGGCCCACCATATCTCTCCGCGGCGGACTACCAATCCGACCGAGCCAAGCCGCGACGCGACGCGGCTCTACCGAAGTCGTCCAGGCCGGTGTCGACTCTCTGGCAAACGCGATTGAGGACGGCTGTGAGGTCCTGATCGGACTCTTGCTCGGCCATGAACCGCGCTAGAGCTTCGGCATATACCTGGCTTCGAGGAATTTTTCGGCGTCGCGCGTACTGCTCTGCGGCTTCATAGATCCGATCGGGAATTGAAACGGCGGTCTTCACCGAAAAAGTATAACTCTTCCTACCGGCGGAACAGTCAGCTCGCTAGCCGGATCGGCCGCCCCGCGAGGATCGGTTGGTTCGCGTTACGGAAACTACGGCCCATACCGCCTGGCCGGGCGTGAGCCCAGACACATGCACGCCCCGGCTCCTCTGTTCGACCATATGGGTCATGGAATTTGACCGCTATACGATTTCGTTGTTGATGCTTCGCCCCGACGCGCCGGCATTCAGTGAGCAAGAGGAGGCCGAACTTCAGGACGCCCACATGGCGCACCTAGCTCAACTGCACGAGGCTGGTCAATTGCTCGCCGCCGGCCCAGTGCTTGGAGCGTCTGATCGTGAGCTCCGGGGTTTTTCGATTCTCAATGTCGATCCGGAGCACGCGCGGAAACTCAAAGAAGAAGATCCCGCCGTCCGCGCAGGTAAGTACCGCATCGAGGTATATCCGTGGTTGCTTCCGGCGGGCCTTATCGCTTTCTCGGCCGGGCGCCTTCCGCGGTCGGTGGCTGAAGCTCAGGCCGACTGACCCCGGGACCTGCGGGACTCCCGGCACGCTCAGCATCCCTTGTCAGGCTTCTACTTTCCTCTCGCGCGGACATCGAGGCGGATGGACCGATCCTGGACCACCAATGAGTGGTTCGCGTTACGGAAACTACGGCCCACTCCAATTCGGCCGGCTTTCCACAACGCGAACCCGTTGGTTGGCCCGATCAGCGCCGGTAAACGTCGCGGCGGTGGGCGATCCTGGCGATGATGACGAGATCTTCGGCATCATCCACCGCATGAACGATGCGGTAATCGCCAACGCGGATGCGGAAGTCATCCCGACCAGCAAGCTTTACTGAGCCGGTCTGACGTGGATTGATCTCAAGGGCATCGATCGCCGCTGCTATGCGATCGGCGACAGATCCGCGGAGCCGACGGTACGCCTTGATCGCCTCGGGGTGGAGGCGGACCTCGTACCTCTTAGTCGGTACTACTTGCGGACCTTCGACCAGGGGACGGCAAGGTTGACTTCTTCGCGGGCCTGCAGCGCGGCGATGCTGTCCTCGAGGTACTCGGCTCGCTCGACCATGGCTCGGTACTGCTCGACATCGATGAGGACCGCAGAAAGGCGCCCGCGCTTGGAGACGAAAAGGACCTCCTCACTCGAACGAAGCTGATCCAGCACACGGCCAAGTTGGCTTCTCAAGTCGTCTGCGGTAACCACACGGGGAACTACCATGTCAAACCTATTGTAGACCCTACGATTAACCGTAGGGTTGATCAGGGACGAATTATCCCGAAAGGGGCACGCCCTCTAATCAGCGTGGCTTGGTTCACCTTATGGAAACTACGGCCCACCACTTGCGACCGAGTTGGCGGCGACCGCCGGCTCTAGCGAGGGGAGTAATTGCCCGGATTAGCGACCGACTACCCTGCTCCTCGCTTCGGAGACTGCGCCGGGGTGCCATGAATCTTGAATAGGTCTGCCGCGAAGACCGCCAGCGGCATCGAGATCGATGGCTGCGCACCGGGGCCATAATCGGAGGGATGCCAGCTCAGCAGAGATCGGGTGTTGGCCACCGGCTGGGTCAGCTGCTGTTCGCGACTCTGTGCTTGCTCTTGGTTGAAGGCTGCGGGTCTACGCCCCAAGGCTCGACCTCGATGATATGCACTGGAGCGGCCAGAACGGAGCTCCTCAAGGTGAAGCTGAGTCCCTGGTGGGTTCCATCGACTCCCTTCACCGTGACCGCGGGCTCTTCAGCCTGGCTGCAGGTGACGACTCGTCCGGCGGCCGCGGAGGGCCTGTTTGGAACGATCGCTGGAATCGCCGAGGTTCACTCCATGCGCAGCGGAGCGGCGCCCAATCTCGTGACCAACTCAAATGGGAATCAGGAATCGCGGGATCCCGCCATCATCGTGCAGAAAGCTCTCACCTGGCAGAAGTTGGATTTGGCGCCGGGAGACTGGCGGCTCTATTCGATGAGCGATCCCGGAATCGAAGTGGTCAGTTGCCCCCAGGCTGGAAGCTAGCTCCGGCCTGGCTGCGTCTTAGCGGCTGACCTCACGGTAGGAATTCTCTTAGCGCGGGGCTACGCCAGCAAAGCGAGATCTTCTGACCCGTTATGAGGATTTGGTTCGCGTTACGGAAACTACGGCCCACCACGATTCGACGGGCTTTACATAACGCGAACCCTGAATTCAGGCCGGGACTTCGACGATGTCGACTACACCCTCGAGTCCGCTGAAGTCGTCAATATTGCGCGTGTACAGCGGCAGGCCAACCGAAAGAGCGGTTGCCGCGATCAGCAGATCGATTGCTCGCTTGTCCCGCGCTTTCCGTCCTCCGGCTGTGATTGCGGCAAAGACCCTTCCGTAAGCGCGCGCCGCATCTGTGTCGAACGGGAGAGCTTCTAAGGTCGCCTCGACTCGCTGTACACGATCCTGCCGTGCAGCTCGTTCACTTGAATCGCGCGCCGCGTGGACACCCGCCACCAGTTCGGCGAGCGTAAAAGCCGAAACGCTCGCCTGCTCCGGCAAGGCTGACTCGGGGGGAGGGTCGATCAGGACCGACGTGTCGACCATTCCCCGCGCACGTCGCGGCTCAAGCACGCGGTCGCGGGTCCTGACTGATCAGTTCATCGATATCCTTTCGGAACCTGGTCGCATCGATTCGCGGTGCGCCGGCGAGCGCGGCGAGCAGCATCCCCGCTGGCACCGCCACACGGCGGCGGACGGGCATGAGCTCCCCGACTGGCACACCATTGCGAGTGACGATGTAGGACTCGCCGCGGTCGAGGCCGCGCATGATCTCGCCGCTGTCATTCCGAAGCGTCCGCTGGGTGATCACCTTCGGCATTCAGATAGCGTAGCACGTGTGCGACGGCCCCCCAGCGACGCCGCTAAATCCGAATCCGCGTCCCGGCCACAGTCGGTTGGTTCGCGTTACGTCGTGCCCAGTAAAAGGGCATACCTATTCCTGGCTTAAGGACATCGGGCTGCACCAACTCTCTGGGTCGGTCCGTTATGGCAGCGCTGCGACCGTTGCAACGTGAACATCGTCGGAGAGCCATGTGAGGGTCGGGTAAGGGGACGACGTTGCCGCCGCCCCCTCCCCTAAGAACCGCGCAGGCCAGTTTCCCGGCACGCGGCTCAAGCCTCCACTACCGCCCCGAGGGACGGGGTTTCAACACGGTCGGCTCGTTGCTGTGGACGAGGACGATTGGCAAACCTCAGCTTGTCGCAGAAAGCGTCCTTGCGTTTCCGGGCACGCCGGGCTTTGAAGTACGCCGTCCACTCAGGATCGAAGGGGTTGGCAGCACCCCGTACGGAGATGTGCCGCCGCACCGTCACAGAGGTTGCGAAGAAGATTCGCAGAGCCTGCTTCTTTCCGTTGGCCTTGGTCACCTGGCCCGTGAACACCCACTGTCGGCCTCGGTGGGCCGGGAAGTACTTCGCCCGGACCCAGCCAAGATTCTTGTTCGGGTGTCGCCGTCGAGCCCAACGCCACAACGCTTTCCAGATCGCATGATCCACGAACGCGAAGGTTTTACTGCTGACCACGTGCCGGTGGTAGAGAACCCAACCCCTGATCAAGGGATTGAGGAACCTGACCAACGCTCCGGCCGCGATTGCTTTGTTGTCCTTGATGACCTCTCGGACCTTGAGCAAGAAGGCGCACCGGGCCTCCTTGGACGGCTTGATGAGCAACTTGCCCTTGTATTTCCGTACCGTCTGGCCCAGGAAGTCAAAGCCCGCTTCTATATGCGTGATGGCCGTTTTCTCCGAAGAGAGTTGCAGCCCTCGCTCTCCCAGAAACTGCTCCAGGAGAGGTCTGACCTCATCTTCGAGTACCTCTTTCGAGTCCCCGGTGACGATGAAGTCGTCGGCGTATCTGACCATGTTGACCCGATGGAGGGTCGAACCCGTGGGCAACTTCGGGAAGTGTTCCCGGAGCGCTTGCTGGAGCCCATCCAGAGCCATGTTGGCCAGGACTGGCGAGGCGACACCACCTTGCGGGGTGCCCTCCTCCGTTGGATAGAAAACGGACTCGTCCATGAAACCGGCCTTCAGCCACTTTCGCAAAACGGATTGCTCCATCGGCACGTGCGTCAGGAGCCAGTTGTGACTGATTCGGTCGAAACAGGATTTGATGTCACCTTCGAGAATCCACTGCGGCGAGCCCTTCTTGGCGAGCAGCGTGAAACACTGCTCGATGGCGTCGGCCGTCGATCTCTCCGGACGAAAACCGTAGGAGTTCTCGTCCCCTGTGGTCTCCGCAATCGGGCTGAGCGCCAGCAGGTAGAGAGCCTGCATGGCGCGGTCCTTCATGGCGGGGATACCCAAGGGGCGCAGCTTCTTGTTTCGCTTTTCGATATACACCCGCCGAAGCGGCTTGGTTCGATACCCATGCTGCCGCAGCTCGTGTATGGCCGCTGCTTTCCGGGCCGGAGTGATCCAGGTTTCCCCGTCCACACCCGGCGTCCTCTTGCCTCGATTCGCCGTCACCCGCCGCACGGCAAGCACCTTGCCGCTGAACGAGCGGGTCAGCAGGCGTTGCAGGACACGCGCCTTACTTCGCCGGCCTTCCTTTGTTGCCTTCACGATGCGTGCTTGGAGACGGCGCACGTTGCGATACGCGTTGGTCCAGTCAATCTGGTCCCATTGCAATCCGTCGTGGAAAGCTGCACCAGGAGAGGGAGGCGCCGATTGTCGGCTACCCCGCATACGCTCTCCCGCCATCTGCCTTGCCTCCTTTGCCGCTTTGCCAAGCTCTGTCGTGATGAGAGACCTCGCGGAAGTCAGCTCGCTTTCGCGCAGGGCAATGTTGGCGACGGCCTCAACCCCTGTCCGCCCCATTACAGGACGGCGTTCGCTTCCTCCGTGATCCTTTACCCGCAGCCCCATCGGCTCGCCTCGCGGCTCGCTTTCCCTTTCGGGAGGACTACGGGCTTAACACGTTCCGCACACGCGCCCAGATGGTTTAGGTCCTGCCTTTCCGCCGGTGGCCGCGATGTCTGCGGCAGGGCAATTTTCAATCCCTGCTCCGGGCCACTTACCTTTTGGTTCAAGCCTTCTGCCATTCGGCACAGCACCTTCGGCTTGCGACATGTTGCGACGTTTATCGGCAGTTCGCATTTGCTGACCATGCCATCCGACCCAGCCTCCGACCGCCCGATGCTGGCGGTCGCCATCTCTCCTCGCGGTTCGATGGCCACCCCTTGGAGGGGTGAGATGTACCTTGTCCCGGAGGCTTCGCACCGCAGGATTGCTCCCGCCGCACGCTCCGGTAGGGTCAAGGGGCAGAACCCCAGGTCAGATCCCTATCGCCACCTCCTACTTGATGTGATGAGTTCCGACAGCTACGTGTGCGACTTCGTGTCGCACGAAAACCTCACGCACGGTTCGATGAGGGGCGGCTGGGGAGGTCGTGACCGAACCAGTCGCCTACTCTGCGTAGGTACGGCCCACTTCAACTCAGCTGGCTTTCCATAACGAGAACCGGCATCAACAGTAGACCTCGCGACGGTGCCCGATCTTGATGACCAGCACGAGAACGTCGATATCGCGGACCTCGTACAGAACGCGGTAGTCGCTGACCCTGATTCGGTAGTAGTCGGTCTTGCCGGCCAGCTTCTTGCACCCCGATGGTCGTGGGTCGGCAGCCAACGCTCCGATTGCTTCCGTGACCCGTGATCGGATTCGTCCAGGAATGCGGAGCAACTGTCGCCGGGCCGTTACAAGAAGCCGGACCTCGTAAGTCCGGCTCTCAGTCACGCTTCGCTAACTCGGCCTCGATGACGGCCCAGGGAATGGGTGGCTGCGCATTGGTGGGATCGGCCAACGCCTCGGCGATGAGCCGCAGGTCGGCGGCGTCTTCGAGAGCCTCGAGAAGGTCGAGGTCCTCCGCCGATACGATGGCCGCGATCTTCTTACCGCGCCGACCAAGTGTGATGCGTTCTCGACGGTACGCCACACGGTTCACCAGGTCGGCCAGTTGCTCTCGGGCCTCGCTCACGGGGATCATGCGTGAATTGTACGCTTCGTACTTAGCGTACGGCTAGGCCGAACGGCTTGGCCAGAACCGTGATGTCGATCCGGTTCGCGTTACGGTACCCCGGCCCACCACCAATTCCGCGGGCTTTCCATAACGCGAACCGAAGGCGGTGAGGGGTGACTCTCCGAATATTGCGCAGCGCGGCCCCTCCACGACCAGTTGCTTGCCGATGCTCTCGTAATCCGAATTTAGGTGGAGACTCTCACTGCGATTCCTTCTCCGTGGATGCGCCTCGTTTGCGTGGCAGGCGCAGCGTTGCATAGCGATCTCGTCGGTATTCGTCGACCCACTGTCGGCTGCTTCGCCAAAAACCGTCCTCTGCGCGAAGCGCCTTCAGGCGTGAGCGTTGTGCGGCGTTCCGGAGAGCGACGACCGACAGATCCTTGCTAGCCAGCGACTCGAGTGGAACGAGCTTGGCAGGCCCTGCCACTGCAGGCAGGACGAAGCGGCTGAGGTTGTCGAGAATCGCACGAGCGATGATCTCGCCCAGTGGTCCAGGATCGCCGCGGTCGGCGCGGTCTAGTGCATCGAGGTACCGATCGCGAAGGCGTTTTTGGATGATCGCAGGCGGATAGCCAAGCCGAACTAGCAGGAGATTCATCAGCAGTCGACCGATCCGGCCGTTGCCGTCGATGAACGGGTGGATGCGTTCCAACGCGGCATGCCCCGCAGCGAGCGTCTGTGCGACGGGCAACGACTCGCGAGGCAAGCTCGCGACGCCATCGACCCAGTCGCGCATCAGTGCCGGAACCTCTGGGTGGTTCGGCGGTTTCATTCCGTGCTTGAAGTCAACGATGTCATGCCGGCGCCAGTTGCCCGGACCTTCATCCTCGGAGGCATTCGGGTGCGGCGCTACCTCCCAGACCGGCGTCATCGCCAGCCGGTGGACGTGTCGAACCTCGGTCAGAGTGAGCAACTTGCGGCTAGTCCACGGGCCGGAGCTCAGCGCTTGGCTGTACACCCATTGAGCGGCAGCCGCATAGCCGCTGACCTCCAGATAGTCCTTGAGCTCCTTGCTGCCTACGGCCTTGCCTTCGCGGAGAAGTACTTCAACCTCTCGCAGCACCAGGGTGTTGCCCTCCAGGGCAGTTGAGCTGTGAGCCTCGTGGTACCAGATGTCAGTCCAAATGCCCTCGGCCTCGTCCGGAGACGGCAACCCGCCGAGTCGGGTCTTCAGTTCTTCGACCATGAAGGCGAGTCTTGCGTGGACCGCTTCCCGCGTGGGTCGTCCCCGCGCCGATCTCGACGTGCGCCTAGGTAGGTTGCTCATGTGATGGCAACCTAATTCTACAACTCAACCTAGTAGGTTGCTGCATGGCGTCCAGCTTAAATGATCAACGCAACCTATCCGGCTCACGCAGCTGCCGCGTGTTGCTGACCAGATTCAGCACGACTGGAGATTACGCAGTCGGGGGACCGGCGTGACCGGTCTGAGTTCGACCGACCGACCGACGACTGTTAGTTGGTTCGCGTCACGGAACCACGGCCCACCAGGTAACAAGTCTTGTTGCGTTTGTTACGTTTCGCCCTGCGGAGAGTTCCCGCCGATTTAGGCCCGTGGCTACCGGTGTCACACTGGTGCTACACTTGATTAGTCATGCCAACTAGTCGCCGTCGCCACGCAATCACCGAGACGGCGCCCGTCCAAGCCGCACTCGATAACCTTCGGCGTGAACTCGGTTCGGATCGCGTCGAACTGACGGAGCTCGTCATCTTGGGCGCTCAAGAGAAGTTGGAGCGTCTGCGGGCGATGCGCGGAGCACAACTTGGTTTGCGCCAGCGCCTGGCCGCTCGCGTTCGAAGTCGCCGGCTCCCAACCGATACTAAAGCCGCGGAGGAAGTGCGCCGAACAGGTTGGGCGCGCACCTGACCGGTTCCTTTCTGATCGACAATTCGGCCTGGGCCAGGCTCGGCCTGCGGCAATTGCGCAAATCCCGCATTGATGAGGTGGCCGCAGCCATCGAGTCGGGACAGATTGTGGCTTGCCTGCCGTTCGTGCTGGAGGTCGGCTACTCCGCGCAATCGGCCCGGGATCACCGTGATCTCATCACCGAATTGCTGGCCCTACCGTGGGCTGCCATCGATGACGTGGTCGAGCGTCACGCAGTCGACGCGCAACGGCAGCTGGCACGGGTCGGACACCATCGCGTGCCGCCTGTCGACATTCTGCAAGCGGCCATTGCCGATCGTCACCAGCTTGGAATCCTTCATTACGATCGGGACTTCGACCTCATCGGTGCAAGGACGGATCTGACGTTCGACAGCGAGTGGCTGGCAAAGGCGGGTTCACTCTGAGCCTGCGGGCACCTGCAGCTTGTTCGCCGGTCGGGCACTGGTCCGTCGCGTTACTTCGAAACACCTGAAACAACGACTGGAACGGCCGCCAGGGTAAAGTCGGCCAGCCATGCCTGGGCTCTCTAGACTGGCTCCCGTGGCCGCCACGCAGGAACCCGCCCTCGAACCACGCCGCGCCGCCGAGCTGCTCTCTCAGATCGAGCAGAACGTGCACCGCATCATCGTCGGCAAGGACAAGGTCGTGCGGCTCGCGACGGCGGGTCTGGTGGCAGGCGGCCACGTCCTGCTGCAGGACCTCCCCGGCACCGGCAAGACCATGCTCGCGCGAGCACTGGCGACCTCGGTGGGCGGGACGTTCCGCCGCCTCCAGTGCACGCCCGACCTGCTTCCGTCCGACATCACGGGGTCGAGCGTCTTCAACCAGAAGGACCTGAGCTTTCACTTCCTCCCCGGCCCGATCTTCGCCAACGTCGTGCTGGCGGACGAAGTCAATCGAGCCACCCCGCGAACGCAGTCCGCGCTGCTCGAGGCGATGGGGGAGGGGCAGGTCACAGTCGAAGGCCAGACCAGGACGCTGGAGCGTCCATTCTTCGTGATCGGCACGCAGAACCCGGCCGAATTCCACGGCACCTACCCGCTGCCCGAGTCCCAGCTCGACCGCTTCATCCTGGCCGCGGAGATGGGCCCGCCCACCCACGCGGAGGCGATGGAGGTCCTGGCACGCAGGGAGCATGGCGACCCCATCGCGGAGCTCGGCGCAGTGGTCGAAATCCACGAGGTCATCGAGCTCCAGGAGGCGTGCCTGCGCGTGGTGGCGGCGCCTGCGATCCGGACCTACATCGTGTCTTTGCTGGAGGCGATTCGCGCTCGGCCCGACGTGCTGCTGCCGGCGAGCATGCGCTCGGCCGTGTACCTCCAGCGCGCGGCGCAGGCGTGGGCTCTCTTCGAAGGTCGGGATTTCGTCCTGCCGGACGACGTCAAGCTGCTCGCCCTGCCCGTGCTCGCGCACCGCCTCGGCATGCGCGGTCATGCGAAGGCCGCGGACATGGTGTCCGAGGTGGTGACGTCGCTGCCGCTGCCGCCGCTGCGACAGCACTAGGAGAGGCTACCTGAGACCGACCTGGAGGTTTTTGGGCGCGCTCGCCCTCGGCTCGGTGCTCGAGTGGTACGCGGCGACCTCCGAGGTCCCCTGGCTGTTCCTGCTGGCGGCATGGGTCTTCGCTTTCGCGGCGGTGGCCGGCGTGTACGCGGCCTGGAACCGCTCCGGGCTCACCCTGCACCTGATGGTCGTGGCCAACCGGCCGGCTGCGGGCTCGCCCGTCGAGGAGATCGCCGACCATCTTCTGCGCAGCGGGCCGCTGCCCGCGCCGGTCTTCGAGGGCGATGGGTTCGAGATCGAAGTCGGGCTCGATACCAGCGGCGCGGCGCGCGGGCCGGCCTGGCTGAGGGGGCGGATCGGGCCGAGGGAGATCACCGTGGGGACCGGGGTGGTGCCGCGCTCGGGCTGGCGGCGCTTGCAGGTCGTGCGCGAGCTGCGGCGAGGGCCCGTCGACGCGACCTCGTGGGAGATCGTCTCCAGCGATCCTCTCGGCCTGTTCCGCAGCCGGCGTGCTTGCGAAGATATCGAAGTCGCGCTGGTGCTCCCGCGCTTCACCTCGCTGGTATCCCAGCCGCAGACTCGCGAGCTCGAGGCCAGCGTCGCCGCGCCTCGCGCGGGCTCCGGGACCGAGCTGTTCGGCGTCCGGGAATACCGGCCCGGCGACGCGCTGAGGAGAATCCATTGGCGCTCGAGCGCGCGCCACGGCGAGCTCGTGGTGCGCGAGTACGAGCCGCCCGGCGCGCAGACCCTGGGCATCTTCTGCGACCCCTCGCCCCCTGATGCGGACATCGCCGACCAGGTGGCGCGGATCGCCGCCTCCGAAGCCTGGGACTGCATCCGGGAGGGGGGGCGAGTGCTCCTGTGGGCGCCCGGCCTCGAGCCGAGCCTGCCCGCCGACGCGCGTTCCTTGTGGGCATTGCTCGAGTGGCTGGCCCGATACCCGAGCGAGCCCGATGAAGACGAGCTCGACCCGCCCGCGGTGAGCGACGCCGTGGCCGTCACGGGAGCCTCGGACCAGCGCCTGGTCGAGGCCCTGGAGACGGTGAGGAGCCGCGGCGGCAGGGCGCGGGCCTGGGTGGTGGGGGACGCGGAGCTCGAGGTCGACGTGCCGCTGACGCGCGTCGGGACGGCGTGGCCGCTGTGAAGCTTCCCCGGCTCAGGCTCCCGGCCTCGCCGGTCGAGAACTCGCTGGAAGGCCGGGCGTTCGTCTTCTCCGGGTTCGCGGTCGCCGTGCTGGGGATCGTCCTCTACGGGCAGGACTACGTGGTGCCGGCCCTCGGGCTGGTCGCGGCCGGGGTCGGACATGTCGTGAGCTACCGCGAGCGGGGGGGCAAGCGCGGCTTTTGGCGCCAGGCGCTGCTCGCCTGCTTGGTCTTCGGCGCGCTCTTCTACGTCATCTCCGATTCGGCCCTGGCGCTGTTCGGAGGCCAGCTGCCACAGGCCAACTTCGCGATCCTGCTGGTCGCGATCACGAGCTTCGATTTGAAGACCCGCCGCAACTGCTACTCGAGCCTGTGGATCAGCCTGGCGATCCTTTACCTGGCCGCGGTCTACGCCTGGGACTACCCCTTCGGGATCCTGGTCGCGCTGTGGGCGGTCTGCCTGGCCGGTTTCTGGATGGCCTCCCACCTGCGGCGGATCGGCGCCGAGATTGGCGGCCCGCCGGTGGCGGTCGCCGTCGCGGTGCTGAGCTCGCTGGCGATCGGGCTGGTCATCTTCGTGGCCGTGCCCCAGCCATCCGGGACACCGACCGGGCCGCTGGTCATCGCGCTGCCGAACTTCACCCAGTTTCACGGCACGCTGGAGAACCCGGCGCTGCCGCTGGTCCAGATCACCGGCGGCCAGTCGGGGGCGACCAGCAGCATCGACCTCCACTTCCGCGGCCGCCTGGGCGACACCCCGGTGATGTACGTGCGCACGGGCGCGCCGGCCTACTGGCGCGGGCTGGTGTTCGACACCTACAGCAACGGCGTCTGGACCGCCTCCGACCGCTCCTACCGCGAGCTCAGCCCGTACGTGCCGGCGCGCTTTCTGGCGCCCGAGCCGGCGCACAACCTCGGCACCTTCGTGCAGACCTTTCGCGTGCTCCGGCCTCTGCCCGGCGTGATCAGCGCCGCGTATCCGATCCAGAGCCTGTACGTGCCCGTTTCGTCCCTCCGGGAGGACGCCTACGGCACGTTCTACACGCCCTCCGAGCTCCAGCCCGGCCAGACATACTCGGTCGTCTCGTACCTGCCCAATCTGTCGCCGGAGGCGCTGCGCTCGGACGAGCCCCAAAACGGCGCGCCCGACGGGAATGGTGCTTATCTCTCCTACGGCTCCCTGTCGCGGCGCGCCCGGACCCTGGCCGCCACGGTCACCGCCAACGCGACCAACGAGTTCGACGTGGTGATGGCGCTGACCCGCTACCTGCAGGCGAGCTACCACTACACGCTCGCGCTCCCCCCGGTGCCTGCCGGCACAGACCCCGTCGACTGGTTCTTGTTCGACGTCAAGACCGGCTACTGCGAGCAGTTCGCGACGGCCGAGACCCTGATGCTGAGGAGCCTGGGCATCCCGGCCCGCCTGGCGACCGGTTACTCGACCGGAGACTACGACCCGGTGCTCGACCAGTCGGTGGTCCGCGAGCACGACGCCCACGCCTGGGTCGAGGTGTGGTTCCCGAGCTTCGGTTGGGTGCCGGTCGACCCGACCCCCGGCGTCTCGCCGCTGGCCGCCACGCAGTTCCCCAACCACTGGGCCGCCGGTGGCATCGCCAGGCTCATCCCGCACCTGGAGCTCGGCGCGCCGATGGCCGCCCTGGGCTCGCTCGGCCTCCTGGCGGTGATTCCGCCCGCGCTCGCCGTGGGCGTGCTGGCGGTGCTGGCTTGGGCCTGGCTGCGCCGCCGGAGGTGGCAGCGCGGCGCGCACGCCGCACCCGGGGAGTCGGAGCTGCTGCTCCTGTACGAGCGGGTGCAAAAGCGCCTGGGGCGGCGCCGGGCGCCGCCCGAGACCCCGCTCGAATACCAGGAGCGAGTGCGGGCGGGACCGACCGAGCCGTTGCTCGAAGAGCTGACCGAGGCTATCAACCAGGGCGTCTACGCAGGCCGCTGGCCGGACCCCGAGCGGGTGCGCGAGCTCACCCAGCAGATCAAGTAAACGCGATGCCTGGCGGAGTACCGCGGTCGATGGCCCGACCCTGTTGTGGTCCCAGGGTCGGGCCATTAGTCGGTTGGGCGGTGTTCTCAGCTCACCGAAGGCCGGCCCGCTTGGCGCACCAAGGAGTGGATGAGGCTGACCACGCTCGGCCAGATGGCGGGCCGGGCCGGGCCGCTATCAGCGTCGACGAGGTGTCGCCAGGCCCTGACCTGGTCCCACCTGCGCGCCCGCAGCCGCGCGGGCGGCGAGCTGGCGAAAAGCAGCACCGGCTGCTGCATCCGCCGCAAGCTGTCGGGTGTCGCCAGGGGCCGGCCGATTCTTTGCTCGGACCGGCTGCGGCGCCCGTCTGAAGCCCAGC
>Ga0307374_10000408_pt1 | contig 83357 bp, 61 predicted proteins | sample OX3MG_FD_202532 | JGI IMG/M metagenome (GOLD analysis project Ga0307374, IMG submission 202532) | Soil microbial communities from Risofladan, Vaasa, Finland - OX-3 | ecosystem: Environmental > Terrestrial > Soil > Coastal area > Acid sulfate soil | place: Finland: Risofladan, Vaasa | collected... | reverse complement strand
GACCGTCAGCGAGACGTGCCGCCTGCAAGGCCGCTCGATCTTCAGCTACCTGACAGCCGCTGTCGAAGCCCACTTCCGCGGTCAACCCGTCGCCTCGCTCCTCCCCGGCGCGTGAACGGTTACGACGTGATCTGTGCGGTTTATTATCTGGTCGAAGGTGATCTGACCGTTCGCTTCCTGCTCAAGGTGCTGACGTTGCTTGTCATTACGGGCTCGATTTTTCTATATCTTTCCCTGGTCCTGCGGTCAGAAAGTGAGGCTGCAGCATGAAGGTTCGAACTCACGCGGCATTTGGCGTTGCAGCGTCGGTGGCTGTGGCGTTCGCAATTGTGTGGGGGTTCGTATTAGCTGGCTCCCCGTCGTCACGGCGGCGTGAGCGACTGGACGAGCAGCGGCTGCGGGACTTGCAAACCATCGCCAGCGAGATTCAATCACTCGTCGTCCATCAAGATGGAAAGACAGAACTCAAGGAACCGCTTCCCCGGACGCTCGAAGAGGCGGTCAAAATAGCCCGTGGCGAGAGGCTGAATCCTCGCGACCCCGAAACGGGGGAATTTTATCGCTACACAGTCAAGTACGAGACGACTTTCGAACTGTGCGCAAGATTCACGACCACGCGAGAATCCGATTTCCGCGTCTTCTGGAACCATCCGGCCGGCGAGCACTGTTTTACGATCGACGTTCTCGATCCCCCACCCTATTAGCGCCCGATGCACAGACCGTGCGTCGGCCACGTCCGCCGATGGACGTCGGCTATATGCCAGCCGCTGCACTTGCTGAACGTGCCGCGGTGGCATCGACCGACGCAGGAACCAGGCGCGTGCGACTGGCAGACCCGCGACTGGCGAGTTCAACGCGGCGGAGCCTTATCGACGAGTCTCGCGTTAGCGCGGATGATTCATCAGTTCATACCCGAGAACCCAGACGCCCAGATTGTTGCCCAGAAGCGATCGGGCTCGAATTGCTCGCTCGCGGCGAGCGGCGCGGCCATCCGCCTCTGCGAAGCCTCGCGGAGCGGGAATGCGAACGATGATGTCTGGGATTTCCTCACAACTGCGAGTAACTACGGGACTCGGCTCGGATTCGAAACACGGTGCGCACCTTCGATATTAGACCTGTCCCGTTTATACGTCACCACCGCAGCCCGACGAGAAGGAAGCGTTGTAAGGCGGCAGCCGCAAGGTTTCCCGAGGGGAGTGGCGCACGCGGAGCCGCGGAGCCGCGGAGAAAAAGGGCGAAAACTTCCGCTGGCAAGCGAGGCCGGCGGCAGAGCGGAGTGACGCCCCAAATGAACCGGGGGAACCGGCTGAGTCGTCTCCTTTTTCTCTCTTTTGGAATCAATCGAACTCGAAAGCGAGCTCTTAAGACGAGCTATTAAGAGCTGAACCAAGCGAGAACCATGTCCGCCGCCAACTGCTGGAAAGCACAGCCGCCTTCTCCTTGATCCTACGCGGGTGCGCCGGACTTGTGCGCGCAACGGATTACTTGATTCGGCGGTCACTGGCGCGGGCATGCATGATTTAACCTAAGGGCGTACGATATCGGCCAGTTCGGGAATCGAGTGCATTGGCCGCCAATCATTGTCGGCCCAACTCGGATGGCGCGCATTGTCGTCCAGAGTTACTTCCTTCGCTTGATATAGTGCCTTTACGTGGTGCACCTTGAGCGGAGCCGAATGCACGCCTCGGACGCGCACGAACCAATCGTCGCCCGCTCGAATCCTGGGATCAAGTGCGCCTAATAGCGGAGTGGCGGAAATCGGATAAGGGGCGACGGCCGGCGGCGGGACCGGCGAGGCACGCGGCACTGGCAGAGGCTGAAAATCGACCGGCGTTGCGACAGGCAATGGCACGGCAGTCGGAAGCGGCGCTGCAGGCTGGATCGGCGCGGCAGTCGAGGTCGGTACGCTGGCCGACGACGCTGCGCGGCGGACAGGGCGAGCCGTCAAGAAATCGCCCACTCGCATCCACGGCCCCTGCTCAGCGCTGATCAAGTCATCGTTGCCAATCCGACGCGCACGGAGCAGTCCCTCGACGTCGTCCTGCGTTAACGAAGAGACGACGCGGCTGGCGTTGACGATTCGGAGGTCGCCTCGTTTAGCCCGCACCGTACGAGCCGATTGGGTTGTCGGGGCAGGTTGGCCAACCGCCGACGTCGGCGCAGACACTGCGAGAAAATCGCTGATTGTCATCCAATCCGCGTTGCACACTGAAACATGATCTTCCGGCCCAACCCGCCCCGCGGCCAGCAAGTTTTCAAGCCCCTGACGATCGGTCGGCCCGAACACCACGCCGTCCTTGAGCAGTCGCAAGTCGCCTTCTTTTTTCTTTCCCATCATCGTTGCCAAACCAGTCGTCGTGAATTGATTGCAGTCCGCTACGCCAGTTCGCGCTGTGCGGCGGCCGCCAGGCATTCTCCCCACAACATGAGGTCGTCGTCAGAAAGGCTATTGTCGCGGATGAACTCGGTCGCCACCCGAGCCTTTTGACCACCTAGTTTTGCCGCCACCTGCAGACGGCCATTTTCCTGATAGCTGTATCGCACCTCAATCGGCCAGCCAGCCGGCAGATTCGGCGGTAGATTGCGAATCACGCACGTGCCCACCTCGATGCAAGCATCGGGGAGTTCACTCTCGCCTTCCAACACCGTCACCTTGACATTTAGCTGACCTTCTTTGGCGGTTGCGAAGCGCCGTGCTGCGGTGTGAGGCAAGGGCGTGTTCTTGGCGATGATGATCCGGTTCACACGGTCTCCGCTGGACGGGTCAATGCCGACCACGCCTAGGCTGTGCGAGTTGACGTTCGTCACCGCAAACTGCGCGTGGCCGCCGCCTGCGCCTTGCTTTTGCAACATCACGTCGGCATATAGCGCGGCGCCATGGGCCACGGCTTCGTCGACGGAAATCGAATGATCGACTGCACGGCCCGCCAATTCTTCGAGCATGCGGTGGATCATCGGCATGCGTGTTGAGCCGCCAACGACGAGCACGCGGTCGATGTCATGCCAGTTCAAGCCTGCCTGCATCACCACGATGTCGGCCGTGGTGCTCGTTCGGTGCACCAATGGAGCCGTCGCTGCTTCGAACTCTTGGCGCGTGACCTCCACTTTTGCACGCCGGCCAGCATGCAACACGAACATCGTCGCCTTCGGTCGTTCGGAAAGGGTCTTCTTAGCCGACTCGGCGGCTAGCCACAACTCTTGCAAGGTTTCGGGGCACTGCCGAGGATCTTCGCCAGACTCTGCTGCCAGTCGCGATGCGGCAATCTCCACGAGTTTCTCGTCCCAGTCCTTACCGCCCAGCCGCACGTCGCCGTCAGTGGCCAGCGCCTTGAACGACTGGTTGCTCATTTCCACTACGGTGACGTCGAACGTTCCGCCCCCCAGATCGTAGACCAGCACGCGGATTGGTTTGTCGCCTTTGATTTTGCCGGCCCGATCGAGAAAGCCTTCCTGATAGCCATAGGCGATAGCCGCCGCAGTCGGTTCGTTAAGAATGTCGAGGACTTCCAGACCCGCCAGTCGCCCCGCGTCCATGGTGGCCCGGCGCCGAGTTTCGTCGAAGTAGGCCGGCACTGTGATCACCGCCCTACGGACAGCGGCGAGCTTGCGTTCGGCATCGCTCTTCAAGCGGCGGAGGACATAACTGGAAATCACCTCGGGCGGCAGCAGCTCGCCGTTGATCTTTTTGTGATAATACTTTTCGCCCATGTCGCGTTTGACGCAGTCGGCCACTTTATCGGGCTCAAGCGAGGCGGCCAACATCGCTTCCTTGCCCACGACTGTACCGCCATCATCGAAGAGCACGACGCTTGGCGTCAGCAAGTCGCCGTCGGCGTTTGGAATGCTCGTCGGCCGGCCCTGCGGGTCAAGGTAGGCGACCACCGAATAGGTCGTGCCCAGATCGATTCCGACTGCGATCTCAGCGGATTTCTCGCGCGTTGGCGACGGTGACAAAGGGGGGGATTCGCCCCCCGCGGGCGGCGGATGTGCCGCGTCGATCTTGGCGGCGGCCAACTCGCGAGCCACGGCGAGCGCCTCGGCAACCCAGTTGGACTTGAGCACTGCCATGCCGCCGGACGTATCAAACACGCGTTCTCGCAGCACGAGGAAAAACTCGTCCCAGCGCAAGGCCTCGGGCGACAACATGCGAAACTGCATGGGCGCCCCCCTCCAGGCGGCAGAGGCAACCTCCGCATTGAATCGAGTCGCGTCGCGCACCGCCTCGCTCGGCTGCCCGACGACGAGCGACAAAGGCGCGCGTAGAAAACCCGGGCCGTATTTCTCCAGCAGAAGGCGAAGTTCGACGGTCATGCCATTCCGATCCGCAGCCGAACTGCAAGACATCTACGCGCCCAATTCTATTGCGCCGGTCTGGCGCGGTAAACCGAGCACCGGTTTTCAGTTGCCTTTTTTGCATCGACGTCGATAATTGCACTTATGTCTGTCCCCGCACTGTATGGTAAACGGCATAGTAAACTGATGCATGGCTGACGCGTTCGATCCCTACCACAGGTGGCTTGGAATTCCTCCCGGCGTTCGGCCGCCCACCCATTATCAGTTGCTGGCGATCTCGCCGGAGGAACAAGACCGCGCCGTGATCAACGCAGCGGTGACGCGGCAGAGCGTCTACGTGCGGAACTTCCAAGTCGGCAAACATGGCTCTGACGCAGCTCGCATCTTGGGCGAAATTCAGTCGGCCAAGCTCTGCTTGCTCGATCCGTCGAGTCGCGCCGAGTACGACGCTCGGCTCGTGCGGGAAGCAGGCGCAAAATCGACAAGGCAGGCGCCGCCGGTGGCGCATTCCGTCGGGTTAGGCCTCGATCTTGACGCCGTTGCCGGAAACTTTGCAGCACCTGTCGCAAGAGGCCGCGCTTCGGCGCCGCGCCTGCGAACATTGTCGAAACCAAAGAGGTCCGTTTCCTGGGTCGGCCCTGCGGCCGTCGCCGCCGCATGCATTGCCGCGCTGTTTGTCGGGTATTCCGTCCGGGGCCGCGGTGGTGTTTCAGTTACTGACACCTCGCCGACTGAGCCGCGAGCCATTGCCGAGGCCTCGTCGCCGCCGCAATCAGATTTTGGGTCTATCGCGAACTCACCAAGCCCAGAGTCTACGGTGAAGTTGTCAAACTCGAACCCTGTCGCGAACTCGCCAAGCCCAGAGCTTACCTCCAGTTCGCCGGGCCCCGAGCCTACGGTGGAATTGCCAAACCCGAAGCCTGTCGCGAGTTCGCCAAGCCCGGAGCCTGCCGCCAGTTCGCCGAGCCCGGAGCCTGCCGCCAGTTCGCCGAGCCCCGAGCCTACGGCGGACTTGCCAAGCTCGGCGCCTGCCGCGGATGCGCCAAACGTCCGCCCGACTGAAGGCACGGACGGCGAGTCCGATCCCTCCGATACACCACTTCAAACCGAGGCCCGTGACTCCGCAAAGCAACAGGAATTTCCCGATCTTACGCGAAAACTGAATGACTTGGCCTCCTGGACGGTTCTAAGGGGGCAATGGTCGAAGCGCACCGGCGGCATTCACGGGCAAGGCGATTCGGTTGTAAAATTCAACGAGGAGTGTCCGGCCGAATTTCTGCTTACGTTCCGAATGAACGTGCTCGAAGGGATGCGCCCGCGCATCTATTTCGACGAACAAGCATTTTGGTTCGGCAACGAGGGATTCGAGCGTACGTTATTCGTCTACGGCGATGGACAACAGGACGGCGTCGGCAAATCACGTGCTTACGCGAACCGCGCCGCGTTGAAAATCGCTTGCCGCTTTGCGGGCCAGGACGTCGAATTCATGGTCAATGGCAAACCGGTTGCTCACTGCCGGCGTAAGAAAACGGGAGCAGTCGTGCTAGGGCTTTCGGCGGGCGATGGCTTCAGCCCGGGGAAAGTGCTATTTAGCAATTTCAAGCTCGATCCGTTGTCCGAGCCAGGCGAAAACGTCTCTTCCGCGGTCCAGGGGGACGCAGGAAGCCGTGCACGGCGATTGGAGACGAGAGGGTCGCGTACTGGCGGTAGTCGCCATTCCGCTGGCGTGCGTTGAGTCGCCCTTTGTTCCGCCCGACGCGTATTAATTGACCGCCTCTGTGCTTGCCCGCCTGCGCGGAACTGGCATCGACCCGCGCAGGAACCAGGCGCGTGCGACTGGCAGACCCGCAATTAGTGATTTCAATGCGGCGGAGCCATATCGACGCTTCAGGCGTTAGCCCTTCTTCTTCGCCGCCTTTTTCTTGGCGGCCTTCTTCGGCGCGGCGGCTTTTTTGGGAGCGGCTTTCTTGCGGCGGGCCTTTTTCGAGGGGCCCATCGCGGCGCGGTCGGCTAAGAGGCGAAGGACCAATTCGGGCGTCAACTCGTCGATGGAAGTTCCCTTGGGCGCCGTGGCGTTGGTCTCGCCGTCGGTCACGTAGGCCCCGTAGCGGCCTTCGAGCAGTTGCACCGTTTGCTTGGTGACGGGCGATTCGCCGAACGTCTTGAGCGGCTCCTTGGGCGCCCCGAAGCCGCGGCGCATCTTCTTCGGCTGGGCCAATAACTCGACGGCTTGAGCCAGCGTGACGTCGAGCGGCGACAAATCGCTGGGCAGCGAGCGCGTCTCGGCGCCGCATTTGACGTAGGGCCCGAAGCGGCCGTTGTAAGCCGTGATCGGCTGCCCGGCCAACGCTGGGTTCGCGTCCGGGTGCGGTCCCAACTCGCGCGGCAGCGTCAGCAGCTTCAAGGCGACTTCGAGCGTGATCTCTTCGGGCTGCATGCCCTTGAGCAGCGAAGCGTTTTGCGGCTTTTCTTCGTCCTCGGGCGTGCCGCGCTGCACGTAGGGACCGAAGCGGCCGACCTTCAGATAAACGGGCTTCTGCGTGTCGGGGCAGATGCCCAGCGGCTCGTCGCCTTGCGAGGCCTGTTCGAGCATTTCGAGCGCCTTGGCGATCGTCAGTTCGTCGGGCGGGAAGCCGTCGGGAATGCTGGCCCGGCGTTCGCCTTGCTGCAAGAAGGGCCCGAATCGCCCGACGCGGACGAAGATCTCCTCGCCCGGTTGTCCGTTCGCCGAGGGCGCGCCCAACGAGATGCGGCTCACGTCGCGGGCGTCGATTTCGTCGACCTTGTGCTTGAGCTGCTCCTTGAGCCCGGCTTGACCGTTGCCGAAATAAAAGTTCCGCAAGTAATCGACCCACTTGGCCTCGCCGCGGCTGATCGCGTCCAGATCGTCTTCCATCTGGGCCGTGAAGCTATAGTCGACCAACTTCGGCAGGTGAACTTGCAGCAGCTTGGCCACGGCGAAGGCGGTCCACGTCGGCACCAGGGCGTTGCCGCGCTTGAAGACGTAATCGCGAGCCAGGATCGTGTCGATAATGGCGGCGTACGTGCTCGGCCGGCCGATGCCCAATTCTTCGAGCGCCCGAGTCAACGTGGCTTCGTTGTAACGGCTGGGCGGCTGCGTCGAGTGGCTCTTGGCGTCCATCGCCCGGCAATCGAGCGCTTCGCCGACTTTGACGTCGGGCAGCACCGTCTCGCGTTCGGCCAGTTCGGCCTGCGGATCGTCGGAACCTTCGACATAGGCCCGCAAATAGCCGGGAAAGTCGATCGTTTTGCCGCCGACCTGAAACGCGGCTTCGCCGCCTTCGATGACGATCGAAATCCGCCGACCGCGCGAGTCAGCCATCTGGCTGGCGACGGTCCGCTTCCAGATCATGTCGTAAAGCTTGAACTCGTCGGCCGATAGCCCGGATCGCAACGACTCGGGGAAGGCGAACGGGTGGCCGGCCGGGCGGATCGCTTCGTGGGCCTCTTGGGCGTTTTTAACCTTCGTGCGATAGATTCGCGGCTCGGGCGGCAGGTATTCGCGGCCATATTGCGAGGCGACCAGATCGCGCGCCGCATCGATGGCCACGGTGGCCAGGTTCGTCGAATCGGTTCGCATGTAGGTGATGTGCCCGTTTTCATACAGGCTCTGCGCCGCCTGCATCGTGCGGCGGGCCGTAAAGCCCAGTTTGCGGTTGGCCTCTTGTTGCAGCGTGCTGGTCGTGAACGGCGGGTAGGGCTTCGACGTGTAGGGCTTGTCCTCCAACGAGGCCACGCGAAACTCGGCCTGCCGCAATTTGGCGGCCAATTCCTCCGCTTGCTGTCCGTTGAGCAACAGCAAGGTCGGATCTTTCAGTTTGCCAGTCGTCGAGTCGAAGTCCTTGGTAGCCGGAATCGAACGGCCCTGGTAGCTGACCAGGCCGGCCTCGAAGCCCTCGCCGGCTTGTTTGGCGAACGTGCCGAGCAAGTCCCAGAACGTGGCCGAAACAAAGGCCATCCGCTCGCGCTCGCGATCGACGACCAGCCGCACCGCCACGCTTTGCACGCGGCCCGCCGACAGCTTGGGGCGAACTTTCCGCCACAACAAGGGAGAGACTTCGTAACCGTAAAGGCGGTCAAGGATTCGCCGCGTCTCCTGGGCTCGCACCAGGTCATCGTCGATCTCGCGCGGGTGCGCAAGCGCTTCTTGAATGGCCTCTTTGGTGATCTCGTGGAACACCAGCCGGCGGACGGGCACCTTGGGCCGCAGCAGCTCGCGCAGGTGCCAACTGATGGCTTCGCCTTCGCGGTCTTCGTCCGTCGCCAGATAGAGTTCTTTGGCGTCCTTCACCAGCCCGCGAAGCTTGCGAACCTGCTCCGTCTTGCCGGGGGGGACGATGTAGACGGGGTTGAAGTTGTCGTTGACATTGACCCCCAGATAGGCCCATTCTTCCTTTTTGAATTCGGCCGGGATTTGCTTGGCGCCCTGCGGCAAGTCGCGGACGTGGCCGATGCTGGCCTCGATCACGAAATCGCGGCCGAGAAATCCGCCGATAGTGCGGGCCTTGGCGGGCGATTCGACGATCACCAATGATTTGCCCGTCGCGTTTGCTGCTCGTTTAGCCATGCTACTTGGTTGCCGAAAGGAGTGGTTTAGGGAAGCATACTTCCTGTTTGGGATTGCATTTACGTCGATCGCACTTACAATTCATCGCCGTTTACGGCTCCTTGCAAAGCTGCTGGCTTTCTCATTAGTATTTGTTATATCAGGCTGTCAAGGCTTGTTGCCCGCTGCGAGTCAGCCTCCGACCGAGATAGAATACGATGGCATCACCATTTAAGCATTTTCGAAAACATCAAAAAGCCATGCTGGCCGTGATCGGCATTTTGTGCATGGTCGGTTTTACCGTCGGGCCGTCGACGCTCGACTGGCTCGATATGAGCCGGGCGGCGCAAGACCCGGTCGTTGCGGTCGCTCATGGCGAAAAAATCCGCCAATCCGATATGGGCCACATGCGGCAGGCCCGTTATCTGGCCAACCGTTTCGTGCTGGGCTGCCTGCAGTTGGCCCTGAAAGAGCAATTCTTCTATTTGCGCTTCCAGTACGGCGACCGCCTGGAGCAATACTTCGGTCCGACCACCGACGAGAGCATCGTGCAAACGCGTTTGCTGGCCGAACGCGCCCAGGAACTGGGCATGATCGTCAGCGACGACGCGGTCAATGAATTCCTGAGATCGCTGACGCAAGACAAAGTGCCGCGCGAGGGCTTCAAGTCGCTGGTCAGCGAACTGAACGCGACCCAGGCCCAGATTTTCAGCGCACTGCGGACCGAATTGGCCGCGCAGCGCCTCCGCGAAATGTCGCTGCCCAGTTCTCCAGCGACTCCCGCCCAACGCTGGGACTATTACCGCCGGCTGAAACAACGGGCCGTGGCCGAAGTGGCGGCCGTGCCCGTCGCCGAGTTCGCCGACGAGGTCGCCGATCCTTCCGCGGAAGAATTGGGCAAGTTCTTCGACGCTCACAAGGAGCAAGAGCCGCAGCCGCTGTCGCCGACGCCGGGCTTCAAGATTCCCAAGCAAGCGGCGTTTCAATACTTCGTCGCCGAGTACGACAAGTTCTTCGACGAAGCGGCCGTGACGCCGCAAGAGATCGAAAAATACTACGAAGAGAACAAGGACCAAAAGTACCTGTATTCGGCGTTCGATTTCCCCGAAACGAATCCGCCCGAGCCGAAGCAGCCCGAAACGGAAGCATCGCCGGCGGAAAAAAAGCAGGACGGGAAGCAATCCGCCCCCGAGGCGAACGACGGCGCCCAGCCGCCCGAAAAGAAGCCCGAGGCGGCAAAAGAGCCAGCCCCGTCGTCTGAAGAAAAACCAGCTGCTGAAGGAAAACCGGCTGCGGACGAAAAAACGCCGGCTTCCGACGAAAAAACGCCGGCCGAAGAAAAGAAAGCCAACGAACCGGAAGAGGGCGACCAGTCGTCCTCGCTTTCCGCCGCCTCGGACCTCGCCGTAGCGGCGTTGAGCGGTCGCCCGTCGCTTCGAATCGCCGGCTTGCTCGAATCGCTGCTGCTGGCCGACGAGTCGGACGTCGGCGCAAAAACGCCCGACGCCGAAGAGCTGCCGAACGCTGCGCAGGATGCGAAGGAATCGCCCAAAGACAAGACGGACGCGGAACAAGCCGACAAAACAGATGACGGCGAAAAGCCCGGCGACCAGCCCGCGGAAGACGTCAAGAAAAAGCCCGCCGCCGCGACGAAAAAGGCGCCGGCCGGCCCGCCGCCGCTGATCTCCGACGACTTGCTGCTGAATCGCGATATTCGCTCCGGCGAGAAGCCGAAGTACGCCCCGTTGTGGAAGGTGGAAGCTTCGATCCGCAAGGAGTTGGCGGGCCAAAAGGCCGTCGAGCGCATGAACCAGGCGTTCAGCGTCATTCAGGCGAAGATGAGCCGCTTCAACCGCGACCTCGATCCCGATGAAACCAACCCCAAGCTGCCCGACTTGAGCGGCGCGGCCGAGGCCCAGCAGTTGATCGAGCACACGACCGATTTGCAGCCCGCGCTGGCCTTTAAAGACAAATATCCGGCCCTGGCCGACGCCACGCCCGACCAGCAAAGTCTGACGGAGCGGCCGCAACCATTGATCGACATCGGCTACGGCGCGATGGCGCCGCTGCGAAGCGTCGTGGTCAAGGACCTGGCCGGCAACCGCTACCTGGTCTGGAAGATCAAGGATAAGGACGCCTACGTACCGGAGTTGGAAAACGTCCGCGACGAGGTCGTCGCAAGCTGGAAACAGATTCAAGCCCGCGACTTGGCGCGCAAACGGGCCAAGGCGCTGGTCGACAAGGCGAGTGGATCGAAAAAGCCGCTGTCCGAAACCCTCGGCGTCGCCGACGGCGTGAGCGTGACGACGACGCCGGCCTTCTCCTGGCTCACGCGCGGCGCCGCGGCGGGCATGTTCGACACGCAAACGCCGCCCAAACTGAGCGAGGTGGAAGGCGTTCGAAACGCAGGTTCCGAATTCATGCGGGAAGTCTTCAGCCTGGGCGTCGGCGACGTCGGCGAGGCGATGAACGAACCGCAGACGCTCTGCTATGTCGTTCGCGTCGTCAGCCTGGAGCCGTCTCGCGAGGTGCTGCGCAACCTGTTTATCAGCGACCCTTACAGCCAGTACGAGTCCGCTTCGTTCGACGACCAGCGCGGCGCCTACGACGCTTGGATCAAAGGCATCGAGCGCGAAGCGCATCTCGAATGGATACAGCCGCCCGACAAGCCGCAAGGCCCGTCGGCAGAGGAAGAGTGATTCCGCCTCGCCCTACAGCTTTCTCCCGCCGCCGGTTTGTGATGCCAGCAGCTCCTTCACGCGGCCAAGCGGGGTTCGTTAATGCGGAAAGCTTGATTTTTCGTCAGGCCAATAGTCGGCCGCTGCCGATGCTGCGGTGCAAATTTTGGGGCAAAGTACGTTTGCCTGCATGATCGCCCGCGAGCCGCCGCTTGGCGTGGCGACAGAGACGTTAGTTGGCAGTCGGCGGATTCACGACGCCGGGGTTCGCGGGCTTTGCCGCTTGTTGTTGCTTCCAGGTTTGCAACGTCTGGCGGCAAGACTTGCGAATCCAATCATCGGACACGGCCTCTCCTTGCGGGGGCATCCGCTCCGCCGGCCAATCGAGCGCATACACGTCGCCGTCGATCATGAGCTCCGGCTTCGAGCGTCGCAACTCGGCAATCGCCCGCAGACAGCCGTCGGTCTCGTCGTGCGGTACGCCCCAGGTTTCCGAGAGCGCTGTTCGCAACTCGTCGGGCGATTCAAGCCAGGCCTCGTCAAAGCCTTGGATGTGCAACTTTTTCAAGCGTTTGAGCTTGAGCAACGCTTCGAATCCCGCCAGCGAAACACCTTCGCCGTCGATGACCAGTTCTTCCAGAGTTTCCAACGGCGCCAATTCCGCCAGCCCTGTTTCGTTGACGTTGGCGTCCATGAGACTGAGCGCTTTCAGCCGCGGCAGAACAACAAGATAACGCAGGTCTTCATCGAAGACTTCTGAAGATTGCAAATCGAGCGATTCCAGATGCTCGAGCGCCGGCAGTTCCGAGAGCAGGGCGGGTTCCGACGAGCGGAGAATTGAGTGGAGAGCGAGCGATTTCAAATGGGCGCCGTTCAGCAGGGCTAAATCTTGGCTGGCGATCAACCACACTTCCACGCGGAGATGGCCGAGATGAGGCAATGCAGCAACAGCCGCCAGCCACTCGTTGGAAGTCCCGTCTCCAGCAATCGGGCCGTAACTCCCCGGACCGACGCTCAATGCTCGCAGTCGTGGCATGCCGCCCAGCGCCTTGCCCGAGTCGCCAGTCAATTCACTAACGTCGATCCGCAGCGTTTCCAGCCCGTGCAATGCGTTCAGCGTTTCGGCCATTTCGGGGCTGAGGCGATCCGCCGTCAACGCAAGATATCGCAAGTCGGGCAATCGCCTTAGCTCGTCGAGCAGCCGTCGATCCTTCTCTTCGTCGGCGCTCACGCTCAGTTCCGCGCCGACGATCCGGCGGCAGAAGCGGTCGGCGCCAACGATTTCGAGCCAGCTTGGCCCCGAACGCTCGAAGCCGACGCGTCCGCTGTGGGCTTCGACGGCGGCGATAAGCGGATCTTGCACGTTCGCCCGGTTGCGGGCGGCAACGAACCAACCGCACAGCGCAGCCGCCAAGCCCGTTGCGGCCAACAAGGTGCGCAGGCTGAATCGCAAACGCGGCCGGTAGCGGCGCAGCAGCCATTCGCAAACGCCTGCCGGCGCAGCGAGCATGACCAGCCAAATCGCCGCATTGCCCGCCAGCCGGCCGGCGTTATAGTTCGAGCCAGCGACGCCTGTGCCGTAAGGGCTCAAAGCAACGATGTACTGGCGCCAAAGGAGCGGCCAGCCATACGACATGTTCCAGTGGAAAGGGGTCGTTATCCAACTTCGCCGAGGTTCGCGAAGGTCAAAATCCAAATTGATGTAGGCGGGCGGGGGCGCTCGAATAACTTTTCGCGGGCGGCACTCCTCGCTCAAATTCGCCAGTACGAGCAGCGCCCCGGTCGCCGCCAGCACGACGAGCGTCAACACTCGCGGTCGATATCGCGAGAAGGCGGCGAAGAGGCGGCGCATCATCGTGGAGTTCCCCTTTGCCGCCGTTGCCTCAATTCGAACTGCGTTCCTTTTTCTCGTCCGCTGGTCCCTTGTCTGCCGCCAGCTTTAGCTGGTGGTAGGCAGGCATCCCGAAAACCTTGTCTTCTCCCGCCGGCTTCAGCCGGCCTTCTCAACTTTGGGTCATTCTGGCGCCAGGCAATCGCGAAGCCCGGCTGAAGCCGGCTGGAAAAACAAATCAACTGCGCTCTCCAACCACCAGCTAAAGCGGGCGGCAGACGGGAGAAACAACTCGATCAAGATTGAAGTCCGGCGCCGCCCTGCCGAGTTCGCCGCCGCCTTTACGCCGATTTCGGCTTGGCGATGTTCACGTACGCATGCACGTGCGGCGAGCCGCGGAAGTGCCAGACGAACCCGGGGCCTTCGAGGCGCCAGATGTCCCACTCCTTGTCGTTGCCCAGGTCGCCGCTCTGGTAGAAGGCGGCGTGCAGCTTGTCGAGGCCGCCTTCGGCCTTGAGAATTGCGATCGCTTCGTCGACGTCGTCCTGCCGGTAGGGCGCCAGGATGACCTTCATCACGTCTTCGACAAGTTGCTTCTGATCGCTCGAAAGTTCGCCGACGGCGATGCCGGCAAACGACGCGCCGCCGCCTTGCACCGGCACCTGGTTCTCGAACGGCGCCTTGGCGAGCAGGGCCTTTTCGCGCTGCTTGCCGTCGAGCGCGGCGAACACCTCGTTGGCCTTCTTGGTCTGGTAGTAGAACACGTTGCCGGGCAGCCCGGCGTCGCCATCGCCAGCGCCGTGCCCGTAGATGATCGGCCCGCCAAAAGCCGCGTTCTCGACGCTGTCGCCGTCGGCGCGGATCGTCATGTGCCGGCCGGTCATTTCGAATTCGAACTTGCCGCTGTCGGGCGTGCCGAACAGCGCGACGTGATACTGATCCAGGCCGCCGGCGTCGTCCTCCATCTGCTTCAAGAACCGCTCGTAGCCGTCGGGGCTGGTGACGCCACGAAAGATCTCGTCGATCGTGGCTTGCTGCTCCGTGGTGAACAACTCGGCGATCTTCGGCTTGGTGATCGCCCAGTTGGCGTTGATCGTCGATCGCAACTCGTGATCGAACGGGAAGCAGATCGTTTTGCGTTGTTCGTCGGTCAGCGATTCGTAAAGCCGCTTGGCCGCCGTCTCGGCGCCAGAGGAAGACTTGGGCGCCGCGTGCGCCGCCCAAGGCGCCACCCCCGCCGCCAGGGCCGCGCCGCCGACGGCTTTGACGAAGTCGCGCCGCGTCCACGTGCCGTCGCAATCCGGGCAGATCACTCGTTTGTCGCTGTTCATGGCCTCAAGCCTCCGAGGAAAGCTTCGATATGCTCCGCCGCCATCGGGCGAGCCTGCCGCTTAGTGTACCGCCCGCAAGCGAAAGATACAGCTTTTCGGACGGTTTCTCGCCCGCCGCGCAGAGCGGCTACAATAGCGCGATGCTCAACCGACGCCAATTTCGCCTGCGAACGCTGTTTTGGCTCACGGCCGCGGCGGCGGTCGGTTCAGCCGTAGGCCCCGCAACATTCCGATGGCTCGCAGCCGAACCCGAGCTTTTGATCGTGGAAGCCGGCGGGCGCGATCGTGGCTACGCGGCCGACGATTGGCCGCGGTGGCGCGGGCCTGAGGGCAACGCGGTTTCCTCCGAGAATGATCTGCCGATTGAATGGAGCGCGACGCGAAATGTCGCCTGGAAAGCCGAGATCCTTGGTGAAGGTTCTTCGTCGCCGATCGTTTCGGGCGACTCGGTCATCGTCACGTCGAGCCTGGAGCACGGCTTTCGCCGCTTGACGCATTGCTTCGACCGCGCGAGCGGCGAAAAACGCTGGACCCGCGAGATCGAAGACGACGACCCGGAAGTCGCCTCGTCAATGACCGGCCACGCCGCCGCCACTCCGGCCGCCGACGGCCGGCGCGTCGTCTGCGCCTTTGGCCGGGCCGGATTGGTCTGCTACGACTACGAAGGGCGGCAACTGTGGCGCGTGGCGCTGGGCCAGTTCGAGTCGGAACTTGGCCTGGCCAGTTCTCCAATCATCGACGGCGACCGCGTGTTTATGGTTTGCGATCACGACGGCGACCGCTTCACGTCGTTCGATTCTTACCTGCTGGCGGTCAAGCTGACCGACGGCAACACGCATTGGAAAGCTGAGCGCCGCGGCTTGTATCGCTCGTGGAGCACGCCGATCGTGGCGAACTCCGCCGGGCAGAAGATGCTCATCGTCAGCGCCCAGGATGAACTGCGGGCTTACGACCCGCTGTCGGGCAAGCAGCTCTGGCAACTCCCCTGCACGACCGGTTGGGTCACGCCGAGCCCGGTCTACGCTGCCGGCACGATCTTCGCCGTCTCGGGCAAGAATGGTCCCGTCGTGGCCATCCGCCCCGCCGCCGGGGATGACGCTGCGGCCGAGATCGCCTGGAAGCTCGATGCCGCAGGGCCTTACGTCTGTTCGCCGATTGTCTATGGCGATTATCTGTATGTCCACGGCGAAGCTGGCGTGTTGACCTGCTATCACGCGGCCGATGGGCGGCAGATCTACCGCCAGCGATTGCCGGGCAAGTTCACCGCTTCGGCTGTGGCCGGCGCCGGAAAGCTGTATTTCACGAACGAGGAAGGCACGACTTACGTCGTGACGGCAGGCGCCGAATTCAAACTGCTGGCCGCCAACCCCCTGAATGAATACATGCTGGCGTCGCCGGCGATTTCCGGCCGCCGACTCTTCCTGCGCACCGAACAACACTTATACTGTATCGCGCCGGGAACCGAGCGGTCACGGTGATGCCGCGTCAGACGAACCCAATTCTTCTCCGAAAGGACGCAATCATGTCGCACTCGCTGCGTAGTCTCTGCGCCGCCCTCGCCGTCGTGCTGACGGCGGCCTCGCTGGCTCAGGCGGCCAGCCTGATCGAGGGTCTCGACAAGCAAGGCAAGCCCGATCTGAAATCGGCCGGGCCGCTGGCCTTCGGCCCCGACGGCGTGTTGTTCGTCGGCGATCCGCAAGGAGCGTCGATCTTCGCCATCGACACCGGCGACCGTAGCGAGAAATCGTCTCGCGGGCCGCTCAACGTGCAGAAGATCGACGAGCAGGCGGCGGCTCTGTTAGGCACGAAGGCCGACAACCTGCTCATCAACGACCTGGCGGTCAACCCGGCTTCGGGCGTCGCGTATCTCTCGATCTCGCGCGGCAAAGGGCCCGATGCCACGCCTGTGCTGTTGCGGGTCGACACGACCGGCAAGCTTTCGGAGCTGTCGCTCGACAGGGTGAAATACGCCCAGGCCCCGCTGCCCAACGCGCCCAACGCCAACGCCAAGGACCGCCGCGGCGCCAGCCAGCGGCAGGAATCGATCACCGATTTGGCCTACATCGACGGCCGCGTGCTGGTGGCCGGTTTGTCGAACGAAGAATTCGCCTCGAACCTGCGTTCGATCCCCTATCCGTTCACCGAAACCGACCAAGGCGCGAGCGTCGAAATCTATCACGGCGCCCACGGCAAGTTCGAAACACAGTCGCCCGTGCGGACCTTCGCCACCTACGACATCGGCGGCCAGGACTATCTGCTGGCGGCTTACACCTGCACGCCGTTGGTGAAGATTCCGGTTTCCGCGTTGAAGCCCGGCGAGAAGATCAAGGGCACGACGATCGCCGAGTTGGGCAACCGCAACCGGCCGCTCGACATGGTCGTCTATCGGAAAGACGGCGCCGATTGGCTGCTGATGGCCAACAGCAGCCGCGGCGTGATGAAGATTCCGACGGAAGGTTTCGAGAAGGCTCAAGGCATTTCCAAGCCGATCAAGGGCACCGCCGGCATCGGCTACCAGACGATCGAGAGCTTGAAGGGCGTGCAGCATCTGGACAAGTACGACAAGGATCGCGCTTTGCTCTTGGTGCGCAACGACGCCGGCCAGCTCAACCTGCAAACGGTCGAGCTGCCGTAGGCGTTCGTCATCGCAAACCGCCGTTTAACAGTAGGGCAGACATTCTTGTCTGCCCTTGCCGAGCAAACAGTAGGGCAGGCATTCTTGTCTGCCCTTTGGCCCGCGGGGCGCGATGCCAACCGTTGGCGGTTCCGAGGCGGCAAACGTTTTCGCGACTGGGCAGGCAGGAATGCCTGCCCTACTGGGAAGGTTGGGCGATGAACTTGGCGAACGATTGGCGCGTTGTGCTGCTCGCGATCGGCTGCATCGCGGACGCTTGCGGAGCAACCGCGGCAGACCAAGCGCAGCCGGCGGTGATCCGTTTATCGACTTTGGGCGAGGGCCAGCGAGTCTTCGACGTCACAGGGCTTTCGAGCGAGGAGCGAACGGCGCTAGCCGACTTCCCCCAGGACGACGCTGCTTGGCAAGCGCGCTTCGCGGTCTATGCGCTGGCCGATCGGAAGGCCGGCGTCGAAGGACGCCCGGCGATGGTCGGCAGTTACGCGCTCGACGAAGGGCGTTTGCGATTTGCGCCCCGATACCGGCTCGATCCGGGCGTGATCTACCGGGCCGTCTATCGCCCGGCCGAACGGGAAGCTGCCCCGATCACCGCCGATTTCGAAATTCCCGCGCCGCGCGCCGCGAGGCCGACAAAACTCGCGGCCATCTATCCCTCGCGCGATCGGCTGCCCGAAAACCAATTGAAATTTTACCTGCATTTTTCCGCCCCCATGTCTCGCGGCGAGGCTTACGAGCACGTGCAATTGCTCGACGCCCAAGGCCGGCCGATCGAGCTGCCGTTTTTGGAGTTGGGCGAAGAGTTGTGGGATCGCGAAGCCAAGCGATTCACGCTGTTTTTCGACCCGGGGCGGATCAAACGCGGTTTGAAGCCGCGCGAAGAAGTCGGCCCGGCGATCGAAGAAGGCAAGAGCTACACGCTGGTAATTGACGCCGGCTGGCGCGACGCCGCGGGCCGGCCCTTGGCGGCCGAAGTCCGCAAGACGTTCGCAGTCGGTCCGCCCGACGATACTCCGCTCGACGCCGCAAATTGGAAGCTCGACGCGCCGGCTGGCGGCCGCGAGCCGCTCGTGGTCGAGTTTCCCGAGCCGCTCGATCACGCCCTGCTCGGTCGTCTGCTGTACGTCGAGCGCGGCGGCGAGCCGGTTGCCGGCGAGATCGCCATCGACCAGCAGGAAACGCGCTGGCGGTTCACGCCGCGCGACGCCTGGCGGCCGGGCAGTTACGATCTCGTCGCCGGCAAGGAGCTTGAGGATCTGGCCGGCAACAGTCTCGCGCGGCCGTTCGAGATCGACGAGTTGAAACCCGTCACGCTCGAAGTGACGCCGGAATTCGTGCGGGTTCCGTTCGAAGTAAAATGACGGCGCTCCATGCATGACGTCGGAAGATCACGAAAACGCGAAAGTACGAAAGCACCGAAAGCACGAAAGAGAAGTCCGGAAACGAAAAATGAGCAAGCATCCTTCCCATGCTTTCGACTCACACTTGCTCCTTTCGCGTTTTCGCTCTTTCGTGCTTTCGCGATTCATGCCTCGGCGTACTTTAGAACCAAGCATTGACGCAACTCTGGGAAACGACATCATGCTGACTCGTTTGTTGATCGCCGTATTTGTCGCCCTCCTCGCTCTGCCGCAGCTCGCGCACGCCGCCGAAGCGGAGGCGAACAAGTGGCTCGCCGAGTCGAAGCGGCTGGCCTTTCTGGGCGACAGCATCACGGCGGCCGGCGCGTACGTGGCCAATTTCGACGCCTGGCTGGTTTCTCGGAAGCCGGCAAGCGCGCCGGAAGTCATCGACTGCGGACTGCCCAGCGAAACCGTATCGGGCCTCAGCGAGGAAGGGCACGCCGGCGGGGCCTTTCCGCGGCCCGATTTGCACGAACGGCTCGATCGCGTGCTGAAGCTGACCAAGCCCGACCTGGTCATCGCCTGCTATGGCATCAACTGCGGCATCTACGAGCCGTTCGACGAAAAGCGGTTCGAGCGTTACCAGCAGGGCATCCTCAAGCTGAAACAGCGCGTCGAAGCGTCCGGCGCCCGCTTGGTTCTGGTGACGCCGCCTTATTACGACGACCAGCGCGCGCCGCGGCCATTCTCGTACAACGCCGTGCTCGATCGCTATAGCGACTGGCTGCTCGACCAGCGCAAGGCGGGCTGGCAGATGATCGATCTGCACGGCCCGATGACGCGCGAAGTCGAACGGCGCCGCACGGCCGATCCCGAGTTCACCTTTCAGCCCGACGGCGTTCACCCCAACGACGCCGGCCATTGGTTCATTGCCCAGCAACTGATTCGCTTCTTCGGAGACAAGGAGGCGGCCGAGGCGGCGACGCCCGAGGCGATGCTCGCCGCGCGCGGACTGCCCGAAGATTTGCTTAAAACCGTAAGGCAGCGCGTGAATGTGTTGCGAGACGCCTACGTCGCCGCGGCCGGACACAAGCGGCCCGGCGTGGCCCAGGGCTTGCCGGTGGCCGAGGCCGAAGTCCAAGCCGAAAAGCTTTCGGCTGAGATTCGAAAAATGACGGCGGCGGCGAAACGTTGACCGCGCGACAACCAGTAGATATCCGCAGAAACTATCGACAAACGCCAAGATTTCGCGCGCCGTTGCGAATACCTTGGCGACCGATCGCAAAGGGGGTCATTCAGATCAAAGCAGGCCCCAGTCGAGAGGAGTAAAGCCATGTGGGGTTGGAAAAGCGTCGAGCGGCTGATCGAGCCCAGCCTTTCTTTTAACCGGGCGAAAGAGGCGCTGTTGGCGCAGGGATTTCGGATCCACACTTCGAATCCGCATCACGCGGTGTTCAAGAGCGCTGGGACCGAGAACCCCTGGACGACTCTGGCCCCGAATGGCGAAAATGTGCCGATCGAACTTGCTCTTGCCGAAACGCACGGCGGCCTGTATCTGCATCTGCGATACGAGACGTTCTGTCTTTTCGACACGGGCGATCTCAATCGTTTCGCCGACGACCTTGCGGCTGGCTTGGCGGCGCAAACGAGCGGGACGTAGGTCAGGCTTTCCAGCCTGACAGAAACCGGATCGGACGCACCATCCAAACCGCAATGGGGCGCCAACGCGCCCCCCATGCCTAGATCCGCGACGATATGCAACGCGGGTTGCCTGAAACGTGTCAGGCTGGAAAGCCTGACCCACGTGCCGCGGCCGCTGATTGCACTTTACTTGGCCCAGTCGCCCGGAATGACCTCATGCCCGGCGCGGGTGCCGAGCGCCTGGAAGATCAAGCTGTCGGCATAGTAGTCTCCGTTGGCCTGGTCATTCGCAATGCTGGGGTAGAACCGCACCGAGCCGTCGGCGAACGCGAAGTACGAACCGTAGACGTGCATGCTGGAGAAATCGTCCATCCCCGCGCTTCCGTCACCGTCGATCAGGGCGTTGTTCAAATGAGCGTGCGACACCACGAGCGCCGAGGCAGGGTAAAACATGCCTGCGACGAGCGGCTGGCATGGGTTGAGAGCGCCTCGCACGAGCACCCCGCGGTTGATCGCGCCGGGCCAGATTCCCTGCGCGTTGGCCCAGGCCTTTTCCCCGACCAGGATGGTGGTCGACGTGCCGTCGACGATATCGGCCATCCGCGTCGCACTGTTGCGATAGAAGACGCCCGTTCCCGTTTTGTCGGAGACGGCGGATTCGTCGCTGCCGATGCACCCGACATAGCTCGTGACCCCGGAAAGGGCAATGACATTGCCGGACGCGTCGGGCACGGCATAGGGAGTTTGCGGGGCGATATCCGAGGGGCAGACATAGGCCGAAATCGGGGTTTGAATTGCGCGGGCGTTCAAGGGATGCTCGATGGGCAGGCCGAAATTGACCCCTTCATAGACCGCCCCTTGCTCCATGTAGGGCAGGATGAATGCCGCCCAGCCCCAGCCCATCGTGGTGTCGGTGGCGCCGTCGACATACGCAACCGAAGCGCAATAGCCCGGCGGAAACGAGCGCATCGCGTCGTGGTAATTCTGCGCGGCCAGCGCGATCTGTTTGAGGTTGTTCGAGCATTGGCTGCGGCGGGCCGACTCGCGGGCCGCCTGGACGGCCGGCAGCAGCAAGGCCACCAGCAGGCCGATGATCGCAATCACCACCAGCAATTCGACGAGGGTAAAGGCGCGTCGAGACATCGAGAGTTCTCCTGAAAAAGGGGCCACGGGTCTTCGAGCGTGGCTGGCGGAGAGGCCCTTTCCGGGCAGGCTGGCGGGCTCGCTATAGCGTCGTTAATGAGACGCCGTATCAACAATACTTGTCATTCTGTCACCGCAATTTTCCCGCGTCAAGAGACTTTCGCAAAATTATTGACATTGAGTCTCAATATCTTTATTTTCTCAGAAGGCAAATCGTTTCCCTTTTTCGCCGCACCACATTCAATCAAGCTCGTGAACTCACCCGCTGCACCATCCCCCGCCCAACCGAACGACTCGCGCGCGACCGATCCTGGCGGACCGCCGCTGCGAACCGTGCAGTCGCAAGACTTGCTTCAGGGACAGGTCGAGGTGCTGATCGCGCATGGCGGCGAAACGTATCGCCTGCGGCTGACTCGCAGCGGCAAGCTGATTCTGCAGAAGTAAGCCAAAGTCGCAGGCGCACTCTGCGTGGGGTTGCTGGTCAGCCGGATTTTCGGCATCGCCGGCAAAGTAACATCAGCCGCCGCTCGATTCACTAACCCGAAGCGTCAGCGAGGCGGAACGGCGCCACAGCCTCGCTGACGCTTCGGGTTAGGCGTAAGTAGGGGTTCGTGCGGTTGATTCTGTAGGGAACGCCCTCCGCGGCGTTCCGGGAAGCGCGAATCGGCGCGATTCCCGGGTGTACGGCATGCCACGGAGGGCGTGCCCTACAGGCTTTGTCGCGAACGTCTACCTACGCCCCTTCGGGTTAGTGTCGTCTGATGCCGAATTGAAACGGCGCGCCGCGTGCAGTCTTCGTTTCGGCTGGTACAATACACCCTCGGGCGACAGCGGCGATTTCCGTCGCTCGCTGGCTGCTACGGTTCCTACCTCGACTTTCCCGCCTTAGAGTTAGCACGACATGCCCTTTGTTCGGCTTGCAGAGACGCGTGCATGGTGAATCGCAAAACGGCGGACGCGGCTCTCCCGGCGGCGCCCGAGGAAACGACGCTCCAAGCATCTTCGACGGCCGCGACGCCGACGGAGTCGTCCCCGCGAAAGCCGGGCGCGCGGCCGCACGCCGCCCCGCCCGCCAAAGGCCGCTGGTGGCCGACGCTGCTCATGCTGAGCTGTTTGAGCGCGGCCGTTTACTTTTCGTTGCCGTGGCTGCCCAAGCTGATCGCGCTCAGCGGCGCCGGCCGCGCCGGAGACAAAGTCGCCAAGCCGCGCGAGCGCGTCGTGCCAGTGGTGGCCGCCGCCGCGCGCCGCGCCGACATGGATTTGTATCTCAACGGCCTGGGCACGGTGACGGCTTTCAATACGGTCACGATCCGCAGCCGCGTCGAAGGCGAACTCATTCGCGTAGCCTTCACCGAAGGGCAGATGGTCAAACAGGGAGACTTGCTGGCCGAGATCGATCCCCGGCCGTTCGAAGTGCAATTGTCGCAGGCCCAAGGCCAACTGATGAAGGACAAAGCCGCCTCCGAAGTGGCCCAACTCAATCTCGCGCGCTACAATGAATTGCTGACCACGCGTTCGGTGACGCCCCAGCAGATCGACGAGCAAACGGCCTTGGTCGACCAGAGCGAGGGCGCCATCCAGATCGACCAGGCGCAAATCGACCATGTCAAGCTGCAGCTCACTTACTGCAAAATCGTCGCGCCGGTGAGCGGGCGGATCGGCTTGGGGCTGGTCGATCCGGGCAATATCGTGCGGGCCAACGAGCCGGGCGGCATCGCCGTGATCACGCAAGTGCAGCCGATCGCCGTGGTGTTCACCATTCCGCAGGACGAAATCTCGCGCGTGCAGGGGAAGCTGCACGCAGGCCGCACCTTGTCGGTCGAGACGTACGACCGCAACTTCAAGATCCGGCTGGCCACGGGCAAGCTGCACGCCATCGATAACCAGGTCGACACCACGACCGGCACGTTGCGGCTCAAGGCCGTGTTCGACAACCAGGACGAGCTGCTGTTTCCCAATCAGTTCGTCAACGCGCGGCTGTTGGTCGACGTCAAGCGCGACGCCACGCTCGTGCCCGGCGCCGCCGTGCAGCGCGGCCCCGACTCGAACTTCGTCTACGTCGTCAAGGACGACGAGACGGTCGAGTTGCGCAAGGTCGAAATCGGCCCGGTGGAAGGCGCCGAAGTGGCCATCGAAAGCGGCCTGACGCCCGGCGAAGTCGTCGTCACCGACGGCGTCGACAAGCTGCAGCCGGGCGCCAAAGTCGCCTTGCGCGAGCGAAACGCCGATGGCGCCGCCACGGCCTCGATCTCGGAATCAGCGTCTCCCGCCGAAACCGAATCGCCGTCTGACCGAACCGCCGTGCGCGGCGATGGCGCCAAAACAACGACCGCACAGGCGAATTCGCGACCATGAGTCCCTCCCGGCCTTTCATTCTGCGGCCGGTCGCGACGGTGCTGATAATGGTCGCCATTCTGTTGGCCGGGGCCGTGGCCTACCGGCAACTGCCCGTTTCTGCCTTGCCCCAGGTCGATTACCCCACGATCCAGGTCGTCACGTTCTATCCGGGCGCCAGTCCCGAGGTGATGGCCTCGTCGGTCACGGCGCCGCTGGAACGGCAATTCGGCCAGGTCCCCGGCCTCACGCAGATGACCTCCAGCAGTTCCGAAGGCTGCTCGGTCATCACGCTCCGCTTTGCGCTCGAACTCGACATCGACGTCGCCGAGCAGCAGGTGCAGGCGGCGATCAACGCGGCGGGTACGTTTCTGCCGCCCGATCTACCCAACCCGCCGATCTACAGCAAAACGAACCCGGCCGACTCGCCGATTCTGACGCTGGCCCTGTCGAGCGAAACGCTGCCGCTCTCGAAAGTGCAAGACCTGGCCGACACGCGGCTGGCGCAAAAAATCTCGCAGCTTTCGGGCGTGGGCATGGTCAGTCTCAGCGGCGGGCAAAAGCCGGCGATTCGCATCCAGGCCAATCCCACCTCGCTGTCGGCATTGGGCATGAACCTGGAAGATCTGCGGATGGCGCTCACGCAGGCCAGCGTGAACCAGGCCAAGGGCAGCTTCGACGGCGACCGCCAGGCCTTCACCATCGGCGCCAACGACCAGGTGCTCACCAGCGAGCAGTATCGGCAATTGATCGTGGGCTACCGCAACGACGCCCCGATCAAGCTCTCGGACGTGGCCGACGTGATCGACGGCGCCGAGAACGAGCGGCAGGCCGCCTGGATGAACGATTCGCCGGCGGTGATTCTCAACATTCAGCGGCAGCCGGGCGCCAACATCATCGAGGTCGTCGATCGTATCAAGTCGCTGTTGCCGCAACTGCGGGCTTCGTTGCCGCCGGCGATTTCCGTCGAGATCTTGACCGACCGTACCGTAACGATTCGCGCTTCGGTCGAAGACGTGCAGTTCGAGTTGCTGCTCACCATCGGCCTGGTCGTGCTGGTGATGTTCTTGTTTCTGCGCAACGTGGCGGCCACCTTCATCCCCAGCGTGGCCGTGCCGCTGTCGCTGGTGGGCACGTTCGGCGTGATGTATCTGCTCGACTACAGTTTGAACAACCTGACGCTGATGGCGCTGACCATCTCCACGGGCTTCGTCGTCGACGATGCGATCGTGATGATCGAAAACATCATGCGCTACGTCGAAGAAGGCGAGCCGCCCTTGGAAGCCGCGCTGAAGGGCTCGGCCCAGATCGGCTTCACGATCGTTTCGCTCAGCGTCTCGCTGATCGCGGTGCTGATCCCGCTGTTATTCATGGGCGACGTCGTCGGGCGGCTGTTCCGCGAATTCGCAGTGACCTTGAGCGTGACGATCCTGGTATCGGCCATCGTCTCGCTGACCTTGACGCCCATGATGTGCGCCAAGCTGTTGCACCACGACCCTGCCGCGGGGCACGGCTGGCTTTATCGCGGCTCGGAGTGGGCTTTCGAGGCGGTGATCTGGCTCTACGGCAAGACGCTGGGCTGGGTGCTGCGGTTTCAGACGCTGACGCTCTTGGTTGCCCTGGCCACGCTGGCCGCCACCGTCTACCTGTACTTCGTCGCGCCCAAGGGCTTCTTTCCGGTGCAGGACACGGGCGTCATCATGGGCATCTCCGAGGCGCCGCAGAGCGTTTCGTTCGCGGCCATGACCCGGCGTCAGCGGGCCTTGAATCGGGCGATCCTGACCGATCCCGCGGTCGAAAGCCTGTCGAGCTTCATCGGCATCGACGGCACGAACGTCACGGCCAACAGCGGGCGGATTCAGATCAATCTCAAACCGCTGGAAGAACGCCGGATCACGGCCAGCGAAGTCATCCGCCGCTTGCAGCCCAAGCTGGCGGACGTGCCGGGCATCACGCTCTACATGCAGCCAGTGCAGGACCTGACGGTCGAGACGCGCGTCAGCCGCACGCAGTATCAATACAGCTTGGAAGACCCCGACGCCGACGAGTTGGGCGAGTGGGCGCCGAAGTTCGTGAACAAGCTCGCGTCGCTGCCCCAGCTTCGCGACGTCGCCAGCGACCAGCAGACTTCGGGCCTGGAAACGCGCGTCGTGATCGATCGCGACACGGCCAGCCGACTGGGCGTCACGCCGCAGATGATCGACGACGCGTTGTACGATGCCTTCGGGCAGCGGCAGATTTCGATCCTGTTCACGCAGGTCAATCAGTACCGCGTGGTGCTGGAGGTCAAGCCCGACTTCAAGAACGAGCCTCGCGACCTGAGCCAGATTTATATTCGCCCGCCCGGCGGCGGCAAAACGCCGCTGGCCGCGCTGGCCCGCATCGAGCAAACCACGGCGCCCTTGGCGGTGAACCGGCAGGGACAGTTTCCGGTGGTCACGGTGTCGTTCAATCTGGCGCCGGGCGTTTCGCTGGGCGAGGCGGTCGAAGCGATCTCGGCCGCCAAGCGCGAACTCGACATGCCGCCGAGCATCCAGGCCGGTTTTCAAGGCGCCGCCGAAGCGTTTCAAGGGTCGCTCAAGAATACGCCGCTGTTGATTCTAGCCGCATTGGTCACCGTGTATATCGTGCTGGGCGTATTGTACGAAAGCTACATTCACCCAATCACGATTCTTTCCACGCTGCCTTCGGCCGGCGTCGGGGCGTTGGCGGCCTTGCTGTGGTACAAGAGCGACTTGGACGTGATCGCGCTGATCGGCATCATTCTGCTGATCGGCATCGTCAAGAAAAACGCGATCATGATGATCGACTTCGCGCTCGAAGCGCAGCGCACTGAAGGCAAGAGCCCGACCGACGCGATTTACGAAGCCTGCCTGCTGCGCTTCCGCCCGATCATGATGACCACGCTGGCCGCGCTGTTGGGCGGCGTGCCGCTCGCGTTTGGCGGCGGCGTCGGCTCGGAACTGCGCAAGCCGCTGGGCGTCACGATCATCGGCGGCTTGATCTTCAGCCAGATGCTGACGCTGTACACCACGCCGGTGATTTACCTGTGGTTCGATCGGCTGGGAAAACGATTTGGCCAAGGTAGCAGGCACACTCCGTGTGCCGTAGCCAACCCTGCGATTGAACTGCAGCGCAAGGCCGGCGACGGCACACGGAGTGTGCCTGCTACGATTCATCGCGACGGCCCGATATGACCCTCTCCGAGCCGTTCATCCATCGCCCGGTGGGCACGACGCTGTTGACGGCGGCGATCATGCTGGCCGGCGCGATCGCCTACTTTCTGCTGCCGGTGTCGCCGCTGCCACAGGTCGATTTTCCCACGATCGAAGTCACGGCCATGCTGCCCGGCGCCAACCCCGAGACAATGGCTTCGGCGGTGGCCACGCCGCTGGAACGGCAGTTCGGGCGGATTGCTGGCATTACGGAGATGACCTCGACCAGCTACCTGGGCATGTCGCAGATCACGATTCAGTTCGAGTTGGATCGCGACATCGACGCCGCCGCTCGCGACGTGCAGGCCGCGATCAACGCCGCCCGCGGGCGCTTGCCGCCGAACCTGCCGAGCAATCCGACCTATCGCAAGATGAACCCGGCCGACGTGGCGATCATGCTTTTGACGCTGACCAGCGACAGCCACCCCAAGGCCCGGATGTACGACGCGGCGGCGACGATTTTGCAACAAAAGTTGTCGCAAATTCCCGGCGTAGGACAGGTGCGAATCGGCGGCGGCGCGGCGCCGGCCGTGCGCGTCGATCTCAATCCGACGATCTTGCATAACATGGGGATCGGCCTGGAAGACGTCCGCAACATGCTCGCGGCCGCCAACGCCAATCGGCCCAAGGGGCAAATCGCCGACGACACGCGGGCCTGGTCGATCAGCACGACCGATCAGTTGCTCACGGCTAAAGAGTACCGGCCGCTGGTAGTGGCCTATCGCAACGGCGCCCCGGTGCGGCTGGCCGACGTGGCGGCGATCGACGATTCGGTGGAAGACCTGCGGGCCTTCGGCCAATACGACGGCAAGCCGGCGATCACGATCATCATCTACCGCCAGCCAGGCGCCAACATCATCGACGCGGTCGACCGCATCCGGGCCTTGTTGCCGCAGCTCGACGCCCAAATCCCCGCCCACATGGAGCTTGCGATCGCGCTCGACCGCTCGGCCACGATCCGGGCCTCGGTGGAAGAAGTGCAATTCACGCTGATGATCTCGGTCGGGCTGGTGATTCTGGTGGTGTTCCTGTTTTTGCGCGATTGGCGGGCCACGCTGATCCCCAGCATCGCTGTGCCGGTCTCGCTGGTGGGCACGTTCGGCGTGATGTACCTGGCCGGTTACAGCATCGACAACCTCTCGCTGATGGCCTTGACCGTGGCCACGGGCTTTGTCGTCGACGACGCGATCGTGGTCATCGAGAACATCTCGCGACACTTGGAAGCGGGCGAATCGCCGCTGGCCGCATCGATTGCGGGCGCCAAGGAGATCGGCTTCACGGTCGTCTCGATCAGCATCTCGCTGGTGGCCGTGTTCATTCCGCTGTTGTTGATGGACGGCATCATCGGGCGGCTGTTTCGCGAGTTCGCCGTGACGCTTTCGGTGGCCGTCGGCGTGTCGCTGGTCGTCTCGCTGACGACCACGCCGATGATGTGCGCGTTGATGCTCAAGTCGAAGGGCCAGACGCGGCACGGCCGGCTGTTCGGCTTCGGCGAGCGCGTGTTCGACCTCATGCTGGCCGTTTACGAAACGACGCTCGGCTGGGTGCTGCGGCGCCAGGCGCTGACGATGCTGGTGACGCTGGCCACGATCGGCTTTACGGTTTATCTGTACGTGATCGTGCCCAAGGGCTTCTTCCCGCAGCAAGACGCCAGCCGGCTGGTGGGCAATATCGTGGCCGATCAGGACACCTCGTTCCAGGCTATGCAGTCGATCATCCAGCGTTTCGCCGCAGCCGTCAGCGCCGACCCGGCGGTTACCGGAGTGACGGCCTATTCCGGCGGTTATAGCGGGGCGGCGAACGTGGCCCGGATGTTTGCCAGTTTGCAGCCGGTCGAAGAACGAGGTCTGAGCGCCGACGAGGTGATCGCCCGCATCCGCGGCAATCTTTCGCACATCGCAGGCGCCAATTTGTACTTGCAGCCCACGCAAGACTTGCGCGTCGGAGGGCGGTTGAGCAGCGCGCAATATCAATACACGCTCCGCGGAGACACGCTCGGCGAGCTGAACGAATGGAGCCCCAAGCTGCTCGGCGCCATGCGCGGCATTCCGGGCATGGTCGACGTCAACAGCGACCAGCAGAACAAGGGGCTGGAGGCCCGCTTGACGATCGACCGCCTAGCCGCGGCCAGGCTGGGCGTCACGCTGGCAGACATCGATAACACGCTCTACGACGCTTTCGGCCAGCGGCAGGTATCGACCATCTACAAGCCGCTCAATCAGTACCGCGTGGTGATGGAAGTCGAACCGGCCTTCTGGCAGAATCCCGACGCCTTGCGACACATCTACGTGCGAGGGCCGACCGAGGCGCAGATTCCCTTGAGCGCGCTCTACCACTATTCTTCGGAAACGACCCCGCTGTCGGTGAACCACTCGGGGCAATTCCCCTCGGTGACGATCTCGTTCAATCTCGAACCGGGCACGTCGCTATCCGACGTCGTGCCGAAGATCGAAGACGCGGCGCTCAAGTTGGGGCTGCCCGAAACGATCCAGGGCAGCTTTCAAGGCACGGCCCAGGCGTTTCAAGATTCGCTGCGGAACCAGCCGCTACTGATTCTGGCGGCGCTGATCAGCGTGTACATCGTGCTGGGCGCGCTGTACGAAAGCTACATTCACCCGATCACGATCCTTTCCACGCTCCCTTCCGCCGGCGTCGGCGCGCTGGTGGCCTTGATGCTCTGCGGCGCCGAGTTGAACGTGATGGGCCTGATCGGCATCATCTTGTTGATCGGCATCGTCAAGAAAAACGCGATCATGATGATCGACTTCGCCCTGGAAGCCGAGCGCAAGCAGGGCAAGTCGCCCGAAGAGGCGATCTTCGAAGCCTGCCTGCTGCGTTTCCGCCCGATCACGATGACCACCATGGCCGCGCTGTTGGGCGGGCTGCCGCTGGCCTTGGGCACGGGCGCCGGATCGGAATTGCGCCGGCCGCTGGGCATTGCCATCGTCGGCGGCTTGATCTTCAGCCAGATGCTGACGTTGTACACCACGCCGGTCGTCTACTTGTATCTCGACCGCTTTCGCCTCTGGTGCGCCTGGCGGCGGAACAGAGGGCCCTTGAACGCTTGAGCGCCACGTGCTGGCCGAGGGTCAGGGCGTTCACGAGATGTACCTGCTGCCTGAACGTGCGGCCGGCGGGGTGGACGCTGTTCGCGGCCGATTAAATCCAGCCTCAGAAATTTCCCCAGATGAAGACGCATCTGGCGAGCTGGAAGATTTCGCCGCTGCGATAATCTCCGCACTTCGAGCGTTTTTTCTCTCTCGCGCGTGTTCGCTGGCTCGCTCGCGCTCGGCGACAATCAGGTTGACCGTTTTTTTGGGAAACGATAGAATCCCCGATGAACCATCAGGGTGTTTCATTCTGTTGGGTTCGCGGCATCATTCGAAGTTCGTCGGTTCCGACAACCCATATACGTTCAGTTTGGCGGGCAGATAACGGCCCGCTCCCAAGGCGGGGAAAGAGCAGCAGCGCGTAGGATGCACGTTCGCTCGACCGCGACAGGACTCGAAGTCCTGGCTCCGGCAAAACTCAATTTGTTTTTAGAGGTGCTCGGCAAGCGCGACGACGGCTTTCATGAGATCGAAACTCTCATGGCGCCGATCGGCTTGTACGACACGCTTTATTTCCAGAACGATCCTTCCGGAAGGATTCAACTCGCCTGCGAGTCGGTCGACCCGCAGCGCTCGGCCGATCTCGGCGAGCCACTGCCTGAAACGATACTGCCTGAAACGATACTGCCCGAAGGACCGCAAAACATCGTGTTCCGCGCGATCGACTTAATCCGCCGTCGCTGCCAGATCGCCTCGGGCGCCCAGGTGCGTCTCGTGAAGCGGATTCCGATGGCGGCGGGTTTGGCGGGCGGGTCGAGCGACGCCGCGGCCGCACTGGTCGCCGCCAATCGCGTTTGGGGGCTGAACCTTCCGGCCAGCGAGCTGGCGCCGCTGGCGGCGGAACTGGGCAGCGACGTGCCATTCTTTTTGGAACCCGGCGCCGCGATCTGCCGCGGCCGGGGCGAACGGATCGAGCGCGTGGCGGGCCTGGGCTCGCTATCGTTCGTCGTCGTCAAGCCGCCCGCGGGCCTGTCGACGGCCGCGGTCTATCGGGCTTGCCGGCCGCCGGAGCGAGCGAAGTCGGCGGCGCCGCTGGTCGCGGCGCTTCGCGCGGGTCGCTTGCACGAGGCCGTCGGTTGGTTCCACAACGCTTTGCAAGCCGCCGCCGAACAACTCTCGCCGTGGATCGCGCGGCTGGCGCACGAGTTTACGCGGCTCGATTTTCTAGGGCATCGCATGAGCGGCAGCGGCACGAGTTATTTCGGCCTGGCGCGGCACTTCCGGCACGCGCGGCGCTTGGCCGCCTGTCTGCAAACCAGGGGCTTGGGGCGCGTCTACGTCGTTCGAGGTACGTGTTGATCCAGCAGCGAAGGAGAACGGCTGTGGAAATCACCGAGGTGCGCATTAAATTGATGGAGGATGCCGGAGAGCGGTTGCAAGGGTTCTGCTCGATCACCTTCGACGACTGCTTCGTAGTTCGCGACCTGAAAATCATCGGCGGGGCCAGCGGGCCGTTCGTGGCCATGCCCAGTCGCAAGCTCACGGCGCATTGCCCGCAGTGCGGCTGCAAAAACCACCTCCGAGCGGCTTATTGCAACCAGTGCGGCGGCCGGCTGAAGGAAGACCGCGCCGGCAAGGACGACGACGGCCGCGCCAAGCTGTACGCCGACATCGCCCATCCGATCAATTCCGCCTGCCGCGAGATGATCCAGGAGCGAGTCATCCTGGCTTTTCGCGAAGAGCAGGAGCGCGCCAAGCTGCCGGGCTACATTTCCAGCTACGACGACTTCGACGAGGAGGCGGCCCCTTCGCGATCTCCCGAGCGAGCGCCGAATCGCAGGCCGTGCGAGCCGAAACCGGCGGCCGCTCGCCAGCCGGGCGCCGAAAAAAGCGTGCTTGAGAAAAGCGGGCCTGAAAAGAGCGGCGAACGGCTCGAAAAGACCAAGGTGCAGCCCGCCGAAAGCGAGCCGCGCGCGCCGCATAAAGCCCCGGCTTCGCAACCGGCCAGCCATACTCCGCCGGAGCACAGCGGCGGCTTCGGCGCGGGGATTTGGTAACGGGCGACCGATTTTAGCGGCCGACTTGTTCGACGGCCTCGGCGGCGGCGCGACGCACGGCCTCGTCGGGATCATCGGCGAGTTGCTCCAGCGCTGCTTTCGCTGAAGCCGCCTGAGAGCCGAGCTTGCCCAGGGCCAAGACCGCTTCGAGCCGGACCAGCGGTCGCGAATCTTCGAGCGCCTTCGTCAGTCCGGGGACGGCCGCCTTCACGATTTGCTGGTCGCCGGGCGTGATTTGCAACAGCGCCCAGAGCGTGACCATGCGCAACGTTTCGTCGTCGCCATTCAACTGCCCCCGCAGCGCACTCATGGCTCCCTTGGCCGCCGCGCCGGCCTTGCCCAGGGCGTAGGTCGCCGTGCGGCGCACGCGGTCGTTTTCGCTATTGAGCATCGCCGTGCACTTTTTGACGACGGCCGGGTCTTGCGGGCCGATGAGAGCGATCGCCACGAGCGCTTCGGCGTGAAAGTCGTCGGCGCTCGAACGTTCGGTCGAAGTCGCGTCGTCGAGCGCCGCCAACAAGGCGGGCAGCGCCGCCTTGGCCGGCGGTCCGATCCGCGCCAGGATCGCCGCGCTGGCGTCGCGGAAATTGGGATTCTTCAAGCCCTTCACGAGATCCGGCGTCGCGCTTGCGCCCAGCGCCGCGACCGCTTCGACGATGTTCCCTCGCACCGCCGGATCGTCGTCGGCCAGCGCGGCGAGAAGCGCCGGCCGCACGAGCTCCGGATCGGGCCTGAGTTCGACCAGGGCGCGGGCGGCGGCCTGGCGCACGTACTTGTCGTCCGATTTGAGCGACGCGACCAATTGCTCGGCGGCTTCTCGCATCAGCACTTTGCTGTCGGGCGAAATCTTGGCTAGGCCCCAAACGGCGATCGTCTTGAGCATCGGATCGTCGCTGCGGCGGGCCTGTTTGAGCGCCTCGGCGCCGGCGGGCGAAGCAATGTCTCCCAAGGCGTAGGCGGCCGCGTATTGCACGGCCGGTTGCTCGACTTTGAGGAACGGCGTGATCTCGGCGACCGCCGGAGCCGCGTCGGGGCCGATCTTGCCCAGCGTGATTAGCGCCTGCACCTGGATTTCGGTGCGGTCGTCCGACAAGACTTTGACCAGCGCCGGCACGGCGCTTTTGGCTTTAGCACCGGCCTCGCCCAGCGCCAGACAGGCCCAATAGCAGGCGCGCTCGTTTTTCAGAGCATTGGTCAGGCCCGCGATCGCCTTATCGCCGCCCAGTTCGGCGATCGTATCGATCACCAGCATCGCTCCCTGCGGATCGGCCTGTTCCAGAATCTTGACCATGATCGGCAGCATGACTTCTGCGCCCGGCTTCAACCGCCGCAACGATCGAACGGCCATGCCGCGGACGCGCGCCTCGGAGTCGGTCAGCAACTTCGCCAAGGCGCCCACGGTCTCGGCGTCGACCTTTTCCAGCTTGCCCAAAGCCAAAGCGGCGTACGACCGCACGAAGGGATCGCGATCGCCGAGGGCTTTGGTAAGCTCCGCGGTCGCAATCGCGATTTTCTCGCCTTCGAGCCGGGAGATTCCGCGAGCCGCCTCGATCCGAGCCTGGGCGTCGTCGCTGGAAAGCGAACGCAGCAGCGATTCGACGCTGCGATCGGCGGCGACCGCGGCGTTGGCGGCGATGGCCAAGAGCAACGGCATCAGCAACCTGGCGCTACGACTCATGGACTCATCCTTAAAGCTTTGGCAGATTGAATTCAGTTGGAAGAAGGCGCGCCAAGAAAACCGTCGAGAACATTTCCGTCCCTAAAGCGAAGCGCCTTCGCGCGACAATCGCTCGACGAATCGCCGGGCCGTCATGTAATCGCCCGACGGGTATTCCCTCAGCCGTTTCTTCAGTTCGGCGGCGAGTTGTTTCGACGAATCGGCGATGGCGTTGGCCTGCTGGATCGAGATGTTTCCGCCTTCCTCGGCGCGCTCGGCGAACAACGCGTCGAGCTTCTGGCGCAAGGGCTCGTAATCCTCTTGGCGCAGCACGCTCGGCCAGGCGACCTGCCCGGTGACCGGATCGAGCTCCTCGTCGCTCAAGGGAACCGGCGGTGCGCTCTTGGCCAACGACGCCAATCGCTGGCTGCTGAGGCCCGGTTTGCGAGTGGAATCGACGTAAGACTGGTGCATTCGCTTTTTGGCGTAATACGTCTCGGTCAACTTGATCTGGTTGTCGAGATACGCGGAACGCGCTTGCTCCAAATTGATGGCCGCGGCCGAATTCATCCAGTTGGCGGCGCCCGCCGAATAGATGACGGCGGCCATGCCCATCGCGTAGCCTTCCGCGGGCGTACTGGCGAAATAACCGCCATACCACTGTGCGGATGCCGGCGCAGCACACGCCGCAACGAGCAAGACCAAGGAACCGGCGAAATACTTCATGGCTGGGAGTCTCGACAACAAGCGGCGAATTTCGAATTGCACGCGGCCAAATCCAGACCGCTCTTCGCACAACGTCAGGGGCTCGGCAGGCCAGCGACGCTGGCGGAGGTGACTCAGATTGCAGAATCAAACCCTACTCTTATAGGCCGGACCGTGCAGGCAGGCAAGCAAAAACTTGGCGAGAATCGCGTAAAACGCGACGGCTCAGGAGAAATATCGCACGGCATTGCGAAAAACTCGCAAGCCGTCTCCCTCTTCGGCAAGCGGCCCGCGCGTCCAGCGAGGATGCTGCGTGGGATCGATATGCCGCTCGGGGTGCGGCATCAGCCCGCAGACGCGACCGGTCGCATCGCACACGCCCGCCACGTCGGCCATCGCGCCGTTGGGGTTGTCGGGATACGGCACGCCGCCCTGCGAATGGCCGCCGTCGAGCGGCGCGTACTTCAGCGCGAGCTGGCCGGCGGCCTCTAACTCGGCCAACACCCGCTGGTCGCGGGCGACGAACCGGCCTTCGGCGTGAGCGACCGGCAGATACATCGATTCGATGCCCGCGAAGAATACGCACTTGTCGCTCGACACGCGCAAGCGAACCCAGCGATCTTCGAACTTGCCCGAAGCGTTGCCGGTAAGCGTGGCCGGAGGGCTCAAGTCTTGCGGGGGCGTGGAAGGTCGCCCGAGATCGGCCGCCGTCTCCAGCAAAATGCCCGATTTGGTCAGGATCTGAAAACCGTTGCAGATGCCCAGCACCAGCTTGCCGGCCGCCTTGAACTCGTGCAGCCAGTCGAACAGATGGTGGCGAATCTGGTTGCCCAGGATCCGGCCGGCGCCCAGATCGTCGCCGTAGCTGAAGCCGCCGGGCAGGCAGAGAATCTGGAACTCGCGGAGCAGGCCGGAGTTTTCCAGCAGGCGATTGATGTGCAGCCGCTCAGCGAGGGCGCCGGCGCACTGGAACGCAAAGGCGCTTTCGACGTCGCAGTTCGTTCCAGGGGCTCGCAGGATCAGGGCGCGAGGAGGCATGAGAAAAACGAGAGATAAAGGATGTGGGATAAAAAGGACGAGCGAGCGATTACCATTTCAGCGGAGCCTGCCAGGCGGACTTCAGGGCGGCGATATCGGCGGAGATCAAAGGCTGTCCGCCGTACAGCGTTTCCAGCTTGCCGTGGTCGACAACCTGGCCGATGCGGGCCCACGGCGCCTCGCCGCCGAGTTTCGCTTCGAAATCGGCGGCGTGCTCCGGCGAAACTTCGCACAGGAAACGCGTGTTCGATTCGCTGAACAGCAGCGCGGCGGGATGTTGCGCCCCGTCGCCGCATACGACTCGTTCGAGTTCGATCCTCGCGCCCAGCCCGCCGGCGAAGGCCATTTCTGCGGCCGCAACGGCCAGTCCGCCTTCGCTCAGGTCGTGGCAGGCCCGCACCAATCCGGCGTCGATCGCCGAGTGCAAAGCCGCAAACGTGCGATTGGCCTGCGCGGCGTCGACTCGCGGCGCCTGCCCGCCTTCGAGGCCTTCGACCAGCGCGAAGTGCGAGCCGCCGAGTTCGTCGTGCGTGGCGCCGACTTGATAGAGCAGATTGCCCGGCTCTTTCAGGTCCATCGTGACCGAGCGCCGCACGTCGGCGACCTGGCCGATGGCGCTAATCAACAGCGAAGGCGGAATGGCGATCGTTTGCTTTTGGCCCTGCTCGTCGGCATAGCGAAATTCGTTGTTCAGACTGTCCTTGCCGCTGATGAAAGGCGTGCCCAGGGCGACCGCCACGTCGCGGCAAGCCAACGCCGCCCGCACCAGCGAACCGAGCGTTTCCGGTCGATCGGTGTCGCCCCAGCAGAAGTTGTCGAGGATCGCGATGCGTCGCGGATCGGCGCCGACGGCCACGCAATTGCGCACCGCTTCGTCGATGGCGCTGGCCGCCATGTCGTAAACGTCGAAATCGCCATAACGAGGATTCATGCCGCAGGCCAGCACGATGCCGCGGCGCGAACCGAGCACCGGGCGGACGACCGCGGCGTCGCTCGGTCCGTCGTTCGCGGCGCCGACCAGCGGCTTGACGACGCTGCCGCCTTGCACCTCGTGATCGTATTGGCGGATGACCCACTCTTTGCTGGCGACGTTGAGCGAACGTAGGATGCCGAACAACGTATCGGCGTAGTCTCGGCCTGGCGCCGGCGCCGCCAGCAGTTTGCCACCCGGAGGCTCGTAAACCGCTTCGCGCACGACAGGCGGGCGGCCGCCGTGCAGGAATTCCATCGCCAAATCGGCGACTTCGCGGCCTTCGTACAACAGCCGCAGGCGGCCGGTGGGCGCGAAGCCGCCGATGATCGTGGCTTCCACGCCTTCGCTGGCACACAGCGCCTCGAATTCCTGCCACGTTTCGGGCGGCACGGAAAGGATCATCCGCTCCTGGGCTTCGGAAATCCACATTTCGGTGTACGAGAGGCCTGCGTACTTCAGCGGGATTCGCTCGAGCCAGACCTCGGCGCCGATGTGCTCGCCCATCTCGCCGACGGCGCTGGAAAAGCCGCCGGCGCCGCAATCGGTGATGGCGTGATACAAGCCGCGGTCGCGAGCGGCGAGGATCACGTCCAACAGCATCTTCTCGGTGATCGCGTTGCCGATTTGCACCGCGCCGCCGGAAAGTTTTTCGCTTTCGCTGGTCAGTTCAGCCGAGCTGAACGTGGCGCCGTGAATGCCGTCGCGGCCGGTGCGGCCGCCGACCGCCACGATGTGATCGCCCGCCTGCGGCGCCTTGCGAGCGCGATCGACCGGCAGCAAGCCGGCCGTGCCGCAATAGACCAGCGGATTGCCGAGATAACGCGGGTCGAAGTAAATCGCCCCATTGACGGTCGGAATGCCCATCCGGTTGCCGTAATCGCGCACGCCCGACACCACGCCCTTCATCACGCGCTTCGGGTGCAGCACGCCGGGCGGCAAGCGATCGGCCGGCGTGTCGGGCGGCGCGAAGCAAAACACGTCGGTATTGCAAACGGGCCGGGCGCCCAGGCCGGTGCCCAAGGGATCGCGAATCACGCCGCCGATGCCCGTGTTGGCGCCGCCGTAGGGCTCCAAGGCCGAGGGGTGGTTGTGCGTCTCGACTTTGAACACCAGGTGGAACTGGTCGTCGAAGCGGACCACCCCGGCGTTGTCTTCGAACACGCTGACGCACCAATCGTCGGGCCCCAATTGGCGGCGAATTTCCTGCGTGGCGGCGAAGATCGTTTCCTTGAGCAGGTTATTGAATTGCTGCTCGCCGCGTTCGTCGCGGTAGCGAATGCGGCCAGCCAGCGTCTTGTGGCTGCAATGCTCGCTCCAGGTTTGTGCGATCGTCTCCAGTTCGGCGTCGGTCGGGTCGCGGCCGAGCGAGCGAAAGTAATCGCGGATAGTCCGCATCTCGGCGAGCTTCAGATAGAGTTGGCCTTCGCGGCTGAGCCGTTCGAGCGCCGCGTCGTCCAAATCGCGAATCGGCGCCGAGAGCAGCTTGAACTCGTACGGCGCGCCGAACTCCAGCCGGTCGAGCTTGAGCGGCCCGACGACGACTTGCTCGATGGCGTCGTTCGCCAGCACCTTGCTGCACAGCGCCGGCAGCTTGTCTTCCGGCAGATTGCCCAGCCAGTATTTTCGCAGCGTGCGGACGGCCTCGGCTTGGAGATCGAAGTCGGCGATCGCGGCCACGGCGCTTTGAGCGACCGGATCCATCACGCCGGGCTTGGGCAAGACGTGAACCACGCGCGGCTGGCCGCTGGGCGGCTGTTCGAGCGCCGCATCGCCGGCCGGCGCCACGAGGAACCGCTCGACCACCTCGTCGGCCAATAGCTCGCGCGCCAGGCGTTCGACCTGCGGGCGATCGAAGCGGCCTTGAATCAAATATCCGCGCGCCACGGCGACCTTTAGGCCTGCGGCCAGTCCCAAATCGGCGGCATCGGCGGCGACTCGCAAGGCGTCGGGGTCAGGCTGTCCGGCGGCCGGGTAGATGTCAACTTCCCACAGCATCTCGTTTGCGCTTTGCCTCTAAGAGGATCTCGGTCAGTTTCTTTCCGTCGCCGCGCTCCAGCGCACGGCGCAAGGCGCCGAGAGTCTTTTCGTACCGGGCCAGCGCCTTGAGCACGTGCGAGCGGTTGCTCTCGAAAATTTGCCGCCAGAGTTCGGCGTCGCCCGCGGCCACGCGCGTGGTGTCGAGCCAGCCGCTGGCGACCCAGGGCAAATCGGCCTCAAGCGTCGCGGCCGCCAGGGCCGAAGCGGCCAGGTGCGGCAGATGGCTGGCGCCCGCGAGAATCCGGTCGTGCGTGGCGGCCGGCATGCTCACGACGTTCGCCCCCAAGCTGGTCCAAAAGTCGGCCAGTCCGGCCAGGTCGGCAGGCCGAGTCGATTTCGTGGGCGTAATCACGACGGTCCGGCCGACAAACAGATCGGCCACGGCGGCCCCAGGCCCGTTCTTTTCGCTTCCGGCCAGGGGATGGCTGCCGACGAAATGCGCCTGGCCGTTCAGGTGGCCGTCCAGCGCGGCGATGATCTCGGCTTTCGTGCTGCCCGCGTCGGTAATCAAGCAATCGGCTTGCGCCGCGCTGGCGGCGGCCAATACGTCGTCGACGATCCGGCCGACGGGCGTGCATACCACGACCAATTCCGCATGGGCCGCGCCTTTGGCTAAATCGAGCGTAGTCGCCGTCACGGCGCCCATTCGCTTCGCCGTCCGCAGGCTGCCCGCGCGGCGGCCGATGCCGACGACATTTCGGGCCAAGCCGCGATCGCGCAGGGCCAAGCCGATCGAGCCGCCGATCAGGCCCACGCCGACAATGGCCACGGTGTCCCACTGCTTCATCGATCGCCCGTCAGTACCTTTCCTGCGATGTCGCCGAACCCTAAGCTCGCGGGTGCAGAAAGAGAAAGGGCGATTATAGCAAACCGGGGAAAGGTTGTCTGGGGGCCGCCGCGGCGAGTGGCGGCCTAAGAGTGTGTTGCCGGACTTCAGGGGCGCGCGGCTTGCTTTGCCGCCACACTAAGTCTTCTCCGTACGTCCAAGCGGCGAAGAAGGAACCGGGCACAGCGCAGCCAGCATAGATTAGCATACGTGCGTTGAATGAGCACAATAGCGGCATTGGCATCGAACAGCTCCAGCGAGTCGCTCTCGCCTTTTCGCCCAGGATCTTTCCCAGGCGCGTCATCCGCCGACTTGTGATGTTGCGTACAGCTCTTTACCACGGTGGACAGCGATTGGCCATGATCGGGTGATTTCGGACAGCTTGGAACGCCATGCAGGGGGCTTCCATTGCCTGCAATCTGCAAGTCGTGGCCTTGCGAGCGGGCCGGGTCCATCTTCGCCCTTCAGGCGCCCCGACTCTCAGTTGGCGCATGGCTTTGCTCCAACGACGCCTCGTCTCGGTCGGTCCGCTTTGCTCCAAACGTCGCGTCGTAAAGTGCATGTGAGCGGCCGATTAGCTTGCTTTTTCGTTAACTCCATGAAGGCCTCGCCTTGTGGTACGCCCCTTGCATAAACCTCACGAAAACTTCATGGCGGGAAGGGCCTACGTTTGGCGAATCGTCCATGGCTCGCGTTTCCGTCGCCTATCGTCAGGCCGAGTTAGGCCCGGAAGATTTCAACCGAGTTTTGCAAGCATCCCCATGAGACCTAAAGGAAAACCTGCCGATTTAGAGGCCCGCCGCCTTGAGGCAATCGACCTATTGTCCACGGGCAAGAAGCCCGCTGAAGTCGCGAAAATCGTGGGCGCCTCGGCGTCTTCCGTGAAGCGTTGGAAAGACGCCCTGTCGCAAGGGGGCCGAGAAGCGTTGCGCGCCAAGCGACATCCCGGCCGGCGACCGCGCATGACCGCCGAGCAAAAATCGCAATTGCTGGCTTGGCTCGCCGCCGGACCTCGCACGGCGGGTTATCCGACCGAGGGATGGACTTCGCCTCAGGTCCGAGATCTGATTCAAAAGCGCTTCGGCATCGCGTTTCACGTGGGATATGTCTGGCAAATCTTGCGAGACATGGGCTGGAGTCGGCCGGCGAACGGCAAGCACGTCGCGTCCGCGGCGCCCATGAGTCTCTCGGCCGAGGCGGCTGGGACTTTCGAGAGCGATTGCGCTTGAAGAATTGCGAGTGAAGACCAGACCGGCTGCGAAACGCCGCTTGGCGCCGCTGTGCGGTGGGGCGGCCTGCCAGGCCGTCATCGGCGATCGACGGCTTGGCAGGCCGCCTTACAAATTGTCGACCTAGAGAAGGCCGCGCGACAAGCTGTTTAATGTGTCGTTGGCGCTCGCGGGTAATCGACTTCGCCTGCCCGTCACTTCGCGCCGTTGCCGCCGGCGTCGTAGTCGTACATGCGATAGGTTTTGTATCGCTGGGCGCCCCCCTTTTCCAAGCCCAGCACGGCCATCGTGTTGTCTTCGGAGACCCAGGAAAACTCGGCCTCTTCGATGCCGATTTCGAGCGCCTTGGGCACCAGGCTGCGCATCAATACCAGCCCCAAACCCCAGCGCTGATACTCGGGCACGACATTGATGCTTAGCACGCGAATCCGCTTCATTCCCTGGCGGTTTTTCAGCAAGTGAATGAAGCCGAAGGGAAACAACCGCCCGTTGATGTCGCGAATCCGCGGATTGTAATCGGGCAAGCCGATGATCGCTCCCACGCCCTGCCCGTCGACTTCGGCGATCAATGTCAACTCGGGCACTAGCAGGTGCTTGAGCGACTTGGCCAGCATTTTCAGTTCGGCCGCCGGCAGCGGCACGAAGCCCCACATGGCGATCAGCGAGCGATTGTAAAGATCGAGAAACAGCTCCACGTCCTGCTTGAAGCGGCGCGGGTTCAACGGACGGACGACGGCCTGGCAGCGTTCTTGAGCTTGCGAGGCCAGCGAGCCAAGCTGGCTTTCGACCTTCGGCAACTGGGCGCGGTAGCCGATGAAGGCCAGCAAGTCGTGCGTCTTGCGAAAGCCGTAATTTTCGAACAATTCGGCGTAGTACGGCGGGTTGTAGGTCATCATGAACGTCGGCGGGCTGTCGAAGCCTTCGATCAACAAGCCGCACTCGTAGTTCATCGAGGGATTCGCCGGCCCGCGAATTTGCGTGATCCCGCGCTGGCCCAGCCAATCGCGCGCCGCATCGAACAGTGCGTCGGCCACGCGCTGATCGTTGACCGCCTCGAAAAAGCCGAAAAAGCCGCGCTGCTCTTGAAACACGCGGTTGTGCTCGCGGTTCACGATCGCCGCAATCCGCCCGCAAACTTCCCCGTTGCACCAGGCCAGAAACGTCTGCACTGCGGCGTTGTCGTAAAACGGATGCCGCGTGTAGCCGAGCAATTCGCGCTGGTTGATCCGCAACGGCGGCATCCAGTTCGGGTCGTCGCGGTAAAGCGTCCACGCCAGATCGATGAACTTGCGACGGTCAAACCAGGAAGTGACGGGTTTGACGATAAGTTCCGACATAGGGGCGCTCGCCGACCTCGCTGCATTTGACGCAGATTGCCGAGTTTGTCTTTTTTGCTTAGTTTGGTTCAAGGTTGACAGCATTGCAAGCCGTGCCGCGAACCTGGATTATTCGTTCGCCCAGGGAGTGCTCGACACTAAGGCGAAGCGTTAGCGAGGTGTAATGAGGTTGCCCTACCTCGCTTACGCTTCGAGTTTGGTATCGGCCTGACGAACGATCCGGGCTAGACGGGCGGCCGCAATCGCGCCTCCATCGGTGGGGTGTCTCGGCCAAGCGATTTAGCTGACGCCAAAACCGCCGGCCGCGGAGGGAAACGGGGGTAACTTCTGGGAAGATGCCAATTCTAGTATCGGCGATTGGCGCCAACGGTTTGCAACGACAATTTCCAGCATCTTCGCTAAAAACTCACAACAGGCTTTCCAGCTCTTCCACCAGCCGGCCGAAATGAGCCAGCGCGGTATCGACGGCGGCCGGTTTCTCCATGTCGACGCCGGCGTCGCGCAGCAAATCGAGCGGATCTTTCGAACAGCCGCCTTTGAGAAAGGTCAGGTAGTCGCTCAATTCGCGCTCTCCGCCCGAGACGACCCGTTCGGCCAGCGCGATCGCGGCCGACAGCCCGGTGGCGTATTTGTAGACGTAGAATGCCCGGTAGAAATGCGGAATGCGAAAGCATTCCAGGGAGAGCTGTTCGTCGAGCATGAAGTGCGGGCCGAAATAACGCTCGAGCAACTCGCGATAAACCTGCTTGAAGCGATCGAGCGTCAGCGGTTCGTCGCGCTCGGCCAGTTCGTGCGTCAGCTTTTCGAATTCGGCGAACATCGTCTGCCGCAAGATCGTGGCCCGAATGGAATCGATCTCGCGATTGATCAGGAAGGCCCGCTCGCGCTTGTCCTTGGCCCGCGCCATCAGGCGTTTGCTCAGCAGTTGCTCGTTGAACGTGCTGGCCACCTCGGCCACGAAGATGGTGTAGTTGTAATACTGATACGGCTGGTTGCGGGCCGAGTAATACGAGTGCATCGAGTGGCCGGCTTCGTGCGCCAGCGTGAACACGTGATCGAGCACGGCGCTTTGGTAATTCATCAAGATGTATGGATCGCCGTCGAACGAGCCGCAACTGAAGGCGCCGCTCTGTTTGCCTTGGTTCTCGTAGCGGTCGCACCAGCGGCCTTTTAAACCGGCGGCCAGCGCACCGCAATACTCGTCGCCCAGCGGCGCCAGCGCGTCGACGACGACCTGGCAGGCCTCGTTCCAGGAATGCCTGGTTTCCAGCTCGCTGAGAATCGGCACGTAGGTGTCGTAGTGATGAATCTCCTTGAGCTTCATCTTCCGCCGGCGGAGTTCGTAGTAGCGATAGAGCGCCGGCAGATGACGATGCACGGAACCGATCAGATTGTCGTAGACCGAGGCGGGCGCCTGATCGGGGAACAGCGCCGCCTCTCGCGAGCCGCCGAAGCCGCGGGCCCGGGCGTAAAACACGTCGCGCTGGATCGAGCCGGCGAGCGTGGCGGCCAGCGTGTTTTCGTGCGCGGCGAACTGCCGATAATATTGCTCGAACGCCGTTTTTCGCACCTTGCGATTGGGCGAGTGCAACAAAGCCGAAAACGAGGCATGGCTGAGTTCGACCTGCCGCCCCTGATCGTCTTCGATCGCGCCGAACTTCAGATCGGCGTTGTTCAATTGCCGGAAGATTTGCCCCGCCGAGGCGGCCACCTCGCTCTGCATCGCCAGCAGTTTTTCTTCGCGCTCGCTAAGCGTGTGCGGCCGGTCGCGCAGCAAACGTTCCAGCGACAGGCGATACGGCGCCAATTCCTTCGCCGCCATGAATTTCTTCATCTTGGCGGGCGAAATCGCGAGAATCTCGGGCCGGATGAAGCTCGCCGCCTGGGCGGCCCGGCTCGAGGCATTGCGGTGCATGCCGAGCATCCGCTGAGCGGCGCCGCTACTCGTATCTTCCGCTGACCGCAGAAACGCATAGGTTCCGACGCGTTCGCCCGCCCGATCGAAGTCGTTGTCGAATTTCAGACACGCGGCCAGCGTTTTCGACGATTCGCCCAGCTTGCCGCGAAATTTCTCGAAGCCGCCGATCCGTTTCTCCCAGTTCTTGAACGCGGCCTCCCAGGCCTCGTCGTTTTCGCACAGGCTGGCGAGGTCCCAGGTATCGGCGGTTTTGACTTGACTGCGTTTGGGGAGGTGCATGGCGGCTGGGGAGTAGACGGAAGGTAGTAGGTAGTAGGCGGTAGGTAGTAGGCGGTAGGCTGGGAAAAAATCCCCTCTCCCAAGGTGAGAGGGGGTTTAGGATAAGGCAGAACCGGCGTTCCGCCAAGCGGCTGGCAACCGTAGCGATCCGTCTACCCGGCTGCAACCTCGGCAGGCATTCCCCCTCCTACCGTCTACTTCCTACCGCCTACCTCCTCACCAGCGCCATACCGCGGTGCCCCAGGCAAGGCCGGCGCCGAAGCCGCTGAGCAGCAGCCGGTCGCCCGGATGAATGCGGCCTTGGTCGAAGGCGTGGTCCAACGCCAAAGGGATGCTGCCGGCCGACGTGTTGCCGTAGCGATCGAGATCGACCATCACGCGGTTGCGGGGAATGCCCAGCACGTCGGTGGCGGTGTGGATGATGCGCAGGTTCGCCTGGTGCAACACGGCCAAGTCGATGTCGGTCGGTTTCATGCCGGCCGCGGCGAGCACGTCGGTGATCGATTCGTCGAGCAGCCGCACCGCCCAACGGAACACAAACTGCCCGTCCATCTGCAGATATTGCAGGCCCTTGTCGAGCAAGCGGGCTTCGATCGGCTGCCGCGAACCGCCCATCGGCCGGCAAAGCAACGGAGCCCCCGAACCGTCGGCGCCGAGCGTGTAGGAAACGAGTCCCTGTTCGGCCTCGCCGCGGGCCAACAGTACCGCTCCGGCGCCATCGCCGAATAGCGGATAGGTGCGCTGATCTTGCGGATTCAAAATCCGCGAGTTGCAATCGGCGCCAATGACGAGCGCCAATTGGCTGCAGCCGGTCGAGACGAACTGCGCGGCCGTGATCAGCGCATACATGAACCCCGCGCAGGCCGCCTGCATATCGACCGCTGGCGCCCGGATGCCGAGTTGGTCTTGCACCAGGCAGGCCGTGGCCGGAAACGGCATGTCGGGCGTGAAGGTGCCGACCAGCACCAGGTCGACGTCCGCGGGCGTCACGCCGGCCCGCTCGATGGCCTTCCTTGCGGCGCGAACGGCCAGGTCGCTCGTGGCAATCTCGGGCGGAGCTTGCCGGCGCTCGCGGATGCCCGTTCGCTGCACGACCCAACCGGCATCGAAACCGAGCCGAGCCTGCAAGTCTTCGTTGGTGACGACCGCTTCGGGCACATAACTGCCCGTGGCGACGATCTGCACGCCGGTCAGACGCCGCATCGGCGCCGTGCTGTAGATGTTCTGTTTGCCTTGGCTCATCCAGATTCACTCAGCCGCGGCGCTTTTATTCAACGCGCGGCAGGAGGCGTTTCGATCCAGCGCCGCTCACTATACGATTCTAGCACGGCGTCGGCGATTTGCTGGGCATTCAGCCCGTCATAAAAGCTTGGCACGGCGTCGCGGCCCTCGACGATGGCCGAAACGAACTCCCAAACCAGGTCGTAGCGAAACACGGTCGCGGGCTTGCCTTCGCGGGGATTCCGCGGGCTGTCGGCCGGCTTGAGGAATTCCTCGGGCACGTTCTCGGGCGCCAGGTCATGACCGGTGCGGCCGACGAGAATCGTATTCGGTTCGTGCAGCCGATAGACGGCCGACCCCTCTGAGCCGTTGATCTCCGCCCACTCGTGACCGAAGCCATCGCGATGATAGCCCTTGGCCAGCGTCGTCCCTTCCCAGACGCCGGTGGCGCCGCATTCGAACTCGCCGATCAAGCTCGACCAATCGTCGACGTTCGACGCTTCGCACGTCTTGCCGTCCACCGTTTTGGTGCGCGGGGCGAACCGGGCTACGGCCCCGCAGACCTGCTTCAGCGGGCCGAGCAGGTCGATGGCGAAATCGAGCCGGTGGATGGTCATGTCGAACAAGTCGCCAGCCCCGGCCAGATGCTGGTATTGGCGCCAGCCCCAACTCGTCTCGGGCCAATCCAGAAATCGTTGCGAGCGGAAGTGTCGCGGTTCGCCCAGCGCGCCGGTCGAGATCAGCCGCTTCATGTAACGCATCGACGGGGCGAAGCGATAGGTAAAGGCCGTCATGTGCACGACGCCCTGGTCGCGCGCCGCCTCATACATTTCGCGAACCTCGCCGGCGTTCAGTCCCAGCGGCTTTTCGCACATCACGTGCTTTCCGCCGCGGGCGGCCGCCAGGGCGATCGGCTTGTGCGTAAAATTAGGCGTGGCGATGATCACGGCGTCGACGTCGGGATCGGCGCACAGGGCTTCGGCGTCGGTGGTGATTTTGTCGACGCCCCAGTCGCTGCGGCGCTTTTCGAGCAGCTTGGGATCGGCGTCGCAAACGGCAACCAATTCAGCCCGCGGATCGATCCGGATGCCGGGTACGTGGTGGTAATCGCTGACGGCGCCGGCGCCGATCATGGCAATCCGCACCGGAGGTTGTGAACGTTGAATGCCCATAGTTTTTGCGTGAGGCCAGGCTTCGTCCAGTTGCAACCCAAAGCGTATGATGTTTGCGGTGAGATCACAAGGCCGCGGGCGGACGAATCGGCCCGACTGACGATAACGTAACGAGAGATTTGACGGTCGCATGTGCCTGTTGGCCATCCATTTCCGTAGCTTTGCCGAGGCGCCGCTGGCAGCGGCCGCCAACCGGGAAGAATTCTTCAACCGGGCCTCGCTGCCGCCCCAATTAATTACAGCGGCCGCTCCCGGCGCGCCGCGCGTGTTGTGCGGCGTCGACGCCTTGGCCGGCGGAACCTGGCTAGGGGTCAACGAGCGGGGGCTGTTCGTGGCGGTCACGAATCGACCCAAGACGAGCGTGCCGCTGGCGCCGCGATCGCGGGGCCAGTTGTGTCTCGACCTGCTCGCCTGCCGCAGCGCCGAGGAAGCCAGCCGCCGCGCCGTCGACGAACTTTCGACCGGCCGCTATGCAGGCGCGAATTACGTCTGCGTCGATTCGGCCTCGGGCAACGTGATCCACGCCGGCGACCAGATCGAACGCATCTCGCTCGAACCGGGCCTGCACTTGCTCGCCAACGGCGACCTCGACGATCCGGGCGACTCGCGGTTGAACTTGGCGCGAGAGCTGTTCACTGCCCGCCCGTCCGGTACGGCTGTGGAATTCCTGGCCGCGGCCCAACAGGTTTGCGGGCACTACCTGCCGGGCGCCGGCCCAGGCCGGCCATCGATCGTGCTGCGCGCGGCCGATCGGGGAACCGTTTCGTCGACGCTCGTGTCGCTCGCCGCGGCCCCGGCGCTGGCCGTTTATCGATACGCCGCCGGCCCACCCGATCGAACGCCGTTCGAAGATTTTTCACCGCTGCTGCGTTCGCTTTGTGACGTTTCTGCGAAATAGACGAAACGCGGCGCCGTTCAAAATGCCTCAAATCGAAGCGGCTCCAACAGTGGGGGCGTTTTGACCTATCCTTATCGGGTCGAGTGCGTCGCTTCGCCCCGCTTTGGTCTGGCCGCCGACGCTGGACTAAGCAGGGAGGGCCGGGCGCCCTCGCCCGGCGGCGACGCAGGGAGGGCCGGGCGCCCTCGCCCGGCGGCGACGATTCTCCGGGCGGGGGCGCCCGGTGCTACATCGGTCGCGCCCGGAGCTACATCGGGGCGCCCGGAGCTACGTTCATTGAATCATTCTGTCGCGACGGACTCGCCCTTGCCGAGGCGCCTGATGGCTTCCGCTCTTGAACTTGCTCCCTCGCCAAACACGCCGTCGGCGCCGCACTCGCCCAACGAGCGCTTCGTCACGCGGACAACGGTCGCCGAATTCGCCGCCTGGGAAGCGGCTTGGGAATTGCTCGCCGCGGCCTCGCCCAGTCCGATGCAGTCGTTCGCTTGGATCGAAGCCGCAGCGGCGACGACCGGCGCCGCCGGCAGATTGCGTTTGATCGGCCTGCAGGCGGGCGAACACTTGACCGCGGTGGCGCCGTTGGTGCAATTCCCCGGCGGCTGGGTTCGCCCGTGGGAATTGCTCAACCTGGCCAAGCTCTACGAGCCGGCCGATCTGGTCGCGGCCGACGCCGCGGCGCTCGAAGCGCTGGCCGGCGAATTGGCTCGCCGCGGCTTGCCGCTCTGCTTCGGCCGCTTGCCCGCCGTTTCGCCGACGATCGAAGCGATCCGCCGGGCGTACCGCCGCGGCTGGGTCGTCTGTCGGCCGCAGGCCAGCACGCCCTACATTCCGCTCGACGAGAGTTGGTCGGCGCCCGAAAGCAAAATTTCTTCGCGGCGCCGTTCCGACTTTCGCCGCTCGCAGCGGCACGCGGCCGAACTCGGGGAAACGTCGGCGGAGATTCTCTCGCCCGCCGCGGAAGACGTCGATCGGCTGCTCGATCTCGCCTTCGAGGTGGAAAGCCGCTCTTGGAAAGGCGAGCAGGGCACGGCGCTGGCTCGCGATGCCGCGCGCGGCGCCTTTTATTGCCGCTATGCACGGCAGGCCGCGAGCCGCGGCCAACTGCGGGTCGGCTTTCTGCGGATCGGCGAACTGGCGGCGGCTATGCAAATCAGCGTGGTTGCGTCCGAATCGCTGTGGGTGCTCAAAGTCGGCTACGATCCGCAATTTCAAAAGGCCAGCCCCGGCATTTTGTTGATGGTCGAACAAATCAAGCACGCCGTCGCCGAAGGACTGGCCAGCTACGAACTGCTGGGCACGGTCGAGCCGTGGATTCAGGTCTGGACCGAGCACGAACGGAAGTGCGTTTCGCTGCGCGCCTACCCGGCGAACTTCCGCGGCCTGACCGCGCTGGCGAGCGACGCCGCTCGCAAGGCGATTCGAAATTGGAGCAACCGCACGTCATGCAAAGCCTCGCCAGCTACCTGCGCCGGACCGCCTCGAACTACTTGAGCCCCTTGGCGGCCCGCGCCGCCCGCGCGTATATCGCCGGGCCGGAACTCGAAGACGCGCTTCGGGTCTCGCAACAACTCGCCGCGCGCGGTTTCACGGCCACGCTTGGCTTTTGGGACGGCCCGGACGACACGCCCCGCGGCGTGGCCGACTATTATTTGGCTGCTCTCGACGCGATTGAGGCCTCGAGGCTCGACGCCTACTTGTCGATCAAGCTGCCGGGCTTGCGCGGCTCGCAGACGCTCGTCGACGAAGTCTTGGCTCGCGCGAGAGAACATCGCATCCAAATCCATTTCGACTCGCACGGGCCGGAAACCGCCGACGAAGCGTGGCAGGCGATCGTTCGCGCCTCGGCCGACCGCGAGTTGGCGCTGAGCGTCTCCGTGCCCGGCCGCTGGCGACGCAGCTTGGACGACGCAGAGGCGGCCATTGCTTACGGCGTGGCGGTGCGGGTGGTCAAAGGCCAATGGCCCGATTCCGAGTATCCAGACCTCGACATGCGCGAAGGTTTTTTGAGCGTCATCGATCGCCTCGCCGGCCGCGCTCGGCACGTCGCCGTCGCCAGCCACGACGCACCGCTGGCCGCCGAATCGGTGCGGCGGCTGCGAGCGGCGAACACCTCGAACGAACTGGAACTGCTCTACGGCCTGCCCGAGCGGCGCTCGCTACGTCAGGTGGAGCAAGACCGGACGCCGGTGCGGTTCTATGTGCCCTACGGCAAAGCCTACCTCCCCTACGCCCTGGGCCAGGCCCGGCGAAATCCGCGTTTGATCTGGTGGATGCTGCGAGACACAGTGTTGAGAAGGTGAAAGGGGGCAGCGCCTCGCGCTCCTTCGAAGTCGTTTTGACGATCGGGTGGCTGGCGGCAGAGCGAAGCGATGCCCCGGCAAACTGGGGCTTCGCCAAGGCTCAGCCGCCAGCCACCCGGCCGTTTAGTAGATTTGATGACGTGCTGGCATAACAAGGAGAGCATCGCATGCGACACGATGGACGCCGGCAGGATGAACTGCGGCCGCTGAAGATCAAACGCCGCTATACGCGGGCGGCGCCGGGCAGCGTGCTGATCTCAGCGGGCCGCACGACCGTGCTCTGTACGGCCAGCGTCGAAGAGCAGGCGCCGCCCTGGATGAAAGGTCAAGGCCGCGGCTGGGTCACGGCCGAATACAACATGCTGCCCGGCAGCACCAGCCCGCGAAAGCCCCGCGAGCGCGGCGGCAAGGTCGACGGCCGCACGACCGAAATCCAGCGGCTGATCGGCCGCAGCCTGCGGGCCGTGGTCGATCTCGAAGCCCTCGGCGAACGGGCGATCACCGTCGATTGCGACGTGCTCGAAGCCGACGGCGGCACGCGCACCGCCAGCATCACCGGCGCCTTCGTGGCGCTAGCCGACGCGATCCACTCGATGAAAGGGCTGCTCGGCGATCGCCAGCCGCTCAAAGACAGCGTGGCCGCCGTCAGCGTCGGCCTGGTCGACGGCAAGGCCTTGCTCGATCTCGACTATCACGAAGACTTCGCCGCCTCGGTCGACATGAACGTCGTGATGACCGGCGCCGGGCAATTCGTCGAAGTGCAAGGCACGGGCGAAGAGGCAACCTTCAGCGAGCAGGAACTCACGGCGCTGGTGAAACTCGCCCGCGGCGGCATCCGCAAGCTCCAGCAATTCCAGCAGGCCTCGCTCGGCAAGCAATGGGCTTGGCCGGCGAAAGGGTAACCTCCCTCTCCCTTTGGGAGAGGGCCGGGGTGAGGGCAAGACGCGCCCGCAGCCACCTTCACCCTCTGCTCGAGCGATTCACGCGCGGCGGAGCATCATAACCTACGCTCGGGCTGGTGCGGGCCTCCCTCCCCCAGCTCCAAAAAATACGCCTGATCGCAACGCGCCGACAAATGCTCCGGCTCGAACGGCCGGAAGCCGAACGACTCGTAAAGCTTAACCGCCGCGACCAGCGTCGCCGCGGTTTCCAGCTCGATCCGCCGAAAGCCAAGTTTCCTGGCCCGGTCGAGGGCCTGTTCCAGCAGCCGCTTGCCGAGCCCTTGTCCGCGGCAAGCCGATGCCAGGTACATCTTGCGCAATTCGCACCGCTTATCGTCGATCGGCGAAATTCCGACGCTGCCGATGATCTGGCCGTCCCGATCGACCAGCACGTCGAACGAACCGCGGCGGCGGTGGTAGTTGGCCTCCAGGTCGTCCAAATCGGCGTCGGTCGACGCCGGGTCGGGGGCCAAGCCGTGGTCGCAAAGGATCGTGAACACCAGGCGGCGCACCGCCGGGGCGTCGCCGTTGGTCGCGGGCCGGATTCGGAAGGTTTCTTCCATCGCAGCAGCAAATTATAGCATGCCCGCGGCGACGACAGAGTAAACAAGTCGTGGGGCGGCCTTCCCAGGCCGTCGCAGTCTTTCATGGTTCAGCAACCGGGCCGAACCGGCGAGCGGCGTCGGGTGTCAAAATTATACGATGGGGGCGCCTCTCCTGATTCGGCGCGCCCTGCGGCGCCTGCGATCCGCTGGCCGCAAGTAAAAGCGCTGACAGGACTTTCCGGGGCGTGTAGAATGATTGCGGGCGCGCAATTCCTTGACATGAAAGGAACCTCGTGGCCATTTCCAGCATTGGTCAGCAATCGTCTGCGTCACAATCCGGTCGTTCTCTCGAACTCGCGCTGGCCGCAGCGCGGACCGCCGCCGAAAACCGCGGACGCGACATCGTGGTGCTTGACATGCGCGAAGTGACCCCCGTGTTCGACTATTTCGTCCTGGCTACCGGCAGCAGTCGCCGCCAGTTGCACGCCATGAGCGAGGAGATCGATCACAAACTGGAAGACGAAATGGGCGACCATCGCCTGGGGCTGGAAGGCTACCAGCACAGCCGCTGGATTCTGCTCGATTACGGCGACGTGGTCGTGCATCTGTTCGAGCCCGAGGCCCGCGAGTATTACGGCCTGGAAGACCTCTGGTGCGAGGCTCGCCGCGTGCCGGTCGAGCTGCCGCCCGGCGCCGAAGGGCTGCACGTGGCGCCGTAACGGCGATTGGCTCTGTCTGGCAAACGTTGCGCGGCAGTAGCTCGAGCAATTGCCCCGATCGACGTCAGGAGATCACGAAAACGCGAAAGAGCGAAAGCACGAAAGGGAGTTCCCCTCGCGGGCGAAGCTGGCGGCAAGTATCTCAATCTATTTGACTTAACTCTGCTTTTTTCGCGTTTTCGTCATTTCGCGTTTTCGTGATCTGCATTCCGTTCGGAAATCCTCGTTTTGTCTTGCCGTTGCGTGGCGTCGCCCCTCTGTCCCTTTTGCGTTCGGCGCTTTATCTTCGCAGTGAACCGGATCGGCCATTGCCGATCTTGTAAGAAACGCCGCAACGTCGAAGGTCCCCACCTGCATGAATATTCTTGCCGCATTGCGCAGCCGATTTAGCTCGGCGCTCACGCCCTTGGCCCAGAAAGCCGGTCTCTCCGAGGAGGAAATCGCCGAACTAGCCGCGATGGTCCGCCCGAGCCAGGATCCGAAATTCGGCGATTACCAGGCCAACTTCGCCATGCCGCTGGGCAAAAAGCTCGGCCGGGCGCCGCGCGACGTGGCGACCGAGTTGCTCGCCCGGCTGAAGCTCGACGACCTGTGCCAGCCGCCCGAGATTGCCGGGCCGGGTTTTGTCAACTTGCGGCTCAAAGACGAGCGATTGACCGAGTTGCTGGTTGCCGCCGTCGTCGACGAGCGCCTCGGCGTCGAGCCGGCCGCGAAGCCGAAGACCTACGTCGTCGACTTTTCGGCCCCCAACGTGGCCAAGCCGATGCACGTCGGCCATATCCGCTCGACGGTGATCGGCGACAGCCTCTATCGTACGCTCAAGTTCGCCGGCCATCGCGTGATTGGCGACAATCACATCGGTGATTGGGGCACGCAGTTCGGCATGATCATCTACGGCTTCCGTCATTTCCGCGACGAGGCCGCTTACCGCGCCAGCCCGGTCGACGAACTGGCCCGGTTGTACCGGCTGGTCAATCAACTGGTCGAATATCACGCAGGTCGCGAGAAGCTAGCTCAGCTTTTGGAAAAAGTCGTCGGCGACGAAGCGGCCCTCGAACGCCAGTCGTCGCAGGCCGCCGCTGGCGACCCGCAGGCCGAAAAGAAAGCCGCCAAGGCGCTCAAAAAGCTCGAAGCCGATGTGTCGCAATCGCGCCGGGAATTGAAAGAGCTGCAGGCCAAGCAGGCGGCGATCGAAGGCGATCCGCAACTGTCGAAGCTGGCCGCGGAGCATCGTGAGATTGGCGCCGAGGTGCTCGCCGAGACGGCCAAGCTGCACTCGGGCGACGAAGAAAACCTGCGGTTGTGGCGCGAGTTCATGCCGCCCTGCCTGGAGGCGATCGAGCAGGTCTATCGCCGGCTGAACGTTAAGTTCGACGTGGCCCTCGGCGAAAGCTTTTATCACGACCGGCTGGCCGCCGTGGTCAACGACCTCGTCAAGCGCGGCATCGCCCGCGAAAGCGACGGCGCGGTGTGCGTGTTTTTCGAGGACAGCGACGTACCGATGATCGTGCAGAAGCGCGACGGCGCCTTTTTATACGCCACGACCGATCTGGCCACGATCCAGTACCGCATGGAAACCTGGTCGCCCGACGCGATCCTGTACGTGGTCGACCATCGCCAGAGCGACCATTTCAAAATGCTCTTCGCCGCCGCGCGAAAGTGGGGCTGCGATCAGATCGAGTTTCAACACATCAGCTTCGGCACGGTGCTGGGTAAGGACAAAAAGCCGTACAAGACCCGCTCGGGCGACACGGTCGGCCTGATGGGGCTGCTCGACGAAGCAGTGACCCGAGCGGGCCAAGTCGTGGCTGAAAATGACGATGCGAAACCCGACGGGGCAGAGCTTTCGCCCGAGACTCGCTGTGAGATCGCGGAACGGGTCGGCATCGCCGCCTTGAAATACGCCGATTTGTCGCAAAACCGCACCAGCGATTATGAGTTCAGCTACGACAAGATGCTGGCCATGAACGGCAACACGGCCACGTACATGCAATACGCCTACGCCCGCGTGCGCAGCATCTTTCGCAAAGGTGCGGTCGACGTCGACGCGTTGCGCGCCAGCGGCGCGGCAATCACGCTCGGCGCCCCGGCCGAACGCGGGCTGGCCTTGGCGGTCCAGCGTTTCTCCGAAGCCTTGGAATTCACACTGGCCGACTATCGCCCCAACCAGCTCACCAGCTACCTGTTCGACCTAGCCAACGCCTATTCGACGTTTTTCGAGCAATGCCCGGTGCTGAAGGCCGACACGCCCGCGCTTCGCAACAGCCGGCTGTTGCTCTGCGACCTGACCGCCCGCACGCTGAAACAAGGGCTGGCGCTGTTGGGCATCGAGGTGGTCGAGAAGATGTAGGGCTCCTGTAAGGGGGTGTCGCGATGGCAAGCGAATTGGCAAAGACGATCGAGAACTGGTTCGCGGCCAACGGCGACGGCGAGTTTGTCGTCGGCGAAGACGCGGGTCCGTATTCCGTCATCCCGCCTGGAAGGGAAAGTGCGCGAATCATTTTCTCGACCAAGGCGTCGCTGATTGCGATGGCGATCGAGCGCTGCCCTCGCCGCGGCGAACTTGGCATGGTCGCACGCCAAGGACTGCCCAACGAGGCAGATCTCCGCTGGCTGCGCGGCACGATGGGCGCCAGCGAACTGTGGTTTCTGGGAGACATGGATCCGCCCGACCTGATGATCTTCGCATGGCTTCGTCATCATTTGCCCGAGAAGCAGATCTTGCATCTTGGCGTCAGCGACGCCTATCTCGCCGCGCTTCAGTTGAGTTTATCCGAGTCGTTCGTCGTACGATGCTCGAACTCCGAACGCAGCACCATGGAGACGCTGGCCGCTGTGTTTCCCGACTTCCGCGAAGTTACTGGGCCGAAGTGCGCTTCGCTACTGGAGCAAGGAAGCAAGATTGAGGTTGAGGCAGTCGTAAGCGCCGCCGGCTCTGCCGCGCCGATCTTGCTGCCCGTGTTCAGTCGGCTCCGGTAGGATAGCTGGCAGCGGATCGAAATCATGCGGCGGCCAACGGACGCGACAAGCTTTTTAACAGAATCTGTGAGTTGTTTTGGCCGCAACGGCGATGTTTGAGCGCGTTTTTTCAGGCATTGCCGGGCAAATAAATGACGCAGCACTGGATGGATGAAATCATTCTTGATAAGCAACGACAATTGGCGCCGGCGCATTCGCGCTCTGCTTTCGAGGGCAACCAGCTTCGGGCGGCAAAGGGCTGCCCATGCCCTTGTGCGCCGCGAGGGCCAGGGGCTTTTACTGTTCACCGACGCCCCATTTATTTGCCCGGCAATGCCTGGAAAAACGCAACGTCAACCCCTCTTACCCACGCAAAATCAACCCTAGATTCTGCGGAGAAGCCGCTCTTTTATCGCCGTGACTCAAGATCCTGAAGAATCACAGAAGGTCGACGTACGGAGGCCGTCCCCGCGGCCGCCAAATGGCGCCGGGCGCGTTCACGCCCCAGTGCGCCGCAGCTACGATGAACTGGCGGCGAGCTACGACACGCGCTGGCGGCATTATATCGAGGCCACTTCGGCCTTGGCGATCGAAGCGATCGCCCCCGAGGCTGACGGTCGCGCGCTGAACATCGCCTGTGGCACGGGCGAACTCGAGCGGCGGCTGCACGAACTGCGGCCGCAGCTCCGGCTGACGGGGACCGATTTGAGCCCGAATATGCTGCGCCGCGCCGCCGCGAAAGAGCTTGGCGCTGAATGGCTGGCCGCGGTGGCGGCGCATCTGCCGCTGGCTGACGCTGCGTTCGATTACGTGCTGTGCGTCAACGCCTTTCATTACTTTCGCCTGCCGAGCGACTCGCTGGCCGAAATGCGGCGCGTGCTGCGGCCCGGCGGTACGCTGGTGCTGGTCGATTGGTGCGACGATTACCTCTCGTGCAAACTGTGCAGCGTCTGGCTGCGGCTGACCGACCGCGCGTTTTACCGCAACTATTCGCTCGCTGGCTGCCGGGCACAACTCGAACAAGCCGGCTTTCGCATCGACTCCGCAGAGCGGCGCCGCATCAATTGGCTCTGGGGGCTGATGCGATTCGTCTGCCGCGTTCCGTAGTAGAAGCGGCATCCCTGCCGCTTTCGAATACGCGGCAGGGATGCCGCGTCTACGGACGGACTGCCCCCGGGGCCGCTGCCTGCTCCTGGATTACGAACGCCCCAACTCGCCTTGAGCGCGCTCGAGCACCTTGGCGAATGGCGCTTGCGCCATCGCCCCGAACAACGCGTTGCCGCCGAGCCGCGCGGCGCTCAGCCGCGGCGAGGATAGCCCGCAAAGAAAGCGGGCCAGCGCCCGAGGCTCGCCCAACACGTCGCGTTTTTCACGCGCCAAGGCCAACGCCCGCGGCCAGACGCCCTCGTCGAGCGAAACTTCTTCGCGCGGCAACAGCGTCAGGCGTTGCCGGCCGCCCGTGCACCAGGTGCAATGACCGCACGGTTCGGCCAGCCGCTCGCCGAAATATTCGGCCAGCATCGCCGTCTGGCAGCCGTCTTTTCCGGCGAGTTCGAGCACCTGCTGGAGCCGGGCGAGTTCGCGCTGTTCGCGCTTGACGAGACGCTGGTGGAGATCGTCGGCCAGCGCGTCCAAGTCGCCGGGCGGCTGCAAGGACCGATAGGTCTGCCGCACGCCTTCGGCCCGCAACTCGATCAAACGCTGCTCGGACAGATAGTCGAACGCCCGCACGATCCGATCGCGCGGCTGGCCGAGGGCCCGGGCGGCTTGTTCCAGGTCGATGTGGAACCAGGTCTTCGCCTTGCGGGTTTGCCGCAGCACCTGGGCCAGAAACTCGCGCCGCTCGCCTTCGAAGCGGGCCAGGATTTCCTGCGACGACTTGAGCGGCTGAAAGCTGTACCGCGAATAGAACGGCGTGCCGGCTTGCAAATGCCCGGCGAGTTCCAGGTAGGTGAGCAGCGTTTGCACGACGAGTTGTCGAATGTCGTGCCGGCCGGCGCATTCGTAGGTCGAAAGGTCGAAGTCGGCTCCCGTGCGAAACACGTCGCCCAGCAATCCGCGGACGCTCGCGCGACTGGGCGTGTCGCCGTGGGCGAAGTTTTCCAGGACGCCGAGATCGTCGGGGCAGACGAACATTTCGCACGTCGATTTCCGCCCGTCGCGGCCCGCCCGGCCAATCTCCTGCGAGTAGTTCTCCAGGCTCTTGGGCAGGTTGTAGTGGTAGACATAGCGGATGTCGGCCTTGTCGACGCCCATGCCGAAGGCGATCGTGGCCACCACGACGCCGCGGTCGCCATGCATGAACCAGTCTTGCGCTTCGGCCCGTGCGTCGGCTTCCATGCCGGCATGGTAGGCCCGCGCCGGCAGTCCGGCGGCGGCGAGCCGCTCGGCGACCGTCTCGGCAGTCTTTTGCAGCGTGACGTAGACGATCGCCGGACCCGGCGGCGAATCGCTGAGCCTGCGAACGAGCAATGCGTCGCGCTCGCCGGCCGTGATGGGCGTGGCGACGAGCGACAGGTTGGGGCGATAAAAGCCGGTCCGCACGGCGTGTGCCGGCTCGATGGCGAACTCGCGGCAAATATCGGCCAGCACCTGCGGCGTGGCGGTGGCCGTCAGGGCCAGCACGCGCTCGGCTCGGCACTGCCGGGCGAAGCGGGCCAGCTTCAGATAGTCGGGCCGGAAGCTATGCCCCCATTCCGAAATGCAGTGCGCCTCGTCGACCGCGAACAGCGAGATCTTCGTGCGGCTCATCGACTCGCGAAACCGTTCGTTGTTGAACCGCTCGGGCGCCACGTAGAGCAACCGCAGTCGCGCCTCGCGCACGGCCCGCACCACGGCCGCCGTTTCCTCGGCGGTCAAGGTCGAATCGAGCCGTTCGGCCGCCACGCCGCGGCGCTTCAGGCCGTCGATCTGGTCTTTCATCAGCGCGATCAGCGGCGACACGACGAGCGTCAAGCCGTCGAGCAGTTGGGCCGGCAATTGGTAGCACAGCGACTTGCCGCCGCCTGTGGGAAACACGGCCGCGGCCGAATGGCCCGCCAGCAAGCTGGCGACGACCTCGGCTTGACCGGGGCGAAACTCGTCGAAGCCGAATTGCTGCCGCAGCAACTGCCGCGCTGAAGAGAGGTCCATAAGATCATTCCTGCTCCCTATGACCGGAGAAGAGATACTTGGGTTATAGCCGCCGCGTCGGCTGCTTGCCATGATCGGCCAGCGCGGCGAAGATAGCAAGCCGGCGGACGATGTCCGGTACGTCGGCGCCTCGATCAAGCGCCGGCATCTGCAGAAGAAAAGCGGCGTGAAGCCGGGCGACGTCGCCGACAAGCGACACATCGAGGCGGGCCCCAGACGGTCTGGAGGCATATTACCGCCAAAAGGGTTTTGCCGACGCGAGAGTGACGGTCGGCGAAGCAGGCGGAATCGTGACTTTTCAAGTCGACGAAGGCCGTTAGGCCGCCGACCTGCCGCCGCTTGTTTCAATAACGCCCGTGTCGACGACACGCAGTTTGCAAGGCCGGCGCATACGCCGCTCTTGCTGGCATCGCCAAGCGGCAACGCCTATAGTGACGTACGGAACGGGGGGACCGCGACGAACACGGATTCGCCGACTCTAGAGGCCCATGAGGCAATCGCCCCCGCCGCACGCCGCGTTTGGGGGAGCGAACGATGATGCGTCGGATGTTTGCCGTCTTGGCGAGATTGCGCCCGCGCGTCGTGACGCTCTTGCTCTTGGCTTCGATCGCCGCGTCGATCACAGTTGCTAATTTGTCCGGAGAATGCGGGGAGCGGAAGGTTGTCCCCGGACCCGAGCTGCCTGCCGATTTTTGGAGCAACAAGAACTTCGTAGGGACGCCTCCGAAGCTGATTTCGAAATTGGACTTCGACGTTCGGGAACCGACGGCCGAGGATCAGAGCAGCAGCAATGCCATGTATTGCATGTCGTATGGTTGGCCGCTGCTCTGGCGCCAGTACCTCTTTCTCGGGATCGGTTACCCAGCAGCGTGCGTGGTGGGCGAGGCCTATAGCTCCCGCCGGCTGGTCGCCAATCTGGCGATCTGGCTGTTCATGCTGGCCACGCCGGCCGCGGTTTGCGAATGGCTGCTGCGCCGCTACCGGCCGCGGTTGCGGTTCAGCCTGCGCACGCTGCTGGCGGGGATGGGGCTCGTGGCCGCGCTGTGCGGCTGGTTTGCCTCGGCCCGCAATCGGGCGAACGTGCAGAACCCGCTCATCGAGGCCATCGGCGCTCGTGGTGGCCGCGTGTGGATCGAACGCTGGGGACCGAAATGGCTCGACCTCGTCGGGTCCGATCGGCTCCGGAGACGCATCGTAGGCGTCGAAATAAATGCCGTCGGCGGCGACTTTCGAGAACGCCAACGGCTGCTTGGCAAGTTCAATCGATTGCCCGATCTGCAATATTTTTCGTTGAAAGCGAAGCTCCTGACTCCCGAGATGGCCGGCCCCTTGAGCGAACTGCATCGAGTCGAGACGCTGCAGATCGAACTCGGCGCAGTGACACGCTCGTCGGGCCTGGTGCTAGCCGATGTGCTTGGCGGCTTGCGGCGCTTGCGCGTGCTAAGCGTCGACTGTGGCTCATCGGGATTAGATGTCGAAGTTGGATCGCACGAATGCCTGGCGGCCATTAGTAACATGCCACAGCTCGAACATGTCCATCTGCAAGGTTGGACGATCGCCAGAGAGGATCTCGCCCTGCTGGCCGCATTAACGAAGCTGAAATCGCTGACGTTGAATCGCGTTAACATCGCATCTAAAGAATCTCCACCAGACCCACCCTTGCTCGCGCGTCTGCCGGCGCTGCCGCAGTTGGAATCGCTCGACCTTGAGGGTTCGTACGTCTATGACGAGGATCTCCGCTATCTCGGTGTCCTGCCGCGTTTGAAATCGCTTGGGCTTCAGTACACTGAGGTCACCGGCGCGGGGCTGGCGGAATTGGCGCGGTTGGAATCGCTCGAAGAGCTGACGCTCGACGAACAGGCCGAGTCGGCCGCGGGCTTCAAGTCGTTGCTTAATCTCAAACGCCTCAAGTTTTTGCACATGGAACTCTTCGACAAGGAATCCTGGGAATCGCGAGATTCACTCCGCGAACTGCTCGCAGATCTGCTGCCGGCGGTCGAAATCGACGATTGTATTCTGGCGCTGGAAGCTTTGCGAACTGCCAAGCCAGACCTGGTCATCGACGACGCCTTTCCGCTCGAATGGCCCGCGGAAAGCTTGGCGCCGAAATGCGAAACGCTTCCCGAAGCATCGATGGCCGCCGCCGCTCGTCAGGCGGTGCGGGTCTGGAAGGAGCAACAAGCCGCCGCGGCAACGCCGCCAGGCGCCGTTAATCCGCCCGCGTCCAACTAGCGCCAAAGTAGACGCGGCATCCCTGCCGCTTTCGAACACGCGGCAGGGATGCCGCGTCTACGGTGAAAAACGCGGCAGGGCGCGGCGAGCCGTCGCCCGCGGTTGCCAATATCGCCGCGCCGGGCCAAACGATCGGGCCTAGCGGCCTCAGCAGTGGCGCCCTAGAATCGCCGTTCGCAGAAAGCTTCTTTCCCAGCCGTATCCAATCCATCGCCCGCAATGAAAAGAGCGGGGAACAGGCCGACGAGCTGCAGGGCGAGGTGCAAAAAGCCCGGCGCCGGCCGAGTCGCATTTTTTTGAGCATGTCTGAACCCACCGGCCTCGATTTCTGGCGCGATCTGGTCTCGCCGATGGGGCAAGCGGGCCGCCGCGTGCTCGGGCGCGTGCTGGTGTTCGGCGTCTTGGCTTGGCTGGTGTGGTGGATCGAAGAGGCGACCCACACTTCTCTCGCCGTCGATCTGGCGCCCTACGAAATCGCGGGAGCGGCGCTCAGCCTGTTGCTCGTGCTGCGGACCAATGCGGGCTACGATCGCTGGTGGGAAGCGCGCAAGCTTTGGGGGGCAATCGTCAATCAAGCTCGCGACCTGGTGGTGGTTTCGCTGGCCAACGGGCCCCAGGATCGCCCATGGCGCGAGGAGATTGCCCGCTGGACGGCGGCCTTTGCCCATGCGGTCCGCCGCAGCCTGCGCGGCGAACGAGAGGCGCCCGAGCTGGCGGCGCTGTTGGGCGCCGAAGAAGCCGCGCGCGTCGCCGCAGCCGAGCACATGCCAGGCTACGTCTCGGCGCGGATCGCGGCGCAGCTCGCCGCCGCGCTCGGCCGGGAGCAAATCTCCGGATTCGCCTTTTTGCAGGCCGACCGGGACCGGGCCTTGCTGCTGGATCACGTCGGCGGTTGCGAGCGGATCCTGAAGACGCCGCTGCCTCGGGCCTACGCCGTCAAAATTCGGCAGCTCGTGTTCGTGTTTCTAGTGACATTGCCTTTTGCGTTGATTACCCGCGTCGGCTGGCTGACGCCCCTGGTGACGATCCTGACGGCCTATCCGCTGTTGGCGCTGGACGAGATCGGCGTCGAGTTGCAACGGCCCTTCTCGACCGCCAGCCTGAACCACTTGCCGCTCGATGAGTTGTGCGCTACGATCGAGCGAAACCTTTTGGCGCTACTCGAATTCGAGCCGAGACCGGACGCAAGCGATGCGTAAGCTGATCCAAGGCATTGTGGAATTTCGCGAGAAGCGGCTGCCGCAATACGCCGAGCGGTTTCGCGAACTTTCTTCCGGGCAAACGCCCGACGCGCTGTTCATCACCTGCTCCGACAGCCGCGTCGTGCCCGAATTGCTGGCGTCGACCGATCCGGGCGATCTGTTCGTCGTGCGAAACGTGGGCAACATGGCGCCGCCGGCCACGGTCGAAGGCAGCTCGACCGGCGACGTGTCGGAAGCCAGCGCGATCGAATATGCGGTGTCGGTGCTCGACGTTGAGGACATCATCGTCTGCGGCCACTCCGAGTGCGGCGCGATGCAGGCGGCGCTCGGCGTCGCGCCCGTTCCCGATGCTCCTAATCTGAAGAAATGGCTGCATTACTGCACCTCCGCCGTGTTCCGGCTTAGCCAGGAAGGCCCGCTCGACCCGACGCTCAGCGCGCACAACCAGCTTTCGCAGATCAACGTGCTGGTACAGCTCGAGCACTTGATGTCGTACTCGATCGTTCGCGACCGCGTGCAGAGCGGCCAGTTGCACCTCGGCGGCTGGTGGTTCGACATCGCCACGGGCGAAATGCAGGCTTACAACCGGGAAACCCGCTTGTTCGAGTTAATCGACCGCCAGGCGGCCGAGCGATTGCTTCAGCGGCGCGGCTGACGCGGCGTCTGAATTGCCAAACGCGTGAATTGCGGACGCCGGACGACGGGCGCCTCCCTGAGCGAGCCTGCTAGCATCTCCTCGAAACCTGGCATGGCGTCGGACGCCGGTTTTCTCTATGATCTCGCGGCCAAAATCAGGCGCGACTCGTCAAGGAGGACGACCGTGGATTCGCTCAAGACCCTATTTCTCGCCGCGTTGATGTCGGCAGCAGCCTATGGCGTGTACGTCACGGTCACCGCCAAGCCGGCCGCCGCGCCCCCCAAAGAGGCCCCGAATGATTGGGGCAACCCGCAAGTCGAATTGCCGGCCGAAGGCATGGCGGATTCGGCGAACGATTCGGACGCTTCGGCGCTCGCCTCGTCATCCGTGGATTCCGTGAGCGGGCAATCGCCGACGCCGCCGATCGGCGAGTCGCCGCCTCCGTTCGACGTATCCAGCGCCTCGACCCCCACGCCGCCTCGCTACCCAACCACCGATCCCGCCGACGCCGCAATGCCTTCCGCCGCCGACGCCTCGCTGGCCGGTCCGGCCCGCTATCCTTCGACCGATCCGCGTGAGGCGACCGATCCAGGCAATTCGTCGGCCGGCCCCGAGCCATTCCCCAGCCAACCGCCCGCGGCCCAGGAGGGGCAAGCGGATAACCGCTACGGCGAGGCGCCAGCTTCGCCGATGGCCGTTCCAGCCGGTTACGAATCGCCGCAGTCGAACTCCGGGGCCGGCGCGCGGGAGGAATTCGTCGCGGCGTGGGACGCGGCGATCGCGCTGTTGGATCAGAATAAGCTGGCCGAAGCCCACCTGGCCTTGAGCGAATGGTACGGAAGTCCCGTGCTGACGCCGGACGACGAGGCTCAACTGGTCGATCTGCTCGACCGGCTGGCGGGCACCGTGATCTATTCGCGGCAGCACCAGCTCGAACGTCCGCACGAAGTGCAGCCCGGCGAGACGTTGGAGCAGATCGCCGGCTTGTACGAAGTGCCCTGGGAGTTGCTGGCCAACATCAACGGCATCCGCGACCCCCAGCGGCTGCGCACGGGCCAAGAACTCAAAGTGATTCGCGGCCCGTTCAACGCCCTGGTCGAACTCGAAAAGTTTCGCCTGACGCTGTTCGTGCAAGGCCGCTACGCCGGCCGATTCAAGATCGGCATCGGCAAAGACGAGACCACGCCCTTAGGCGACTTCGAAATCTTGCAAAAGATCGTCAATCCAACTTACTACGGCAAGCCGGTTATCGACCAGGACGACCCCAACAATCCGCTGGGCGATTATGCCCTCGACCTTGGCAACAAAATCCTGATTCACGGCACGAACGACCCGCAAAGCATCGGCCGCGCCGAATCGAAGGGTTGCATCCGTCTCGACAACCGCGACATTAAGGACGTGTTCGAGATTCTCTCGGTCCAAACCGACCGTTCGGCCGGTTCGAAGGTCACTATCCGCCGCTAACTACGTGCAGGAATGCGTTGGCGCCGAGGCCGCAACCAAAGTCGCTTTTCGCTCCGCGAAAAGACGTTTTTTCGCGGAGCGAAAAGCGACTTTCGGAAACGATGCGGACCCGTTCCTGCGCCGCCCGAATCGCCGGCTCCCTAGCCGCTCGGCCCCCGGAGTGGTATAGAAAGGGTCGTTCCGCCCTGTTCTTTCCTCGGGCTCTAGATGCGACCGTGTACGATAAGCAAGCTCTGATGGCGCTGGTGCGCGACAAGGCCCTCAAGTTCGGCGATTTCACGCTGGCCTCGGGCAAAAAGGCCAAATACTACCTCGACGGCAAGCAGGTCACGCTCGACGCCGCCGGCTCGCGGCTGGTCGGCGAGGGGATTCTCGATCTGCTCGGCGACGACTTGCCGCAGGCCGTCGGCGGCATGTCGATCGGCGCCGATCCGATCACCGCCGCCGTGGTCACGATCGCCGGAGTCCGCGGGCTGACGCTCTCGGGCTTCATGGTTCGCAAGGAGCCTAAAAGTCACGGCACCGAGCGTTATATCGAAGGCCCCGTGAAACCGGGCGATCGCGTGGCGATCGTCGAAGACGTCGTCACCACCGGCGGCTCTTCGCTGCAAGCCGTCGACCGCTGCGAGCAGTTCGGCCTGACTGTGACGCGCGTGATCGCGATCATCGATCGCATGGAAGGCGGCGCCCAGGCGTTCGGCCAGCGCGGCTACCCGTTTGCCAGCCTGCTAACAATCCGCGATTTTGGCATCGAACCGCCCGTAAGCTGAGCCGCCTTTTACCCGAGCCGCAGATGGCGATCGTCAACCGCGTCCGTGTCATCGATTCGCACACCGGCGGCGAGCCGACTCGCGTGGTCGTCTCGGGCGGTCCCGACTTGGGCGCCGGAAGCATGGCCGAACGTCTCGCCATCTTTCGCCAGCGGCACGACGCATTTCGTTCGGCGGTGGCCAACGAGCCGCGCGGCTCGGACGTCATGGTCGGCGCCTTGCTCTGCGAGCCGGTCGATCCGACCAACGCCGCCGGCGTGATCTACTTCAACAACGTGGGCTATCTCGGCATGTGCGGGCACGGCACGATCGGTCTGGCCGTGACGCTCGGCCATTTGGGCCGCATCGGCGCCGGGCGGCATCGACTGGAAACGCCCGTCGGCGTCGTGGCCTTCGACTACGACGGCCGGAATACGGTCGAGATCGAGAACGTCGCCAGCTATCGACATGCGGCCGGCGTGCCAGTCGAAGTCGAAGGCGTCGGACCGATCACGGGCGACGTGGCCTGGGGCGGCAACTGGTTTTTCCTAATCGGCGAGCACGGCCAGCAATTGGAATTGACGAACGTCGAGCGACTCACCGAGTTTACTTGGCGCATTCGCCAGGCGCTCGTTCGCGAGGGGGTAACGGGCGCCGCGGGCGAGGAAATCGATCACATCGAACTCTTCGGCCCGCCGCGCGATCCGGCGGTCCACTGCCGCAACTTCGTGCTCTGTCCTGGCAAGGCTTACGACCGCTCGCCGTGCGGCACCGGCACGAGCGCCAAGCTCGCCTGTCTGGCGGCCGAAGGCAAGCTGGCCGAAGGCGAACCGTGGATTCAAGAGAGCATTCTCGGCAGCACGTTCGTCGGCCGCTACCGCCGCGACGGCGAGCGGATCATTCCCATGATTCGCGGCACGGCCTTCGTCAACGCCGAAGCCACGCTGTTGTTCGATGATCAGGATCCATTGCGATTCGGGATCCGAGCCATGTAGACCATGCGTCCCGGCCGGTGACTAAGGGAGGGCCGGGCGCCCCCGCCCGGCGCGCTACGCATCGTCCTTCCAGGGCGGCCGACGCTTCATCAAAACCGGGCGAGGGCGCCCGGTCCTCCACGCAGAAAAAGCCCGCATGAAATCGCCTCAGCACATCTTGATTATCGGCGGCGGGGTGATTGGAGCGGCGTGCGCTCACTACCTGCTCAAGGCCGGCTGCCAGGTGACGCTCGTCGAACAAGGCGAGTTCGGCAAGGGCTGCTCGCACGGCAATTGCGGCTTCGTCTGCCCGAGCCACGTGCTGCCGCTGGCCGGGCCGGGCGCCGTGGGCCGAACGCTCAAGGCGATGCTCGGGCGCGATTCGCCGCTGTCGATCAAGCCGCGGCTCGACGCCGCGCTCTGGAATTGGCTCTTTCATTTCGCACTGCGCTCGAACCAACGCGACATGCTCGCCGCCGCCGGCGGCATCCAGGCGCTGTTGAATTCGTCGCGGCGATTGTACGACGAGCTGTTCGCCGAAGAGCCGCTCGAGGCCGAGTGGGAAACGCGCGGCTTGCTGTTCGTGTTTCTTTCCTCCGCCGCGATGGAGCACTATGCCGAAACCGATCGGCTGATGGCGAACAATTTCGGCCTGGCCGCCGTGAGGTACGACGGCGACGACGTGGCGAAGCTCGAACCCGCACTCAAGCCGGGCCTGGCCGGCGGCTGGCATTATGAAAACGACGGCCACCTTCGCGCCGACCGGCTGATGGCTTCCTGGCGCAGGCTGCTCGCCGAGCGCGGCGCCACGATCCACGAACATTGCGAATTTCGCCGCTTCGTGCGCCGCGGCGAGCGGGCCGTGGCCGCCGAATGCTCGCTCGGCACGCTGGAAGCCGATCAATTCGTCGTCGCTGCCGGGGCCTGGACCCCGCGGTTGAAGCTCGATCTCGGCTGCCGGATTCCGATCCAGCCGGGCAAAGGCTATTCTATCACCATGCCGCGGCCGGCCCGGGCGCCGGCGATTCCGTTGATGTTCGAGGAGCACCGCGTGGCAGTCACGCCGATGCAGTCGGGCTACCGGCTCGGCTCGATCATGGAGTTCGCCGGCTACGACGACTCGCTCAAGCCCGAGAAGCTCGAACTGCTGCGCCGCGGCGCGAGCCATTATCTCCTTGAGCCGACCGCCGAGCCGATCGTCGAACGCTGGTTCGGCTGGCGGCCGATGACCTACGACAGCCTGCCGATCATCGGACGCAGCCCCGCACTCGCGAACGTGGCGCTCGCCGCCGGGCACAACATGCTCGGCATTTCCATGGCGCCCGCCACCGGCAAGCTGGTCGCCGAATTGCTCGGCGATTTGCCGCCGCACGTCGATCCCGCGCCGTATTCGCCGGCGCGATTTTGAGTAGCCCGAGTGGCCTGAGCATTGCCGCGGCTACTCGCTATGAGACGCGACAGTTGTTATCTGCTGATTTTCCTTCAAACCGGGCAAGCTGGGCGATTGGCGCCGCGCCGTCGCCAAAATCCTGCAATCCTCCTCTCGCGTCGAATGGCGAACCTGTTAGACTCTGGCTCGTCTCGGCGTACTAGCGGCACGGCGTCGCTTCCACTCAACCGGCTTCTCTCGCGGACGGCATATCGTGATCACTCAAGAGTTGGCGCCCCGGGCTGCGGCCCCGCAGCGCGCTGTCGCGCGAGCGGCATTTCCGCCGAATACTCCTTCACTTTCGACTGCCGTCGATCGCGGCAAGTTGCGATGGGATTACGTTGTGCCGCTGGCTTCGATGCACCTCTTGGCGCTGCTGGCGTTGGCGCCTTGGTGTTTCAGTTGGACCGGCGTGATCGCCTTTGCGCTGGGCGTCAGCGTGTTCGGCCAACTCGGCATGCCGATCGGCTATCATCGCCTGCTCTCGCACCGCAGCTTTCGCACGCCGAAGTGGCTGGAACGCTCCTTCGTGACGATCGCCTTGTGCTGCGGGCAGAACACGCCCGCCCGCTGGGTTTGCTGGCACCGCATGCACCATCAGCACTCCGACCGCCGCGACGACCCGCACAGTCCGCTGGTGACTTTCTTCTGGTCGCACGTCGGCTGGCTGCTGTTCGACAACCGTTCGACGCACAACGCCGAATCGTATTACAAATACGCCCGCGACATTCTCGACGATCCGTATTACATGTATCTCGAAAAACACCGCTTGGCGGCCGGACTAATCTACCTGGCCCATGCAGCGTTGTTTCTCTTGACTGGACTGGCGGTCGGCTGGGCGACGACCGGCTGGTGGCTGGCCGGCGTGCAGTTCGGGCTGAGCCTACTGGTCTGGGGCGTGATTCTGCGAACCGTCTACGTCTGGCACATCACCTGGGCCGTCAACTCGCTCGGCCACTTGTTCGGGTATCGTAACTATGAAACCGCCGAAGAAAGCCGCAACAACTGGTTCGTGGCGCTCATCACCGGCGGCGAAGGCTGGCACAACAATCACCACCACGACCCGGCCAGCGCCAGCGTGCAACATCGCTGGTGGGAAATCGACTTGAATTACTACGTCATCAAGCTCTTGGAGCGCTGCGGCCTGGCCACGCAGGTCGTGCCGCCGGCTCACGTGCGCCGCACGGCCCGCAGAGCGTGAGTCGCAACAGGTCGTGCTGGAAATCAAGGCGGTCGAATTGTTGGCGCCGATTCACGTACCGCACTGGATAACTTGCCTCAAGCTCAGCGGCATGCGCGTCGGACTGCGAATGAATGACGGCATCAATCGCCTCGTTCCGTCGTTCTCCTTGCTCTAATCCGCCACTTCTTCTCCGTGCCTCCGCGGCGAGCCTCGGCTTTTTGTGCTCGGCGCCCCTATTGCCCGCGGCGATTGGTTCGTAAAATTGCCGCGTCGATCTGATATCAGGCGCCCAAAGGAGCGGCGCCGTCCAAAGTGCGAAAGGAACGAGGCAATGAACGCACGCGAAGCGATCCGGGCTGCCATCGAAATGGCCAATTTCATCGCGTCGGGATATCTCGAAGATCTCAGCGACAGCGATCTGTTGGTGCGGCCCGTGCCGGGCGCCAATCATATCGCCTGGCAGCTCGGGCACCTGATCTGCTCCACGCAGCGCATGTTCGACGCGGCGTTTCCCGGCACGCTGGCGCCGCTGCCGACCGGCTTCCTGGAAAAGTATACGAAGGAAACGGCCGCCAGCGATGATCCGGCCGCGTTTCGTAAAAAGGACGAATATCTGAAGATCATGGGCGCCCAGCGCGAGGCGGCGCTCGCCAAGCTGGCCGGCCTGTCGGACGCCGATCTCGATCAGCCGGCCCCCGAGGAATACAAGGACTACTTGAAGAACCTCGGCGACCTGTTCGGCATCCAGGGCAGCCACCTGCTGATGCACGCCGGCCAATGGGCCGTCATTCGCCGCAAATTGGGGCGCAAACCGCTGTTCTAAGGCGGGGCGTTTTTTCATCCCTCGTCCTTGCCAACCGCCCCTTGTTGGCCCCTTGCTCGGCGGCTACCATGTGGGTTTCTCTGGTGTTGGGAGTCGGACATGCGTCATGTGCTTTCGGCGGTGGTGCAGAACGTCCCGGGAGTGCTGGCGCATATCTCGGGGATGTTGGCGTCGCGCGGCTACAATATCGACAGCCTGGCGGTCGGCGAGACCGAGGATCCGCAGCTCTCGCGAATGACGTTCGTCGTCGTCGGCGACGACAGCGTGCTGGAGCAGGTCCGCAAGCAACTGGAGAAGATCGTCACGGTCGTCAAGGTGCTCGACATCAGCTCGCAAGACTTCGTCGAGCGCGACTTGATGCTGATCAAGGTCTCGGCCGCTTCGGGCGCCAGCCGCAGCCAGATCAAGGAACTGGTCGAAGTGTTCCGCGGCCGGATCGTCGACGTTTGTCCTGAAGATTTGATGATTGAAATCTCGGGCCCCGAGCGCAAAATCGAGGCCTTTATCGAACTGATGCGGCCCTTCGGCATCAAGGAACTGGTGCGGACGGGCCGAATTGCCATGGTCCGCGGCGCCTTGGCCGCGACTGCCGCCGAGTAGCGACTCGTCCAGGGCCTCGCAAAAAGCGCCGCCGGCGCGGAGGGAACTCACCACGGAGACACGGAGGGCACGGAGAGGATTTTCTGAAAGGGGCGGATGATGTTGCTTTATGAAGAGTTGACGGGCGAAATTGTGGGCGCGGCGATCGAAGTGCATCGCGCGCTCGGGCCGGGATTGTTGGAATCGGCTTATGAAGAATGCCTGTGCCGCGAATTCGAATTGAGACGCGTTCGATTTCAGCGGCAGATTGCTTTGCCGGTAAGCTATCGTGGCCTGCAACTCGATTGCGGCTATCGAATGGATTTGGTTGTCGAGGAAAAAGTCGTATTGGAGATCAAGGCGGTAGAATCGCTTGCACCGATTCACGAAGCGCAACTGATGACCTACCTCAAGCTCAGCGGCCTGCGCGCCGGCTTGTTAATGAACTTCAACGTTGTATTGATGAAAGACGGCATCAAGCGTATCGTTCTTTGATATTCTACTCTTCTCCGTGTGCTCCGTGCCTCCGTGGTGAACCTCGTCCACTTTTGTGATTGAAACAATTCAATGAACGCTCGCGGAGCGATCCGCGATTAACCCCCGCTTTGGAATCGCCATGCCCGCCACGATTTACTACGACAAAGACGCCGACCTCTCGCTGCTCAAAGGCAACACCATCGCCATTCTGGGCTACGGCTCGCAAGGCCACGCCCACGCCCAGAACCTGCGCGACAGCGGCTGCAAAGTGGTGGTCGGCCAGCGGCCCGGCAGCGCCAACTACGATCTGGCGGTGAGCCACGGCTTCAAACCCGTCTCGGCCGAGGAAGCGACCGAGCAGGGCGATCTGATCAACATGCTGCTGCCCGACGAAGTGCAGGGCGACGTCTATCGCCAGAGCGTGCTGCCGCACCTGAAGCCCGGCAACATCCTGATGTGCTCGCACGGGTTCAACATTCACTTCGGCCAGGTGGCGCCGCCCAAGGGAGTCGACGCGCTGTTGGTCGCCCCGAAAGGCCCGGGGCACCTGGTCCGGAGCGAGTTCGAGAAAGGGGGCGGCGTCCCCTGCTTGATCGCCTTGAGCGAAGGCGCCTCGGATGAAACGCGGCGGCTGGGCCTGGCCTATGCCAAGGGCATCGGCGGCACTCGCGGCGGCGTGATTGAAACGACCTTCGCCGAGGAGACCGAGACCGACTTGTTCGGCGAGCAGGTCGTGCTTTGCGGCGGCGTCAGTGCGCTGGTCAAGGCGGGCTTCGAGACGCTGGTCGAGGCCGGCTACCAGCCCGAGATGGCCTACTTCGAGTGCATGCACGAGTTGAAGCTGATCGTCGACCTGTTCTATCAAGGCGGCTTGAACTACATGCGTTACAGCGTGTCGAACACGGCCGAATACGGCGACTACACCCGCGGCCCGCGGATCGTCACCGACCAGACCAAGGCCGAGATGAAGAAGATTCTCCATGAAATTCAAAGCGGCCAGTTCGCCCGCGATTGGATTTTGGAGAACAAGGCCAACGCCCCCGCGTTCAAAGCCACGCGGCGCCGCGAGCGCAGCCACCTGATCGAAGACGTCGGCCGCCGCTTGCGCCGGCTGATGAGCTGGATCAACGCCAAGGAAGTGTGAGGAGCCATGCCCAGCATCGAACCGACCACCCGCGAATTGCTGAACGAGTTGACGCCCGGCGACCGCATCGAGGTGGTCCACGAGTTGAAGGTCGGCCTGAAGACCTGGTCGACGACGACCGTCGGTACGGTCGAGCACGTCGGCCGCCGCCGGCACGGGCTGCACTTTCGCCGCAACATCGACGACAAGGTGTTTAGCGACGAAGTCAAGTTGCGGCTCGACGACGGCACGGCGACCACCGTGCGAATCGACGAGTTCACCGACGTGAAGAAGCTCTAAGTGTCCCCTCTCCCTTCGGGAGAGGGTTAGGGTGAGGGCAGGCCGGGCGTTGAATTGAGGTAGAATACTGTTGCAGTTCTCCCTCACCCCGGCCCTCTCCCAAGGGGAGAGGGAGAGTCAATCAATTCTCTCTCCCAAATCGAGAGGGAGCATGCCATGACCGAACCCGTCGCCAAGCCCGCTTTGCCGCTGTTCGGCAATCATTCGCGCTCGTTTGCCGAAAACAAGTTCGTCTACCCGGTGCTCAGCCGGCGCTCGGGCGGCATTTCAATCGGCGTGAACCTGAACCCCGACAAGGTTTGCAATTTTGATTGCATCTATTGCCAGGTCGATCGGGTACGGCAGAGCGAGACGCGATTCGTGGCCGTCGAGCAATTGCTAGCGGAGTTGGATCAGATGCTCTCGCTCGTGACGAGCGGCGAATTATTCCGCGACGAAAAATTCTCCGCCGTACCGCCGGCGCTGCGGCGGCTGAACGATATCGCCTTTTCGGGCGACGGCGAGCCGACGACCTATCGCAATTTCGACGAGATCATCGCCGCCTGCGCCGAATTGAAGCGCAAGCACGGGCTCGACGACGTCAAAATGGTGCTGATCACCAACGCCAGCATGTTCCACCGCCCGGCGGTCGAACGAGGGCTGGCGATTCTCGACGCGAACCAGGGCGAAATCTGGGCCAAGCTCGAAGCGGGCACGGAAGCCTATTTCAAGCTCATCGAGCGAACCCCGATTCCCTTCCGGAAAATCCTCGACAACATCACCGCCGCGGCCCAAGCGCGGCCGCTCGTGATTCAGTCGCTGTTCATGCACGTTCACGGCGAGCCGCCTTCGGCCGAGGAGCTCGACGCCTTCTGCGACCGGCTGAATGAAATCGTTGCGGCCGGCGGCGCGATCAAGCTAGTGCAAGTCTACACTGTCGCCCGGCAGCCCGCCGAAAGCTATGTCGCGCCCTTGGCCAACGCCGAAGTCGACGCGATCGTCGAGCGGGTGCGGCGACGCACGGGTCTGGCCGCGAAGGCGTTTTACGGCGTCGCGTGAGATAAGGTTGAGATACTCTGCCTGATTGAGATTGAGACGTGCATTGGTTGTGGGGCGGCCTTCCAGGCCGTCAATGGGCGGCGGCCTAGAAGGCCGCCCCACGTTGAGCAACGCCGATTGCAAGGTCTTCCGACGTCCGAATTCCGAGCGGCCTCAGACGCAGCGTTCGCACCGCCCTTTGAGTAGCACTTCGGTCAGCTCGCCGATCACCGATCGCTTGCTGCCGGGCGAAGGCGAGATGTCGACGTTGATGTCGGCCAGGCAGGAGACTTCGCCGCAATCGACGCAGACGAAGTGCGGGTGCTGGGCGGCGTGATCGCGCCCGGCGCGGCGAGTTTCGAATCGCCAAAGGTGGTCGCCCAATTCGGTGCGCGAGACCAGCCCGGCGTCGGTCAGGTCGATCAGGTTGCGGTAGATTGTGGCCCGGTCGAAGCCTTGCGGCGCGAGCGCGTCGGCCAGCTCGGCATGGCTCAAAGGGCTGGGCGAGGCGTCGAGGCGCTCCAACACGGCGATTCGCGCCAGCGTGCTGCGCAATCCGGCGCCGCGCAGGCGGTTGCGAAGTTCGTCGCGATCGGCGGTCGGGGCGGGTTTCTTCATGAACAGACGCGTCTTCGTCGGGTGCGCGCGCGGCCCGAGGCTTGAGGAACACGAGAGCCGGCGACGTGCTCTTCGCTTACGAGTCGGAAGACGCCGCCTGCTTTCTGCGCCAGAAGAGCATCGTACCACAACGGAGCCGCCCAAGGGCCATTTTTTCGGGCAAATCCGTAGGGTGGGGCGCAGCCCCACGCGCGTTTTTACGCCATCGTTTGCGAAGGCGAAATGCTCGTAGAAGCGGCATCCTGCCGCTTTCCGGGCAACGCGGCAAGGAAGCCGCGTCTACAAGAACTGCTCGATCGGCCGGCCTGCGCTGAACTTGATCGGCCGGCCGACGGGGGCCAGTTCTTCATGGGCAGGGTCGATCCCCAAAACCGACAACACCGTGGCATGAACGTCGGCCACTTGCTGCGGAGATTCGACTTTTCGGCCCCCTTCTGGATCGGAGGCGCCGACGACGATTCCGCCGCGGATGCCGCCGCCCGCCAGCAGCATCGTGAAACCGTGCGGCCAGTGGTCGCGGCCGCCCAGGCGGTTGATCTGCGGCGTGCGGCCGAATTCGCCGCCGCAGAGCACGATCGTCCTATGGAGCAGATCGCGCGAGCGCAAGTCTTCGAGCAACGCGGCCAGCGCGGCGTCGAGCGTTTTGGCCAGCTCGCGGTGCCCTTCGTGATTGTTGGCATGGGTGTCCCAGCCGCCCAGCGCGACCTCGACCGAGCGCACGCCGACTTCGGTCAGCCGCCGCGCCGCCAGGCAGCCGCGGCCGAACGGCGTATCGCCGTAAGCCTGTTGCAGTTCCAAGGGTTCGCGGTCGATCTCGAAGGCCGCGAGTTGTTCGGAACTCATCATCTTGCGCGCCGATTCGATCGTCGCCCGGTGTAGCGTGGCCTGGACCTGCCGCGAGCGGCCGCGGTTGAAGGCTTGTTCGACGATCGCCAGATCCTTGAGCCGCTGCTCGAATCGCGCGTCGGAAACGCGAGCGGTGACGTCGGGCGTTTTGGTCGCCGGATCGTCGCACTTGAAAGCGTCGTACTGCTTGCCGAGCATGCCGCCCACGCTCGGCCATTGTTGCGGCAGAATGGAAATATGCCGGGGAATTTCCGTCGCGCCGACGGGCAATTGATGGCAGCAGATGGCGCCGATCGAGGGATGAATCACCGTCGGATCCGGCCGGTAACCGGTCTTCACCAGGTACGTGCCGCGCTCGTGATCGCCCTCCTTGCTGACCACCGATCGCACCAAGGCCACGTGCGGCATCTGCTCGGCCATGCGCTCGTAGCCCGCGGCCAACTGCACGCCTTTGACCGCCGTGGCAATCGCCTGCGTGCCGCCGGCGATCGACTTGCCGGGCTGCGGATCGAACGTTTCCAATTGGCTTGGGCCGCCAGCCAGCCACAGAAAGATCAGCGATTGCGCCGGTTCGCGTCCCGGCGTCCGCTCCGCCTGATCGGCCAACAGATGCGCCACCGGCGTAAGCCACGAAACGCCGCCGACCGCGGCCAGCCATTGCAGCAGGCCGCGGCGGCTCAAGTTGTGTGCCATGCCTTCGTCGGCATTAGCCGGCGCAGGCATGCGCGCCGCGTCAGCATGCTTACCCGCTTGCTTCGCAATCGGGAAAGCATGCCACCCTCGCCTTCCGCCTTCCGACGTTCCTAGTGGTTCCATGAGAATTCCGTCGAGTTGAGCAAGGTCCAGACCAGGTCTTCCACGCGCTGGCGGCGGCTGCGCTGGTCGCTGCGATCGGCCAGCTTTTGCGAAAAGTAAGCGGCTTCGGCGGGCGACGGGCGACGCGTGAGCACCGCCAAATAAGCGGTCTCGATCACCCGCTCGTCGCGGGGCGCCAGCGCGGCGATCTGCGTCGCCGCATTGCCGATGATGCTATCCGATGTTTTCTCGGTGACCTGTTTGCCGTTCATCATCAACAGCCGTTGCGGAATCGTGCCGCCCTGCGGGGCGAATTCGTCGTCGCCGTCGTCGCCGTAGCGCTTGATGAAGTCGCTCTGCTCGGTCGCCCGTGCGATGCGAATGACGATGTGCGAATCGTAGTCGATCGTCTTGAGCGAGGCCGATTGAAGCAAACCGCCGACCACCTGCTCGGGCCGCAATCGCGTCAGCGGAAACACGGCCCACTGGGCCGCGAGCAATTCGCCCGCCGCCGGCGAAACCTCGTCGGCCGAATTCACGCGGCTGTCGCGAGTAAACGCGTCGCTCAGCGCAATGACTTGGATCAGCCGCCGCAGCTCGTAGCCGTGCGCCACGAAGTCTTTGGCCAGCACGTCCAAGGCCGGCGGCAAACGCTCATCGGCGTGGACGTCGTCGATCGGCTCGACCAGCGGGCGGCCGAACACGAGCGCCCAGATGCGATTGGCGATCGCCCGGCCGAAGGCCTTGTTTTGCGGGTGCGTCGCCCAGTCGGCCAATTGCTTCCGCAAAGCCCCCGAGTGCGGCAGCAAGTCGCTTTGATAAGGGACGCGCGGCTCGATGGTTTCCAGCTTGCCCGTCACGCGGTTCTCGATTTGGTATTCGCCTTCGCGATCTCGAATGCCGGTAAAACCGTGTTTCGTTTGGCCGAAGAAGGCGGCCAGACCTTGAAAATCGGCCTGCTTCCAAGATTCGAACGGGTGATCGTGGCACTCAGCGCAATCGAGGCGAATGCCCAGAAAGGCTCGCGACACGCGAGCGGCCAGCGCACTGGCATCGGGTCCCTTTTTCTTATCGGGCTCGATCGTGACCGTGATGAAATTCGTCGCCGGCCGATCAGTCCACAGCCCGCTTTCGGTTATCAGTTCCTCGACGAGTTCGTTATAGGGGCGATTCTCCGCCAGTTGATCGGCCAACCAGGCGACGAAGCGGCGGCGGCGAAACAAGACGAACGGCCCATCCTCCACGCCGACGTAAGCCCGCGCCAACCGCTCGGCCAGATAGTCGTGATGACGCCGGTCGGTCAGCAAGGCGCCGAGCCAGTCGTTCAAGCGACGCTCGGCCGGCAGCGACTCGAACCAGCGGATTTCCTCCAGCGAAGGAATCGTGCCGGCCAGCGCCAACGACAGTCGCCGGGCGATGGTCAGATCGTCGGCCCGCTCGGCCGCCTGCGCGCTGCCGGAAACCGATTGCGCATCGGCGAAGGCCGCATTCAACCGCGCGACCGCCGCCTGCAGTTCGGCCGGCGGCTGATCGAAGGTGCGCAATTGCCGCTCGCCGGGGGATTTAGGCGCAGGCGTGATGTTCGCGGCCAGAGCAGCCAGCCCGGCGGCACAGAGGCCCAAAAACAGTAGATTACGCGCCCACACGATCCCAGGCTCCTTGCAGCAGGTTGGATTCAACCCGTTCCGTCAGTATTACCCGCGATGGGGGCCAAAGTCTTCAAAAAATCGAATTCCTAGCATGGAGGCCCGGGCGCCCCAGCCCGAAACATGGAGGGCCGGGCGCCCCTGCCCGGCGCACTTAACATCGAGCAAGTCCTCCTCGGCAAAAAAATCTCGACACCACGGGGCTGGCTGCGGGGTATTTCGTGATAGAGACTGAATTCTTGATGTGAGGCGCAGCAAGCGAAATCGCCGACCGTGCCGCTTGAGGAATCCGTTCGCATGTCGCAGGCCGCGTTACCGCCGTTGACGTCCGTCGCCGAGGTCGAAATTTTCGACGCGGAACTGTGCCACGCTCGCCAGCGGCCTGCGGAGGAACCGGCGGCCGGGGAAGCGCCGCGCGTCGTCGGCAAGCGCAGCCGATTGCGGCGGCTCGGCGATGCAATCGGCTCGGCCGCGGAATGGATGTTTGGCGCCGCTTCGCTGGTGCTGGCGCTGTCGTTTCTGGCCGCGTATCCGGTGTTGCAGATGCTGAGTCTCGGCTATCTGCTCGAAGCCAGCGGCCGCGTCGCGCGCTCCGGCCGGCTGCGCGACGGCTTTATCGGGGTGCGCAAGGCCGCGCGCGTCGGCGGCATCTTTTTTGGCGTTTGGCTGATGCTGCTGCCGCTGAGGTTCGCGTCGCTGATGGCCTCCTCGGCGCGATTGATCGAACCGAACAGCCCTGCCGACCGCGGCTGGTCGCTGGCGCTGGCCGTGCTCACGGCGGTCGTCACGGTTCACATCCTGGGCGCCTGTTGGCGAGGGGGCAAGCTGCGGCAATTCCTCTGGCCCGCTCCCCTTCGTCTGCTGAAACAGTTGCGCGAGCGCGACGCCTACGCGCGGGCCCGCGATGCCGTTTGCGATTTCGTCATCGGCTTGCGGCTGCCTTATTATTTCTGGCTCGGCCTCCGCGGGTTCGCGGGCGGCCTGATCTGGCTCTTTCTGCCGATTTCGCTTTTGGCCGCTGGGCAGAAAGCGCCCGTGCTCGGCTTTCTCGGCGGGTTCGCGCTCGTCGTCGTACTGGTCTATCTGCCGTTCGTGCAAACCCGTTTCGCCGCCGAGAACCGCTTTCGCGCGATGTTCGAGGTCCGGGCCGTGCGCGGTTGGTTTCGCCGCGCGCCGGTCGCGTTCTTCCTCGCACTGTTCGTCACGCTGCTGTTCGCCTTGCCGCTGTATCTGCTCAAGATCGAGATCATTCCGCGCGAGGCGGCCTGGCTGCCGAGCCTGGCGTTCGTGCTGTTCATCTATCCGACGCGCCTGCTCACCGGCTGGGCCTGCGGCTATGCCAACCGCCGCGAGAATAACCGCAACTGGTTTTTGCGGCAGCTCGCCCGGTTCGGAATGCTGCCCGTGGCGGCGATCTACGTGTTGATCATTTACTTCACGCAATTCACTTCCTGGCACGGCGTTGCCAGTCTTTACGAGCAGCACGCATTTCTTGTCCCGGTCCCGTTTCTGAGGCTCTGAGGGGAAAGTCGGAATTCGGAGGTCGGAAGTCGGAACGCCAGCGGGGGCCGACTTCCGATCTCGCCCGACCTTGTCCTGGCGGCCCGCTTTCCGTTTGGCTACACTGAATTTCGGAACAGAAACCCCGCCCGTCTTGCAATTCCGGTGTAGCCGTGCCGCGACGCAATCTTTATTTGCTGCTGGCGATCGCCTTCGTGTCGCTGGTCTGCTATCAGAAGGCCGAAAGCTCGTACCGCAGCCGTTACGGCCGGATGACCGATACGATCGTGCGGGTGATGCAGCAGATCGACGAGAACTACGTCGAAGAGGTCGACGATCGAAAGTTATTCGAAGGCGCCTTGAACGGCATCGTCAGCCAGCTCAACGACCCCTATTCGGCCTACGAGCCGCCGCAACAAGCGGCCGAGTTCCGGCAGCATTTGGATCAAAAATTCGGCGGCATCGGCATCCAGGTGTCGCTCGACGAGCAGAGCAAGCGGCTGACCGTCCTGAGCCCGATGATCGGCACGCCGGCCTACGAAACGGGGATTCTGGCGGGAGACACGATCTTGGAAATCGACGGCCAGGATACGGCCGGCTTCAATACCGACGACGCGTTGCGGCTGCTGCGCGGCGACCCCGGAGAGGCGGTCCGCTTGAAGGTGCTGCACGCGGGCGAAAAAGTCCCGGTCGAGATCGAACTGACTCGGGCCGTGATTAACGTGCCGAGCGTCCTGGGAGACACTCGCGATGCGGAAGGACGCTGGCGATTCGTGCTCCAATCGCATCCCGAGATCGGCTACGTGCGGATCACCACCTTCGGCGACCAAACGCTGGGCGAAATGGAACAGGCGCTGGAGCGGCTTTCCCAGCGTCACGTCAAAGCCTTGATTCTGGATCTGCGCGGCAACGCCGGCGGCTTTCTCAAGACGGCCGTGGCAACCTGTGATCTCTTCGTTCGCGAGGGCCAGATCGTCAGCACGCGCGGTCGCCGGAAACGGCCCGACCGCAGCAACTTTCTTGCTGCCGATAAGGCGGGGGATCGATACACGCAGCGGGAAGACTTTCAGGCCTCGGGCAAGGCGCGTTACACGCAGTGGCCCATGGTCGTGCTGGTCGATCATCAAACGGCGAGCGCCAGCGAGATTGTTTCCGCCTGCTTGCAAGATCATGGGTTGGCGGTCGTGGTCGGCGAGCGGACGTGGGGCAAAGGCACGGTGCAGAACGTGATTCCCTTGGAAAACGGCAAGAGCCAGCTCAAGCTGACCGTGGCCACCTATTGGCGGCCGAGCGGCAAGAACATTCATCGCCTGCACGACGCCAAGGAGACCGACGATTGGGGCGTGCGCCCCGATCCAGGCTTCGAAGTCAAGCTTACGCCCGAGCAGTTGCGGCGCATCGTCGAAGAACGACACCAGCGAGATGTGATCAAGCCGCAAAACGGCAAGCCTGCAGGGGCCAAGGCCGTTGAGCTGCACCCGACGGCTGAACGCGATCCGCCTGCTGCGGATCCTTATGACCCGCAACTCGACAAAGCCGTCGAATACCTGAACACCAAGTTGGCCGAGCCCAAAGTTGCCGCCGGTTCGGTAAACTAGGCTCGGTAAACTAGGCAATGTTTTGCGTTGTGTGCAGAATCGCAACGTCTTTGAATCGTTTTGCAAATTCTGGTCTCTCAGCAGTTGCTTGATTCTCAAGCGAGAGACCGTTACGAACTCAGCGATCTGCCGCTAACTCATTCGCTGAACGCTACATGCACGGATGCAAGGCAATCGCGCCGGAAACTTGCGACTCTTTGGCCTCTGAATTGCTTCCACAATAGCTCATCTTAAGTAGGACCATCGAACTCTAGGCGGCGGTCAACTAAGAAAGGTTCCAGATGGGGCATGTCCGCGAACCTTTCGTTCGATGATAATGTCGGATTGAGAAAGAAGGGTGAGACGATGGCTTCGAGCAAAACGCATTGCGCTGTGGTGGAAATCCCCGTATCGAGCCAAGGCGGGCCCGACGACGCCCCGCCTCGCGATCTGTTGCCGTGGGCCGATCCGTACATCGCCCGCTTGCTCAGCAAACACCGGCTGCAGGCGGCGCTCGACGATTCACTCACGTTTGTCGAGAATGAAGCGTTCAGCCGTTCGCAACGGCCGCTTCCGGCCTACGAGTCAACACTCTCTAATGCGTCGCATGGGAGGCCGCGATTCAACGCGCGGCATCCGTTCAGCGACTGACGCTCGCTGCTGGTTAAACTCTGCCCGTCAAAACTCCTAATCGCCGCAGATCCGGTTGCAGCGCGGCGAGACTGCGTCGTTAATCGCGAAAAAATCCCCGCCGCCGCGCCGAACGTGGGGTAGGTTTATTGTGGGCGTGTCGACTGGTCCGCTTTGCGCGGACGAGCAAGCCTGGATGCGCTTTGCCGCGGATGCTCAACCATGACGGAAGCCCCAGACGCGATTGAACTGCTTTTGCAGCAGTCCAGCCAGCTTTACAGCTTGCCGGGCGTCGCCATTCAAGTCTTGGAACTGACCAAGAACCCGCAAGTCGACCTGGCTCAGCTCAAGGCGTGCATCGAACGCGACCCGGCCTTGACCACCAAGGTGTTGCGGGTCGTCAATAGCTCGTTGTTCGGTCTCGCCCGCCGCGTCTCCGACTTGAACCAGGCTTTGGCGCTGTTGGGCGCCAAACCCTTGAAGCTGCTGGTGCTCGGCTTCAGCCTGCCCGACCCGCTGTTTACGAACATCGCGGGCGACGTCCTCACCCGCTACTGGAAGCACACGCTAACGCGGGCCGTGGCCGCTCGCGAGATCAGCGAACGCATCTGGCGCCTGCCCGGCGACGACGTGTTCATCGCCGCGCTGCTGAAGGATTTGGGCCGGCTCGTGCTGATCCAGGGGCTGGGCCGTCCCTACGTCGATTTCTTGCACAAGGCCGACCATGGCAGCCAGCCGTTGCGGCGGCTCGAGCGGCGCGCCATCGGCTTCGATCACGTGCAGCTTACGGCCGGCGTGTTGACGCAGTGGGGCTTGCCCGAGTCGTTGATCGAGGCGGTCTCGAGCCCCGACGACCTGGCCGAACTCGAATCGCTGCCGCCTGGCGCCCAAGCCGGCCCGCAAATCTTATACTTCGCCGAGTTGCTGGCTCAACTGCTGGCCGACGAAGAAACCGAGGCCTTGGCGGAAGTGCTTGCCACGGGCCGACGGCATCACAAGTTGACCGATCCGCAGCTTGCCTCGCTGGCCGCTGGATTGTCGAAAACGGTCGGACAACTCGCTGAAGTGCTCTCGTTGGAGTTGCCGGGCGGGTTGGTCTATACCGAAGTTTTGGCTCGGGCCTACCAGCAGCTTTCTTTGGCGGCCGCCGACGCCGCCGTCGATTTGGCGGCCGCACGCCGCCAAGCGCAGGCCGTGCAATTCGACGGCCTGATGTCGTCCGAAGAGGTCCGCACGCTGTCGGCGACCGCCGCCGGGTTGCTGAAACGGCGCGATTCGGCCGAAGCCGTCCCCGCCCCGCGCGCAGAGCGGGCCGTTGCCGCCGACGCAACGCCCGCAAGCCGGACGCCCGCTACGCCTCTATTTGCCGCCGCGAAGACGACGGCCAGATCGGCGCGCGTGCAAACGGCCGCCGCGGTCGAAGCGGCGGACGCCGAGAACGACGTCGATCCGGGTCTGCTCGGCCGGCTTTCCGTGGCGGCCGCGGCCTGCCGCCAGGCCCGTTGCGACCTGAGTCTGCTGCTGGTTGAAATCGATCGCTACGAAGAGCTGGTATTCTCGGAAGGCGAGCTGGGCGCCCGCGAAGTCTGGCGGACCTTGGAAGCCGCTTGCCAGTCGCTCGACCATCCGGGGGCCTACTGGCTGCAAATCAAAGAAGCGTGCTTGGCGCTGGTGTTGCCCGATTGCGATCGCCGCGGCGCCGTCGAGTTGGGCAACGAACTTCTGCGGCAGGTCCGCAATGCTGCCGGCGCCGGCATGTTTTCCGCCACGATCAGCGTCGCCGCCTGCACCGCGGCCGTGCCGCCGCGCAACTTCCTGCCCCGCGGTCTGGTGCAGCGAGCCGAACGATGCCTCTACGCCGCCCACGCCTCCGGCGGCAACTGCTTGAAGAGCATCGAAATCTATAATTGACGGCCGCCTTCGCCCGACAATTGAACAACTAGCCGGCCTACGCTAGCTTGAATGGTTTGTTTCGGATTGAATATCCCCTTTTCCTGGCCTACGTTCCGCTCCGATGCCTAACGCACCGACGACGTTTCCCACGCTCCGCACCGCGATCGCCGGAGTCGACGTGGTCGAACTGGCCCGCCAGTTCAGCACGCCGACGTTCGTTTACGATGCCGCCAAAATCGTCGAACGCATCGAGGATTTGCGGGCGTTCGACGATATCCGCTATGCCCAAAAGGCCTGCTCGAACATCGCCATCCTCGACCTGGTTCGCCGCCACGGGGTGCTGGTCGATGCGGTGAGCGCCGGCGAAATCGCCCGGGCGTTGGCGGCCGGTTATTCGCCCAACGGCAGACCGCCGCCGATCGTGTACACGGCCGATATCTTCGATCGCGAGTCGCTGGAAGTCGTCGTGCATCGCGGCATCCATGTGAATTGCGGCTCGCCCGACATGATCGATCAGCTCGGCGAGCGCTCGCCGGGCCGCGATATCACGCTGCGGATCAACCCCGGCTTCGGCCACGGGCATAGCCAAAAAACCAATACCGGCGGCGAACAGTCGAAGCACGGCATCTGGCACGATCAAATTGCCGACTGCCTGCGACGGGCCGATCATCATGGGCTGGGCATCAGCGGCCTGCACTTGCACATCGGCTCGGGGACCGATCTCGACCATCTTTCGCAGGTTTGCGGGGCCATGGAGAAGCTGGCCCAAGAGGTCGGCCGCACGATCACGTCGATCAGCGCCGGCGGCGGCTTGCCCGTGCCCTACAAAGTCGGCGATACCTACGTCGACATCGAGGTTTACTACCGCCTTTGGGACGCCAGCCGCAAGCGGCTGGAAGACGCTTTCGGCCACAAGCTGCGGCTGGAGATCGAGCCGGGTCGCTATCTGGCGGCCGAAAGCGGCTTTCTAGTGACCGAAATCCGGGCCATCAAGCAAATGGGGGGCAATACCTTTTATTTGCTGGACGCCGGCTTTAACAATCTGGCCCGGCCCATCCTGTACGGCTCGCACCACCCGATGGCGATCGTGCCGGGCGGCATCGACCGCCCGCCGGCGCCCGGCGCCGAGGCTCGCCCGCTGCGCGATGTGGTAGTGGGCGGCCCGTTGTGCGAATCGGGCGATATTTTCACGCAGACCGAAGGGGGCTTCGTCTGCACCCGCAGCCTGCCGGCGGCCGTAGTCGGCGAGTTGCTGGTGATCGAGAACGCTGGGGCCTACGGCTTTGCCATGGGCTCCAATTACAACTCGAAGCCGCTGGCCGCTGAGGTGCTCATCAGCGACGGCGCGCACCATCTTATCCGCCGCCGGCAAACTTCCGAGGATTTGATGCGGGGAGAATCGATTCCTCGCTAGCTAGAGGACAGCGCCTCTTCAAGTCGGAATTAACGGTCGGGTGGCTGGCGGCAGAGCGAAGCGATGCCCCAGCGAACTGGGGCTTCGCCGAGGCTCAGCCGCCAGCCACCCGATTGCCAAAATGGCTTTGACGAGGCACTATACTTCACGCTGCCAGGATTGAAACATTTTTGAAAGACTGAAATTTGAGGGTGATCAAGGTCTCCAGTTCGGGCTTGTGGGTCGTTGAAAGCTGGTCCAAGCATTGGT
>Ga0307374_10000407_pt1 | contig 83422 bp, 66 predicted proteins | sample OX3MG_FD_202532 | JGI IMG/M metagenome (GOLD analysis project Ga0307374, IMG submission 202532) | Soil microbial communities from Risofladan, Vaasa, Finland - OX-3 | ecosystem: Environmental > Terrestrial > Soil > Coastal area > Acid sulfate soil | place: Finland: Risofladan, Vaasa | collected... | reverse complement strand
CCCGAAGCGCAAGCGAGGTGGAGCAATCGCCTTACCTCGCTAGCGCTTCGGGTTAGTGTGAAGCGCTTTGTCGAGCATTCTCGGGGCTGATGAATAATCCGGGCTAGCTCGCCATCCGCTTCACCATCGAGGCAAGTGAAATGGCCCTACACGGCGCCACCCGACGTCGTGGAATTCGAACTCCTGCGCCGCGAGCCTGAGGCGCTGCTGAAAACCCGGAGTTTTGGTTCCTGGAACCTTTTCTTGACCTCCTGGAACCTTTTCTTGACCCGAGGCGCCGTATTCTATTCTGTTGGCCTCCCAATGAGCATTAAAAGGCGTCAATCCGTCAACGGAAAGTCGAACTCGTTTTTTCCGTCCGCCGTGACGGTGGCCGACAAGCCCGACTTGGCCGCGTCGGCGTACTTGGCAGGCAGCAGGTCTTTGGGCTCGGCGGGCGGCGGGGCGTTGGGGTCGGGCGGAACGAATTGGTAATCCGCCGGCAGTCCCCCATCTCCAAGTTCCTCCGTGCTCGATGACTCCGGCTCGACGAGAGGAGCTTCCTTCTTGACGATCGCAACCTGGTAACTGCCCAGCGGGACGTTCTCCCCGGCGGCCGTCGCCAGCTTGAATTTGCCTTCCGCATCGGTCCGGCCGAAGGCCGGGGTGCTGGCCGACACGAACGTCACGTTGGCGCCTTCCACCGGGCTTCCCTGATAGGTGACCGCACCGGTGACCGGCCGTCCGTTCGGGTCGCCCCGTTTTGCGCGGGAGCATCCTTGGCTGCCGCCCAAGCCGAGCCCGGCCAGGGCGATCCAAGCGGCAAGGCAAAACGAGCGGGCAAAACGATCCGATCCCATTTTCATCAACTCCTTGAGCTGTTCGAGCGCGCCTGAATATGGAATACGCACACGGCCCACGCCGCGGCGTGCGCGATAAACCCCGGCGTCTTCGCGACGGAGGCAGAATCCGCAAGCACAAAAGGTTGTTGTCCGATTCAACCGCTTGGGTTGACGCTGCTTGCCGCGCCTTCGCCTCCATCTCGGGAGCCCATGGCCCCCCAGATCCCGTAGGGACTGGGCCCCTTGTTGACTTCGGCCATTCCCAGGTTCCCGGTATTGATTCCGTCGCTGATGAACTGGACCGAACCATCGACCATCAAACCGTTGACGCCCCCTGGGTGGTTGCTCGACGGCGAATAAACGCCGCCGTGACCATCGGCATATTGATTATAGGTAATGATGCACGAAGGGGAGTTCGGCGGCAATACGGTGGTGAAACCGCAACGCTCCGTCTCGCCGTCGGTCCAATCGGTGCCAAAATACCCCTTGACATTCGACGAGTTGGCATAATACATGCCGTTGGCCGTGGCCAAACAGATGCCCGGGCTGGTATTCACGCCCGCAAGGCCGTTGACCGTGCCCTCCTTGACGCTCACCAACGCCCCGCCCTTGCCGGTACCGAAGCCGGCTCGGATCCGCTCGCTCATGGCGATCGTGTTGCTCGTGCCGTCGGTCACCATGGCGAGCTTGATCGTGTTCCTCCAGAGGAACATCCCGCGGTTCCAACTGATCGGGTTTGTATTGAAGCAGTTGTTGTAAATCGAATCGCCGTGGCTGAACGCATAGTTGTTGTTCCCGACCGCGCCCGGTCCGGGGACAGGCCGGGTGTCGGAGGGACAGAGCAACGACGGAACCTGGACGTTCCAATTCTTCCAGCCGGTCCAGCCGACCGGACCATAGGGCGGAGCTCCATTGCCTCCCGACTCGATCATCTGGTAAAGCGCTTGCTGCTCGATGTACGGCAGCAGCGGAATGAAGCCGCTCACCCGAGAGCAATTGCCGGGCGGGGAAATGCACGGGCCGGTGCCCCCTTTGCCGAACGGGAACGTGTTGTTGACGTCATGATAATTCTGCAAGCCCACGCCAAGCTGCTTCAAGTTGTTGACGCATTGCGTGCGGCGCGCCGCCTCGCGCGCCGCCTGCACCGCTGGCAGCAACAGCGCGATCAGAATGCCAATGATGGCAATCACTACCAGCAACTCCACCAACGTAAACGCTCGTCGGGAGCCAGCGAGACTTGCCTGTTCCCCCTCGGCCCCTCGGCTATAAAACCTCGACATCGGATAACCTCGCAGGATCTTGAAATGAAAGCGGCCCGCCGGACTTTGGGAACTGTACCGGCATCCTAAGCCAACGGTTAATATGCGCGTTGTGTGCATATTAAGTCAATGCTTTTTAATTTTCACGCAAAAGCAGCCATTACTCACGGCTGCCGCTTGGCCCAACAGCCAGACTTGCGGCCGCCGGCGACACCCAGGCCTGGATTCGCCAGCAGCCGGCCAGGCAGGAAGGAGCAGCCGCGCCGGCGGAGATGTGCGACGCGCCCGCCAGCGGGCGAACGTCTGCAGGGCGACGCGGCAAGCCCTTTTGCTTTATGCGCTTCGGACGCGGTTGCCCAGCGAGTCTCGTTGACGCTGGCGGCCGGGAACCCTAAACTCGGCCGGTAAGCAGCGATCGTTATTCACCTCAACCGCTTGGCAGAAAAGCATGACTGCACCGACCGCAACGGCGCCGACCAAATCAATCCAACAACTGGCCATCAACACCATCCGCACTCTGGCCATGGACGGCGTGCAGAAGGCCAACAGCGGCCATCCGGGCACGCCGATGGCCCTGGCGCCGGTGGCTTATAGCCTGTGGAACGAGGTGTTGAAATACGACCCGGATCAGCCAAACTGGCCGAACCGCGACCGCTTCGTGCTCTCCTGCGGCCATGCCTCGATGCTGCTCTATTCGACGCTGTACCTGGCGCGCGTCAAGCAGGCCGGCCCCGACGGCAAGCCGACCGACGAATTGGCCATTCCGCTCGACCAACTCCAGCAGTTCCGCCAACTGCACAGCCGTTGCCCAGGACACCCGGAATACGGCGAGTCGAGCGGCATCGAGACCACGACCGGACCGCTGGGCCAGGGCATCAGCAACAGCGTGGGCATGGCCATCGCCGAGCGCTGGCTGGCCGCGCACTTCAACCAGCCCGGCTTCAAGCTGTTCGACTATCGCGTCTACGCCTTGTGCAGCGACGGCGACCTGATGGAAGGGGTGGGCTCCGAAGCGGCCTCGATCGCCGGCCACCTGAAGCTCTCGAATCTGTGCTGGATTTACGACGATAACAAAATCACGATCGAAGGCGAAACGTCGCTGGCCTTCAGCGAAGACGTCGGCCGGCGATTCGAGGGCTACGGCTGGCGCGCCATTCACGTCGACGACGCCAACGACCTGGCGGCCTTGAACGACGCCTACCAGGAGTTTCTCAAAACCGACGACCGGCCGACGATCATCATCGTCAAGAGCCACATCGGCTACGGCTCGCCTCACAAGCAGGACAACCACAGCGCGCACGGCTCGCCGCTGGGCGAAGACGAAGTGCGGCTGACCAAAGAGGTCTACGGCTGGCCGGCCGACGCCAAGTTTCTCGTGCCGCCCGAAGTGGTCGAGCACTTCGCCGACGGCGTCGGCGCCCGCGGCAAGAAGCTGCACGCCGAATGGCGAGCAAAGTTGGCCGACTACGCCAAGAAGTTCCCCGAGTTGTACGACCAGTTGCAGCGGATCGAACGCCGCGAGCTGCCGAAGGACTGGGAAAGCGGCATTCCGACCTTCGCGGCCGACGCCAAGGGGCTGGCGACGCGCGTCTCGTCGGGCAAGGTGCTCAATGGTCTCTGCTCGAAGATTCCCTGGCTGGTCGGCGGCGCCGCCGACCTGGCGCCTTCGACGATGACCAACATGAACGACGTCGGCAGCTTCGAAGCCGGCGGGTACGACGGCCGCAACATGCACTTCGGCATCCGCGAACACGGCATGGCCGCAGCGGTCAACGGCATGGTGCTCTCCGGGCTGCGATCCTTCGGCGCCACGTTCTTCGTGTTCGCCGACTATTGCCGCCCGTCGATCCGCTTGGCGTCGATCATGAAGATTCCCTCGGTGTTCATTTTCACGCACGATTCGATCGGCGTTGGCGAAGACGGCCCGACGCACGAGCCGGTCGAGCACCTGGCCTCGCTACGGGCGATTCCGGGCCTGGTCACTTTGCGGCCCGGCGACGCGAATGAAGTGGCCGAAGTCTATCGCACGATCATGCCCTGGAAGAACCGTCCCGTGGCCTTGATCCTCACGCGGCAGAACTTGCCCACCCTCGACCGCACGAAGTTCGCCCCGGCCTCTGGCGTGGCCCGCGGCGCCTACGTGCTGGCCGACGCCGCCGGCGGCAAGCCCGAGGTGATTCTGATCGGCACGGGCAGCGAAGTTTCGCTCTGCCTCGAAGCTTACGAGAAGCTGACGGCCTCGGGCGTGAAAGCCCGCGTGGTCAGCATGCCTTCGTGGGAACTGTTCGACGAGCAGGACGCCGCGTATCAGGCTTCGGTGTTGCCGCCGGAAGTGACGGCCCGCGTGGCGGTCGAGACGGGCGTGGTTCAAGGCTGGCACAAGTACATCGGCCCGAAGGGACAATTCGTCGGCATGCACAGCTTCGGCGCCTCGGCGCCCGGCGGCGTGCTGGCCAAGCATTACGGGTTCACCGTCGATAACGTCGTCGAGCACGCCAAGAAGGCGCTGCAGGGTTAATGCCTGGAGGGCCGGGCGCCCCCGCCCGGCAAAGACGGAGGGCCGGGCGCCCTCGCCCGGCAAAGACGGAGTCCAGAACGGGCGAGGGCGCCCGGGCCTCCATTCGTTAAAGCCACGGGCGAGGGCGCCCGGGCCTCCATTCGTTAAAGCCACGGGCGAGGGCGCCCGTCCCTCCATTCGATTGCGGACTACTCGTAATCCCACTTCAGGATCCAGGGATCCTTTGTGCGCTGCTGAAAGTCCTTCAGCTTGCCTTTCATCTCGGCTAACTGCTCCGCGTGCTTCGCATCGGCGGCCAGGTTCTTCACTTCATCGGGGTCGGCCGCCAGATCGTAAAGCTCGAATTGCGGCCGCTGCAGGTAAGCTTGCACGGTGCGCTTGCCGTAGAGAGCATCCGAGCCGCGGCGATAGACCTCTTGCCAGGTTGGCGCTTCCCACAAGTCGGAAGCGAACGGGTAAGGCAGCGGATGAGCCAGATTCCAGATCAGCTTGTATTGCCGCGTGCGGACGACTCGCATCGGGTAGTACATCGTGATCTCGTGAAACGTGTGCGAGGCATAGATTTCGTCCCAGCCGGCCGGGCGCTCTTCGTCGATCGCCCGCAGAAACGAACGCCCGTGAAACTTCTGCTTGCCGCCCAGCGCGCCGGCGAAATCGAGAATCGTGGGGGTGATGTCGACCCAACTGACCATCGCCTGCGAGGCGCCGCCGCGGCGCTTTTGCTCAGGCCGCCGCACGATGCACGGCGAGCGCAGCCCCGGCTCGTAGACGTTCGTCTTGGCGCCGGGAAAGGCGATGCCGTGGTCGGAAATGAAGACGATCAGCGTGTCGTCGTACTTGCCGGCCTTTTTCAGGATATCGACCAGCCGGCCGAGGCCCTGATCGACGCGCGACACCGACTCGTAATACTGCGCCAGCTCGGCCCGGCAGGCCGGCGTGTCGGGCAGAAACGGCGGCACGATCACGTCTTTCGGATCGTAGGGCGCCGGCTCGATGCCCGGATAGCCTTGCGGCCGGTTGCCAAACGCGTTGGGCTTTTCCGGCAGGCTTTCGACGCGGTCGCCGCTGCGGTGCGGGTCGGCCGTGCAGAAATACAGAAAGAACGGCCGCGCGTCGTCGTCGGCGATAAAATCGCGGCAGGCGTCGGCCATCGCCGCCGGGCTGCGCGCGTTGCCGGGCAAGGCTTTGTCGAAATGATAGACCGCCTCGGGCCCGACGTGATACTTGCCCACGCGAGCCGTGCGATAGCCGGCCGCGGCCAGCAGCACGGGCAGCGACTTCACGTTGTCGTAGGTGCGAAAGTGGTGATAGCTGTGTTCGTGGCCGTACTGGGCGTTGGCGTGGTTGAACAGCCCGGTCAAGATCACCGAACGGCTGGCGCTACAACTGGCCGTGGTGCAGAAGGCCCTGTCGAGCCGCGTGCCGTCGGCCGCCAGGCGGTCGAGGTTCGGCGTCTTGATGACCTTGTTGCCGTAGCAACCGGCATCGGGGCTTTGATCGTCGGTCACGAACAGCACCACGTTGCTGCCCGCGGCCTCGGCCGTGGCGGCGAACAAGAGGCCCAGCAGGAAAGCGCGTGCGAAGTGGAACGGAGTCATGGCATGCATCTCGGGGGCGGGTCGGAAGCGTTCAGATAAGCAAAAAGCCGGCGCCTCGCCCGTGCGGCGAGGCGTCGGCTCTGTAGTCGCTCGTCGTCCGTGAAAGGGATGGGCGGCCGAGCCGCCCAAAGTTCGCCAGCGATCCGTCACCACAGAAGTTTCGAGCCGATGACGAACGAGTGCGGGAAACAGGACTTGAACCTGCACGACCGGTAAGGGTCACCAGGCCCTCAACCTGGCGCGTCTGCCAATTCCGCCATTCCCGCGTATTCGTGGGCGACTGAGGCGTAAAACCCGTCGCTCACTGGCTTGCCCCAAAGGCCTAGGCTCGCAGAGCCGCCGCTTCGCGAGTCTACAACCCTCGAACGGGCCACGACTTACAGTCTTGGCATTGTACCTCAGAGCCGCGCCTTTGCAAGTCGGCCGCCCGGCAATTGCCCGGCGGCCGCCGGGCTGGCAGTCACATTCGTCGCAATGACTCGTTCGTCAGAATTACATGCCCCAGCTTGCCGCCGCACCAACGAGGGCATAAACTCGAGGCCGCGGTCGCAACGTCTCGCCAGGTTCGCAGTTCTATATTTCCAAGCGATCGCACAAGCGGCGTTTTTCGGCAGGTGAATTCGCAAGCAATTCAAGGGGGTGACGAAATGGCCAGGTTGCAAGCTCTTGTGGCCGCGCTCGCGGCGGTTCTGTGCGCGGCGCCCTGCTGGGCGGCGGAGGAAGTGGAGGTCGTCGTCGAGTCGGCGCCCGTCAAGGTGCGCGATGCGGTTGTCGCGACCGTCAGACGCGGCGAACGTTATCGGGTCGTGCAACGGCAAGGTTCCTGGACCGCGATCGCCCTCGGCGGGGGAAACCGCCGCGTCGAGGGCTGGGTGCTCAGCGACAAGCTCCGCGCCATCGTCGATCCCTCGATCACCGACGAAACTGCGGCGCCCGGCGCTCCTTCGCCCGTTTACGCCGCAGCCGAACTCGTGCAGATGACGTCCCATTCCCAGGCGCAGTTCCTGTTCTTCCGACTCTCGCTAAAAAACGCTTCCGACGAGGCGGCGGAGTTGGCGATTGCCGACCTCGTACTGCGTATCGGCGACAAGCGGCTGCCCTACACGCGGCCCAGAACGGCGCCCTTCCCGATCAGCGTCGCTCTGCTCCCGGGCGAATATCCGCGCACGCGGGCCGATTCGCTGCTGTATTTCGAGGATTGCGTATTGCGGCCGAACGATGCGGTCACGCGCTGGTTGAGCTTCGACCTCGGAGAGTTGCGGAGCAGTCCTGGCCAATGGCTGTCGCTGGCCGAGAAGCGCTGGATTCTCGAAGGGAAACTGGGCGAGCATCCCTTCACGCTCGATCTTACCGAGAGCGAGGCGCGCGCGTTGTCGGCGAAGCTGCGGCCCGCAAACATCGAACCCAGCGTGAGCGTCATTGAATTCAGATCCGAGATCAATCTGCTGAATCTCACTAGCCTGACGGCAATTGCCGAACAAGTCCCGCTTGGCGATCCCGGTTTTGTACTGCTTCCCGCGGAGCCAAGTTGCTATTTCGACTACGAAGCCGCCCAACGTTGGCGGAGTTGGCAAGTGAGTCGGCGGCGCGACAAGGCGCCGTCGATCGTCGTGCAAACCCCTGGCGTGAATGCGACGTGGCGAAGCCGGATGTTCCCTTCGGCCCCGTCGGAAGCCGCCGCGGCCCTGGCGGTGCTGGGCCGGCGCGACGGCGCCGGGGCGACGCTCCTGCGGCACTTGCACGATGAGCAATTGACCACGCGCATTGGAGCCGCCGAGTCCCTGGGGACTCATCTGGACGAACCTGGCGTGCTGCGCGCATTGGTTGCCTTGATGCAAGACCGCCCGCCGGACCTCCGCGCAGCGGCGCTGCGTGCCCTGGGCGACCGCAAGGCGAAGGCGCCCGCCGATGCGAGGCAAGACGATTCCGCCGACACCGCGGCGCTCGTCGCCGCGATGGACGAGTCCGAAGCGGCCATCCGCAACGCCGCCGCCTATGCGGCCGGCGCCTTCGATTGCCCCCGGGCGCGCACGGCTCTGGCGGCCATGCTCGACGACTCCGACAAAGCGGTGCAGCTTGCCGCTTGCGCTAGCCTCGGTGAGTTGAAGGCCAAGGAGGGAGTCGAGAAATTGCAAGCTCTGCGGACCAGCGCCGAGCTGCAACTCAAGACGGCGGCGCTCGACGCTCTCAAATCTATCGGCGAATTGTCGGAAATCGACGCGGTGCTGGAGAAGTTCAAAGGCAGCGCGGAGTCGTCCGCCGATTTCCAGGCGCTGGCCAAGTCCAAAGACCCCCGAGCGTTACGCGCCCTGATTGCCGCGCTGAAAGGTCGGCAACGGACATTGGCGGCTTACGCGCTTGCGGATCTCGGCGACCGTCAGGCGGTCGAGCCGTTGATCGAAGCCCTGGAACGCAACCGCGGAAAGGATCGGATTCCCTTCGTGATTGCATTGGGCAAACTCGGCGATCCGTGGGCGATCGATCCGATTCGCGAAGCGCTGGCGACCTCCGACGACGATCTTTACCAACGGTTGCAATACGTCAAGGCGCTGCTTGAGCTCCAAGCTCCGGCCGCCGTCGACGAGGCCGCCGCATTGTCGAAAAACCTGCGGAGCGCGGGCGAGAAACAGCAGCTCTTGTCGGCGCTCGGCCGTCATGGCGGCGAGCAAGTCATGCCGCTAATCGAGCCGTTCCTCGATGATCCGCAGGCCTGCCGGTTCGCCGCACGGGCCTTGGCCACGCTGAACGCGCCCATGGCCGTGCCCGCGCTCGAAAAGCGCTTGCTCTCGGCCGATTACGCTCACGGACCGAAGGTGCTACAAGAACTTTCCCAAGTTCCGCGTTGGCTCGAGGACAACTACCAGTTGCTCAAGAAGGCGGGCGAGAGCCCCAACGCCGCCACTCAATCCGCCGCCCGAAAGCTCCGCGCCGGCAAGGCCCTGCAAGTAGACGACTAGCGCATGAAAAATGCCGGAGCAATCCGCCATTGCTCCGGCATGACACGCGCGGCGACGAGTTATTTCGTCTTGGCCGGCGGTTCGACGATGCCGAGCGTCTTCTTCAGCTTCTCATTCTCGGCCTCGGCCGCCTTCAGCTCTTTGGCGATGTTCGCGGTGCAAGCGGCGATCGTCTTGGCGTCCGCCGATTTGTCTTCAAGTTGCTTGGCCAGTTCGGTCGCCTTGGCATGATGACTTTCGATGGCTTTCAGATGCGCTTCAACCGGTTTGTTGCCCTTGGCCTCTTTTTCCAATTTGCTCAGTTCCTTCTTGGCCGCGTTGAGATTACGGACAATTTCCGCGGCGTGCTCCCGCGTCGTTTCGACCGGAACGTTGCTATAGCGTCGGCCGTAGTAGCCTAGCGTTTCGGCGTGCCGGATGGCCCCTTGGTGGTACGTGGAAGCCGTGTGCGGGCGGAAATACTCGCCGGTGATCTTGCGATCGGCGCGGAACGACGGGTTGTCGGCCGCGGCCCATTGAACCGAACCCAGGATGCTTAACATGGCGAGGACGAACAGCGACTTGGACATGGCGACTCTCCCGTTGGCGGATAACGTGAAGCACAAGCCGCGATACGGCACACTTGGCCGGGGCGCCTGTGCAGATCATCCAGGGAGGACGCGATTTCCATGCCATGACACTGACCGCCGGCGGCGCCGGCGGCGCCAATCAACCAATTCTCTGCCGGCGCCGGATCTTGCGCCGGGCGCAAAAACATTGGCGCGGCCTTGGCGAAAAGACCGTGGAGGCCCAATGCACCTCGGAGCGTGCGAAATCGCACGTACCTGCACAGCTTCCTAGTGCTTTGTCACGGTTAAGAATTGGCTGCTGTTCCGGGAGGCAAGTCGCTTTTCGCTCCGCGAAAAGACGTCTTTTTCGCGGAGCGAAAAGCGACTTTGGTTGCGGCTTCACGCGGAGGCTGATGCCTCCGGCTCGCCGAGTCGCTTGCGGGCCTGAACCGCCGGCTACAAAATCTCGTTACTCGCCCAGCACGCGCTTCCGCCAGGCGTCGAGCTGGTCCTGATTCAGACTGTTTTCGCGGGTGATTTCCTGCTGGGCGACTTTTTCGCCGCCGGCGACTTTGACCTGCACGGTCAGCCGGCTGTCGGCCGCGTAGCGAAACTCGACGTCGATCGGGCTGCGGGCGGGCAGGTTCTTGGGCAGATGGCGAATCACGCACGTGCCGATCGGCGTGCAGGCCTCGGGCGAAGGGCTTTCGCCTTCGACGATTTGCACCACGACCGAATCCTGGTTCTCCTTCTGCGTCTTGAACACGCGGCGGGCTTTGACCGGCAGCGGCGTGTTGCGGGGGATGAGCACGGCCGTGCGCTTGCGCTTGGTCGCCGGATCGGTGCCGACGACGCCCAGGCTGTGCGAGTTGACGTTGCGAATTTTGAAGGCCGGCGCGCGGCCCTCGCTCTTGGCCAGGATCAAGCCCGCGTGCAGCGCGGCGCCGTGCGCCACCGCCTCGTCGGCCGACACGCTAACGTCGGGCTCTTTGCCCGAGGTTTGCCGCAGCATCTCGACGACCATCGGCATCCGCGACGAGCCGCCGACCAACAACACGCGGTCGATCTCGCCCCAGTCGAGACCGGCCTGGCGGAGCACCTGCCGCGTGGTGAATTGGGTGCGGTCGAGCAAGTCGCGGGTCAGCTCCTGGAACTTCTCGCGCGCGATCTCGACGCGCATCGACTCGCCGCGGAAATGGCAGGCCACCGAAGCTTTCTTGCGCGCCGAGAGGGCCCGCTTGGCGTCTTCGCACTCGCGCCACAGCGAGCCGGCCGTGCAGGGATCGGTGCGAGGATCGAACTGCGGATTGTACTGATGGGCTTTCAGAAACTCGTCGGCCACGTGGTCGACCAGCCGCTGGTCCCAATCGCGGCCGCCGAGCTGCACGTCGCCGTCGGTCGCCAGGGCCGTGAATTCCGTGCCCTTGATCTCCATCAGCGTGACGTCGAACGTGCCGCCGCCCAGATCGTAGACCAGCACCTTCTGCGGCGCGTGGGCCTCGCCGCGGGCGTTCAAGAAACCTTGCTGAAAGCCAAAGGCCACGGCCGCGGCGGTGGGTTCGTTGATGATGTCGAGCACTTCCAGCCCGGCCATGTAGCCAGCGTCTTGCGTCGACTTGCGGCGGACTTCGTCGAAATAAGCCGGCACGGTGACGACGGCCCGCCCGAACGGGCCGATCAGCCGCGAGGCGTCTTCGCGCAGCTTCTTCAAGATGAAGGCCTGCAACGCTTCGGGCGGATACGTGACGCCGTCGATGGGCTTGTGATATTCGCGCAGGCCCAGATCGCGCTTGGCGCACTCGGCGATTCGATCGGCCTCGGTGGCCAGCGCCTTGACGGCCTCTTTGCCGACGATCACGTCCGTGCCGTCGAACAACACGACGCTCGGCGTCGTCAGATCGCCCTCGGCGTTGGGGACGGTGACGGGCCGGCCCGCGTCGTCGAGCCGCGCGACGGCCGAGAACGTGGTGCCCAGGTCGATGCCGACCGCGAGCGGAGCATTCGGGTTCATCGACGCACTCATGGAGCGTTCCCGCCGCCCGCCGGCGGCTGCTCCATGTTCCAAGGAAAGCAGCTTGGAGGCAACTGCAAGAAATTGCCGCTCGGATTCACGTAGCACAGTACGTAATAGCCGATCGTCAGGCCCAGCAGCGAGGCGAACAAAAAGCCCGACACGTTCACGATCGCCGCAATTTGTTTCGAGCGGCGGCGGCGGCGTTTTTTGGCCTGCTTCTCGTGATCGGCGGTCGCGGCTTGCTGCGAATCGCCCTGCAACAGCGGCTTCGAAGGCGGCGCCAAAGGAATCGGCGCGGGCGAGGCTGCGGCCGCAGCGGGCGCCGCCGGCCGAGCCTGTATCGGGGCGGCGGTCGGCATTGCGATGGGCGCTGCTTGAGCGACCGAGGGCTGAACCGCGACCGGCGCGGGAACGGCGCCCGCAACTGGCTTGGGCGTCAGCAGTACGGGAGTCGTCGACCAGGCGGGAATACTGCCGGCGGACGAGGCGCCGCTTCGACCCGGCGCGATAGCCTGGCCTCGCACGGTCGGACTATTCGAGGCGGGCGCCGTTGTACTTGGCACGGTTGCGTTGGGCACGGTTGCGTTGGGCACAGCGGCGTTGGGCACAGCGGCGTTGGGCACAGCGGCGTTGGGCACAGCGGCGTTGGGCGCGGCCGCGTTGAGCGCGGCGGCGGCGGCGGCTTGTTCGATGACGTGTTCGGCGAAGGCCACCGGCGAATAGGCCTCGCGCCGCTCCTGGTTCGCCTTCAATTCGTCGGCGATCAGCGAAGTGAATGCGTCGAAACCGGCGTCGCCGCTGATGACTTGCTTCCAGCGGGCCATCCGCTCGTCGGACATCGCACTCTCGCGTTCCAGTTCGAGTTGCACCTCGCGATGCGTGCCCGGCACCTGCGCCTTGACCTTCAAGCGGCCGTTGGTTCCGTACTCGTAATCGATCTCGATCGGCCAGCCGACCGGCAAGCCGGGCGGGAGATCTTTGACCACCGTGCGGCCGATCTCGGTGCATTCGCTGGGGATCGCGCTTTCGCCTTCGAGCACCTGGACCACGATCGAACGCTGCCCTGCGGCCTTGGTGACGAACCGTTCTTTGACCTTGGCCGGCAGCGGCGTGTTGCGCGGAATGACGATCACGTTGCGCTTGCGCATCGTGCGCGAGTCGATGCCCTCGATGCCCAGGCTGTGCGAGTTGACGTCGGTGACCTGAAAGGCCGGCGGCTTGAGACTGTCGGGCTGCGTGGCCAGCAGATAGCCGGCGAAAATCGCCGCGCCGCGAGCGACCGCCTCGTCCGGGTGAACGCGCTGGTCGGGCTTGATTCCGGAAAGCTGCTCGAGCATCCGGCCGACCATCGGCATCCGGGTCGAGCCGCCGACCAACAGCACGCGGTCGACTTGCTCCCAGGTCAACCCGGCGGTCGCGAGCAACTGCCGCGTGGTATAGGCGGTGCGTTCCAGAAGATCGGCCGTGATCTGCTCGAACTGCTCGCGCGAAACCTTGACGCTCGTCGAATTGCCCGTGTGATCGACGCGAATCGTCGCGTTCTGCCGCGCGCTGAGCGTGCGTTTGGCGTCTTCGACTTCGGTGAGCAGTCGCTGCAAACTGGCCGGGTTTTGCCGCGGGTCTTCGCGGTGCTCCTGGATGAAGACTTCGGCCGCCATGTCGGCCAGCCGCATGTCCCAATCGCGGCCGCCCAACTGCACGTCGCCGTCGGTGGCCAAGGTGCGCAGATCGCCGGGCCGCATGGCGAGCAACGTCACGTCGAACGTGCCGCCGCCGAGATCGTAAACCAGCACGGTCAGCGGTTCACGCACCGTGCCGGTTGGCGACAGGTAGCCGAGTTCCTCGCCGAAGGCCAGCGCCGCGGCGGTCGGCTCGTTGACCACGTCGAGCACCGGCAAGGCCGCCATCGCACCCGCGTCGGCGGTGGCTTTGCGGCGTTGTTCGTCGAAGAAAGCCGGCACGGTGATCACGACGCGCATGTCGGGCCCGACGGCCTTGTAAATGTCGGCCTTGAGCTTCTTGAGAATCCAGGCCTGAATCACTTCCGGCGGCATGTATTCGCCGGAGATCGGCCGCGAGTAGACCGGGGCGCCCATGTCGCGCTTGACGCACTCGGCGAAGCGGTTGGGCTTCATGACGCCGAGCTTTTTGGCCTCTTTGCCGACCAGCACCTCGTTGTCCTCGAACAGCACCAGGCTGGGCGTGAGCACGTCCCCTTCGCTGTTGGGGATCATCACCGTCTTGCCGGAATCTTCCACCCACGCCACGGCGGAATAGGTCGTGCCCAGATCGATTCCGACGGCTCTCGTTCGTGACATCGGCAACTAGCTTAAGGCGGAAACCGCGACGCGGCGGCGTGACCGGCGCCTTGGGCCCCGTTTGCCCGGTTTTCAAGAAAAGCGCCAAGAATTCCAGGCTAACCGATCCGCGGGGGGCTGTCCACTTCGCCGCTTGCGGCAAATTAGGCTCTGCCGGCGGGTCGAGGTAGAATGAACCAGCGCCGCGAGTTTCCGCCGCGGCCGCGAGTTTTTTTTTGCGAGATCCTGTCCATGAGCACTTCGACCATTCCGACCCACGGCGAACTGGTGTTCGACGGCTTCCGCGTTCCGGCGGGGGTTTTTGATTTCGAAAGGTTCCAGGAATGGATTCACGGCGACGACTTTCCGGAAGCTGTGCGGGCTTGCTACATCGCCGGGCACGTCGAGATCGAGATGGACCCTCGAGTCGTCGAGTCGGAGATGGAAATGAGGGGCATTGCCGCCGCCGCTGGCGATTCGGACCGGCACAAACGACTCGCCGAGATTCCGACGCCGCTGGCCGGCGAGTTGGTGTTCAACGAGTTCCGCGTGCCGGCGGAGGTTTTCGATTTCGAAAAGTTTCTCGACTGGGTGAACAGCGACGAGTTCCCGGAGAATGTCCGTGCCACGTATATCGATGGCCACATTGAGGTCGAGATGAGCCCCGAAGAAATCGAGACGCATAATAAATTGAAAGGCGCGGTGCATGCCTCGTTGTGGCATTGGAATAGCCAACGCCAACTCGGCGAGGTATTGGAGGACGGCGCCCGGTTGGTCCATCCCGAGACCAAATTCTCCGCCGAGCCGGACGTGATGTTTTGCAGTTGGGCTGCCACCGAATCTGGCCGCGTGCGCTACGCCGAACAGGTCAAGGGGAGCAATCGCTTCGTCCAGGTGGTCGGTTCGCCCGATCTGGTGGTCGAAGTCGTCAGCCGCAGTTCGGTCCGCAAGGACGGCGTGTTGTTGAGAGAACAGTATTTTCAGGCCGGCATCCAGGAATACTGGCAAATCGACGGCCGCGGCGAGACGATCGAGTTTCAACTGCTGGCCCGCGGCCAGCACGAGTTCCAGCCCGTCGCCGCGGACGCCGACGGCTATCGGCGGTCGGAAGCGCTCGGCGGCAGTTTTTTGTTGACGCGTTCGCTGAACCGCGCGGGACGATTCGATTATCGATTGTCCGGGCGCGATTGATCTTTTTCGCTTACTGCGCGGCGGTAAGGAGGGCTGGCGTTTTGCAACCGAATCCCGCAGACTCGCCGGGCGAGGGCGGCGGCCGAAAGATGAAGAAGCGGCCGGCTTGGCAGATTCTGCTGACGGCGGTGGCGGCGATCCTGCTGTGCTTCATCGCCGCTTACGCGATCGGCTATTGGCGCCAGGCGTCGGCTTTGAATGCCCAGATCGCGGCGATCCGCGCCCGCGGCGGGCCGGTGCGATTCGCCGATCTCGCGCCGCTGCCGGGCGATGAAAATCTGGCTCGCGGCGATCGGCTCTTGGCGGCATTGGAAAAGCTTAAGCCGCTCGATCACGAGTTTATCGTCGCGTTTTACGGCGAAACGCTGCCGGACGTCGCCGATTTTTCGCCGTTCCTGCCCGTCCTGGATGAAAACCGCGAGCAACTCGACGAAATCATCCGGATCTGCCGCGAGGGCGATTGCCGTTTTCGCTACGATTTCGTTACCACGATTCCGTTCGAGATTCTGCTGCCGGGCGTGGACAAGATAAACCATGTCCGGTATTTGATCATTGTCGACGTGCTCCGCTTGTTGGCCGCGGGCGAGTGTGACCTCGCCGCCGCGAAAATCTGCGATTTTCTGTTGATCGCCTCGGTGATACGACACGATTCGTTTTACGTCAGCCAGGGCGCTAGATTCCGCAGCGAAGAAACGGCGCTCGACCTGCTGGAACGATTGCTCGCGGCGGATGACGTTTCGCCCGATCGACTCGACGCGATCGACCAGCGTTTGCAAGCGACGGAAGCAAGTTGTCGCCTCGGCCCTACGGTGCGAGGAGAGCGGGCCGCGCTGATGACGAATATCGAGTGGCTCGGCAGGCCCGAAATGGCCGAACTGCTGGATAGCCTCGAGGCGCTAACTCCGGATGGCCAAGGCCAGCAGATCGTATCCGGCGCCTATTGGAAGAACCGTTGGTGGGGCTCTTGGCTGTATGCTCCCTTTCGCATGAAGGAGCAGACGTTCATGCTCGGCGAAATGAGCCGCGCGGCCGAAATCATCGACGAGCCAGGACCCGAAGCGACGGCTGAACTCTTGCGTGAGGAAACGCGTTTTCTCGCGGTGCAACGCGAGTTTCCAATCTATAGCATTTTCCGCATGAGTCCCATCAAGCTTCGCGATCTGGCCCTTTCGCATCGCCAGCGGCTGATCGCCGCCCGGTTGGCGCTCCAGGCGATTCGCTACCGTTGGCAACACGGCAGCCTGCCGCTGGCGCTCGACGAATTAGCCGCAGCGGCGAAGATCTCGACCATCGGACTGCGGACTGGGAAGCCGTTGAGCTACGAGACCAGTGGCGAGGGGTTCGCGATTTACGACCAAGGCGAAGACGACTCGCCTTGGGGACGGTTCGCCGTCGAGCCGCGGCACGATGAGCCAGCCGTCGAGTCGGAGCCAGATTAGCTTTGTCCGGTTCTTGCGTACTTTTTCCTTCGTCGCAGCCGCGGCGAAGATTCTAGATTGGATTTTTCGAGGCATCGGCTCCGATGTCCAAAGGCGATTGCGGCAAGCTTCCCACTCAGCGGCCGCCTCCCAGGCGACGACGGTTCTCTCCGGAGTTCCATCCCAACTAGCGTCCCAATGGCTTTCCTCCCTCATCCTTTGGACATCGGAGACATGCTTCAGCAAGCGGCAAGATGCCGCTTCTACGGCAGAAAATCCAACGCCGCACCTGGAGCGCGGCGCAGTGCGCTGCTTCGGGATGAACTCTCAATCAGTCCTTCAGCTTGTAGCCCGCCTGATCGTAGAACCGCACGGCGGCCGTCCAGCCGGCGTGCGTCTCCAGGCCCACCTCGCGATAGCCGGCGTCCCAGCAAGTCTTTTCGAGCGCCGCAAGTAACAGCCGCGCGACGCCGCGACGGCGACAAGAGGGCAACACGGCCAGCCAGTGAATTACCGGCTGCGCTGCGGCCCCGGCGCCGCGAAAGGCCAAGGTAATCGTGCCGACGGGCGAAGGCGCCGGCAGGCCGGCCAGCCCGGTCTCGACTTCGGCGAACCACATCCGCTCGGGCGACCACCAGGGCTTGGATAGGAACTCGGCGTCGAAGTCGGCCGGCGTCCATTGCCGCACGCCGACCTTTTCGCGGGCGAACGCCCGGTGGCGAATTTCAAGCCAAACGGCCACATCCGCCGGCCCGGCGAAAGGGCGCAGCCCGATGCCCGGCAGACTCGGTAGCTCCGGCGGTTCGGTCAGCGCGCGGTAGAGGTGCAAGACATTTGCCATCACCCGCGATTGTTCCATCTGCACCGCCGTCCACGAACCCCCTCTATCGGATGAAATGCGACGGAATACGCCGGTCCGAAGCCGCACAGCCTGAAAACAGAGGGCATAATTCCCAAGTCTCCCAGATTCTGCCTGATTGGCGTCTCCACGGAAAAACATGAAATAATTCTGTCACAAAATGATAGTTACTGCTTGAAGTTGGCAAATATTGATGGCATAATCGGTCGAAATCACTCACGGACGAGACGCTTTTTGCGAGGAAAGTGCTGGCAGTGCTGGCGGAAGAACGAAGAACCCGGCTGCTGGAGTTGGTCAGATCGCGGGGCTTTGCGGCCTTGCCCGACTTGGCCGGCGAGTTGCAGGTTTCCGAGTCGACGGTTCGCCGCGACCTGGAGTACCTGGAAGAGTCGGGCAGTGCGAAGCGGACCCACGGCGGAGTCTTTTACACGGGAGCTTCGCCCAAACTGCCCCACTTCGACGAGCGCCAGCCGGCGCAGTGGGACAAGAAGCGAATGATCGCCGCCCGCGCGGCGGAGTTGATCGAAAGCGGCGACACGTTGCTGCTGGATGGCGGAACGACGACTTACGAAGTGGCCCGGCTGCTGGTCGGCCGCTCGCTGCAAGTCGTCACCAATTCGCTGCCGGTGGCCAACCTGTTCGCCTCGGATAGCAAAACAGACTTAATCCTGCTGGGCGGCTACGTTTATCCGCGGACCGGGGTTTCGATCGGCCCCTACGCGAACGAGATGCTGGCCCGGCTGAACGTGAGAAAGACGATCCTCAGCGTGGCCGGCATCAACGACCGCGGCTACTTCAACAGCAACCTGCTGTTGGTCGGCACCGAGCAGGCGATGATGAACGCGGCGGAAGAAGTGATCGTGGTCGCCGACAGCACGAAGTTCGGGCATCAGAGCCTGGCGCACATGTGCCCGTTGGAGGCCGTCGATTGCCTGGTCGTCGACAACGAAATCTCGAACGATTGGCGCAGCAAGTTGACCGCCGCGGGCGTGAAGCTGCTCGTCGCGGGAGCCTTGGATAATGGGTGACGGGCGGGAGAATTTGGTCCTGTACTGGTACGAAACTTCTGTAGGGCACGCCCTCCGTGGCGTGCCGTGAATTGAGTTGCGGCGCGGAACGCCGTCGCGCGGAACGCCACAGAGGGCGTGCCCTACAGATGTTCGACATTGCGATGAATCACAACCAAGGTTAACGACATGAGCATGGCCGGCACGCTCGACCGCGGCATCATCGAGCAGATCGTACGCCAGATCGTCTTGCAGCGCGGCGGCGCGCCGCCCAGCGAGCCCAAACTGGTCGTGAGCATCTCGGCCCGGCATCTGCACCTGACCGACGAGCACGTCGAGATATTGTTCGGCGCGGGCCACAAGCTGACGCCGATGAAAGACCTCTATCAAGACGGCTTCTACGCGGCCGAAGAGACGGTGATGGTCGTCGGCCCGAAGAAAAAAATGCTGCCTTCGGTGCGCGTGCTCGGCCCCACGCGGCCGCACAGTCAGGTGGAGTTGGCGTTCACCGACGGCATTTCGCTGGGCCTCGATCTGCCGGTGCGAGCCAGCGGCAAGATCGACGGCACGCCCGGCTGCGTGCTGGTCGGGCCCAAAGGGGTCGTCGATCTGAAGCAAGGCCTGATCCGCGCCGAACGGCACGTGCACATGAGCCACGAGCACGCGGCGCATTACGGCGTGAAGAACGGCGATCGGATGAGCCTGAAAATCGAATCGTCATGCTCGGTCGTGCTGCGCGACCTGCTGGTCAGGGCCGACGCCACGAGCAAGCTCGAAGTGCACCTCGACACCGACGAAGGCAACGCCGCCGATTTGGACCACGCCTGGAATATTGAATTGCTGAAGCAAGAGTAACCGAGCCCGTAGGGTGGGCATTGCCCGCCTTGCAGGGAGATCAAACGTAGTTTCAAGGCGGGCGATGCCCGCCCTACAGCTTTCCGTCCTCGTTTTTGGAGTTTTGGAGTAACCATTCATGGCAAAAGCAATGGAAGCGCTGGGCATGATCGAAACCAAGGGCTTCGTGGCCCTGGTCGAAGCCAGCGACGCAATGATGAAGGCCGCGAACGTCGAGTTCCTCGGCTGGGATAAGGTCGGCAGCGGCCTGGTCACCGCGTTCGTCACCGGCGACGTGGCCGCGGTCAAGGCCGCGACCGACGCGGGCGCCGCCGCCGCCGGACGCATCGGCGAAGTGGTCAGCGTGCAAGTGATTCCCCGCCCGCACGAAGACCTCGGCGTCGTGCTGCCCATGCCGCAGAAGGCCGCCGCCAAGTAAGCGAAACGGCGAGCCGGAGGCGTCAGCCTCCGGGTCGTACCGCGATCGCACGGCGGCCAGCAACCCGGAGGCTGACGCCTCCGGCTCGCCAAGTGGAACGCCTCCGGCTCGCCAAGTGGCGGCGCCCAAGCAAACAGCTCAAACAGATTCAAACCAAACAGAAAGAATTCAGATGCAAGACGCCATTGGATTGTTGGAAACGAAGGGGTTGGTCGCGCTGGTGGAAGCGACCGACGCGATGGCCAAGGCGGCCAACGTGCAGATCGTCAAGAAGATCGCCATCGGCGGCGGTCTGGTCACGACCGTCGTTCGCGGCGACGTGGGCAGCGTCCGCGCGGCGATCGAAGCTGGCGCCACGGCCGCCACGCAAGTCGGCGAGTTGGCCGCCAGCCACGTCATCCCGCGTCCGGCGGAAGGATTGGTCAAGGCGTATTTTGCGTAAGGAGTCGCAAGCGTAGGACGGACCTCTGGTCCGTCTTCGTACAACCCGCTGCGCAGACGGACTAGAAGTCCGTCCTACTGTGGAGGAACCGCGCGTGAAAATCCTGGTCGCCAATCTGGGCTCGACAAGCTTCAAGTATCGCTTGTTCGACATGACCGACGAGCGCCAGCTCGCGCGCGGCGGAACCGAGCGGATCGGTTCGACCGAGAGCCGTTCGTTCGTCGAGATCGACGGCCAGCGGCAGGAGTCGGTTTCCGCCGTGCCCGATCACGCCGTGGCGGTGCGCCGCTGCCTCGATCAATTGACCGACGCCGAGCACGGCTGTTTGAAGTCGGCTGACGAAGTGGCGGCGATCGGCTTCAAGGCGGTTCACGGCGGGGTGTTCAGCGGCGTGCAGCGCGTCACTCCGCACGTGCTGGCCGCCATGGAATCGATGAACGCCGTGGCGCCGGCTCACAATCCGCCCTACATCAAGGCGATGCGGCTATTGAGCGAGAACCTGCCCGAGATTCCCTTGGTGGCGGCTTTCGAAACGGGCTTTCATCAGACGATTCCCGATCGGCTGCAGTATTACGCCGTGCCTTATGAATGGGCCGCCAAGCACCAGATCCGCCGCTGGGGTTTTCACGGCGCCAGCCACCGCTACATCGCGGGCCGCACGGCCGAACTGCTCGGCCGCGAGGACCTGAAGATCATCTCCTGCCACCTGGGCGGCTCCAGCTCGCTGTGCGCCATCCAGTACGGCAAGAGCGTGGCCAACAGCCTGGGCATGAGCCCGCAATCGGGCATTCCGCACAATAACCGCGCGGGCGATTTCGATCCGTTCGCCTTGCTCGTGCTGATCGAGCAGACCGGCCGGTCGCTCGAGGAGTTGCTTAAGGACCTCGACTCGAACAGCGGGCTGCTGGGCCTCAGCGGCATCAGCGGCGACGTGCGCGATCTCGAAGAGGCGGCGGCCAAGAACAACGAGCGAGCCCGGCTGGCTCTTGAAGTATTCATCACTGCGGTGCGGCACTACCTGGGCGCCTACCTGGTGGAACTGGCCGGCGCTGATGCGATCGTGTTCACCGGCGGCATCGGCGAAAACGGCGAGAACGTCCGGGCAGCGGTCTGCAAAGACTTGGAAAACTTCGGCATCGAACTCGACGCGGCCGCCAACGCGGAAGCCAAGGGCGAATGTTCGATCGGCGCCAAATCGAGCCGCACGCAAATTTGGGTCGTGCCGACGAACGAAGAGATCGTCGTCGCCCGGCAAGCTAAAGAACTACTGGAATCCAACTGAACGGTCGCCCATGTTCGTCGCCAAAGTCACCGGCAGCGTGGTGGCCACGCAAAAGACCGCCTCGATGGTCGGGCACAAGCTGCTCGTCGTCGAGCCGTACCGCATCGACGGCAGCGACCGCGGCCGGCTCGTCACCACCGGCCGCACGTTCGTCGCCGTCGACACGGTCGGCGCCGGTCAGGACGAATTCGTGCTGATCGTACAAGGCTCCAGCGCCCGGCTGACGCCCGAGACCAAGAATTTGCCGGTCGACGCCGTGATTATCGGCATCGTCGACACGGTACACGTGGACCAGAAATGCGTGTTTAGCAAGTAGGTAGTAGGCGGTAGGCAGGGATTGGCAAAGCAGTCCCTTGCCGGCCCTCATCTTCTAACACCAACCCCCAATCACTAGCCCCCAACCACCAGTTCGCCATGCAAGCCACGGAAACATTGATTCGTAGCGTCGTTCAAGAAGTGCTCTCGCGGATGGGCAACGGAACGCCGACGCCGCAGGGCCGCGGTTATGTGGGCCGCTTCGGCATCTTCACTTGCGTCGATGAAGCCGTGGCCGCGGCGACCGAAGCCTTCGAACAGTTATCGGAGCGCACGATCGCGGAGCGCAAGCGAATCATCGACCATATCCGCCGCATCTCGATCGACCAGTGCGTCGAGCTGGGCACGATGGAGATGGAAGAAACCAAGATCGGCCGGCTGACGCACAAGATCGAAAAGCTCAAAACGCTCGGCGAGCGGACGCCCGGCGTGGAATTTCTGCGGAGCGAAGTCTTCAGCGGCGACCACGGTTTGGCCGTGATCGAACACGCCCCGTTCGGCGTGATCGGGGCCATTACGCCGGTCACCCACTCGCTGCCGACGATCACCGGCAATGCCGTGAGCATGATCGCCGGCGGCAACACGCTGGTCGTCAACCCGCACCCGAGCGGCAAGAAAGTCGCCGCCGAAGGCGTTCGCCGCTTCAACGAGGCGATCTATCGCGATCTGGGCATCGACAACTTGATTTGCGTGATCGCCGAGCCGACGCTCGATTCGGCCGGCGCCATCTTCAAGCACCGCGGCATCAAGCTGATCTGCGTCACCGGCGGACCCGCCGTCGCTCGGGCCGCGATGAATAGCGGCAAGCGGGCCGTCGTGGCCGGCCCCGGCAATCCGCCGGTGGTGGTCGACGAGACGGCCGATCTCGACCGGGCCGCACGCTCGATCATTCAAGGCGGCGCCTACGATAACAATCTGCTGTGCATCGCCGAGAAGGAAGTCTTCGTCGTGGCCGAAGTCTTCGACGCGATGCTGGCCGCCATGGAACGGGCGGGTGCCGCGCGGCTCAACGCCCGCGAAGTCGATGCGTTGACGAAAGTCGCCATGACCCAAGTCGGCGAAGGAGACCACAAACACAACGCGCCGGCCAAGGAGTTCCTGGGCCAGGACGCGGCGGTGCTGGCTCGCGGCATCGGCAAGCAGGTTCCGTCGCAGGTCGAACTGCTGTTCGGCGAGACCGACGAATCGAACCCCTTCGTGCCGGTCGAGCAGATGATGCCGTTCATCCCCTTCGTCCGCGTCCGCGACGTCGACGAGGCGATCGCCAAGGCGAAGTTCTTCGAACACGGCTTCCGTCACACGGCCATCATCCATTCGAACAACGTGCGGAACATGACCAAGATGGGCCGGGCGATGGACACCACGCTATTCGTCAAGAACGGCCCCTGCATGGCCTCGCTGGGCCTCGGCGGCGAAGGCTATTTGTCGTTCTCCATCGCCACGCCGACCGGCGAAGGCGTGACCACGCCGCTGACGTTCACCCGCGAGCGGCGCTGCTCGATGATCGACGACTTGCGAATTTTGGGGAAGTGAAATGCAACTCGGCTCCGTCGTCGGCATCGCCACTTCGACCGTCAAGCACGCTTCGCTCGCGGGCTGGAAGCTGCTGGTGGTGCAGTTGTTGGCGGCCGACGGCAAATCGCCGGACGGCGAGCCGGTGTTGGCGGTCGATCGGCTGGGCGCCGGTCGCGGAGAGAAAGTGATTTTGACGAGCGACGGCCGCGGCACGCGTGAATTGTTGAAGAGCGATACGACGCCGGTCCGCTGGAGCGTGATGGGAATTCCCGACTGATGGCCGTCGCCGCGGAGGAAATCGAGAAGCTAGTTCGCGAGGCGATTGCAAGCGGCGCCAAGAACGCCGAACAAATCGTCGGCGATGTGTTGGCGAAGGTGCAAGCGAAGGCCGGCTCGCCAAGAGAACTGACGATCGCCTCGCGAGTCGTCACGCTGGCGGAAATCGAGGGAAAGCTCGAAGGGATCGAGCAACTGGTCGTGCCTGCCAAGGCGGTGATTACGCCGGCGGCACGCGACCTGTTGCGACTGAAGCAGATTGACATTGGCTACGCGTTGCCGGCAAAGGCCGCCTCGCGATCGAGGTTGCTGCTGGTCGTGGGCGCTGCGGAAACGAAGTACGACGCGACGAGCCTGATACAAGCAGTTGTCCGCGAAGGAACGACGGTCGAGCGAATGGCCCGGACCGGGCTGGTACAGGTCGTCGGCGAGATGTGCGAAGAAGCGACCAAGGGAGGCAAGTTGGGATTGTTGCTGACGAGCGAAACGGCGGCCGCATCGTGCCTGGCCAATCGACGCGCGGGCGTGCGAGCGGTTGTCGCGACGAGCGCCGCCGCGACGCCGCGGGCCGTGCGAGCGGTCGGAGCGAACGTGCTCGTGATCGATCCCACGGGTCGCGGGGCGTTCGAAGTGCAGCGAATCGTGAGCCAGTTCGTCGCCGGCGCGCCGTATATTTGTCCCGCCGTGTATGCGAAGGAACTGACGTAGGGTGGGCATCGCCCACCAGAACTAAAGCAAAGCGTTTGGCAAAGAAACCACGGATCGCCCAGCGAAAAGCGACTTTCTGGAGCCTGAGTTTGAATTTCCTGCCGCGAAACCCGGCTTGACCCTCAGGGCGAAATCTTCGCGGCCCACAAAGAAACAGAACGTTTGTAGTACGGATGACACGGATTCTCGAGTTCTGATATCCGTGCCATCCGTGAAATCCGTGGTTTGCGAAGACAAAGTAACGAAGATGCGAATCGGAAAAGTGATCGGCACGGTGACCTTGAACCGCTCGCACCCGAGCTTGCTGGGTGCGACGTACAAGCTGGCTGCGCCGATGACGCTCGACGAACTGGCGGCCGGTGGCGAGCCGGCGGCCGAGGCGCTGGTCGTGTACGACGAACTCGGCGCGGGGCTCGGCAGCCTGATCGCCATCAGCGAAGGGGGCGAAGCGGCCCAGCCGTTTCATCCCAACCAAAAACCGGTCGACGCCTACAACGCGGCGATCCTCGACACGGTAGACGTGAAGAAACCGTAGGGTGGGGCTGACCGCCAGAACCAAAGCAAAGCGTTTGGCAAAGAAACCACGGATCGCACGGATGACACGGATTCTCGAATTCTGATATCCGTGCCATCCGTGAAATCCGTGGTTGATTTATCGTAATAACAAATTCGCGATACGACCTCTACAAAGATGACTCCAAACCTGCACAAGCTCAAAGAAGAAATCTGCGACATCGGCCGGCGAATCTACAACAAAGGCTTCGCGGCCGGCAACGACGGCAACATCAGCTACCGCCTCGGCGAGAACGAAGTGCTCTGCACGCCGACGTTCATCTCCAAGGGATTCATGAAACCCGATGATTTGTGCATCGTCGACATGGAGGGCAAGCAAATCTCCGGCCGCCGCAAGCGGAGCAGCGAGGTCCTGCTGCACCTGACGATCATGAAGGCCCGGCCCGACGTGAAGAGCGTCGTCCACTGCCATCCGCCGCACGCCACGGCCTTTGCCGTGGCCCGCGAGCCGATTCCGCAATGCGTGCTGCCCGAGGTCGAGGTGTTTCTGGGCGACGTGCCGATCACCAAGTACGAAACGCCGGGCAACCAGGCCTTCGCCGACACGGTGCTGCCGTTCGTGGCCAAGACGAACGTGATCATCCTGGCCAATCACGGCACCGTCAGCTACAGCGACACGGTCGAGAAGGCCTATTGGTGGACGGAGATTCTCGACGCCTATTGCCGCATTCTGCTGTTGGCCAAGGATCTCGGCCGGGTCACTTACTTCGACGAAAAGCAGACTCGCGAATTGCTCGATTTCAAAACGCGGCTCGGCTTCACCGACGCGCGATTGCAGCCCGGCATGGAAAACTGCGACATCTGCGCCAACGACGTGTTCCGCGACAGTTGGCAGCAGACCGGCGTCGCCCAAAAGGCTTTCAATCCGCCGCCGCCGATGGCCAAGCAACCGGCCGGCGGCAGTTCGTCGAACGGCGCCGCCGCCACGCTCGACCAAGAGGCGCTGATTCAAGCCATCACCGAGAGAGTGATGGCGGCGCTCAACAAGTGACGATTGTTCTCGGAAATAGGTTTAGCCACGGATGAAACACGGATCGAACACGGATGACAACCGAAAGTCGGAAGGCTAGGCGGTAAAGCTCCAACGCTGACGGTCGGCTGCACTATTATCCGTGTTCAATCCGTGTTTCATCCGTGGCTAGATTCAAGGAGAAAAAGTAATCCATGAAAGTCAGCATCATCGGCGGGGCGGGGCTGGTCGGCTCGTGTGCGGCCTTCGCTCTGCAAATGGGCCGCATCGTTCGCGAGATCGCCTTGCTCGACGTCAACGCCGAAGCGGTCTCTGGCCAAGCGCTAGACCTGTTGCACGGCGCCTCGGCCACGGCCGACCAGGTGATCGCGTCAGGCGGTTACGAGCATATCCCGTCGAGCGATTTGATCTGCATCACGGCCGGCTTGCGCCGCAAGCCCGACGAAAGCCGCTTGGACTTGATCAACCGCAACGTCGACCTGTTCGTAGGCATCCTCGGCGAGATCAGCCGCGTCGGCTACAAAAAGGACGCGCTGGTGCTGGTCGTTTCGAATCCGGTCGACGTGCTGACCTATTTGGCGGCCCAGCGGCTCGACTTGCCCAAGACGCAAGTGCTCGGGCTCGGAACTCAACTCGACACGATCCGTTTTCGCAGCCTGATCGCCGAAAAGCTTTCGGCGCCGCCAACGCAGGTGGCCGCGTTGATCCTGGGCGAGCACGGCGACAGCATGGTTCCGATCTGGTCGAGCGCCACGATCGGCGGCCTGCCGCTCGACAAGTTCCCCGGCTGGAACCCGAACCTGGCCAACGAGCTGTTCACGCGCACCAAGGGCTCGGGCGCCGAGGTGATCAAAAAGAAAGGCGGCGCCGGCTTTGCCGTGGGCATCGCGATCCAGGAAGTGATCGAAACCGCGGCCCTCGATCGCCGGCGGCTGCTGCCGGTCTCAAGCGTGCAAAGCGGCTGTTACGGCATTCGCGACGTGGCCTTGTCCGTGCCGACGGTGGTCGGCCGCAAAGGCGTGGTCGGCACGCACGAAATCGACCTCTGGCCGAAAGAAGTGCAGGCGTTGCGCAAGAGCGGTCAAGTGCTGCGGCAAACGATCGACACGGTGCTGGCGCGGCTGGGCGGCAAATAACGGTTGATGGCGAGACCGCAAACTTAAGAGGATCACGAAAGCACGAAAGGACGAAAACGCGAAACCTTGCAGGCGATGATTTGGAGCGAGATGACGACGCGTTGCGAGAACGACGTTTCATCACGTGGATGGATCGGTTGCGTTTCGTTGTTTTCTTTCGTGCTTTCGCCCTTTCGCCCTTTCGTGTTTTCGTGATTCTCTAACGGAATGAGCTGACGCGCGGCCGATTTTCAAGGATTCAAAAAACACGGTTCCAATTCAGATGCAAAAATCGCTCGATCGCAAGCTGGCCGCCATCCACGCCGATCCGTCGGGCGCCAAGGATTTCATGATCGCCGACGCCAAAGACGCCGACATGGCCTTCGGCGTCGGCGCCCCCGGCAAGTCGCCGGAGATGCACGCGGGCGAAGTTCGCATGCGAACGCTGGGCGAGTACCGCCAGCAAATCCGCGAGATCGTGCGGCAAGGCGTCGTCGACATCATGCTCATGTCGGCCAGTACCAACGACGCACTGACGATCCAAGAACGGCTGTTCGAGAACAGTCACGTCACGCCGGCGGCCCGCGCCAACGATACAAGCGATATTTTCGTGGTCCGCGGCGGACGCTATGTCCAAGAGCCTTCGCGGCCATTTCGCACCGCCACGCTGGACCACATCCAGTGCGGCCACGTCGACTGCGAACCGGCCGAGCGGGCGCGCGGCGCGAATCTGGGCCTCTATAGCGTCACGTTCAACAACCGGCTCGACGAAGACCTGCGAGCGATTGAAGAGTACCGGCAATTCCGCGTCGAAGCCGAAGCCAAAGGCTTTCGCCATTTTCTGGAAGTCTTCGATCCCAACGCCCCCGTCGGCCTCGAAGGCGAACAGACCGCCAAGTTCATCAACGACTCCATTGCACGCACGCTGGCCGGCGTGGCCCAAGCCGGGCGTCCGGTCTTCTTGAAGGTCGTCTATCACGGTCCCAAGGCAATGGAAGAGTTGGTCGGTTACGACCCGCACTTGATGGTCGGCATTCTTGGCGGCGGAGCGGGCACGACCTACGATGCCTTCAAGCTCATTGCCGAGGCGCAAAAGTACGGCGCCCGAGTTGCCTTGTTCGGACGTAAGATCAACAACGCCGAATGCCAGTTGGCGTTCGTCGAGTTCTTGCGGTTGATCGTTGATCGCGTCATCAGCCCCGAAGACGCCGTGCGGGCCTATCACGCGGTGCTCGAAAAACTCAACATCCGGCCGCATCGCTCGCTGGCCGACGACCTGACGCTGCAAACCGGCGTGATGAGCTATGGCGGAGGGTCGACCGTTTCCGTGCCGGCGGCGCCTGCGGGCGGCGAAGCGGCGGCGTCAAAGCCGGCTGCGCAGTCTCACTCGCAGGGCTCTAGCCATGCCGATTGTGGCTGCGGGGGGCCGAGCAAGGCCGAGTGCAGTTGCCAGGCCGGGGCCAAGACGGCTGAGGCTTCCCCCGCACCCGATTTCAACCGCATGACCCAGGCCGAAAAGCTGGCCTACAACAAGGCCCGCCGCGACCGGATTTTCGGATAGGCTTGGGCTGGCCAGGCCCAGTCCAGGGCGCTTTCGCTTTCCGGGCGTCACGAACTTCGCCCGCCCTGGCGCTGCCGGGGAATTTGCAGGCGCGCTTGCTTCGCGATCGGATAGTTGCGAGAATGTGCAGCATCGTACTGAGTCTTTTGCACAGCGCCATTTGCAACAGGGGGCTGCGCGGCAGGTTTGCCCATTCGGGCGCATTTTCCAGCGTCAGGAGCGAATGATGTCCAACGCCTTGAAGGCAGTATTTCTGGCAGGGTGCGCGGCGGCGCTGTTGATCGTCTCGACCGCGGGCTGCGGCGGCAGCGATTCTTCTTCTTCGGTTGCGAGCGCGACCCCAACCGGCGGCGGTGCGCCGCCAGATGCTGCCATGCCCGGCGGATCTGGAGCGATGCCCGGCGGACCGGGAGCGATGCCCGGCGGACCGGGAGCGATGCCGCCAGGCGCGATGCCCCCTGGCGCGATGCCGCCAGGCGCGATGCCGCCAGGCGCGATGCCGCCAGGCGCGATGCCGCCAGGCGCGATGCCGCCAGGCGCGATGCCGCCAGGCGCGATGCCACCCGGCGCGATGCCACCCGGCGCGATGCCACCCGGCGCGATGCCGCCAGGCGCGATGCCACCAGGCGCGATGCCGCCCGGCGCGATGCCGCCCGGCGCGATGCCGCCAGGCGCGATGCCGCCAGGCGCGATGCCGCCAGGCGCGATGCCGCCAGGCGCGATGCCGCCAGGCGCCGCTCAACCAGGGCAAATGGCCGCTGGCCAAATGCAGCCGGGCGGATTTCCCGGCGGCAACGGAGCGCCCGGATTCAATAACGGCGACCAGTCGCCGTTCGGAACGGGCGTCGCCGCCGACTCGGCGGAATATGCGGTTCAGCAATTCTTGGAAAAGCTCAAAGGCGGAGAGTTGACCGACGTCGCAGATATGTTCAGCCGCAAAGCGACGGGCCTGGCCAAGGCGATTCGCGAAGGCAAAGCGTCCGAGGGAAAAATCTCGGAGCTCAAATCGGGCGTAGCCCAGTCGAAAGCGCTGCCCGCCATGACCCTGCAGGCCAAGCACGTGATCATCCTGGAACATGGCGACGGCAACCAGGGCGGTTTCGCTGCGCCGATCCAGCCTTCGGGCCAAGGTCGCCGGGGCCAGGGCAACCGCACCAAGCCAACGCTCCGAGTACAGTTCACGGTGATCCAAGAAGAGGGCCAGATGGTGATCCAGGACATCAAGATCAACAACACGACCGCTCAGATTCGCCAGCGCGAGCCTCGGAAGCGATAAGGGTGTCGGGATATGCTCGCGTGTAGAGTGCGATTGCAACGGATCGCATCGGTCTTGGCGCTGCTCGCCTTCGTCGCTCATGCCCCAGTTGGGCTGAGCGCCGAGCCTCAAAGCGTTGCGGCCGTGAAAAGCCCTTTGAGCCCTGAAGGCTCGCTGGCGCATTTCCATCTGCCCCCAGGGCTCAAAGCGGAAATCGTCGCCGCCGAACCTGAAGTGATCGATCCGGTGGCCATCCGCTTCGATGAATTCGGCCGGCTGTGGGTCGTCGAGATGCGCGATTATCCAAACGGTCCCGGAGCAGGGCGGCCCCCGCTTTCGCGAGTCAAGCTGCTGGAAGATCGCGATGGCGACGGGCGGTTCGAAACGGCGCACGTGTTTGCCGACGAGTTGCTGTTCGCCACCGGCGTGCAGCCGTGGAAGGGGGGCGCGTTCGTCACGTTTTCCGGCAAGGTCGAATGGATGCAGGACTCCGACGGCGACGGCAAGGCCGACCATCGCGAAACGTGGTTCACCGGCTTCGCCGAAGAAAACCCTCAGTTGCGCGCCAACCACCCCCGCTTCGCGCTCGATAACCGCATCTACGTCTCCAATGGCCTGCGCGGCGGCAGCGTGGTGAATCGCCGCCAAGGGGGCGACAAGCCGCTCTCGATCAGCGGCCGAGATTTTCGCTTCGAGCCGCGCTCGGGCGACTGCCAGGCGATCTCGGGCACGGGGCAGTTCGGCCTCACGTTCGACGACTTCGGCAACCGCTTCAATTGCAGCAATCGCAATCCGCTGATGCACGTCGTGTTGGCCGAGCACTACCTGGCGCGCAATCCGCTGTTGACCGTCGCGGCGGTGGTCAACGACGTAGCGGCTTCGGGCGAAGCTTCGCACGTTTACCCGCTCAGCCAGGCCTGGACCACGTCGATCTTGCACGCGGGCCAGTTCACCGCCGCCTGCGGCGTGGAAATCTACCGCGGCGACGCTTTGCCGGCCGAGTTTTACGGCAACGGCTTTACTTGCGAGCCGACGGGCAACCTGGTCCATCGCGAAGTGCTCGAACCGGCCGGGGCGACGTTCGTTTCGCACCCGGCGCGCGAAGGGGTCGAATTCCTGGCCTCGCCCGACGCCTGGTTTCGCCCGGTGAATCTGGAAACCGGCCCCGACGGCGCGCTGTACGTCGTCGACATGTACCGATGCGTGATCGAGCATCCGCAATTCGTGCCCGAGGAATTGAAAAACCGGCCCGATCTGCGCTACGGCGACGATCGCGGGCGGATTTATCGCATTCTGCCGGCCGACGCCGACAAGCACGGCGCAACGCCGCAGTTGGCGAAGCTGGCGGCGGCCGAACTGGTCGACGCCCTGCACAGCAAGAACTCTTGGGTGCGTGAAACGGCCGCCCGGCTGCTCTATGAAAGGCAAGATCGCTCGGTGCAAGGCCCCTTGGAGAAGCTGGCGAAAACTGCGGCCGATCCCCGGACTCGCATGCACGCCTTGTGGGCCTTGCAAGGTCTGGGCGCGCTTTCCGACGCCGTGCTGCAAGCCGCGCTCGACGACGCTCATCCCCGCGTCCGCGAGCAAGCCGTGCTGTTGGCCGAAGGGCAGTTGGCCGGAAACGCCGAGTTGAGCAAACGCGTGCTCAAGCTCGCCGCCGACGCCGACCTGCGATTGCGGTTCCAAGTCGCATTGAGCCTTGGCGCCGCACCGGGCCCGGAGGCGACGGCGGCCTTGGCCTGGATCGCACTGGCCGGCGCGAATGACGTTTGGACGCGGCGCGCCGCGGCCAGTTCGGTCGGCGGCCAGCCCGGCGCCTTGTTGACGGCCGTGCTGAACGCCGCGGCCTCGCAGGACCAGGCCCACGCCGGGCGTTTGGAACTCGTCGGCGAGCTGGCCCAATTGGTCGGCGCCGGAAAGCATGCCGATGAGGTCGCTGCCGTCGCCGCCGCCGTTTCGGCTCTGCCGCAAGGCGGCGAGACCGCGCGAATTCAAGGCGCCGTCGTGTTAGGACTGGCCAAGGGCCTGCGCTCGCGAGGCGCCTCGCTCGATCGAATGCTTGCCGGCCGGCCGGCGGCCGACGAGGTGCGGCGGCTCTTCGAGCAGGCCGCGAAAACGGCTCGCGACGCCGAGGCGCCCGCCGACGTGCGCGAGCAGGCGATCGCCTTGCTCGAATTCGCCGATTACGAGCTCGCCGGACCGGCGCTCATCGCCATGGTCGAAGGCGAAGCCGACCAGTCTTTGCGGGTGCGGGCGGTCTCCGCGTTGGCGGTTCACTCGTCGCCGGACGTGGCGGCCGTCCTCTTGGACAGCCTGCAGCAGCAAACGCCGACGGTTCGGCGGGCGATGCTGGGCGCATTGCTGGCCAATCCTCAGCGGGTGACGCTGTTGCTCGACCAAATCGCCGCCGACAAGATTCGCGCGACAGAGCTCGATCCGCTGCAAGCCGGGCGCCTGGTCAAACATCCCGACGCCAAGCTCCGCGCTCGGGCCGCCGAACTGTTGGCCGCCGCGTTGCCGGCCGATCGCTCGCAGGTCTTGGCCGACTATCGCGCGGCGTTGGAGTTGAAGGCCGACCCCCAGCACGGCCGGGCGATCTTCAAAAAGACTTGCACCACCTGCCACCGCATCGGCGAGTTGGGCGTCGACGTGGCGCCGAGCATCGCCGACTCGCGGACCAAAACCCAAGAGCAACTGCTGATCGACATCCTGCAGCCGAGCAAGGCGATCGACAACAACTACGTCAGCTATTCGATCGTCACGGCCGACGGCCAGTCGTTGGTGGGCGTCATCGCCGCTGAAACGGCCTCGTCGGTCACCTTGAAGATGCCCGAGAACAAGGTCGTCTCGCTGTTGCGCAGCGAGATCGAAGAGCTGCGTTCCAACGGCATTTCGCTGATGCCCGACGGCCTGGAGCGCGATCTCTCCAAGCAGGACATGGCCGATTTGATCTCGTTCATCAAGAACTGGCGGTATCTCGAATCCGACGTGCCGGCGCGGGCGGGGAAATAGGTTCCAGGTTCCAGGTTCCAGGTTGGCTGATCGAGGTTTTCAGCTCGCCCCTATAATCTGGAACCTGAAACTTGGAACCTGGAACCCAATTCATCCGCCCCGCAGCTTCATGAAATACCGTTGCACTTCGCCCGTGCAGCATTGCCCGCTGGGCGACATCGTGGTGCAGCGGGCTTCGGGCGACTTGGATTTGGCCAGCAGTTCGCGGACGCGCCTGGCGCCGCCTTCGCGCACGTCGGCCTCGATCTCGTCGCAGGTGAAGCCGAAGCAGCCGCAGATCGGCGCGTCGGGGTCTTTCGGATAAGCGGGCCGCGAAAGACGGTCGGCCGCCACGGTCCGCTCGAACTGGTCGAAATACGCGACCTCGCAGCGCGGAAACGGGCAGAACCAGGCCGTCTCGGGCAGATTACGGCGGTCGTCGGCCGAGAGCTGCGCCGAAAGCGTCGCGTCGCCCACCGGCACGCCCAGCGACCCGCAACGCGGGCAATGCGCCGTCCCGGTGTCCTCGGGCTCTTTGACGAAAGCTTTGTTCACGCGCTGTACAGAACCTAGAAAGAGTTTTCACGCCTGCCGACTTGCGCATCGAGTCCATCTTAACCTGTGCGATCCGGTTCGCAATGAACAACTGAAGGACAAGCCGCGGAGCGAATGGAATCGTCTGATGAGCGCGGCGGGGTTCTCGTCGGCGACGATTTGGCGCGCGATGAAGGCGCTGGAAAAGGGCAAGCGGGTATAATGCCGCAACGGGACGGCCGGCGCTTACTTGCAAGAGGCGTCGGACGAACGGCCCATGCGGCGCGGCAAGCCTCTCCCTGTGCTCGCCCGCCGCGTGGCCCGGTCCCAACAGGGAGAAATCATGGCCAAGAAGTCCAAGGCGCCCAAGACTGACGAATACGGACGCCCCACCGCCAGCATCTACGACCCGGCGATTGATGATGCAATCATCAGCGACCATCGCGAGCGGAAGCCCGTGAGCCTCGATTATCTGGTCGAAGTCGCGACAAGTTACCTTGACACGTTCGAGAGAATCGAAAACGCGCAATGCCAACAATACGACCGCGAAACGATTGTATTCCTGACGAATCGGCAAAAAACGCTGGCCGATGAGCTCGTGCGCCTCTGCCAAAACGGCGATGGCCACGTAGGCGGCATCGAGCATGGCGCCGAATGGAAAAAGCTGCGCTCGATGGCCGGGTCGGCTGAAGCCGTCGCGCGCGAAATCGTCAAGGGGCTGGGCGGCGCCAGGATGCCCGGCGTGGAGGCGGCAACATGCGTCTATCTGGGAGACGGAAAGCTGCAAATCGGCAACGCGCCCCCGATTGCTCTGGAAACGGCGCCCGGAGAAATCATCGAAGCGCTGGTCGAATTACGCGCCGCGACGACGGACTAGTTAAAAAATAAAAGCGGCCACGACAGGGCGGCCGACAAACTCAAGCGCGCCATCAAAGCCAACCCGGAACTGTCGGCCTACATCAATCTGCCCGGCGGCAAGGGCAAAGGCGGATACTCGAACTCGATCATTGATGGCCGCGCGGTAATAACCGCGTAGTATCCGGTAGCATCCGGTCTGCATTGCCTGACGGCGGCCGCCTACGATGCCTGCATGGACGCCGCCCATGCACTCTCCGCCCTCCGATCCCTGACGGCCGACGCCATCCGCACCCGGCTCGAGGAGATCGACGCCGAGGCCCACTCACTGCGCATCCTGCTGCGTTCGGCTATCGCCCGCGAGCGCGCCGCCCGCAACAAGGCCATCGTCCGCCAGCCCCAGCCGGAGGCCGCCGCGACATGAGCCCCCAGGCCGCGCGCCGCCCCAAGTCCGCCGAGCTGGTGGAGGATGGCTCTCGCTGGGAGGTCCGCACGACCGGCGAGGAGGTGAGCGATGAGACGATCGAGGCGCTGGCGGCGTGGCTGATCGAGCGGGCCGAGAGGCGAATGGGCCGAAACGAGAAGAAATGAAAAGCCCGGCTAACCGCGAGCACGGCGCCGGGCAAAGATTGGAGAACAATAGCATGTTACAGGCAAGAGCAAAGGTCGGCAACGGAAAAGCGAAATCCCCGCCCGGCGCAGAAATCAACATCTTGGGCGCTATCACGTTCACCGCCGCGCCCGGCGGCTATCAGGTCGAGATCGACGTCGCCAGCGGCAAACTCGCAATCCCGGCGGCAGCGCTCGACTCTTACGCGGCCTGCCGGCGCGAGCTGCTCAAGCGCCATGCCGTGCGGCTCGTGCTCTGGGAGGTCGAGGATTGTCGCATCGCCCGCGAGGCCCGCGCAGCGTGGCTGGAGGCAGTCGATATCGCCGTGCAGCGCGGGAGGGCGACCGAGGTAGCGAGTTACTTGAAGTCGGGCGAACTGGACGGCGTTTATCAAGTGCGATTCTGGCGAGGCACGTTCTGGCTCTGGCGCAAGGGCTGGTACGGCGAACTCCCGCTGAGCGAGGTTCGTTCGCACCTGGCGGGCCATCTGAATCAGCACTTTGCCAAGTTGACGACCGGGATTACCGCGAATTGCCTGATGCAATTGCAGGCGCAGACGTTGCTCGGCTCGCACGTCGAGGCGCCGGCATGGCTGCCGGGCTCTGACGCGCCGTTTCCGGCGTCTGAAACGCTCGTGTGCCGAAACATGATGGTTCATCTGCCCGGCTACTTGGACGGCGCGGAGAGGCTCTGTCGGCCGCTTACTCCCCGCCTCTTTTCGACGTGCGGCCTGGACTTCGATTTTGAGCGCGACGCGCCGGCGCCCGTCGAATGGCAGAAATTCTTGCAAACGCTCTGGCCCGACGATCCCGACAGCATTGACACGCTGCGCGAATGGTTCGGGTACTCGCTGTTGCCCGACACCAGCCAACACAAGATCTTGATGTTGATCGGCCCCAAGCGAAGCGGCAAGGAAACGGTTGCCCGCGTGCTGCGGCGGCTCGTCGGCGAACGGAACTCGGCGGCGCCGACCCTCGCGAGCCTGGGGACCAACTTCGGCCTTCAGCCGCTCCTCGGCAAGACGCTCGCGGTTATCGGCGATGCTCGACTTGGCGGACGCGCCGACCTTCCCCAGATCACAGAGCGGCTGTTGTCGATTAGCGGCGAGGATGATTCTGGCGACTGACCCCGGCTCGGGGCTGCGCTCGGCCGCTCGCATTCAACGAGGCAACACCCTCACAAGATGATTGCACCATAAAACTTTGAAAAATGACGCAACCCGACAACCCACAACTGCTTAGCACTGCGACGCATGCCGATGATGCGCCGGCCGACGCCTCTCCAGTCAAGCGGCGAGGCGGTCCGAATCGGCTCGCTCATGGATTGCGCGCCCATAGATGGCCCAAAGGCTGCCGCCGCGCAGCCAACCGGGTGAACAAGTTCGGCCACTTCCTGGAAGCCAGGGTAATCAAGCGCTATGGCGAGATCGACGTAGCGGCCGCCTCAGCGATCGACGTAGCCGTGCGATGGCAAAAGCACGTCGAATTAGCTCAGCGCTGGCTCGCTATCGAATACGACCGGCTCTCACCTGCCGAGCGGTTGCACTTCAGCAAAGAGGCAGCCAAGGGCGCTGAGTCGCGCGACAAGGCAATCAGGCTCTTGCGGCTTGAGCGCAGCCAGGAGGCCGAAATTGACGCCCTATACGCCGAGTTGCGTTCTGGGGCGTTGGATGCCGCGCCCGTCAAACAAACATCTCCAGAGCCACAAAATGGAGGCCAGGAATGAAATCCTCCGAGTTCCGACGAAATGCCGCCGACCCGATGCACTTCTTCGGCCAGGTGAACGTAGCAACGCCCGATGGCCCGGTGCAATTCTCGGCCGTCATGCAGCCGTTTCAGCGTGAGCGCTATACAGCACTCGCCCCAAGCCTCCAGGCGGTTGCCGCCGGCAAGCGCCCGCCCGTCGGCCGCTACTAGTGGGAATGCGTCAAAGGGGCATCGAAAACCTCCGACATGGCCTTGGCGTTGCTGTGGCTGCTCGTGTTCAGCCGCCGCGAACTGCTGATTCAGTGCGGCGCCGCCGACAGCGACCAGGCCGACGAAGTCCGCAAGGCGATCAGGACGACACTCTCGCTCAATCCCGCCCTAGAGCCGTACATCGACGTGCAGAACTGGCGGGTTATCTGCCGGCAGACGGGCAGCACGATCCAAATTGAGGCCGCCGACGCGCCTTCAGCCCACGGAAGCCGCCCCTCAGTCGTCGCCCTGGACGAGCTGGTTCACGTCGAGAACCGGGAATTCGCCGAGACGCTGTTCGACAACCTCACGAAGATGGCCAACGGCTTAGGGATCATCGCCACCAACGCCGGCCACACCCGAAGCTGGCAAGCCGACTGGCGCGAGCTCGCCCGCACTTCGGACAATTGGGACTTCCGCCAGCACACCCAGCCGGCGTCTTGGCTGAACCCCGCCGACATCGAGGAAGCCCGACGGCGCAACAGCCCGACGCGATTCAATCGCCTGTTTCGCGGCATCTGGTCGCCCGGCGGCGGCGATGCCATCGAGCAAGCCGACATCTTGGCTTGCATCAAGCGCACCGAGGCGACTTACGCCCCCGAGGAAGGCATCGAATATACGATCGGCCTGGACCTGAGCACGAAACGCGACCGCTCGGCGATGACGCTGCTCGGCTCTGACCCACGGACCAACCGAATTCACGTTGCCTTGTGCCAATCGTGGTCGCCGATCGCCCGGGGCATGGTCGACCTAATCTCCGTTCGCGAAACCGTCGAAACGACTGCCCGCGGCTTCTCTGCCGACGTGGTTTACGACCCGCATCAAGCCGGCCTGCTCGTTCAGGAGTTGACCGCGGCCGGCGTCCGGTGCATCGAGATGACTTTCGTGGCGAGCAACTTGTCGTTGATGGCGACGAGCCTGATGCAGATTTTCCGACAGAAGCAAATCGAGCTTTACCCCGACCCGCAATTGATTGCGGACTTGCAGCGGCTGTCCATCGAGGAGCGCGGGTTCAATCATTGCAAGCTGGTCGCCCCGAGCGACCGCGAATCGGGCCATGCCGACCTGGCTATCAGTCTGGCGATTGCCGCCCCGCGTGCAATCGAAGCGGCAAGCCGCGACGTGCAAGGCGGCAACATCATGGGGCCGTTGCTCTGCGGCCAAAGCAATCGCAGCGGCGTGCCGTTCGGCTACCGGCTTTCCTCTCGAAATTCACTCTGGGGCTAACGAACGCGTCCCTTGTTTTGCAAAACGGTTTGATTCGATGAACACGTTACAAGAAATCGAGAACATGCGAGCGGATACCGCCGACGAGCGGTTCGAGCGAGCCCGGCGGCTGTCCGAGTCGATGCTTGAGGCGGCGCAAATGGTGCGCAGAAACCTGCCTTACAACAGACTCCCCACGCACGTCCGCGAGCACCTGGAAAATTGTTCGGACACTTGTTTCCGTACCTTTGCCGACATTGTTCAGGGTCGGCGTCGCAGCAGCACTACCAGCCAACGAAAGGTATTGTAATGTCAGGAGTAGCAACCTTACTCGACCGCGTTACTAACATCTTCGCCACCGAGGAAGAAACCGCGGACAAGCTCTATCGCCGCGCTGTCGCTGGCGCAAACGTCAACGCCGACGAATTGGCCAAGGGCGCAACAGGTCGCCCGCTCTGTACGGAAGTGACTTCGCTGCTGGGATTTACCTCGCACCAAACTCATCTGAGGCAGCTTGAGCCACGGGATCAAAATCCCACAAAAACAGGGGTTTTGGCCGCTACGGATGCGGGCGGGCCAACCACCTCAACTGCTTGGTAGCCCAACAAATCATCCCCCGAGCGATGAAGGCCCAAAATCGCTACGCTCGCAGATCATCAAAACGCTGTAAAGTCCGCCGCAACCACGGCTTGCGCGAGAGCTGGCGACCTGTTGCGCCCATTGGCCAAGGCAATGCGACGGCTCGGCAAATCGCCCGCCGAATTGGCCCGCGAACAAAACGAGTTCGCGCAACGAAAAGCATGGGCGGAAACCATCAAGGCCGTCCCCGCACTGCAAGAAAGGCTCGACGAATTCGGCGCCGCGCAGCGCAAGCTGATCGAGGATTTCCAAAACGCGGGCCGCGTGTTGCAAGAAAATCTCGCCGCGCAATGGCGGCTTGAGAGTTTGGCCGCGGCCGAGTTGCAGGCCGCTCTCGATGCCAAGGCGCAACTTGCCGCCGGGCGCCCGGAGCATGCCCCGCGGATTTCGGAATTGAGGACACTCATTGACGCCCCGAAAGGCCGCCTGACCGACTTGCGGGCAGCAATCGCAACCGCGGAGGAGGGCTTGGCATTCTGCCGCCAGGCGATGAAACATCCAGGTCGGCCGCTCGACGAAAAGACATTGTCCCTGCCAACCAATTTTTCGGCGCGCAGCTACTGCCCGACGTGCAGGTGTCCGTTCCGGCCGAGCAAGTAGAACGCACCTTCAATTCGCTTACTATCTCGCACGGCGAATGCAAACACGAACTATCGCAGCTCGAAACCGCCGTGAAAGCGGCGGAAAAAGAAATCGCCCAATTGGAGACGCTGCAATTGCAGCCTTAACCGATGGACTTGCCAAACCGATTTTCTCTAACCACAAGGATCGAACCCATGAACCCCGACCTACCCCGCCGCGCACCGACGGCCAAGCCCGACCAATTCAATGCGATGCGCGCGCTGTTGGAGCAAGAGACCGGCATCGCGTTGCCGAACGATTGCACGATCAACACGCTCGTTCGCGACCTGTTGACGGCGCTTAAGACAATAGTGGCCGTCAAAGACGTTCAGCGTCGCGAAGATGCTGACGATTCAGCCGACGACGACGACGAAGTGGAGGAAAAGCTGCCGATTCAGTTTTCCACGGACAGCGACGCCGATGAAGCGCGGCGAATCGTCGACGCGCAGTTAAGCCAGTACGGCGGCGTGGGCGGTTGTTACCAGTCGCGAGCCTAGGCCGCAGCCCGGCCGGCGTGGCGGCACCGGTTTTTTTTGAGAAAGCAAAATCATGTCCAGTCAAGGACCAATCATCGTCGCGACGGGCGTTGATGGCGGCGAAGATCCCGGGGGCATCTGGGTCGACCCCACTGCGGCAAGCTCCACCAGCAGCGCGAGCTTTGCCTCCGGGCAGGCCGGCTATTCCGCCTCCCTGAACACCAACACGCTCAAGTGCCAATTCAACGCAGGACAATTCGGCATCCCCGCCCTCTACGCCGTGACGGGGATCAAGATTACATTCCAGGCCCTCGCTTCCAGTTCGGGCACGCCGATCGTCAACGTGCAGTCGGTGAAAACTTCGCTGACCACTAGGGATGCCTCGGATGGCGCCAGCCTGGGAACGACGTTCGCCAGTTATAGTTACTCAATGCCCATGAGCCCGCTGCTGCCAAGTGCCGTCAACGGCGCCTGGGAGATCGATCTTGTATTTAGCTCGCCTGGCGGCGCCTCCTCTGGGAATGTCGATGTCTACGACGTGGCGGCGACGGTCACTTACGAGCTGATCGACATCAACGATCCGGGTGCCATCGGTATGGATCCCGTTTCCATAGTTCGCCGGCGCCCTCATTTCCAGCCGCCGCCGATTGAGTCGATCGATCCGCACGCGTTGACGCTTCCCAATGCGCCGGAACCGATCCACCCGGAAGTGCTCGCGCCGATGTTCGTGTCTCGTGCGCCGACGCCGCAGAGCCGCACGTATCTCGCCCCCATCATGGGCGACTACGACCCCACGAGCCTGACGCTTCCTATTTAATGCCCCCGAGCCGATCCACCCGGAAAACTATCCGGCGATGTTCGTGCAGCGGGCGCCCGATCCAGTGCGGCAAGCCTGGCAAATGCATCTGATGGGCGATTACGATCCCGCGGTTTTCCTGTTGCCTGCCCAGCCCGAGCCAATCCACCCCGAAAACTATCCGGCCATGGCGCTGCTGCCCTATCCCCGGCCCGAGCGACAGGCTTGGCAATTTCCGATCATGGCCAGCACGGATTACACCAGCCTGCTTGCTGGCGAGGCGGCGCACCCCGAGACGACCAGGCAGGCCAACCAAGACTTGCCGCGGCGCGATTTCCCCCGGCAGTACCAGCCGCCGATGGAAGCGATCGACCCTGGCGCGTTATCGTCGCGCGAAGAGCCGAATGCAGCGATCCTGCCCGGCATGTCGCAGCCGCGGTTGCCACTGGCGACAGGTCGTGTTCCGCCGCTCTCAGGCGAGTTGGCCGGGGAAACGATCGATTTATCGCAAGCCGTGCCGTCCGACTACGAGCCACCCCTAGCGCAACCGGCGTATCGTCGCGGAGGAGTCCGCCAACCGGCCGTCGAGGCGACCAGCTATGTCTGGGCCACACCCGGCGACCCGGCGCTCTATCCCGACCGCATGGCGATGCAGACGCCGCAACGGCATTTATCTGCGAGCGCCGACAGCCGGTCCCCGTCGAGACGGTCTTACTAGACGCCTGGAGCGCTCAACAGCTCTTTGTCGAGCCCATGTGGGCGCCATCGCCGGCCGATCGCCGAGTGCAGCAGCCTGGCGTGCAGTCCGGCATCACGCCGCCCCAACATTTTCAGGAAGCGCAGATTGTCGCCTGGGCCGTGCCGCTCTCGCAGCCGCAGTTGCCACTCGCCCTAGGTCGCGTTCCGCCGCTGCAAGGCGAACTGGCTGGAGAAACGGTTGAGTTATCGCAGGCCGTGCCGTCCGATTGGGAGCCGAATCAACCTGTCTTGCTCAACCAGCGGCGCAGCGCGCGTACAGCGGCAGGCGAATCGCAGGTGCGTCAATTACCGTCTGCCGTCGAGGCCATCGACTGGATGGCGCCCGAGCCGCAAGCCGCGAGGATGGCAATGCCAGAGCAACCGCCTATCGAGTCACGGCCCGCGGGCGTAGGTTTGGCTACGCAAGACAGACTGTTGATCGAGCCGATGGGACTTCCCGTGCGGCAGTTGCTGCGCCCCGAGACAGCGCCGACACTGGCCGGCGTGGAAACGACGCCGCAAGTTGTGCCGCCGTCCTATGCCTTCTTGGACTACGACCCGGGCCTATTGCAGCCAGTAAGGCAGGCCGCCCGCACGCTCAAGCTGCCCGTCGAATCGGCGGCGCTCGATACGATCACGCTTTCGCTGCCAATGGCCGAGCATCCGCCGCTTGCGTTGCCCGTGTGGCCCGCGGCGCAACCGCAACGCACGAGCGACCTGGCGCCGCCCTACAGCGACGCCACCAACGCAGCGGCCGATTCGGTCGGCTTCATGGGGATGCAGCAGCCGCGGTCCCTGGTCCGCACGCCGCAGCCACCAGCGACGGAATCGCCTCTGGTGGTTACGCCCTCGAACTTGCAAGCCGGCTTTGCGATCGAGCCGATGTGGGCGCCGCTCGCAGCGTGGCGCGAGCCTCCGCGCGCCCCGGCCCGTAGCGGTTCGCTCATCGTCGACGCCCAATACTTCGCGAGCGTACCCGACCCGGCGGATTACGAAGCCCAATGGATCGTTCCCGCGCTGCAGCCCCGTTTGCAGCCCGTGCCGATCGAAAGTGCCAGCACAACGGTCTTTTTGGTTGGCGCGAACCCGGCGCCGTTCACCGGCAGCGGCGCGTTCATTGTCGCGGCTGGCGCGGTTTACGACCTGTCGCCGCGGGCGGGCAAGAAAGTGCGCGTAGTCGGGCAACCGAGCGACAGGCGGTCTGTAGTCCGTCTGGAGTATCACCCTCGGGGGCATGGGTTTCTTTTTGATTCTGGGCTACTCACCTGGAGTCAAGGAAGGACGCAAGGGGGACTTCCGCGCTATCTTGTGCTGGGATCAAGACCGCTTCGGGCGGTTCGATTCCATCGAGGCCGGCCGCTGGATTTATCCCCTCCGCAAGGCCGGCGTGAAGCTTATCACGGTCGCCCAAGGCGAAATCTCTTGGGACGATTTCCAGGGGCGGCTGATGTACACGATCAGCAGGAGGGCAAGTATCAATTTCTGCTCGACCTGTCGCGCAATAGCGTGCGCGGCAAGATCGCCAAGGCCGCCAGCGGTCACCATGCGGGCGGCCCGGCGCCCTGGGGCTATGATCGCATGCTCTGCGATGAAACGGGCGCGCATCGCCAGCGCGTCCGCAGCGGCGAGAAGGTCGCCAAGCCGAAGGGCTGGACGACGACGCTGGTGCTGAGCGACGACAAGGAACTGGTCGAACTGATTCAAGGCATCTTCCGCCGCTATGCGTCGTCGGCGATCAGTATGAGCGGGCTGGTCGGCGAATTGAACGCCCGCGGCAAATTTGGCCCGGGCGGCCTGCACTGGACGCGCCAGCAAGTGCGGCTGATGCTGATGAACCAAGTTTACTGCGGCGATCTGGTTTGGAACCGTTCGCGCATCGGCAAGTATCATGTCACCATGAAAGGCGAAGTCGTCGCCAAGGCCAAGGCGCTCGCCGGAGGCGACATTTCGCCGAACCAACAGCGGACCAAGACGGCGCGAGAGGACTGGATTGTCCACCAAGACCGGTTCCCGGCGCTCATCGAGCGCAAGATCTGGGAGAAGGTGCAGAAGAAAATCGCCAAGCGGTCCACCGGCGGCGCGGTCCGCACGGGCGGCTACCTGCTTTCGGGCGTACTTTACTGCGGGCATTGCGGGGCGAAGCTCGGCGGCTACGTGCAGAAGCGCAAGCATCGCGATCCCTTGAAGCCGGATTACGTTTATCGGTGGTATTCCTGCCCGCGGTACGCCGAGACCTCGGGGCACGCCTGCAACGGCGCCCACAACGCCGTTGACGCCGATGCTCTGGAGCGGTTCGTCGTCGAGGCTATCCGCGACGCCGTTTTGCAGCCCGAGCTTATCGAGCGGCTGAAGGCCGAGATTCGGCGCCAATTGAAAACCCGTTCGCACGCGCCAGCCGCCGACGCGGGGCGCCTGAAACAACAGCTTGCCGAACTCGATCGCAAGATCGAACGAGGGACGGAAAACCTTCTGCTGGCCGAGTCCGAGAACCTTGCCGCAGCGCAGGCCATGTTGACCAAATGGCGCCAGGAGCGGGCGGCGCTCGATCAGGAGCGGCGAGCCCAAGGAAAGGGCGCCAAGCGGCCCGAGCAGGATATCGACGATTTGGCCGACCGCGCTCTGGATGAGCTTGTACGACTCTCCAAGGGGCTTGGCGACGACGACCCCGCCATCGTCAAGGAAGTCATCGGCCAATTGGTCGAGCGGGTGGAGGTTTGGTTCGACGTGCGGCAGCAGAAGCGGCAGAAATGGTCCTATTTTTCCCGTGAATTGCTGGTTTTGCGTCTGCCTTCTTTTTTTTGGGAACTGTCAACGCTCTCTTCATACGATCACCATAAACCGCCCGCGACCGCGCCGCCAGACCTGCGACGTTGGAGGGCTTTCGGTCCGACCGGCGTTCAGCGAGCTTGGATAAGTTATTGTTTCACAGCCCTCGAATGCGGCTTGTTCAATCGGCAAACCGGACTTATCCTGTTTTGTATGGCAGACCACTTGCAAGACCTGCGCGTCAAATTGGCCGAGTTGCAGACCAAGCTTTCGGCGACGGGAACGCTCGACCCGGCGGATCGAGCGCTGATGGAAGAAGTCGTCGCCGATATCGAACTGGTGCTGGCCGAGCAAGCCAGCGGCGCGGCGCCCGGCGAATCCGCTCGGGCGCCCGGCTCGCTTGTCGAACGCCTGGCGACGACCGCCCGCAATTTCGAAGACACCCATCCCACGTTGTTCGGCGCCGTCGGCAGCGTGATCGATGCCCTGTCGCGGATGGGAATTTGATTCATGCGACGAGGGAAGCGGGGGAACCACAGAGACACAGAGACACAGAGACGAAGAGTCGAGAAAAGTGATTCAAAAGCCGGTGCATTGCCAGAACTCAAGGCGATCCCGATTTCGATTTATTGCTCTGTTTTCCGGCGCCGCTCTCCTAAATCTTATCGTCGTCTTATTCTTCTTCTCTGTGCCTCTGTGTCTCTGTGGTTCATCTCCTGCCCCGAGCTCCCGCTTGCCTTCGCCGATGAACCACTAGACGGGCGCGAAGGGCGGAACCTGGCGCTCGACCAATTCCGGCCGAGGCCGCAATTGAAAGTGACCGAGCATTTGCCGCCGCGGGCCAAGTTGCCGGTCGTCGACGTCCACGTACACCCGCGGATTCGCTTCCATCACTCGCCCGAGCAGCTCGACGATTTCGTGAAGCTGATGGATGCGCAAAACATCGCCGTTTGCGTCAGTCTCGACGGCGGGCTGGGCGCCGAGTTCGACGAGCATGCCCGCTACTTGTGGACGAAATATCGCGACCGTTTCGTGATCTTCGCCAACATCAACTGGCAAGGCGGCGGCCGCGCCGACGACCCGGCCAGTTGGGATTGCCAGCGACCCGACTTCGGCCGCCGGATGGCCGCCGAGCTGGCGGCGGTCAAGAAGAAAGGCGCCAGCGGCCTGAAGGTCTTCAAGCTGTTCGGCCTGGGCTATCGCAATCCCGACGGGTCGTTGATCGCGATCGACGATCCGCGTTGGGACCCGATCTGGGCGGCCTGTGGCGAGCTGGGCCTGCCGGTGATCGTGCACACGGCCGATCCTGCGGCGTTCTTCGAGCCGATCGACGAGCGCAACGAACGCTGGGAAGAATTGCACCGGCATCCCGAGTGGAGCTTTTACGGGCCGCAGTGGCCTTCGCGCGAGGAACTGCACGCGGCCCGCGATCGCGTGATTGCACGGCACCCGAAGACGACCTTCATCGGCGCCCATCTGGCCAACGACGGCGAGAACCTGGAGCAAGTCGGCCGCTGGCTCGACGCGCATCCGAACCTGGTCGTGGAAATGGCCTCTCGCATCGCCGAACTCGGCCGTCAGCCTCGCACGGCCCGGCGGTTCTTGATCGAGTACGCCGACCGCGTGATGTTTGGCACCGACGGTCCCCGGCCGGCCGGGCGGCTGCTGCCCTATTGGCGGTTTTTGGAAACCGAGGACGAGTATTTCCCCTACGCCGAAAACCCGTTTCCGCCGCAGGGCTTTTGGAACATCTACGGCGTCGGCCTGCCCGACGACGTGCTGAAGAAGATCTACCACGAGAACGCCGCTCGGATCATTCCGGGGGTCAAGGAGAAGCTGGCCAAGCAGAAGCTGAAGGAACCGTAGACTAGCCGGCTGGATAGTTCGCCACGGAGAACCCAGCGCGGCCTTCGGCCGCAACCAAAAGGAAACATTTGTCGGCTGCGGATCATGCAAAACGCAAAATGCAAAAGTCAAATTGGCGGAAATGCGATTTCCGATATTGCGATTTACATTTTGCATTTTGCGTTTTTCAATTTGGCTTTCCGGGCACGGAGCGTCTGAATCGCGGCATGAAATCTTCGCGGCCCGGAAAAAAATGGACCATTTGTAGTACAAAGTTTTTTGGGGCCGCGGATTCGCACGGATTTCCCAGCGCGGCGAAGCCGCAGCCAATGTCGCTTTTCGCTCCGCGAAAAAAGCGTCTATTCGCGGAGCGAAAAGCGACTTTCTGCAGCTTGAACTTTAAAGCATGGCGCAAGAGATCTACGTCAGCACCGACATCGAGGCCGATGGGCCGATTCCGGGCCCGCACTCGATGCTGAGTTTGGCCTCGGCGGCGTTCACCGCAGAGAAGCAGCTCGTCGGCACGTTCAGTTGCAATCTTGAAACGCCGGCCAGCGTCACTTCGCTCCGCCCTGCTCCAACACCCACTGCGCGGCGTACCGGGCCAGATCGGTTCCGTCGCTCAGGTCCAGCTTCTGGCGGATGCGAATGCGGTAGGTTTCGACCGTCTTGACGCTGAGGTTGAGCTGCTTGGCGATCTCCGCGGTTTTCACGCCGTTACCGATCAGCCGCAGCACTTCCAGCTCGCGATTGGAGAGGGCCGCGACCGGCGAGCGGGCAAGTTCCGGACCGGCCTGGCCGACGGCCCGCTTCAGCAGTTTCTCGGTCATGGCCGGCCCGAGATAGATCTTGCCGTCGAGCACCTGGCGGATCGCCTCGATGATCTGGCCGGTGGCCTGTTCCTTGGTGATGTAGCCCATCGCCCCGGCCCGCAAGGCGCGTTCGGCGTAGAGTTGCTCGCTGTACATCGACCAAACGATGGCGCGGAACGCTGCGTTGCGCGCCTTGAGCCTCCGGATCAGATCGAGGCCGTTGCCCGACTTGAGCGCGATGTTGACGACCGCCACGTCCGGATCGGCGTCGGCGGCCAGCCGCAGGGCCTCTTGGGCGTCGGCGGCCTCGCCGCAGACCTCCAGATCCGGCTGCGCGGCGATGCGGATGGCCAATGCCTCGCGCACGGCCGGGTGATCGTCGACGATCAGCACCCGGGCGGCCCGCTTACGCGTCTTGGTTTTGCTCTGCATCATGATTCGGACCGTGGTGGACCGTGCACGAGATGAGCGCGCCGGCGGGCTCCGCTCGAACGATGGACAGCGCCGCGTTGATCAGGCCGGCCCGGTAGCGCATGGTTTTCAGTCCCATCCCCTTTTCCTCTACTTCTTCGGGCGGGAACCCGACCCCATCGTCCCGGACGCGCAGCGTGACCGTTCGATCGTCGCTCTCGAGGCTGATCGTGATGTGCTTCGCCTGACTGTGCCTGAGGGCATTGGTGACCGCTTCGCGGGCAATGGCGAAAAGCTGGGTGGCCGTCTGGTTACTCTCTACGAACACCGGCTTGTGGCACTCGAAGGTACATTTCGCCGCGCCCAGTTCGTCCGTGTGAGACGCCAGTTCCGCCAGGGCGGCCATCAGTCCGGCGGCGTCCACCTCCACCGGAATCAACCCTCGGGCGAGCATCCGCACTTGGGACAGCGTCTGCTTGAGCCCGGCGGCGATCTTGCCCGCCAGCGCGGCCTCGGCAGGGGCGTTTTTCGCGAGCCCTTCGATGAGACTCTCGGCCAACAACCCCAGCGCGGTCAGTTCCTGACCGGTGGTATCGTGCAATTCCTGCGCAATGCGGCGTTGTTCGGCCGTCGCCGTTTCCAGCACTTCGCGCTCCAGGGCCCGGCGGGCGCTCAGATCGTGATGGACCCCGGCGAACAACCGTTCGGGACCCTGCTGAAACTCGCTCACGGACAGCTCGGTGGGAAAGGACGATCCGTCCTTGCGGCGGCCCTGGACTTCGCGGCTGACGCCGATCACCTGATTCTCGCCGGTTTGCAGATACCGCGCCAGGTAGCCATTGTGCTGTTCGCGGTAGGGCGACGGCATCAGCATCGCGACGTTTTGCCCGATCATTTCGGCGGCCAAATAGCCGAACATCCGCTCGGTTGCGGGGTTGACCGAGCCGATGATCCCGTGCTCGTCGATGGTAATGATGGCGTCCACGGCCGAATTGACGATGGCCTCGAGCCGGTGCTCGCTGTCCTGCTGCGAATCCTCGGCGTGCTTGCGCGCGGTGACGTCTTCGATGGCCAGCAGGATCAGTTGATTGGGCTCTCCTTCAAGCTGAATCACGCGATGCGCGTTGAGCAGCATCGTCCGGCGCCCGATCAACGGGAAATCGTGCTCCAGCTCGTAGTTCTCGAAGTGGCGGTTCTGCGGCAGGAGTTCCTCCAGCAGCGTTCGCAACCGCGGGATGTCCCATTGCTGGTCGCCCAACTCGTAAATCAAGCGGCCCTCGGTCTCGGCCGGGCGGGCCCGGAACATCTGATAGAAGGCGCGGTTCGCCGTCCGTACGCGCAACTGGCCGTCCAGCACGATCAACGCCTCGCGCACCGTTTCGACGATGCTTAACGCGTAATCGAGCGATTCCTTGACCTGCCGCTCGCGGCGTTTGAGCACATCGACGTCGATCAGCATCACGATCACGCCGCCGATTTTGTTGTCGGCGGTTTTGTACGGCCGGATGTGCAGAGAGTGCCAGCGTCCCTGCTCGTCCAGGACTTCGCGTTGCGCGGTTTTCAGCGTGTCGATCACCTCGCGGGCCAGCGACTCCAATTGCGGAAAATCGAACTTGAGCTTGAGGTCGCCGATCGGCCGGCCCAGGTCGCCAGGACGCAAGTTCAGCGCCCGCTGGGCGGTGGGAGTGAACCGGCGGATGTTAAGATCGACGTCGAGGACGAGAACGGGGATGTTCGTACACTCGATGAGGTTGACCAGATCGTCGCTGAGTTGGTTGGCGGTGCGGATGCGGTTCTGCAATTCCTCGTTGACGGTCGTCAGCTCTTCGTTGGTGGCCTGCAGTTCCTCCTTGGCGGTCTCCAGTTCCTCGTTGGTGCTTTGCAACTCCTCGTTGGCCGAGACGATCTCCTCGTTGGCGGCCCGCAGTTCCTCGATGGCGCCTTCTTTCTGTTCGATCACCGATTGCAAGTAGGCCTTGGTCGCCTCCAAGTCCTGTTTCAGGAGGTTGACTTCCCGCTCCTTCTCCGATTCTTCTTCGGGGGCGACCGCCGCGCGCGCCTCGGGCTCGGCGCCTTCCGCCCCGACCTTGGCCGGAACTTCTTCGAACAGCACCACGAAGTGGCGCGCTCCCGAAGCCAGGTCGGCGATCGGAATCACGTGCAGTTCGATCTGTTGAAAATGGCTGTTGGTCCTGAATCGCACGCCCGCTTGCTGCACCGGGACGTTGTCGCGCTTGGCGCGGTCCAGAGCGTTGTTCAAGGCCCGGATCAGCCCCTCGCGAGCCAACTGAATCAACTCGGCCGTGGGCGGCCCCGGCGCCGGCTTGAGAAACCGCCCCGTTTCGCCGCGGAACTGCACGACGTGCAGGTTTTCGTCGACCACCACGCCGGGCGGGGCATAGCGAGCCAGCACGACCCGATCGGCCTCGCGGTAGACGTCTGGCAGGCCGCGGCTCTGCGCGATTCCGGCTTCCTGCACGACGACCCGCGTCTGCGAAGGGGCGCCAGCCGTGTAGCCGAACGTCAGCCGGCTGGGGGTTGCCGTGCGGACGAAGAACTTGTGCCGGCGGTCCGCCGCCTCGAACAGATCGGTGAAGGCGCCTACCGATTCGGAATTACCCAGCACGAGGAAGCTGCCCGGCTTGAGGGCGTAATGAAACATCGGCAGCACGCGGCTTTGCAGGCCCGGCCCGAGGTAGATCAGCACGTTGCGGCAGCTAATCAGGTCGAGTTGCGAGAAAGGCGGGTCTTTGGTCACGTCCTGGCGGGCGAAGACGCACAGGTCGCGCACCGATTTGTTGATCTCGTAACCCCGGTCGGTTTTCGTGAAGAACCGTTGCAGCCTTTGGGGGGAGACTTCGGCCGCGATTCCTTCGGCATAGGCGCCGGCCCGGGCCGATTCGACGGCCCGCTCGCTGATATCGGTGGCGAAGATCTTGATCGGCGCGGTCTGGGACGTGGCCCTCAGGAACTCCAGCAACAAGATCGCCAGCGAATACGCTTCCTCGCCCGAGGCGCAGCCGGGCACCCAAATGCGCAACGGCATTCCGCGCTGTCGGTTTTGCATCAGGCGCGGAAACACGACCTGCTTGAGCGACTCGAATGAGTCCGGATCGCGGAAGAAGCTGGTCACCTGGATCAGCACCTCGTCGAACAGTTTCTTGCGCTCGGCGGCGTCCTCGCGCAGGAATTCCAGATAATCGTCCAGGGTTTGCAGCCCCAGCAGCAGCATCCGGCGCTCGATGCGGCGCCGTAGCGTCGAGTGTTTGTAACTCAAGAAATCGACGCCCGTGAATTCGCTCATCAGCCGCAGGATTCTGTGGAACTCGCTTTCGTCGGGCGGCCCGGCCTGTATTGGCCGGGCCTGCAAAGGGTGGTGGGCGATGCGCAGCAATTCCGCGGCGATCTGCCGCGGAGGCAGGACGTAATCGATGCAGCCGGCGGTGACGGCGCTATGCGGCATGCCGCCGAATCGGGCCGACTCGTCCTGAGCGAAGTTGATGCCGCCTGCTTCCTTGATCGCCTTCGCGCCGTACGTGCCGTCCGAACCGGTGCCGGACAAGATCACGGCGATGGCGCGGCTTCCGCGCTCTGCGGCCAGCGAGCGGAGGAAGACGTCGACGGGCATGTGCGGGGCCCGCGATTCCGGGCGCGGAGCGAGGTGCAGGGTCTTCCGGGCCAGGACCAGCTCTTGGTTCGGCGGCATGACGTAGACGTGGTCGGATTCGACGAGCATGCCCTCTTCGACGTCGCGGACCGGCATGGCGCACGTCCGCGACAGGATTTCTCCCAGGGCGCTCTTGTGCTCCGGATCGAGGTGCGAGATGACGACGAAAGCCAGGCCGCTTTCGGCCGGAATCGCCTGCAGCAGTCCCGTCAGCGCTTCGAGCCCGCCCGCCGACGCGCCGATGCCGACGACTGACATTTCTCGTCGCCGCTCCTCGCCATCCCCGCTCGACGTCGCGACGCCGGGCGTCGGCGCCGACGGTTCGGATTCTTTCCGCGTTGGCGCCGGCGGGGCGGGCGCCTTTTCCGTCCCGGCCGAGGCCGAAAGCTTCACGTTCTTCTTGCGGGCCATAAATCCTTCCTTGCCATTGATTCCGCTAGCGTATCCGCGATCTTGCGGCAAACAAGAGTTGAGACGAACGGCCGGAGGCGTGTCAGGGAATCACTTACATCGATTGTCGGCCCCGGCCCGACTTTCGACTTGCCGGCGATGCACGTACCATGACTTTCAATCGCGACGGCGCCTTTCGTGGCCAGGGAAGCGGGCTGCCGTCGGAGTGGCGGAGTTTACCGAAACAAAGGCCAAAACGCGCCGCGCTGGGAATCCATGGCGGCTGAGACTGGCTTCCATTGGCCGGGGGTGCTTTGTGACGCGCGTGCTATCTGTGGATCGTTCGGCAGAAAATGACGCCCAGGCGCCGGCCGTGTTCCTGGCCGACGGCGACCAGGACTTGTGCGACCTTTACCGCCTGTACTTTTCGCGTAGCGGTTGGCGAGTCGAGACCTCTGGAGACGGGATTGAGTGCCTGGCACAACTGCGCCAGTCGACGCCTCAGGTTCTGATCCTCGACTTGCAATTGCTCTGGGGCGGCGCCGACGGTTTGCTCTCCGTGATGCGCGACAACGCGGCTTTGGCTGAGATTCCGGTCATTCTGACTTCCACGGACACGCTGCCCGATGCTTATTCAAGCTTGACGTCGCCGCCCGTGGTGCAGGCCCTGGGGAAGCCGTTTTCATTAACGGTATTGCTCGAAGCCGCGCGGGCTCAACTGCTGAAAGAGTAGCCGGCGCCGCCGGCCGCACGATATTTGTTCGAGAATGGGCGAGGTTCGAAAGGGGGTCGTCATGGCGCCGCATTTCATCCAACTGGCCCGACAGGCCCGAGAGATCCAAAAGCACCTGCACTTGCTCGAGGAATCGCGGCGCGAGCTGATCGAGGCTTATCGCAACACGATCGAAGTCAGCCGCGAACTCCGCGCACAGCTCCAAGAAGCGAACGCGATTCTGGCCGAACTCGACGGCGATAGTAGGGCGGGCTAGGGGTTCTTCACGTCTAAGTTGATCAGTGAGGGTGGCTGGTGGCAGAGCGAAGCGATGCCCCAGCGAACTGGGCTTCGCCTAGGCTCAGCCGCCAGCCACCCGACTGTCAAAATGGCTTTGAAGAGGCACTAGGGTTTCGGCTGGCGGGATTCTTCGAGCATCGGTTCCAGTTCGTCGACGAAATCGCGGACGTCTTTGAACTCGCGATACACGCTGGCGAAGCGGACGAACGCCACTTGGTCCAACTGGCGGAGGTGCTTCATGACCAACTCGCCCAGATACCGGCTTTCGACCTCGGCGTCGACGTTCGCGTAAACGTCGGCTTCGACCGCGGCCATAACCGCCTCCATTTGCTCGTCGCTGACGGCGCGTTTCCAGCAGGCCTTTTCCAGCCCTCGTCGAATCTTCTCGCGCTCGAACGGCTCTCGAATGCCGTTCTTTTTGACCACCTTGATGGCCTGCTCTTCGATGTGTTCGTAAGTCGTATACCGCCTGCGGCACGACAAGCACTCGCGCCGGCGGCGGATGGCAAAGCCATCCTGGCTGGCGCGCGAGTCGATCACGCGGTCGTTGTCCATGCGGCAGTAAGGGCATCTCATGCTTGCCACTATACCGCAAGTCGGGGGTTAAAACAGCACAAATGGCGGGCCCAGGCCCGGCTTCAGCGAACTGGCGCCAAGGGCGTGACGCGCGGCGAACCCTCGACGACGATCAATTCCTGATCGGCCGCCAAATCGGCGAACTCCTGCGTCAGGCCCGATGGCCAATGGATTTGCAGCTTTTCCACGCGCGCCAGGCCGGCGAGCCCGAAGATCAACTCTCGCTGGTTGCTCGCCTGGTAGCCATCGGCCGCCGTCAGCCATTGCCGCTGGACCCGGCCGCCGGCGGTGATGGTCGCGGTCGCGCCGGCGGCGTCGCGCGGCGACTGCACGCCGCGGAGCTGGACGGCCAGGAAATGTCCGGAGGGTTCCGTCTGGTTCGTGAGCAGCGCCAGGGGCGAATTGAGGTGCATGACGATCAAGTCTTCGCGCCCGTCGCGATTCCAATCGAGCCGGGCCATGACGCGGCCGAAGTATTCGCCTTCGAAATATTCGCCCAGGTCCGCCGCGGCCAATTCCACGAACCGCGCGTCGCCCAGGTTGCGGAAATACTGCGGCGGCATTTCGCAGGGCGTTTGCTCGTCGGCCACGTCGTCGATGTGGCCGTTGGTCAGCGCCAGATCGCGCCAGCCGTCGAGTTCGCCGTCGATGAATTGCACGCCGAAGCCCAGCATGTCGTAGCTCGGCGCTCGCAAGCTCGCCTGCGCCGTGGCGTCGCTGAACAGTTCGCTGTTCTCCTGCAAATACAGCGTGTTCGATTCCTTGTAAAAGTTAGTGACGAACAGATCGAGCCGGCCGTCGTTGTCGGCGTCGGCGGAGGCGATGCCCATGCAGGCCTGCGATCGCCCTTCTCCGTCGTAGGCCAGGCCCGCCAGCACGCCGCGTTCAAGGAATTTCGGCGGGTCGCCCGGCTGCGGCGTTTGATTGATGAAGTAGAAGTTGGCGTCCTGATCGTTGCCGATGAACAGGCTCAAGCGGCCCGAGCCGTCGAAATCGGCGGCCACGATTCCCAGGCCGTTTCCCTCGGGCGCCGTCAGGCCGGCGGCGGCGGTCGCCTCCTCGAACCGCCCGTCGCCGAGGCTAACGAAGAACCGATCGGGCTGCGAGAAGAATTCGGCCGGATTGCAGGTGCGGTCTCGCCCGTTCTCGTCGCGGCAGACTCGTTCGTAAATGTTGGGGCCTTGCACGTAATTCACGTCGTAGACGTCGGGGTGCCCGTCGCCGTTGAGGTCGGCCAGCAGGCAACTGGTCGTCCAGGCGTCGCTGGCGAGCCCTGCTTCGCGAGTGATTTCGTGGAACGTGCCGTCTCCCTGATTGACGAATAGCCGATTGCCGCCGATGTTGGCCAGGTACAGATCGGCAAAGCCGTCGCTGTTGAGATCGCCCACGCCGACCCCCTGGCCGAAATTGCCGTCGACGATTCCGCAATAGCGCGTCGCGTCCTCGAAGCGGCCGTCGCCCAAATTGCGGTACAGCCGATCGAGATGCCTGGTTTGCTCGGCACGGGGCGGCCAATCGCAGCCCTGCGAGAGATAAACATCGGGCCAGCCGTCGCCGTCGAAATCGAGCACGGCGATGCCGCCGGCCATGATTTGCTGAATCCTGCGTCCCGGCGCCTTGGGATGACTGCCGCTGAAATAGGTGAAGTCGATGCCGCTCTGCAAAGCCAAATCCTTGAACCTCGGCCGCCAGGAAGCGGGCGCCGATGCCACGGTCTGTCGCCCGGGAATGTCTAGCCGCGGCAAGGGATAGCTGGAAAGGTCGACCCAGCGCGAGGGATCGGCCGTTTCCTGCGTTTGCGGCAGGCTGCTGTGCAACGCCGCCTGCAGTTTCAGGGCTCCTTGCCGCGCCCAAGGCAATTGGGGATCGACGCTGAGCGCCATGCGGCGCCAACCCCAGGCCTCCCAGATTCGGCCCAGCGACTCGCTGAGTTCGGAGGCCAGGCGAATTTGGTTCAGGTCTTTGCGATTGCCATAGAGCGCCCCCACTGCGTTGGCCAGCCTTTGCAGCAACACGGCGCGCTCGCGCAGCCGTTCGACGGCCGGCGAGGGCTGCAGTTCGGCCAGCAATTGCGCCAACTGAAAGTTGGCGGCGGCCAGGTTGGGATCGAGACGCAACGCCTCCCAGAAACAGCGGGCCGCCGCGCGAGGCTGAGCGTGGCGGCTGGCCCACAGCCCGCGGATCCGCCAGATATCCGGGTGTTGATCGGCCGCCGCCGGAAGTTGGGCAAGCCATTCGACCAGTTCGTCATCCTCTGCGGCGTTCAGGAGGGCCTGTCCGAGGGCGACCTGCGCTTCGATCAGTTCGGGCGCCGCGGCCAAAACCTGTCGAGCCAGTCGCTTCGCCTCGGCGGATCCATTGTTGCGCAGAGCGATTTTGGCATAGCCGACGAGCGGCGCCGCGTCGCCCGGGGCCGCGTCGCAAAATTGCCGCAGTTCGTCGAGCTGCACGATGGTCGCCGCCCGATCGCCGACCAGGAACAACACCTCGGCCGAAAACTGCCCGTGCCGGAGCAATTCGAACAAGTGGGGCAGCGCTTCCCATCGGCGCCCTTCGACGCCGTACAGGTAGCCCAGCCGGTTGTGGGCCAAAATATGCGCCCGATCGATGGCCAACGTTTCCAGAAACTTTCGTTCGGCGTCGGTCGCGTGATCCTGTTGGAGCAGGATTTCTCCCGCCGCGAAACAGCCCTCGGCATAGTCGGTATCGCCCCGGTTAGGAATGCGCGCGTAAAGCGCCAAAGCGTCCTGGCGCCGGTCTTGTTTCGCGGCGGCGTCGCCGGCAATCAGCAGGGCCTGTGCGAATTCCGGCTGCCGCTCGAGGAGCTTGTTCGATAACTCTTCTGCAAGACGATAATCGCCGGCGTCCAGCGCCTGGCGGGCCCGCGCGAGCAGGCGTTCGTTCGAGCCCATGACGGAGCGCCAAGCGAACAGGGCGCCGGCCGCCAGCAAGCCCGCCAGCGCCAGCAGGCCTGCCAGCGCCGTCCAGCGTCGACGTCGGCGCGCGCGGGGAGCGGAGGGTGCGGTGCGATCAGGGCCGCCGTCAAAAGACGCTCGTTGCAAAGGAAGATTCTCCGATGCGCAATCGCGCTTGCATCTCGACGACCGCCTGCAAGAACGCGACGCGCCCGATTGGCATTGCACGGCGGGCGTCCCCCTCAGCGTACCCGAGGCAGGCGCGTGAAGCGAGGCGCTCCTTCGACGAAGATCAATTCCTGATCGGCCGCCAAATCGGCGAATTCTTGCGTCAGGCCCGAAGGCCAATGGATTTGCAGCTTTTCCACGCGCGCCAGGCCGGCGAGCCCGAACACGAGCTTCCGCTCGTTGCTCGCCTGGTAACCATCGCCCGCGGCGAGCCATTGGCGGCGGCTGCGACCGCCGGCCTCCAGCGTGACGATCGCGCCGATCGCGTCGCGGGCGGATTTTACGCCGCGGAGTTGCACGGCCAGATAATGGCCCGCTGCGGTCGAGTCATTGGCGAGCAGGGCGGCCGGCCCGTCAAGGTGCGAGACGACGAAGTCCTCGCGGCCGTCTCGATTCCAATCGAGCCGCGCCAGGCCGCGGCCCAACGACTTGCGCTCGAAGAAGGCGCCCAGTTCGGCGGCCAGCCGCTGGTCGAACTTGCCCCCGCCGAGTCCGCGGAAGTATTGCGGCGGCATATCGAAGGGAATCTGCTGATGCGTGAAGTCGTCGATGTGCCCGTTGGTCATGACCAAATCGGGATAGCCGTCGAGTTCGCCGTCGATGAACTGCGCGCCGAAGCCCAGCATCTCGTAGCTGGCCGCGCGCAGGCCGCTGGCCGCGGTGGCGTCGCTGAACAATCCGCTGTCATCTTGCAGATAAAGCGTGTTCGACTCTTGATAGAAATTCGTCACGAACAAGTCGAGCCGGCCGTCGCCGTTCGCGTCGCCGGCGGCGACGCCCATCGACGCCTGGGCCTTGCCGCCGGCGTCGTAAGCCAGGCCCGCCAGCAACGCCTGCTCGACGAACTGCGGCGCCGCGCCCGCTTGAGGCGCTTGGTTGAGAAAATAGAAGTTGGCGTCCTGGTCGTTGGCCACGAACAAACTCAGCCGGCCAGAGCCGTCGAAATCGGCCGCCACGACGCCCAGACCATTGCCGCCGGCGACGTTCAGCCCGGCCGCCCGGGTGCGATCTGCGAAACGGCCGTCGCCCAGGTTCAGATAAAAGCGGTCGGGCTGTGATGCGAAGACGGTCGGCGAACAGGCGCGGGGCAGACCGTTCTGCAGGCACCGCTTTTCATACACGTCGTCGCCTTGGACGTAATTCACGTCGTAAATGTCGGCCAGTCCGTCGCCGTTGAGATCGGCCAGCAGGCAACTGGTCGTCCACGCTTCGCCGTCGAGGCCGGCCTCGACGCTCGCGTCGCGGAAGGTTCCGTCCCCCCGGTTGATATAGAGCCGATTGGCGCCGACATTGGCCACGTACAAGTCGGCGAAGCCGTCGTTGTTGAAATCGCCCGCCGCGACCCCCTGGCTGAAGCGGTCTTCGGCCAGGTTGCTGCGCGCGGTGACGTCTTCGAACGTGCCGTCGCCGAGATTTCGAAACAGCCGGTCCAAGTGCTCGCTTTGGCCGGGCGCCGCAGGCCAGCGGCAGCCCTGCGTCAAATAGATATCGGGCCAGCCGTCGGCGTCGTAATCGAGCACGGCGACTCCGCCGCCGGTGAACTGAAACATGCGCCGTCCGTCTTCGTAGCTTTCCTGGCCGGCGAAGTAACGGAAGTCAATGCCGGCCTGCTGCGCCAGATCGACGAAAGTCGCCCGATATTTCGGCAACTCGGGCGCCGATGGTTGTGCGGCCTGTAATTCGGCGTCCCAGTCAGGCAAAGCGAAATCAGAGAGATCGATCTGCCTGGCCGGATTCGCCGCATCCAACACGAGCGGCGCGCCTTCGCGCAGCATGGCTTGCAAACGCTGAACGCTTTCCTGGTTGGCGGCTTGCGGAACGACGCCGAGCAGGACGCGATGCCATGCCCACGCCTCCCAGATACAGCCGAGCGATTCCGTCAACTCGGCGGCCGAGCGGAGCAGGTCCACGTTGTCGCGGTCGTGAAACAGCAAGTCCGTCACGCCGGATAATTTTTGCAACTGCGCCGCTCGGGCGCCGAGCCGCTCGGCGGTCTGCGATTCGCCCAGCGACTCCAGCGTTTGCGCCAGTTGATAAGTGGCCGCCTGGTGCACGGGATCTCGCTCGATCGCTTCCCAAAAGCAGCGCGCCGCGCCGCGGGGATCGCCCCGCTGTTTCGCCCACAGCCCGCGGGTCAGCCAGACATCGGGATGCTCTTCGGCTCGCGACGCACCGGCGACGAGCCACTGCGACAGCTCCGGGTCGGCGGCGCTCAACAGCAACTGTCCCAGCTCGGCCTGAGCCTCGATCTGTCCGGGATCCTTCTGCAAGACCTGCTTCAACAATTGCTTTGCTTGCGCGATGCGGGTCTGCCCGATCGCCACTCGCGCCTCGCCGATCAGGGGCATGACGTCCTCGGGATCGGTTTGGCGAAACTGTTCCAGCTCGCCGCTCGCCTCGACCGTCGCCGCATGATTCCCCAGCAACATCAGCGTCTCGATCGAGCATTGCCCGGCGCGCAGGAGCGCGAACAGATGGGGGAGCGATTCGAAGCGGCGTCCCTCGATGCCGAGCAGATAGCTCAGGCGGTTGTGGGCGAAGAGCAATTCCAGATCGACGGCCAAGGCCCGGCGAAACTGGGTTTCGGCGGCCGAAGCCCGGTGCATTTGCAGCAGAATGTCGCCCGCGGCGGCAAAGCCGACGGCGGCCTCTTGGCCCCCGTCCGCCGGCATCTGCGCATAGTAGCCCAGAGCTTCGGTCAGTCGGCCCTGCTTCGTGGCCGCTTCGCCCGCCACCAAGAGCACTGCAACGGAAGGTCCGTCGCGGGCGATCAATTGCAGGCAATCGTCTTCGGCGGCGGCGTAATCTTCGGATGCCAGCGCCTCGCGCGCCCGAGCGAGCAGGACTTCGGCGCGGACTTCCGGCATCCAAAAGCGATAGCAACTCAAGCCGGCGGCGAGCAGCGCCGCGGCGGCGATCGCCCAAACGAGTCGGCGCCGCTTCGGTTCGAGACGCTTCGCCGCGGCGTCCGCACGCCGCGCGTTCAACGCGGCTTGAGCGGTTTGACGTGCGGAGTCGCGTCGTTGGCGTTTCACAAGGCGACCAAGGCGGTTTGACGATCCGCCATGATCGCGGACGCGCTACTGGCTGCGCCCGCTTCGCCAGGCGGGACAGGAGCTACGAGCCCGCTTCGGGCGCGGGCAGATCGGGGTCGGCGACGCCGGCGGGTTGCGAAGGCGACGCGTTTTTGTGGCCGGCGCCCAACGTCCAATCGCGGCGCTGGCGCGAGCTGGGAATTTTCATCGCCTTGCGATACTTCGTCACCGTCCGCCGGGCGACCGTCAGACCGTGCTTGGCCAATTCGCGGACCAGTTCGTCGTCGCTGAAGGGGTTTTGCTTGTCTTCATGGTCGACGATTTCTTGCAGCTTCAGCCGCACCGTGTCCCAGGCCACCTCTTCGCCGTCGGCGCTGACCGTGCCGCCGCCGAAGAACCGCTTCAGCGGAAAGATGCCGCGCGGCGTTTGAATCCACTTGTCGTCGACCGCCCGACTGACCGTCGTCACGTGAACGCCGACTTTGTCGGCGATCTGCTGCATCTTCAAAGGCTCGATGTATTCGGGGCCCTTGTTGAGGAATTCGGTCTGGTGGTCGACGATCGCCTGGGCGACGCGGGTCAGCGTGTTGCGGCGCTGCTCGATCGATTCGATCAGCCACTGCGCCGAATTGATCTTGCGCTTGATCCATTCCTTCTCGGCGTCGGTGGCGTTGCCCTGCAACAGCAGCTTGCGGTAGTAAGGGCTGATGAACAAGGTCGGCGTGCGACCGTCTTCCAGCACGATCTTGTAGCGGCCCCCTTCGCCGACTTCCAAGAACACGTCGGGCGTGACGGTCGGCGCGTGAACGTCGGTGAACAAGGCGCCGGGCTTGGGATTCAGCTTGCGCAATTCGCCCAGCGTTTCGTGGATCAATTCCATCGAATAGCCGGTCTTTCGCTCGATGACCGGCAGGCGATTGTGTTCGAGATCTTCCAGATGGCTGGAAATCAGCGTCCGCATCTGCTCGTAGTCGTGCATGCCCGGCATGAGTTGCAGCAGCAGGCATTCGCGCAAATCGCGGGCTCCGACGCCGGCCGGATCGAGCTTTTGCACCACGGCCAAGGCCCGGCGGGCCACGTTCAATTGCTCGGGGCCTCCCGTCGGATCGATCAGGTCTTCAAGCCGGCCCGGCAAATAGCCGTTCGAATCGAGACTATAGATGATGCGATCCGCCATCTGGCGAGTTTCATCGTCCAGGTCGAACCAGCCGAGTTGCTCGCGGAGATAGTCGTGCAGCGATTGCGGGCGCGAGACCATGTTGGCCATGGCGTCGTGCTTGCGGTCGCTTTCTTCGGCCAAACGCGTGCTCGACGGGCGGGGACGTTCATCGAAGGTCTCAGGCCATTCCTCGTCGAGATTCAGCAGCCGCTCGAAATCGGCCTCGTTGTTCTTCGTTTCGTCGACGACCAATTCCCGCTCTTCGGCGGTCGGGGCGTCGGGGTTTTCGTGCTCGACCGGCTCTTCGGGCAGATCGGGGTCGAGTTCGGCCTTTTCCAGGCAAGGGTTCTCGGAGATTTCCTGCTCGATGCGTTCTTCCAGCGCCATGACCGGCAACTGCAAGATTTCCATCGACTGGATCATCCGCGGGGCCAGCTTCTGTTGCTGGACGAGCTTCAGTTCCTGACCGAATGAAAGTCGCATAACGAACCAAGCAAGAAATAAAAGTAGGTCAGGCTTTCTAGCCTGACAGTCAATCAATAACCACGCTTAATCAGCCGCGGACGTTAGCCACGGATTGAACACGGAAGAGAACGAGAGGTCGGCGAAACCGTCTCGCATCGGTTCATCCGTGTTCGATCCGTGTTTCATCCGTGGCTCCTCTTCAGCGGTTATTTTGTAATCGGCGTTTATCAGGTTTTTTCACGCTGTCTTTGTCAGGCTGGAAAGCCAGCCCTACGAGCCTCGCCTGCTAAAACTTCTGCCGCCCGCTGAGGGCGTCGGACAAAATCTCTTTGTTGGCGAATTCTAGCACGCTGCCGGTAGTGATGCCTCGCGCCAGCCGCGTGATCTCGATCGGCAAGTCCTGAAGCTGGTTGGCGATGAACAAGGCCGTACCGTCGCCTTCCAGCGTTGGGTTCGTGCCCATAATCACCTCGCGGAACGAACCGTTTCGCACGCGTTCGACCAAAGCTTCTACGGTAAGTTGCTCGGGGCCGATCCCTTCCAGCGGTGCGATTCTCCCTAACAATACATGATACAATCCGCGATACGTCCCTGTCTGCTCTAACGCCATCAAGTCTCGCGGCTGCTCGACGACGCACAACAACGTGCGATCGCGCTTCGGATCGCGGCAAATGCCGCACTCATCCGCTTCGGCCAAATTATAACAAACTGCGCAATATCTGACGTTTTCCTTGACGTTGCGAATGGCGTCGGCCAGCCCCAAGGCTTCGCTCTTGTGCACGCGCAGCACGTGATACGCCAGCCGTTCGGCCGATTTCCGGCCGATCCCTGGCAGTTTGGCGAACTCATCGACGAGTTTGGCGACCGATTCCGTCAGCAACGACACGCGTTGGCAATCCTTTACGATAAATCCTTAACTCTCTTGGGGACCGTGGCCTTAAGGACCGCAGCCTTGGGGATCGTGGCCAGTCAGCTTGGCCAGCGCCTCGTCCAGCCCTGGGAGGTTCACGCCTCCGGCCAGGTTTTTCATCGCCTCGGCGTGCAGTTGCTTGGCCTTGCCGATGGCCTGATTCGCCGCGGCGCAAACCAAATCTTCGATCAGCTCGCGGTCGCCTTGCGCAAACAGGCCGGGGTCGATGCGACAGCCGAGCACTTCCTCCAGCCCGTTGACTTCGATTTCCACCAGCCCCCCGCCCGCCACGCCCGTGGCGCGCTGCCCGCGCAATTCGTCGCCGACGCCGGCCAAGCGACCTTCGATTTGTTTCGCTTGCTTGAGCAGGGCGCCCAGATTTCCTAATGCACCGAACACGGCGTACTCCCGAAATTACGATGTCGCCTTGGGCTCGGGTTCATCCACTCGCACGGGACGGGCGGCAAACAGTTCCATCGCCCGGCGGACCAACGGGTTCTCGGCTTTCTCCATGAGCCGTTCGCTGGGCGAGGCCGCGCGCCGCACGACGGCCGCGGCCTTCGTCTCGGCCCCCGGCGCCGCGTCTTCCAGCACGAACTCCAGCCGCAGCGGCTGCCCCGCGACTTCCGCCAACGTTCTTTCCAGTTTGCTGAGATGCTCCGGCTTCTCGCAAAACGACTTCGAGAAAGTATACGCCGCTGGGAAGTGAATGGCTAGGCGGTTTGGCGCAGAAGTTGCTACACACTTGCCCTCGCGAGCATGGTCGGCCAACATACCTGTAAGCCGTGTAAGGGTTTCCGACCAAATCCGTGCCGCGGTTTCGGGGCCGGCGAGGAGCTTCTCGCGAGGCAGCTCGGCGGGCATGGTCGCCGCCGGGTCAGTTGGTTTTTCGCCGTTCAGCCATTTTTTTTTTGCCGGCTCTGGCGGGGCGAGCGACGGCCCTGGCGCCTGGTTGACGCGCGCCGGCGGCGGCAGCCCGTCGCGAAGACGCCCAATCAGGCCCGACAACCGCTCCAGATTCTCCAGACTGCAAATCCGCACCACGGCCAATTCGGCGAGAATCCTGCCGTGCGTGCTGTACCGCAATCGGGCGATCGTTTGGTCCAGAATCTGCATCACGGCCAGGATGGTTTCGAGGCCCAATTGACGGCCGGCTTCGAGCATGGCCGGCTGTTCGCTCGGCGAGGCGTAGAGCAGCGATTCGGCCGGGCAGCCGACCGCGGCCGCCATCATGTCGCGGAAATAGCCGAGCAACTGGTCGAGCAACGGGCCAATATCGACTCCTTCGGCCACCGCCGCGTCGAGCTCGCCCAATGCCGCGGCGGCATCGCGCGCCGCCAAATGCCGGGCCAACTGGCCGAGCCGCTTGTCGCCGGCCGTGCCCAACATGCGGTGTACATCTGCCAGCGTGATTTGCTGGCCGCCGAAAGCCAGCAGTTGTTCGAGCAGCGACTGGCTGTCTCGCATCGAACCGGCCGCGCGGCGAGCGAGCGCTTCAAGCGCCTCGGGCTCGGCCGTGACGCCCTCGGCGGCGACGATCTGCGCCAGCCGGGCCGCGATCGACGGCGTCTGAATGCCGGCGAAATCGAACCGCTGGCAACGCGAAAGGATCGTGATCGGGATCTTTTCCGGCTCGGTCGTGCAGAAGATGAACTTCACGTGCTCGGGCGGTTCTTCGAGCGTCTTCAACAGTGCGTTGAAGGCCTCTTTGGTGAGCATGTGAACTTCGTCGATAATGTAAATCTTGAACCGGGCTCGACTGGGACGCACGTTGACGTTCTGCCGCAGTTCGCGCATTTCGTCGATGCCGCGATTGCTGGCGCCGTCGATTTCCAACACGTCGACGTCGTCGCCCGAACTGATGCTGCGGCAAATATCGCACTCGTTGCAAGGCGTGGGCGTTGGCCCGTGGACGCAATTCAGCGCCTTGGCCAGAATCCTGGCCGACGAGGTCTTGCCCACGCCGCGGGCGCCGGTGAACAGATACGCGTGCCCGACGCGTTCCGACGAAATCGCGCCGGCCAGCGCCTGGGCTACGTGTTCCTGGCCGATCAGGTCGGCGAAGGTTTGCGGCCGGTAGCGCCGCGCCACGACGATGTATTCGCCCGCTTTGGCCGGCGGCGAATCGGAGTTGGCGGTTTGCGACGCGGACATCGACGGCCTGCCTTGGCGGATTTCAGTTCCTGACGCCGCGATCGGCGGCCGATGAGAGACCCGCCGCACAAAGGGCTGACTGCTTATGGCTGCTGGATTTCTCCCCTGACCAGGTTCACAGGTCCCCATTGCGGGGGCCTCTCACCGGCAGCCGATCTTGGCGTAATTCAGATGATGTGTAGTTGTACGTGTTGGCGGGGCCAGCGTCAAACGGCGAAGCTCGCGCATCATTCTGCACCGCGGCTGGTGACAAAAATCTTTTCGGCGGCTTCGCGGCCCAAGGCCGTTTGTTGATCGTTCGCCAAGACGGTGACGATGCCGGCCTCGACGCGGTTTGCGACGACCTCGCCCAGAGTGCCGAGGGTCAGCCCCGATTCGGTCAAGAATCGCAAAAACTCGGGCGACTGATCGACGACCCGCGCCAGCCGGAATTGATAGCCCGCGTGGCATTCGGCCAGCGTGCGGCTGGCCGGCGTATCGAGCGAGCCGTCGGCCCGCGGAATCGGGTCGCCGTGGGGGTCGACTTGGGGATGGCCGAGATAGACGTCGATGCGGTCGACCAGCCGATCGCTGACCGCATGCTCCATGTGCTCGGCCTCCTCGTGAACTTCGTCCCAGCTCAACGACAAGGTTTGGGCCAGAAACAACTCGATCAGCCGGTGGCGGCGCATCACGCGCAGCGCCAGGGCGTTGCCCGCCGGCGTGAGCCGCACGCCTTCGTAGGGCGTATAAGTGGCCAGGCCGCCCTCGCTGAGCGTCTTGAGCATGCTGGTGACCGTGCCCGGCGAAACGTTCAAGGCCGCCGCCAACTGCCCCGTGGCCGCCGGCTTGCCCGACTGGCCCGAGCAGATCTGAAAGATCGTCTTCACGTAGTTTTCGACGGTCAAACTGGGCACGATCGACTCCCGGGCTTGGCCAGCTCCGCGCGGAGGCTGGCAAGATTTCGAACATTCGCTGAGCGCTCGTTCATTCTACTGAAGTCGGTGGCCGGGCAAAGCGCGGCTGTCTTTCGATGACAAAGGCGCATTGAGAAGAGGGAAAGCCGGAAAGGGATCTTGTGAGTGGCGATGCTCCGTAATCGCGACTGAAACCTGCGAGCAGGACGCTATTCCACGGACGACCAATCGCCCGGTTCGCGACGCCCTGGTTGCGTTTCGGCCCGCAAAAAGCGAATATGGCTCTCAAACCAACCTTTGATCTCAAGCGAATTCTCATCGTGAATCTGAATGAACGAGCCGCGGCGTTGTGCCGCCGGCAGATCGAACATGCGGGCGTCCTGCGAATCGAGTCGCATCAGACGGCCGGCGCCACGGTCGTGGATTTCGGGGTGAAATCCCCCGGCGGTCTGGCGGCGGGGCTGGCTTTGGCCGAAATCTGCCTGGCCGGCCTGGGGCGCGTGAGCCTGACGCCTGCCGATCCGGCGTTGTGGCGAGGTCCGGCCGTGGCGGTCGAGACCGATCAGCCCTTGCTGGCCTGCTTGGCCTCGCAATACGCCGGCTGGCAAATTGCCCGCGGCAAGTATTTCGCGATGGGCTCCGGCCCGATGCGCGCGACCGCCGGCAAAGAGGCCCTGTTCGAGAACGTGCTGATTCGCGAACCGTCTTCCTGCGCCGTCGGCGTGCTGGAGACCTCCCAACTGCCGCCGGAAGACGTGATTGAATACCTGGCCGCCGAATGCGGAATCACAACGGGCGCGTTGACTCTGCTGGCCGCGCGAACCGCCAGCCAGGCCGGCTCTGTGCAGGTGGTCGCTCGTTCGGTCGAAACGGCGATGCACAAGCTGCACGAACTCGGTTTCGACCTGACGCGGATCGAAAGCGGCTGGGGCGTGGCGCCCTTGCCGCCCGTTGCCGCCGACGATTTGACCGGCATCGGCCGCACGAACGACGCGGTGCTGTATGGCGCCGAGGTGACGCTCTGGGTGCGGGGCGACGATGCGAGCCTGGCGGCGATCGGGCCCCGCGTGCCCAGCAGCGCCTCGGCGGACCACGGCCAGCCGTTCGCCGAGATCTTCGCCCGCTACGGCCACGACTTTTACAAGATCGACCCGCAGTTGTTCAGCCCGGCGGTCGTGACCTTCATGAATCTCGACACCGGCCGCACGCAGCGTTTCGGCCGCACGTTGCCGGAGGTGATCGCCCGGTCGTTCGTGGGGTGAGCCGCTCTTTTCATCCTTCCTCGTCGGCTGCGCTATGAAATAGCCCCGTGAAACGCTACCCCGTCCCCTGAAACTGTTTTGCGCTTTTCAGGCAGAATACTATTATGAAATGTCGAGTTGGCCCTCAGGGGATCGAAGGTCCTGTTTGATGACAGCCACGGGCATCTGAAAGCAAACCATATTGATGTCGATATACCCGGCATCCCGATCAAGAAGATCAAGTTTGTTTGAAGGAGATCAATGATGACCGCCGTTGAATCACTGAAACAAAACATCCTCGCCGAATGCGACGACGATCACGTCGGACTCTGGTCTGTAATTCGAGATGTCGAGGAAGCTCTCCCTAAGTTGGGACAAGCTGCCATCCGGGATCACGTCTTGGGGGTGCTGCGAGAGTTGCTAGTTGCCCAAGAGATCAAGGCCGGTTATCCCACGGCAACAGGGGGCTTCCGCTCATTGCGAGCGACCCCCGATAAGATTCTAGCGCAGATTGAGGCCGACTGGCCCGTTGGTCATCGCCCGACCATAGGGGAAGGACCGTGGTTTACTAAAGCGAATAAGCGGAACCCACTGGTTGACTTGTTGGAGACGGTAAAGAACGACAAGGAGAGCGGCAAGTACCCGGTCAAAATCAACCCAAGAAAGTACGGCTTCAACACCGAGGATGAATACTGGAGGCGCGTTCGAGAGTTGGCAGGCTTGCCGGCGCGCAAGACTTCATGATGCGAAATTCGCTCATCCGACGCGAAATTTAGCTCATTTTTCGGAATTCCAAAGCGCAGCCCTGCCTGCTTCGTCCCCCCGCTTCCCGCATGCTCCTCGCCGTTCTCGGTTCGCCCGACAGTTGGTACTTCAAAGATCTCTACCGCGCCGCCGCAGGACGGCACGAGTTGGTTTCAGTCACGTTCTGCGATTTAGCGTCGGCGCTCGGCGAAACGGCGGTTTCGGTGACCAGCGGCGATTGCCGCTTGCTTGACGTCGACGCCGTGCTGGTGCGGACCATGCCGCCGGGTTCGCTCGAGCAGGTCGTGTTCCGTATGGACGCCTTGGCCCGGCTCGAAGCTGCCGGCAAAACGGTGCTCAATCCGCCGAAGGCGGTCGAAATCGCAGTAGACAAATATCTCACGTCGGCCAGACTAGCGTCGGCCGGATTGAGAATTCCCCGCACGATTGTCTGCCAGACGGCTGACGCCGCGATGGCCGCCTTCGCCGAGTTGGGCGGCGACGTGGTGCTGAAGCCGTTGTTTGGCGCCGAAGGCCGCGGCATCACGCGGCTTGTCGACGACGCCCTGGCGCTGCGCGCTTTCAAGATGCTCGAACAGCTTGGCGCCGTGCTCTATCTGCAGGAATTTATCGACCACGAAGGCGCCGACTTGCGGCTGCTGGTGATCGGCGAGCGAGTGCTCGGCATGCGCCGGAGCAATCCGCTCGACTGGCGCACGAACGTCAGCCGCGGCGCCCAGGCCGAACCGTTCACGCCGAATGCCGAACTCATCGAGCTGGCCCATCGCGCCGCCGCCGCCGTCGGCGCGCCGTTGGCCGGCGTCGATCTGTTGCCTGGTCGCGACGGGCGGCTCTATGCGATCGAAGTCAACGCCGTCCCCGGCTGGAAGGCGCTGAGCCGGGCGCTAGAGGTTGATGTCGCGAAGCTGGTGCTGGAATACCTGGAAGCGGGGAACAATTCGGGTTTCAGACAAGCGTGAATGGCGCCCATTCCAACGTCGCTTCTCGCCTTGCCGCGTTCGCGGCCGAGGCGCCCGAACGTCCGGCCGTGTTCATGCCGCAAGGCCGCGATCGCAACGGCAAGCGACAATATGCCTCGCTCACGTTTCGCGAACTGGACCAGGACAGCGATCGGCTGGCCCGCGGACTGCGAGAACTCGGCGTGCGGCCGGGCACGCGGCTGGCGCTGTTGGTCAAGCCGAGCATCGACTTCATTTCGTTGGTGTTCGCGTTGTTCAAGGCTGGCGCGGTCACGATCCTGATCGATCCCGGCATGGGACGCAAAAACCTGCTCGCCTGCCTCGAAGCCGCCGAGCCCGAGGGCTTTGTTGCGATTCCCGCCGTGCAGGCCGTGCGAACGATTTTGCGGCGCCGCTTTCCGCAGGCCCGCCACAATGTGACGGTCGGCCGGCGCTGGTTCTGGGGCGGCGTCACGATCGACCAATTGCGCGGCGGACCGTGGACCGGGGCCGAACTGGCGCCGACCGCGGCCGACGACCCGGCGGCGATCATTTTCACTACCGGCAGCACCGGCCCGCCGAAAGGCGTGCTCTACCGGCACGGAAATTTCGACCGGCAAGTGACGGAAATTCGCGACTTCTACGGCATCCGGCCCGGCGAGGTCGATCTGGCGGGCTTTCCGCTATTTGGCCTGTTCAACGCCGCGATGGGCGTGACGACGGTGATTCCCGACATGGACGCTTCGCGGCCGGCGAGCGTCGATCCGGCAAACATCGTCGAGGCGGTCGTCGATTGCCAGGCGACCCAGGCCTTCGCCTCGCCCGCCGTCTGGAATCGCGTCGGGCCATACTGCGTCGAGCGCGGCATTCGGCTGCCCTCTTTGCGACGCGTACTTTCGGCCGGCGCCCCCGTGCCGCCGCACGTGCTCGAATCGATGATGAGCGTGATCGGCGCCGGCGGCGAGATGCACACGCCTTACGGGGCCACCGAATCGCTGCCGGTCGCTTCGATCGCGGCCAGCGAAGTGCTCGCGGAAACCGCCGAGCTGGCGCGTCAAGGCGCCGGAACCTGCGTCGGCCGAAAGTTTCCGGGCATCGAGTGGAAAGTGATTCGCGCCGTCGAAGGGCCGCTTGCGACCCTCGCCGACGCCGAAGAACTGCCCCAAGGCGAGATCGGCGAATTGATCGTCCGCGGGCCGGCGGTAACGCGCGAGTATGCGACCCGCACCGAGTGGAACGCCCTGTCGAAAATCGCCGACGGCAGCGACGTCTGGCATCGCATCGGCGACGTCGGTTACTTCGACGATCGGGGGCGTTTCTGGTATTGCGGCCGCGCCGCGCACCGCGTGCGCACGCCAGTCGGCCCGATGTATACGGAATGCTGCGAAGCGATCTTCAACAACCACCCGGCGGTGTTTCGCTCGGCGCTAGTCGGCATCGGGCAAGCCGGCCTGCAGCGGCCCGTCATCGTTGTCGAACCTCGGCCCGGCAAGATGCCGCAAGACGAAGGCTCGAAGCAAGCCTTTTTGGAGGAGCTGCGCACTCTCGCCGCTTCGAGTCCGTTGACCTCCGCAATCGCCGACTTTCGCTTCCACCCCTCGTTTCCCGTCGATATTCGCCACAACGCGAAGATCTTTCGCGAGAAGCTGGCGGCCTGGGCGGCTGCCGCACGTAATTGAGTTGAGCGATGGTTGACGGCGTAAATCGTTCGCGCTCATATTATTGTTTCTCCCCGCTACGGGCCGCAATGCCAACGCTCGGCCCAATCGAATAGGGGCGGGATTGTCGCGAAATTCCGCAGGTAGTTTGGTGGCAGTATGGTCGATATCGCCGAGCAAGAACCAACCACTGCCGCCGAACATGCGGAAATGGCCGTCGGTTTCATTGGCTTCGGGTTGTTGCTGCTGCTTGCTTTGGTCATCATTCCGCGTGCCCCAATTCTTGCAAGCGCGTTAACCATTTCCATTTACATTGGCGTGTGGCTCGCGTCGCTCGTGGTCGCAATGCTCCGAGCTGAGAAGCGGAGAGCCGAACGGCTGACTCGACGACCCGCAATCCGCTCGCTTCGTATCCAAAAGATGTGGGTAACACTGAGGCGTAAACGCCTGGGCTAGGTAAAAGGACTCCCTCCGCGTCGCTTTCTAACGGCTGAGCGACTTGCGTAACGACGAGGGACAAGCCCCGTCGTGGCGAGAGGCCGTCCACGCGAATGTCGAAATGTCTCATTCGTGACCGCGTGAAGTTTAACTTGACCCGCCTGAAGCCGCTGTCTTTAATAAAGGTTGCTGTCGGGGCTTGCGGGGGGCATCAAACCGGCCCGCAGCCAGTAACTTTTTTTGGCCGGAAGGGACAGACGATGCTCTCCTCGCGTCTTAAAACCAGGGTTCGCTCGCACGGCGCAAAGGCGGCCCGCTCTCGCGCGGCGAGAAAATCAGTTCGTCGTCGTCCGCTTCGCTTGGAAGGGCTGGAACGCCGAACGCTGCTCGATTCCGGCGGGCTCGATTCGACCTTTGGCGCCGGCGGCGTAGTCACCACGCCCGTGGGAACCAGTGCCTGGGTTGACAGCGTGGCCGTCGAGCCGGATGGAAAAATCGTGGCGGGCGGCGCGGCCACAATCGGCGGCCAAAGCGAGTTTGCTTTAGCACGGTACGACGCCAACGGCAGCCTCGACACATCCTTTGGCAATGATGGAATCGTGACCACCGCTGTCGGCGCGGGAGGCTCGCGCATCAACGGGCTGGCCGTCTTGCCTGACGGGAGCATCGTGGCGGTGGGCCAATCTTTCGACGGATCGGGGCTGAATTTGACGATTGCCCGGTTTAAGGATGACGGCAGCCTTGACGCGAGTTTTGGCAGCGGAGGCATCGTCGAGACGTCAGACGGGACGGGCGCGCAGGACGGATTTGCCGTCGCCGTGCAGTCCGATGGAAAAATCGTGGTTGCGGGCGGTGGCAACGCGGGCATCGCTTTGGTGCGAGTGTTATCCGACGGCAGCCTCGATTCTTCTTTTGGCGTCGGCGGCGTAGATATCCTCGATCCGGTTCCAGGGGGCGCCGGGTATGAATATGCTAGCGGCCTGGCGATTCAGCCCGATGGCAAAATCGTCGCCGTAGCCGGCGGCGGCAGCGATTTTTCGGTGGTTCGAGTCAATGCAAACGGCAGCGTCGATGCCAGCTTCGGCGAAAATGGCTTTGTTTCCCAGAAGGTCGGCTACTCGGGAGGCTCGGGCGGCAGCCAGGCGGTGGTCCTTCAGCCCGACGGCAAAATTGTCGTCGGCGGGGCCGTCGTTACGCAGTTGGCCGCGAAGCCCAAACCGCCTGTCCTGCCTGGGCAGGTTCAGAATGACGTTGAAACCCAAGATCCGGCGTACGTTTATTTTGGGCTGGCCCGTTTCAACGCCGACGGCAGCCTCGATACGACGTTTGGCAGCGCAGGCGTCGTCACCACGAAGGTCGCGGGCGGCGGGGATGCGCTGAACAGCTTGGCGCTGCTGCCGGACGGGCGAATCGTCGCGGGCGGAGGCGCGGAAATCGATCCTGACGGCGCCAATCCGCAGGGAGCGTTTGCTGCTGCGATCTATAATGCCGACGGCAGTCTTGATACAAACTTCGCCAACGGCGGAATCTTCGTTTCGCCAACCGGCGCTACGCCAGGCGGCGGTCTTGCCGCCGCGCTGGATTCCGCGGGCGATATTTTGATCGGCGGCGCTGCGGGGAGCAACGGCCAGAGTCAAACGTTTGCGCTCGCCCGCGTTACGATCGACAGTACGCCATCGTCTCCTCCTCCGCCCACGATTGCATTCCTCGACCGGCTCTACGAACAGTTTTTGGGCCGCTCGGCAGACGCTGCCGGACTGGCTTACTGGCAGACCCAGATCGCCCGAGGGACGTCAAAGAGCACGGTCGCCGCAGACTTCTTGTCGAGCACGGAATATCTCGACCGTGCGATCGGCCTTGATTATCAGCGTTTGCTCGATCGCAATCCCGACGCTGAGGGCCTTGCCTTCTTCGCTTCCGCCGTGCAAAGCGGCCAGTCGGACTTGAACCAAGTGGCCGTCGACCTCTTGAGCTCGCCGGAGTTCTCGCTGAAGGCGGGCGTTGGAAGTGCAGCGTGGGTTAATTCGCTCTACACGCATTTCCTCGGCCGCTCCGCCGATCCGGCCGGGGCGGATTCCTGGGTCGGGGCGCTCGACGACGGCTCGCTCGCTCGCCCACGGATCGCGCACGATTTCGTCTACAGCGACGAAAACTTCCGCGCGGAAGCGGTCGCCTGGTACGAAGGCTTGCTCGGCCGGGCGCCGACGACGCAAGAAACCGCGCAGGTCGCGGCGGAGTTGGCGGCCGGGCAAAGCCAAGAGTCCGTACTCGCGGAAATCTTGGACGCCAGCGTCTAAGTTCATTCCCGCCCGGCTTGTTGCATGAATACGCAGTAAGAAATGAGCTTCTGCGAATGGTTCGCTGCCAATTCTCCGCTCCGTGGGTTCCGCCCATCTTTCAGTCGTCGCTTTGCATCAACGCACGCAGCTTGGCGACCATCTCGCGCCCTAGCGGACCGTGGTCGACAACGCGGCCGGCGCGGTCGATGAGGATGCAGTAGGGAACCACCGGGGCGGTGTAGCCGGCGATCTTACGGTCGTCGCCTTCGCTCGTCGCCGAGGGGATGTAAGTCGGATAACCCAGTTGCAAATCATCGATCAGCTTGCCCGCCTCTGCGGCCGAATTGCCGGCCGGATGCAGGCCGACAATGGTCAGGCCTTGCGCGGCCAGTTCCCTCAGCGTCAGCAGATTTTCGCGGCTCGGTCCGCTCCAGGCGGCCCAAAAGTGAATCAGATAAGGTCGATCGGCCAACTGCGGTCGCGGGCCGCCGATCCAGCCTTCAGCCGGCAATGCAGGCGCCGGCTTGCCGACGAGCGCTTCGACGGGGGCCATCATTTTTTCCAGGCGAGTGGCGTCAACGTTCGGTTTTCGTCGCTCGGCGTCGACCAATTCCCAAAGCTCGCTCTGCCTGCGACCTGGCTTGTAGCTGTAGTTGATGACCACGCCAAAACGCTGGTCCTGGATTGGCTCGCCTTCCCGCGGCCGCAGCGAGTTGACGCGCTCGGTCAGATCGACGTCGGTTCGCACCTCGTCGACGGCAACCCACAGGCGAATGTATTTGCGCCGCTTTCGGTCCATCGCTGCGGGGTGAGTAAAAGCCCGGTCTTCGCGAAAGGGAATCCAGACGCCGGGAGCGATTTCGCGGTAATTGCGGAAGCGGATTAGCTCGTTGGGGCCGAAACGATCGAAATAGAGTTCGCACCACGCCCGTGCGATTTCTGTCTTCTGCCGACGGGAAGTCTCTTCGCCGAAATACCAGTCGGTATATTCCTGCTGCGAAGCAATCGCCTTGCCGGCGATTTCACGCACGCGAGGGTGCTCGTAAAACGGCTTTTCCGGCCTATTGCCGCGATAACGATAGATCAACACGCCGCGCAGCCGTCGCGATTTGCGACCGATCCACAGCCGCTCGGCGCGGCTGGGCGATTCGACGAGATCGCAAAGCTCGCCGTCGAATAGTTCGGTGGCGATGAACCGATAGTCTGCCTCCTCGGGTGGAACCAGGCTGATCGTATCGTCGAAGTAGTCGGTTGTGGCCCACCAGAATTGGTGCGGCGTCACCCGGAAGTAAGCCAGCTCGTTCAGTTGCTGCTCCCAAAGGGTATCCGGCGTCTGAGTGAAGATGAATTGAGCCGGCTGATCCGCAGCGGCGCCGCGTTCGAAGGACAGGTCTTTCGTCCAAACGCGGTCTTGTTGCGAACTGTCCGGCTTCTCTCCCAAGCGTCGTTGCTCCCAATGCCCGTCACTCAAAAGAACATGTTTCTCGGTCCACGCCAAAGTGACGCCGCGTTGGCGCCAATCGAACATTGCCACGGGGCCGTCGAGCGCCTCTGTCAGACCTTCGATCGAACACTCCGCCCAATGGCGCATCGTGTCCACGTCGCCGTTGCCCGACTTGATGCGATAGAAGAACCTCGGCAGTCGATCCATCGCCGTCGCTTCCGCATGCGCCTTCAACGCCAGCGCTTTGGCCTGTTCGGCAGAGAGACGGTCGCCTGACGGCTGTTCTTCGCGTTTTGCGGCGACGCGCGATGCGTCGTGCCGGCTCGCCGGCGCCTCTACGTCCGGCCCGCTCGCAGATTTCGCAATTTGCTGTGCTCCGGCCAATGCTGCTCCGCGTTCGACGCAGCAACCAGCGAGCACCATAGCGCCAAGGGAACTGAAGAGCCATTTGCGTTTCGCGACTGGCGGCATGGTCGGCCTCCCGGGGATCGGTGAACCTCCGGCCATTGTGTCCCATCTGGGCCCAACCGCCAAGACTGCTCGCGGCTCACTCCGTGGAGGGACGGGCGCCCCCGCCCGTCTAGACGCCAAGAACCCGACGGGCGAGGGCGCCCGTCCCCTCCACTTTTTGAAACCGCTTGCACCCTTTCGCCCGTTTACGGCACTCTAAGGGCATGGCGATCGCCACGATCAAGCCGCCGAGCGAGTTTGCCGAACTGGTGCGGACGCACCAGACGGGCGTTTGGCGGTATCTGCGGTTTCTAGGGGCCGACGAGACGCAGGCCGACGACCTGACGCAAGAGACGTTCTTGTGCATCTATCGCCGGCCGTTCGTCGAGCAGACGCCAGCGGCCACCGCGGCCTATCTGCGGACGGTCGCCCGGCGGCGGTTGTTGATCTCGATCCGCAAAACGAAGCGGCGCCCGCCCTTGGCGGATTTGGAACTGGCCGAAGAGGTTTGGTCGCGGCTGGCCGGCGACGACGGCGGCTACCTCGATGCCTTGCGCGAGTGCTTGGAATCGCTCGAAGGCCGGGCCCGCGAGGCGATCGAACTGCGTTACCGCGACAGCCGTTCGCGGGCCGAGATCGGCCAGTTGCTCGAGATCGGCGAAGACGGCGTCAAAAGCCTGCTGCGGCGGACGCGTGAACTATTGCGCTGCTGCGTGGAGAAAAGGATCAACGAACCATGAACGATCAGCATACCCTTCGCGACGACCTGGAAGACCGCCTGGCCGAGCAGGCCCTCGGCGAGCTCTTAGGCGGCAAACGCCCGCCCGATTTGAGCGAGCGGATTTTGGCCGCGGCCGCTCGGCCAGCAGCGGCGAAGAGGCGGCCTCGGGCGCGATTGGCGCTGGCGGCGAGCTTGCTGTTCGCTGTCGTGTTGGGGAGCGGCTATGCGGGCTACGAAAGGTTGCGACATCGAAGCTCGCCCGAGGACGGCAAGCAGTTGATTGCGACGCGTGGAGAGTCGGACCTATCAGAGCCGGCGCCGACCGCGATGCCTATTGCCCGTGAGCAGGTTATCGGCGGTGTGACAAGCCCAGCCCCGGCAAAGCCGCAAACGGAACCAACCTCGCGTCGCATTCGTTACGAAAAACTGGCTGGTCTGGTCGACACCTTCAATCACCTGATGGACGAACACCGCTACGCTGAAGCCGAAATCGTTGCCAAGCGCGCCAACAAATTGGCCCCGGATGAACCGGTCGCAAAGCAGATGGCATTGACGGTCAAAATGATCACAAGTACTCGCGACGCGCAGGATCTTCGTGATGCTAAGGAGCAGGGGTTTTTCCGGGCTACGGCCAACGTCGACATTGCGGCCGTCCCGTTCGACGACGAGAGGCCGTACCAGTTCGGGCCAGTGAAGGATTGGGAGCGATTGACAAAGTCTCGCAGTGCGTTATCGCAGAGTCGAAAGAAGGATGAACTCTCAAAGAATAACTTTTGGATCGATCCGGTATCGCATAACAAGTATTTTGTGGGAGTGCAGTACCCAGAGGACGTCAGCGGGGCAGCAGATTCAGGCCAATATTTCATTTCCGTTTCGAGTTCGGACAAGAATTCCGGCGTCTCAGTCGAGCAGCGGCTCAAACGCCCTGTTAAGGTTAACCTTCAAAAGAATTCCGCTCCCATTCCATTGCGCGACGCGCTCAAGCAACTCGGCGAACAAGTCGACTTGAATTTCCGGGTAGATTCAGAAGGGCTTGCGAATGCGCCCGTCTTGATTGAGCTGAGCCAAGAAGTTTCGGTTAAAAGCGCGCTGGCCGTGGTCCTCCACTCGCTTGGCATGAGCGCGACCTTCGAAAAAGATCGCATCCGAGTCGCCACGTACCCCTCGCCCGACCAAGGCCGCGGGCCGGGCGAGGGGGGCGACCGCTATAGCCGGATCGTCGAAAACCCGTTCTTGGGCGCGGCGGACAATCCGCTGTCGACGTTTTCGATCGACGTCGATACGGCCTCGTACGCGAAGGTACGGCGATATCTGCTCGAAGAAAACGCGCTGCCACCGGAGGATGCGGTGCGGATCGAAGAACTGGTCAATTACTTCAACTACGATCTGCCGCAGCCCGAGGGCGACGCGCCGCTGACGGCGAAGCTGGAAGCAGCGGCCTGCCCCTGGCAGCCGAAGCATCGGCTGCTGCGGGTCAGTCTCAAGGCCCGCGAGATCGCTGCCGAAGCGCGGCCGGCGGCCAACCTGGTGTTTCTGCTCGACGTGTCGGGTTCGATGGAGCCCGACGACAAGCTGCCCCGCGTCCGCCGGGCGATGCGGCTGTTGGCCGAGCAATTGCGCGAGCAGGACCGCGTGGCGATCGTCGTCTATTCCGGCTCGTCGGGCCTGGTGCTGCCCAGCACGTCGGGCTTTCAGAAAGAAAAGATCCTCGCGGCCCTGGAATCGCTTTCGGCCGGCGGCTCGACCAACGGCGGCGAAGGGCTGGTGCTGGCTTACGAAACGGCCGCGGCGAATTGTATCAAGGGGGGCGTGAACCGGGTGATTCTCTGCACCGACGGCGACTTCAACGTCGGCGTCACCAGCGACGGCGAGTTGGAACGGTTGATCGAAGACAAGGCCCGCTCGGGCGTGTTTCTGACGGTGCTCGGCTTCGGGATGGGCAACCACAACGACCAGATGCTCGAAAAGCTGGCCGACAAGGGCAACGGCAACTACGGCTACATCGACACCGAAGCCGAAGCCCGCAAGCTGCTCCTCGAGCAGGCGGGCGGCACGCTGGTGACGGTGGCCAAGGACGTGAAGCTGCAACTCGAATTCAACCCGCGGCAAGTCGCCGCCTATCGGCTGATCGGCTACGAAGACCGCCTGCTGCGGGCCGAGGATTTCAACGACGACCGCAAAGACGCCGGCGAGCTCGGCGCCGGCCACGCCGTGACGGCGCTCTACGAATTGATCCTCGCCGGCCAGCGTGCAGGCGCAGACGAGGACGCGGTTTCTGGCCAGATCGAAGTCGAACCGCTCAAGTACCAGCGGCCGGCGAGCCTGACCGACGCGGCCGGCAGTGGCGAGTTGCTGACGCTCAGAGTGAAGTACAAGGCGCCCGACGGCGAGACGAGCAAGGAGGCGCTGGAATTCACCGCCCGCGACGAAGGTCAGGGTTTTGCCAAAGCCTCGGCCGATTTCAAGTTCGCCGCCGCCGTCGCCTCGTTCGGCATGTTGCTGCGAGGTTCCGAATATAAAGGCGATTTCACCTACGACGCCGTGCTGGAGATCGCCCAGGAAGGTCTCGGCGCCGATGGACAAGGCTATCGGCAGGCGTTTCTGGAAATGGTGCGGAAGGCGAAGGAATTGGCAAACAGGAAATAACGCGTTGGGGGCAATTTGCCAGCCACGGATGAAACACGAATCGAACACGGATCAGGATTCCGGATTCCATCTCAAACCCAAGCCATCCGCGTTTCATCCGTGTTCGATCCGTGGCCAACAACTGCTTCTTCGGCTGCATGGAGGGACGGGCGCCCCCGCCCGTCTGTGTTCGCGGCCATGACGCGGGAACGGCCCGAATCGCTGGCGATTGCGAGCAAGCCGCCGGGGCGATAAGGTCGGTTTGCTCACCCGGCCCCAAGCCAGCGCGGGGTCGTTCGACGGCTCGTGCCGCCAGTTCCGAGCGCTGCTTGCCGAACTCGCACGGTTGGCGGCCGAAGAACCGCCCTGGAAAGCGAAAAATCGTGATTTATACGCCCCTCGAAATCATCAACCGCCGCGAAGCAAGAAACGGCCAAAACCTCGGCCCGCAGGCGAAAACGCCGATCTCGGTGATTTATGGATATGCGTCGAAACCGGCGCCAAGTGGGCGCCGGTCAGGCATGAAATGCCCGGTTTTGGCCGCCGCTCGATGGCCCCGCGCGGCGCGAAACCCTTGTTTTCTCGGAGAATCCCGCGACGCGGCGCCGATTCGCACGCGCGCCGTGCGCGGCGATATAAATAAATCGGCCGAAATATAAATCACCGCGGCCGTAGCATCGGGATGAATGAATGTCGCGGATAGGCGTTGCAAGGGGCAAGTAAGACGGCTTCGAGCAGGAATGCACGAGAACGAGAGCCGCAACCTCGGAACCATCTGGAACAGAAAAGGAACCCGTAATTCGATATGGCCGCAAGCGCAGGCGAGCCCGGCAATGATTTCTCGCATCAAAACGAGCGAAGCGGGGTGCAGAAAGCAGGACGATCGCTCCATCAGACGGGCGAGGGCGCCCGTGCCTCCGTAAGACGGGCGAGGGCGCCCGTGCCTCCCTTCGATCAAGAGCGCTCGGCGAAGGTTGCGATTTCGAGCGCCGCCAACCGCTCGATCAGTTCGTGCGGCGTTTGCGGGCGGCGCAAGGGCTCTTTGGCCAGCATCGAGTGGACGAGCCGCGAAACGCCGAGCGGCAATTGCGGCACGAGCGAACGCAACTCGGGCGGTTCGGCCTGGCGGTGCTGCTCGGCCAGCGAGGCGAGATCCGCTCCGTCGAACGGCGGCCGGCCGGCGAGCAGTTCGTAAAGCGTCACGCCCAGGCTGTAAATGTCGCTGCGGATGTCGGGCCGCAAGGCCGAGGTGACCATCTCGGGGGCGATGTAATGCACGGTGCCGCACACGCAGCGGTCGATGGCCGAGCCCCCTTCTTCGGGTCGCCGGGCGAAGCCCAGATCGAGCAGCGTGGCGTGGCCCGAGGGCGAGACGAACAAGTTGCTCGGCTTGACGTCGGCGTGCATCCAGCCGGCAGCATGCAGGGCTCCGAGCGCCTCGGCCGCCTGACGCACGATCCACAGCGCGACTGGCAGCGACGGGCGTTTGCCTGCGGCCAGCAGTTCGGCCAGCGTCGAGCCGACCAGCCAGGGCATGACCACGAAGTAAGGCGCGGCGCCGACGTGGGCCGAAAGAATCGAAATCAGGTGCGGGTGCGAGACCTTCCGCCCCACGATCGCTTCGCGGCGCATGACTTCGATGGCCGCCGCGTCTGCTTGGCAACTCTCCTTCAGCGCCTTCAATGCATAGCCGGCGGGCCGATCGGCCGGGCCGTCGGCAGGCCGGGCCTGATACACGCGGCACAGTTTTCCTTCGGCGATCGGCTTGACCAGCCGCCACGGCCCGATTTGCCCGAGCGGCGCCGGCGGGGCGGGCGCCGTCTGGAGGGAACTCGTGCGGCCGGCGGAGCGAGGTGGCATAAGCGGCGATTCGCGGTGCGGCGCTTTCGGTGCTATCGCTAGGAGTCTGTTGATTGAATCGGCTATTAGGGGGGCGGAAGTTGAGGGAGGTTGGCAGTAGGCAGTAGGCAGTAGGAGGTAGGAGGTAGGAGGTAGGAGGTAGGAGGTAGGAGGTAGGAGGTAGGAGGTAGGAGGTAGGAGGTAGGAGGTAGGAGGTAGGAGGGGTGGGATACAGCATAAAGCGCGGTCAAGAGAATCCCTGCCTACCGTATGCCGACTACCGCCTACTTCCTACCGCCTACCTTTTGCTGCCCCTGCGGCGCAAGAACTCATCGAGCAAGGCCCCGAACAATAGCGCACTGCCGATCACCGTGTACTCAAGCTGCGACGATACGCCCCACATGTTGGTGAAATTGGGCAGAATCCAGAGGATGGCCGCCCCGATCATGATGCCGGGCACGGTTCCTTCGCCGCCGCGCAGGCTGCAACCGCCGAGCACGGCGCCGGCAATGGCGTACAGCTCGAAGAAGTTGCCGGTCGAGCTGGGCTGGGCCGAACTTTGCTCCATTAGAAACACGATCGAGAAGAAGGCGGCCAAGGTCGAACAGATCACGTAGGCCAGCACTTTATAACGGTCGACGGCGATGCCTGCGTAACGGGCGGCCTGCTCGTTGCTGCCGATGGCGCTCAAGTAGCGGCCGTAGACGCTCAGGTGCAAAAACACGGCGAACAACGCGGCGAGGAGCAGAAAGATCACCAGCGACATCGGCAGCCCGAACACGTCTTTGCTCTGGTACAAGCAATACTTCAGCCAGCCGGCCTTGTCTTTCAAGCCTTGCACCTGGTCGCCCGCCAGCCAGCGCGCAATGCCGCGGTAAATGAACAGCCCGCAGAGCGTGACGACGAAAGCCTGCACCTTGAGCCGCGTGACCAACAGCCCGTGAATCGTGCCGATCGCCGCGCCCAGGGCCAGCACCGCGGCGACGGCGGCCAGCGCCGGCCAATCGTACTTGGCCACGAGCATCGCCATGACCGTGGCGCACAAGCCCACGACCGAACCGATCGACAGGTCGATGCCGCCGGAGATGATCAAGCAACCGGCGCCGAGGCTGATGATGCCATACAGCCCGATCCGCTTGCCGAGGTTGAAATGGTTGATCGCCGAGCGGGCACCAGGGTCGGAGGCCAACAGCAGCAGATACAACAACACCAGAAACAACGCCAATCCGAGCAACTTTTTCATGCTTCCGCCAAACCCCCCGTCGCCAATTGCATGACCGCCTGTTCCGTCATTCGCTCGCGCGGCAGGCCGCCGGCCAACTCACCTTGGTGCATGACCAGCACGCGATCGCTCACGCCCAGGATTTCCTCCAGATCGCTGGAGATCATCAGCACGCCCACGGCGCCGGCGGCCAGTTCGCGCATCAAGGCGTAAATCTCGGCCTTGGCGCCGACGTCGATGCCGCGCGTCGGCTCGTCGAGAATCAACAGCCGCGGCGAGCGGGCCAGCCACTTGGCGATCACGATCTTCTGCTGATTGCCTCCGCTGAGCAGGCCGGCGATCTTTTCCACGTCGGGCGTGCGGATGTTGAGCCGCTCGCGCATCCGCTCGGCCAGTTCGCGTTCGCGGCGCCGGGCAACGAGGCCCAGCACGTTCAAGCGATCGAGCGAGGCCAGGCTGATGTTCTGGCGAATGTTTTGTTCGAGAATCAGCCCCTGATGCCGGCGGTCTTCAGGAATCAAACAGACGCCCGCGGCGATCGCGTCGCGCGGCGAGCGGACGCGAACGGCGCGGCCGTCGATCAGGATTTGCCCGGCGGCCATCGGCCGCACGCCGAACAGCGCTTCGGCCAACTCCGTGCGGCCGGCGCCCATCAACCCGGCCATGCCCACGATCTCGCCGCGGCGGATCTCGAAATCGATCGGCCGCCCCTGTGCGTGCGTCAGTTTCAAGCCGCGAACTTCCAGTGCGGCGGGCTGGCTCTCGGCCGCAGGCGCCGGCGCGGCGGCGGGGCGATGAAAAAACTGCTTCAGCTCGCGGCCGACCATCAGCCGCACGATGGCGTCGTGCGAGATATCATTACGGGCCAGTTCGCCGGCGTTACGCCCGTCGCGGAGCACGGTCACTCGGTCGGCCACTTCGAGGACTTCGGCCAAGCGGTGTGAAATGTAGAGGATGCTCACGCCGTCGCGTTTCAGGTCGCGGATGACTTCGAACAGCCGGTCGGTTTCGCGCTGCGTGAGGCTCGAAGTCGGCTCGTCCATGATCAGCACGCGGCTGGCCAGCGACAGCGAGCGGCCGATTTCGACCAACTGCTGCTGGCCGATCGAAAGCTGCGAGACGAGCGTGCGCGGGGAGCAATCGAGCCCGAGCCGCTCGACGATCGCCTGGGCTTCGCCATAGATGCGGCGATCGATTAATTTCAGCGGCCCCGCCCAGCGCGGTTCGCGGCCGAGAAACAAGTTGCCCGCCACGTCGAGCGACCCCGCCAGGTTCAATTCCTGGTGAATCAGCGTGATGCCCAGTAGTTGGGCCCGCTCGACGCTGCCAATCTCGACCGGCCGGCCGTCCATGCGAATCTGGCCCGCGTCGGCCGCATAAACGCCCCCCAGGATTTTCATCAACGTCGATTTGCCGGCGCCGTTTTCGCCGACGACGCACAGCACTTCGCCGCGGCCCAAGCGCAGCTCGACATCTTCCAAGGCGCGCACGCCCGGAAAACTTTTCGAGACGCCGCGGGCTTCGACGAGCGGTGGCGCATCACCGTCGGACGGCCTATTCATGGGCTCGAATTTCCCATCGCCTTCGGACTGAAGATCCATAACTTCGGTGATCGGTCATCGTGAAAACTCCGCTACTTAGATCAACCACGGATGACACGGATAGCACGGATAATTGAATTGAAAATCCGTGTTATCCGTGCCATCCGTGGTTTCACAAGTAACGTCGAACGATCGGAAGGCCTCCTGAGCGCTGCGGCTTACTTCTTCAACTCTCGCAGCTTGTCCCAGAACTCCTTCACATTCTCTTTCGTAATCACCTGATAATCGACATACATGATGCCGCCTTCAGGAATTACCGACTTGTCGCCGCGAGCAACGCCGGCCAAGATTTTGATCGATCGGTAACCAAATTCGAACGGTTGTTGCACGATGCTGCCGACGATGTGTCCGTCCTTGATGCCTTTCAGGGTTTCTTCGTTTTCGTCGAAGCCCACGATATGCACCTTGCCTTCCAGTCCAGCGCCCTTGACGGCGGCCAGCATGGCCGGCGGATTGTACTCCCACAGCCCGACGAGGCAGAGCGTTTCGGGTTCGCCGCCGTGTTTGGCCAGGGTGTCTTCGACGTTGGCCTTGCAGTTTTCTTGCATGGAATTGTCGGTCATCGTGTCGAGCAGTTCGAAATCGCCCAGGTCGGGCCCCTCGGCGTCTTCCTTACCCGCCAGTTCGTCGATCACGCCTTGGCGGCGCTCCATGGCGTTTTGCACGTCGAGCTTGCCGACGTAGATCACCACGCGGCCCCCCTTGGGCAAGGCTTTCTTCACCAGTTGTCCGGCCGCCTTGCCGGCCAGGTAGTTGTTCGTGCCGATATAGGCCAGCCGCTTGCTGCCTGGCGGCAGGTCGCTGTCTTGCGTGAGCAGCGGAACCTGTTCGGCGACTTCGTTGAGGAACGAGGCCTGATTCTCGGCGTCGTTGGGGCTGATCGCGATGCCTTGCACGCCCTTGCTGAGCAGGTCTTCGATGATCTGCCGCTGCTCGGCCGGCGTGCCCTGGGCCGGCATCCGGAACTCGACGTCCGCATTGAATTCCTGGGCGGCCTTTTCCGTGCCCTTGCGGGCGATGGTCCAAAACTCGAAAGGGTTGTTGCTGATAAAGGCCAGCTTCGGTCGATCGCCGCTCGAACCTTTGCCTGCCGGCGCCGTTTCCGGCGTGTCGGCCGATCCCGCGCGCTCGCCGGATTTGACGGCTGGCGTTTTGCCGGTTTCGCTGGAACAACCCGCCAACGCAGCCGCCAGGGCTGCAATTCCGCACAGCGTCAGGAATTGGGAAGATCGCATGGCCTAGCACCTCCTAAAGCGATACGCGTTTTTTCTCGACGCTAGGGTCGAACCTGTTTGGTCCTCGCCGCCTGGGGATTTCGAGCGGCGCAAAGTCATGATAATAGCTTAGCCGGCCAGCGGGGGCCATCGGTGCGAATCTCCGCCCCCCGTTCTGGACTTGCCGTGGCTCGCGGCATGCCGCTTGCTCTTCTTGCAAATCAACCGCTTCATTCGTGATCGAATATGCGGAATAAACCAGCTTTGAGGCTCGCCGGGAAGAGAGCGCCGACACATGGACGCCGATCTCAATGAACTCGCACAGCGCGCTGCAGCGCTACGCGCTCGGGTCGAAGCGCTCGAAAAGGAGTTGGGCGACTTAACCTTGCCGCTGGTGGAGCTCCAAGCGGACCTCGAACAAATCGACTCGCATCTGGCGGAACTAGCTGGCAGCGGGCTCCGATAAGGCGACTTATTCTTCACGCGGTCTGAAACGAGACATTCCTGCCGTGGGGCGGCCTTCCAGGCCGTCGACGATTGACGGCCTGGAAGG
>Ga0307374_10000406_pt1 | contig 83482 bp, 69 predicted proteins | sample OX3MG_FD_202532 | JGI IMG/M metagenome (GOLD analysis project Ga0307374, IMG submission 202532) | Soil microbial communities from Risofladan, Vaasa, Finland - OX-3 | ecosystem: Environmental > Terrestrial > Soil > Coastal area > Acid sulfate soil | place: Finland: Risofladan, Vaasa | collected... | reverse complement strand
CAGAGCACTCAATGAGATCGCGATTAGTTCTGCCAGCATGACGATCGCGGAAGGCGCTATTACATAGGCCGCCATGAAGATCATCCATGCCGCCATGGCAGCCATCAAGGACGTTCTCATGCATTTGGCGCAGTGGCCGAGATTGGCGAGCAAAATGTCCGACAAGCTGCGAAGTGCGGCAAGCATAGGCTTCCTCTTTGGGCGTGGGTTTATGTGGTTCCGAGGCTCGTTCAAGCCAGCATCCCATGCTCGCCGCGGTCAGCGCCAGAGAGGATCGCGGTTTCCACGGCAGGCATTGATCCTACGAGATGGCGCCAGGTCAATGGTGTAAGCATTTGCGCCGTCAAGCAATCGGCGAGGTTATTACGCGGTTGACGCAAACCACCGCTCTCGCCGACGCCGCAGCGGTCCCCGCGCCACTCACAACGCCGTGAACCATTATTCCCGAAGCCAAACCCAATTAGGCCGGCGGGTGACCGCATCCTTGAGGCCATCCGGGGTTATTGTAGCAATTGGACGCGCATCCACTTGCAGAGACAAACACAGCGAGTAGCGCCATGATGACGAGGGTACGCATTGCGACCTCCTTGGTCCGGGATCAATTGAACGAACCCAGGCGACAGCGCCGGTACTGGTGAGTCTGGCGCGGCCTCTGACTTTCTCCATGATTCAATGGACCTTCGCAGGCGCGGCGCCGGCGCAAGATGGCATTTCACAAAGTGGTGTCGTTTGCACTAAGATCCAAGCTTGAGAGCGGCCCGATTGGCCTTTACATCGGCGGACGATCACGGACAGACGTCGCGAGGCGGTGCGATGACACATAGCGCTTCAGGAGCACAGGCACTTGTCACATCAGCTTCGGAGGGCGCGCCGGATCACTACTGTAGGGTTGGCTAACAGCCTGTCGTCGCGCCATTCACAGCGCGGGTATCTCCTCGAGATACCCATCATGCTATTCATTCTCGTGGTCGCGCTAGCCGTTCTCATGCCGCGCTTAGGTTTAATTGGACAGAAGATCCTGCTCGCGATAGCAGCGGTACCGATCGTGTTCTGTCTTTTCTACATAATGGTAATTCCCGGATGGGTACCGGGAAATTCCGGTCGCGGCGGACGCGTCTGGCGCGTGGCGCTATTCGTAGGATGTGCAGCAGCGATTGTTGCCGGAGTCGGAGCTTTCATTCTTCGCTAATGATTGCCGCGTCGGTGAAGGCCGAATCGGCTTTAATTGTGCGGCTATCCTTTCCCCACAATCGGTCCTTGCAAAAATCCTTCCATTGCTTGCCAGCGTCCAAATCCACGAGTCCGGCAAGTCCCCTCTCCACCCAGCAATCAACTAAGTCATCCACATCAAGCCAATTCATATCACCGTCGAGACGACAGATAGCATCGTCGTACCAGACCATCTCTCGCAACATGCCGTATGATTGCTTGAAGAAATTGAATCCGCCTTCCTTGATAATTACCGCTTCAAGCGTGATGTTGGGCACGATGAGGTTGATAAAGTCGAGCTTGACTGCCATCAACGGCGCCCCGTGCAGTGGTGAAGCGCGCGCGTCCCCGCCATGACAGGTGCCCTCAAATTTCGGGCCTTTGCATGCCTTTAGCGGTTCTCGACCGGTGTCCGACACGTTTGAGGTCGGATACCTCAAACAAGAGTCTGGTGCCGACTGCAAGATTCGAACTTGCGACCTACGGTTTACAAAACCGTTGCACTACCACTGTGCTAAGTCGGCTGGCAATGAGTCCAATTATACTCGACTCCCGCCGCTCGGCGAGTCATGCCCGCGGGACGGCGTGTAGCGCCGCGCGCAGCGGTTTGCGCAGCGCCTCGAGCCCCTTGAACTCGACGAACTGCGTCGTCGTCGCCCACAGATAATCGCCGAACAGGAACGGCTCGAATTCGGCGGCGCCGGCGATCGGCAGCGGCCGGATCTCGGCATCGGCGCGCGCTTCATAAAAGAACGGAATCGACATGCGCTCGCGGCCGCTGCCGATCACTCGATGCAAGGTGGCCTTGATTCGAGCACCGCACCAGCGCTCGAGGACCTTGCCGAAATTGACCGCAAGCGCACCCTCGGTCGGCGGCACGTCGACCCATCGCCCGCCGCGGTGATGCGCTTGCAGTCCGGCGATGCCGTCCTGCGCCAGCAGGGTCAGAAACCCGGAGTCGACGTGCGGCGCTCCGGTGACGTAATAGCGTTGGTTGCGGTGCGTGACCCAAACCCCCGGATCGGATTCGGCGACGCGTTCCGCATCCTTGCGCAAGGGGTAGCGCAGCAGGCGCAGCGTCGACAGGCCGCGGTCGAACGCCCGGTCGAAATATCGTTCGGGCAAACCCAGGCCGCGGGCGATCGCGCGCATCAGCGCCCCGCTGACTTTTTCCATGGCGAGGTAATAGGCCGCGACGGCTTCGCGCCAGCCCGGCAGCAGATGCGCGGGCGGCAACGGCGTCGCTTCACGCAGGGGATCGCCTGCGCAAACGACGGTCGCTCCGTAGGCGACGTCCGCGCCAAGATCGATGCCTTCCTTGCTGGTCAAGAACCCCGGCTGCAGCGGAAACCAGCCGCGATAGACATTGCGCTGCCGTGGGTCGAACTTTTGCCGCCATAGCTTGCGGATTTCCGCTTCCGGGAGCTGGAACAGGCGCAGCAAATCCGCGCGGCTCGACGCATCGACCGGAATGTCGGCCGGCAAACCGCTCACCAACAAAAATCCCGTGTCGGCGGCGGCCGCCATGATCGCCCGATCGGCGCGATCCCGCTGCGCGCTGCGCTCGCCGAACAGGGGTTCGATGTCGATGCACGGTATGACGTCGTCCATTTCCGCTCCGCGATTCAGCCGATCGAATAGTGTAGCGCCTCGTGTCGGCCTGGGTCCGCCGTTGTCCGGCCGGATCCACGCCGTCCGCGGTACACTCGATGCATGATGAAGCCGTCGCGTTCAGCCGCCGCCGTGCTCGACGTCGCGCAAATGGGCGAGGCCGACCGGCGCACGGCCGCCGCCGGCACGTCCACGGTTCAATTGATGGACAATGCCGGCCGGGCGGTCGCGCGCGAGATCCACCGGCGTTGGCGGGCGCGGCAGGTCCTCGTGCTCGCCGGGCCCGGCAATAACGGTGGCGATGGGTTCGCGGCCGCACGGCAGCTCGCAGCGGACGGCTGGCCGGTGCGCGTCGCGCTGTTGGGATCGCGCGAGCGCTTGCGCGGCGCCGCGCGCGAACACGCCGACCGCTGGGGCGGGCCGATGGAGGCGTTGGTACCCGCGGCGCTGGATGGCGCGGAGCTGATCGTCGATGCCGTATTCGGCGCGGGCTTGAACCGCGCGCTCGAGGGTGCGGCGCGCGATACCCTGGCGGCGGCGGCGGCGCGGATGATCCCGATCGTCGCGGTCGACGTGCCGAGCGGCGTGCTGGGCGACAGCGGCGCGGCATCGGCGGCGGCCGCCGCAAAGCTGACCGTGACGTTTTTCCGTAAGAAGCCCGGTCACTTGCTGCTGCCCGGGCGGGCGTTGTGTGGCGAGCTGGTGGTCGCCGATATCGGCATTGCGCCAAGCGTGCTCGCGGAGGTGGCGCCGAATACCTTCGAGAACGATCCCGTGCTGTGGGCGACCGCGTTGCCTAGGCCGGAGCCCGGTAGCAATAAATATACCCGCGGCCATGCCTTGATCGTCGGCGGTTATCCGATGACGGGAGCTGCGCGTTTGGCGGCGCGCGCGGCCGCGCGCGCCGGCTGCGGGCTGGTGACGGTGGCGGTGCCGCCCGCGGCGCTCGCGGTATATGCGGCCGCGCTGACCAGCATCATCGTCAAACCGGTGGCGACGCCGCAGGATTTGCAGGAATTGATCGCGGACGCGAAGGTTTCGGCGTTCCTGGTCGGACCCGGCGCGGGCGTCGGCCCCGAGACGCTGGCGGCGGCGCTTGCGATGCTCGAGAGCGGCCGGCCCACGGTACTCGATGCGGATGCACTCACGGTGCTTCAAGGCGACCCAAAGCGCTTGCTGCGGGCGCGCGGCGGCGCTTGCGTGATCACGCCGCATGAAGGCGAATTCCGGCGCTTGTTTGCATGCGCGGGCGACAAGCTCGCGCGCGCGCGCGGTGCCGCCGCGCAGGTCGGCGCAGTCGTCGTCTTGAAGGGCAGCGACACGGTCATCGCCGCGCCCGACGGCCGCGCGATCATCAACTCGAATGCGCCGCCGACGCTGGCGACGGCGGGCTCGGGCGATGTATTGGCCGGGATCGTCGCCGGATTATTGGCGCAAGGCATGCAGGCGTTCGACGCCGCCGCGGCCGCCGTCTGGCTGCACGGCGCGGCCGCCGCCGCGTTCGGCCCCGGCCTGATCGCGGAGGATTTGCCGGATCTGCTGCCGTGCGCGCTGCGCGGACTTTGAATTAGGCTGCGGCGAACGCGGAGTGATACATGCACGCGATGTTGCTGAAGGAACCCGGGGTGCCGTTGGCGTGGACGGAGCTTGCCGATATTGCGCCCGGCGCCGGCGAAATTCGCGTAGGCGTCGGCGCCTGCGGGGTTTGCCGCACGGACCTGCACGTCATCGATGGGGAATTGCCGAATCCGCGGCTGCCGCTCGTTCCCGGCCATGAGATCGTCGGCCGCATCGAGGCGCTCGGCGCGGGCGTCGACGGCTTGCGGATCGGCGAGCGTGTCGGCGTTGCCTGGTTGGGACGCACCTGCGGAACCTGCCCCTATTGCGCGATGCAGCGGGAGAATCTCTGCGATCGGCCGCTGTTCACCGGCTATACGCGCGACGGAGGTTATGCAACCTCCGTCATCGCCGATGCTGCCTACGCGTTCCCGCTCGGCGAAGCCGGCAGCGACGTCGCATTGGCGCCGCTGCTTTGCGCCGGATTGATCGGCTGGCGGTCCCTGGTCGCTGCGGGCGACGGCCGCAAGCTCGGAGTCTACGGATTTGGCGCGGCGGCCCATATACTCATCCAGGTCGCCCGCTGGCAACATCGGTCGGTGTTCGCGTTCACGCGGCCGGGCGACGCCGCCACGCAAGAATTCGCGGTACGCCAAGGTGCCGCGTGGGCCGGCAGCTGCGAAGATCGCCCGCCGGAGCCGCTCGACGCCGCGATTATCTTTGCGCCGGTCGGCGGTTTGGTGCCGCATGCGCTGCGGGCAGTGCGCAAGGGCGGGCGCGTGGTCTGCGCCGGCATCCACATGAGCGACATCCCGAGCCTCGCCTACCGGCTGCTGTGGGAAGAGCGCGAGCTGGTGACGGTGGCGAATCTGACGCGCCGCGACGGCGCGGAATTTCTGCGCCTGGCGCCGCGAATCGGCATCGTCACGGTGACCACGAGCTATCCGTTGCGCGACGCCAATCGGGCGCTTGCGGACTTGCGCGCGGGCAGATTCGAGGGGGCCGCGGTGCTCAGTCTTTGAGCGCTATTTGGCGAGGTGCCGGCGCAGCGCGCGCAATTCGCGCCGCCGCTCCGCGGTCGCGTGCGGATATTCCAATTTCAACGCGGCCAGGTTCTCGAGGATGACGCTCGAGACGATCAGCCGGGCGTTTTTTTTGTCGTCGGCGGGCACCACATACCACGGGGCGATCTCTCTGCTGGTCGCCTGCAGGCACTTCTCGTAGGCGACCATGTAGCGCTTCCAGAATTTGCGCTCATGCATATCGGCGCTGCTAAATTTCCAATTCTTCGCGGGTTCGTCGATGCGTTCGATGAAGCGGTTGCGTTGTTCCTCCTTGGAGAGGTGCAGAAAGAATTTGATGATGCGCGTACCGTTGTTGTAAAGATGCTTCTCCAAATCCACGATCGAGCGATAACGCTCCGCCCAGATGGATTTGCCCTGCACAGGCGCATCGGGCAAGCCCTCGCTGCGCAGGATTTCCGGGTGGACGCGCACGATCAAGACCTCCTCGTAATAGGAACGATTGAAGATGCCGATCCGTCCGCGCTCCGGCAGGTCGCGCGTAGTGCGCCAGAGGAAGTCGTGCTGCAGTTCCGCCGCGCTCGGATGCTTGAAGCTGAACACCTGGCAGCCTTGCGGGTTGACGCCGGACATGACGTGGGCGATGGCGCCGTCCTTGCCGGCGGCATCCATCGCCTGAAAGATCAGCAGCAGCGCATGACTGGACGATGCGTACAGCCGCGCTTGCTGATCGCTGAGAGTTTGCACATGTTCGCGCAGCAGCTTTTCATAATGCGCGGCCGATTTGTACACCGGTGCGACGCGCGTCGGCCATTTCTTCAGGTTTACCGCCGCGCGTTCTTTGACCACGAAGCGCTTGGTATCGATTTTCATCGCTTGCCCCGCGGCGCCCGGCCGCCGTGACACACCGTAACGACGCCGTTCAGCGTACCGAGACCGGGGCCGGCGGGCAAATGGCGCCGCAACCGCCGGCGCGACGCGCAGCGATTCTCCCGAACAAATGCGCGCCGGCAGGCTAGAATCGGCTCTACTCGGCCCGAAAATCCACGGATGAGGTGCGGCAAATGCGAATTTTTCAGATCCTGGGAGCGCTTTTGATAGCCGGCGGCCTGTACATCATGATCGCCGCGCCGCGTTTTGCGAGCGAACAGAGCGTCTTCAAAGTCGGCGATTTTCAGGCCAAGGTTCAGCAGCAGAAGCCCGTGCCGCCGTGGATCGGCGGGATCGCGCTCGGTGCCGGTTGCGTATTGTTGGTGGTCGGATTCAAGAAGACCTGAGGTCGGCGAATTGAACACCAGACCGCTGGGCGCGCAAGGCCTGCAGGTATCGGATCTCGGTTTCGGCTGCATGGGGCTATCCGATTTCTATTCCAGCAGCGCCGCGACCGAAGCGCAGGGGATCGCGCTCATCCATCGCGCGCTCGACCTCGGCATCACCCTGCTCGACACCGCGGACGCGTACGGCCCGTACACGAACGAGCGCCTCGTTGGCAAAGCCGTGGCGGGCCGCCGCGCAAACGTCGTGCTGGCGAGCAAATTCGGCATTTTGCGCGAGCCCGGCGAGGGCGCCCGCGGCGTCGATGGCAGACCGGAGTACGTGCGCGCCAGCTGCGAGGCGTCGTTGCACAGACTCGGCGTCGACACGATCGATCTGTATTACCAGCACCGCGTCGATCCCGGCGTGCCGATCGAGGAGACCGTGGGCGCGATGGGCGACTTGGTCAGGCAGGGCAAGGTCCGCTATCTTGGCCTATCCGAGGCGGCGCCCGCAACGATTCGGCGCGCCCATAAGGTGCATCCGATCAGTGCGCTGCAGACCGAGTATTCTCTTTGGAGCCGGGACCCGGAGGAAGCCATTTTACCGACCGTGCGCGAGCTTGGAATCGGTTTCGTCGCCTACAGCCCCATCGGCCGCGGATTCCTCGCGGCCCGCTTCGGCAAGCCGGAAGATCTCGCGGCGGACGACTGGCGCCGCGACTCGCCGCGGTTTCAGGCGGAGAATTTTGCGAAGAACCTTGCGCTCGTCGAGCAGATCAAGCGGATCGCGCTGGAGAAGGACTGCACGCCCGCGCAGCTCGCGCTCGGCTGGCTGCTCGCGCAAGGCAAGACCATCGTACCGATACCGGGGACGACCAATCGGGCGCGCCTCGAAGAGAACTGCAAAGCGCCGTCGGTATCCCTGAGTCCGCGGGACTTTGCGCGCATCGAGGCGCTTGCGCCGCGCGGCGTCGCCGCCGGTCAGCGCTATCACCCGAGCGTCATGCGCTTGCTGAACGGCTGAACTGCCGCGCCGGCCGCTTCCCGAGTACCCTCAGGCGAGCGCCGACTGCAGCCATCGGGTCAGGCCCCCGGCATCCATGGCGCCGGATTCGCGGGCGATTTCCCGGCCGCCACGAAAAGCGATCAAGGTCGGAATGCTGCGTATCGCATATTTTGCGGACGCCGCCGGCGCGGCGTCTGTATCTATTTTGGCGAAGCGCAGTTGCGGCTCGAGCTTGCGCGCCGATTCCTCGAAGAACGGCGCCATCGTCCGGCATGGCCCGCACCAGGGGGCCCAGAAATCGACGATCAGCGGCAAATCGTTGCGCGCGACGTGCTTATCGAAATTCGCGTCGCTCAGCGGCAGCGGCTTGCCGGCGAACAGCCTCTGGTGGCAATGCGGGCAGCGCGGCGCATCATTCAGACGGTCGCGCCCCAGGCGCACGACCGAATCGCAATGGCCGCAGACAACATGCAAATACTCGGCCATTGTTCACCCGCCAATCAAGGGTCTGCCCATATAGACCACGTATGGAGCCTGATCCGCGGTTTTCAATGAATCTCTCCGGACCCGGCCGGCGCCGCCCGCCGCGCTTGCGCCACTCAGCGCGGCTGCATCGCGATGACGGCCAGCCCCTGCAATACGAGGTCGGGGACGATCTCGCCGCGCGCGCGCATGGCCGCCGCAATCATCCCGGCATCGCCGCCGGTGATGAAGAGTCGCGGCTTATTGCCGGTGCTCTGTTCGATGGCTTCAGCGGCGCGGTCGGCCATGCCCGCCAAGGCGAACACGGCGCCGCGCGAGATGGCGCCGATCGTATTGTTGGCGAGAACTCCAGCCATCGATGGGGTACTGCGATCGATCGCCTCGGCGATATCGACAGTCTTGGTCAGCAGCGCCTCGCGCATCATATGGATGCCCGGCGCGATCAGTCCGCCCAGGTGCTGTCCGCCCGCGTCGACGCTGTCGACTTTCACAGCCGTCCCCGCGTCGATCACGCACAATGCCGATCGCGCAATCGTCCACGCGCCGATGACCGCGAGCCAGCGGTCTGCGCCGAGCAGAGTCGCGTCCAGATAGCCGTTGGTCAATTCGCGGAAAGTGCGCGTCGGCGTGACGAATTCCGGCTTGACGCGGAAATATTTTTTCGTCGAGCGCGCAAGTCTCTTGCCCATGGCCTCGCCGGCGACGTTGGCGACCAGCACGCGTTCCGGCTTCTGCGTCGAGTCGTACAGAGCGGCCGCCCAAAGATCCGGTTTGGCGTCGCGGTGCACGATCGCCTGTTGGTCCGATAGACCGGCGCCCGTGAGCCAAGCCCATTTGAGGCGGGTATTGCCGACGTCGATGACCAAAATCATGCGTGACTCACCGCTCTCCTGGCGTCGCGGGCTGCGATAAAGCCCGCAAGGATAGCACTACTGCGGCTTCGCTTGAGCCGATGCCGCGAAGCGGGCCGCAGGCGCGGCGCGGCCCAAGTAGACTATCGGCGCCCGCGCGCCGCGCGACCCGGAGAGTCCGTGAGACCCAGCTTTCGCTGATCGAAGGGTCGATTGCGCGCGTTGCAGTTCTTTTCGCTGCCGATACCGGCCGGCAACGTCCTTGAGTCCCTGAACGGCTCGGTAAACGCCACCTGGATCGGCAAGTTCCCGGGCGATTCTCGGCCTGTCGATGGCGACGATGGTGCTGGTGACGAACGCGTCGGCGCAAACGATAGCGCCGAGGCGAATGCCGGGATCGCGTACAATTTTCTCCTCGGAGGCACATTGACCGGCATCGCTTATGCGCTGAACCCTCGCACTCTCGGCCCGTTCCTGCCGGCCGGCGGCCTCTGAGCGGATGACGGCCGCGGGTACAACGACCGATCGCCCCCTGGTCGTGCGCTGCGGGGCGTTCGGCGACATGGTTCTGTTGACGGCGCTGATTCGCGAGCTCAGCGCGCGTTGGTTGCGCCCCGTCGATCTCGTGACCTCCGGTCCGTGGAGCCGACCGCTGCTCGACGGCCAGCCCGGCGTCGGCGAGATCCAGTGTATACGCAGCCGCAAGATGCCGTATTGGCTGGCCGCCGACCAACGCCGCCTGGTGCGGCGGCTGCGCGCGCGCGGCGCCGGCGCCGTATGGTACTGCGACGCCAGCGATGCGGCGCGAACCCTGTTGAGCCGCGCCGGCATCGACGCGGCGCATATCGTCGACGTCAAAGATCATCCTCTAAAGGACGGCGAACACGCGCTCGAACAATGGCGCAGGCTGGCGCGCATCACCCCGGCCTGTTGGGCCGAGCGAACGCCGCCGGGAACGTTCACCACAATCGCCGGATGTAGCCTCGAGGTCGGAGCGGGGGCGCGCGCCGACCTCGAGGTCTGGCTGCGCCGCCGCGGCCTCGCCGGCGCGCCTTTGGTTTTGATTCAGGCCGGCAACAAGCGCACGATGCGCCGCGGGTTGCGCCGTCTCGCCGTCAATCAAAAATATTGGCCCAATGAGCGTTGGGCCGAAGTGATTCGCCAGGTGCACGAGGATCGGCCGCGCCACCGCATCGTACTGCTCGGAACCGCCGCCGAATACGCGCTGAACCAGGAAGTCGCCGCGCTCGCGAATATCGACTGCTTGCACAACGCCGCGGACGATCTGCCGATTCCCCGATTGACCGCGTTACTGCAGCGCGCAGACGCGTTGATCACGGTGGACTCGGGACCGGCGCACGCGGCGGCGGCGGTCGGTTGCCCGCAAGTCGTGCTCTTCGGCAAGGCCTTGCCGTCGCTGTACCGTCCCTGGGGCGCGGCCGGCGCGCCCGTGCAGCTGCTGTGCGGTCAAGTCGACGGCGCGGCGTCGATGCTCGGCATCGAAGCGGGCGAAGTCGTCGATGCCTGGCGGCGCATCGCCGCAGCCCTCAATTAAGCGCCTTTATCATGTCGGCCGTCACCAGAACGACGCCGCCCTGCGTCATCCAAAATCGCTGCTTGTCGAGCGCGGCGTCGTAGCCGATGCGCGTGTCGTCCGGGACGACGCAGTTGTCGTCGATGATGCAGCGCTTGATCGAACAGCGCCGGCCGATCGTTACCGATGGCAGCAGCACCGAAGACTCCACGCGGCTTCCCTCTTCGACGCGCGCATCGGTGGACAGCAGCGATTGCCTGACGTAAGCGCCGGAAATGATGCAGCCGCCCGCGATCATCGAGTTGACCGCCATGCCGCGCCGGCCGTCCTCGTCGAGCACGAATTTGGCGGGCGGCTGCTGCGCCTGGTAGGTCCAGATCGGCCACTGATGATCGTAGATGTTGAGTTCCGGATTGAGCGCCACGAGCTCCATATTCGCTTCGTAGAATGCATCCAAATTGCCGACATCCCGCCAATAGCTTTGCGCGCGAGTTTCCACGTCTTGAAACGGGTAGGCGAAAACGCGCATCGCCGGGATCGCCTGCGGGATGATGTTCTTGCCGAAATCGTGATTGCTGGCTTCATTGGCGGCATCGTCGGTCAGCATCTTTTCCAGACGCTCCATGCCGATCACGTAGATGCCCATCGAGGCCCGCGCCAGATTCGCTCGACCGGGAATCGGGTCCGGATCCTGCGGCTTCTCGGCAAATTTCGTTATTCGATCGGTATCGTCGGTGGTGACGATGCCAAACTCGTTCGCCCGGTCCACCGGCACATCGACGACGCCGACGGTAATGGCCGCCTCGCATTGTTCGTGATAGGCGATCATCGGGCCGTAATCCATCTTGTAAATGTGATCGCCCGCCAGGATCAATACATGCGTCGGGCGGTGAGAACGGATGAAATCCAAATTCTGGTAAACCGCGTCGGCGGTACCCCGGTACCACACTTCGCCGATTTGCTGCTGCGCCGGGATCAGCTCGACGAATTCGCCGAGTTCGCCCCGCAGGTAGCTCCATCCATGCTGTATATGCTGGATCAGCGACTGGGCCTTGTATTGAGTCAGCACGGCGATCTGCCGGATGCCCGAGTTCACGCAATTCGACAGCACGAAATCGATGATGAGGAACTTGCCGCCAAAAGGGGTCGCCGGTTTGCATCGATGCAGCGTCAGCGCTTTCAGGCGTTCGCCGCGGCCGCCCGCCATGACGACCGCCAGCGTGCCGCTGGTCAAGCGGCTGACGTAGCGTCCGGTGTTGTTGCGAGCCGCGTGTCGAGTACTTGACATGGCATCCTTCCGCGTAAAGCGAATCAGAACCAGCTGTGCCGCAAACTCGGAGACTGCCATAACCGTTCGGCGGCCGCACGCGCTTTTGCAAACCTGTGTTTGCTAAACTATGCGCATGGCCGCGCGCAAGCTTTGTTTCCTGGCCTCGGAAATGACGCCCTTCGCGAAGACCGGCGGCTTGGCCGACGTCGCCGGCGCTCTGGTTCGCGAACTTTGCAATGCGGGCCACGATGTGCGCGCTTTCATGCCCCTATATGGCACACTGCGCGACGGCCCCTGGCAGCTACAGGACGTGGCCGCCGTGTCGCGGGTCGCGCTGCCGATCGGCGCCCTGCATTATGAGTTTTCCCTGCGGGCGGCGGCGTGGCCCGGCGCGGATCGGACGACTTATTTCGTCGATTGCCCGCAAATGTTCGATCGCGGTGCACTCTACACGCAGGACGCGGACGAATATCGGCGTTTTTTGCTGTTCACGCGCGCGGTCGTCGAAAGTTGCCAGCGGCTTGCCTTCGCGCCGGACATTTTTCACTGCAACGATTGGCACACGGCGCTGCTGCCGCTGCTGCTGAAGAGCGCTTATTCGTGGGACCGGTTGTTCGCAAACTCCCGCACGGTCTTGACGATCCACAACATCGCCTTCCAGGGCATCATGCCGGCAGACGCGGCGGCGGATTTACAATCGGGGCCGGGCGAGCCGCCGCTCGATCCCGAGGATTTGGCGCAAGGCTTCATCAACTCGCTGAAGATCGGCATCAGGTTCGCCGATGCCGTGACGACGGTCAGTCCGACCTATGCGCGCGAAATATGCGCTGGCCCGCTCGGCATGGGCTTGCAGAAGGCGCTGCGCCGGCGCGTCGACGGCGTCACGGGCATTCTCAACGGGGTCGACTACGAGGATTGGGATCCCCGGCACGACCGCTATTTGACGGTGCAATACGGCGCCGGCGATTGGCGCGGCAAACTCGCGAACAAGCGCGCGCTGATCGCGGCCGAGGGCCTCGATATCGGTCCCGCGGTGCCGCTCTTCGGCATGGTCGGCCGCCTGACGGAACAGAAGGGCATCGATCTTCTGTTACAGGTTTTGCCTGCCTTCTTGCAGCGCAGCGACTGCGCGCTGCTGGTTTTGGGCAGCGGCGAAGCGCGCTACGCCGCTTTTTTCGAGATGTTGGCCGGGCGATTCCCCGGGCGCGTCGCCTTTCACTTTGGATTCGACGAGGCGCGCGCGCATCTGATCGAGGCGGGGAGCGATGCGTTCCTGATGCCCTCGCGCTACGAGCCTTGCGGCCTGAATCAGATGTACAGCATGCGCTACGGCACGATCCCGGTCGTGCACAAGACCGGCGGCCTGGCGGATTCGGTGGTGCATTTCGACGCAGCGACCCGCATCGGTACCGGCTGCGTATTCAAGGACTTCGATGGTGGCGCGGTCGAATGGGCGCTGCAGACCACCCTCGATTGGTTTGCCGACCGAACCTTGTGGCGCCGGCTGATGCAAAACGCGATGGCCGCGGACTTTTCCTGGAGACTTCGAATCCCGGAGTACGAGGCGCTCTACGAGCGCGTCGGCGCACTTGCGCCGGGCACCTAGAGCGGCGCCACGCGCCACTCGCCACGCGGCGCCAGCAGCGCATAGCGGCGGCCATACGGCAGCTCGTAGATTTTGAGCACGCGCAAGCGCGCGTCCGCCAACCACGCGGGTTCGGCGGATCGGCCGGCGCTCGCGGGGTGGATGCCGAGCCGGTGCGCGAGCGCGAGAATCCGCGGCGACCAGCGGCGCCCGCCGAGTTGCAGCAAAAACCGGCTGTGCGGGGCGCGCGCAGCGAACCTGCGCAGCCGCGCGAGATCGGCGCCGTTCGCCGGAGTCGCGAGACGCTCGACCTCGGTGCTGGTGTACATATCGACCCACGCGCGGGTGGTCTCGTCGGGCGCGATCAGGACGAGCCGATCGGCGCCGATGTCGCTTTTCAGCGCGCGCCCGACGGAAGCCAGGTCTTGCCAGCGGTCGATCCGCGGATACGCCTGCGAGGCGGCAGCGGACAGTAGGATGGCGTACGCCGACAGCAGCGCGCACAGGGCGCCGTTGATGCGGCCGCGCGCCACTGCGAACCACGCGTAGAGCGCAAGGCTCGCCGCCGCCAAGGTTGCCGACGCGCAGACGATCACGTAGATCGCGCGCGCGCCGAGGGTGTTCCAGGCATCCCAGCCGATCAAGGCGGCTGCGGCGGCGGCGACCGCGCTCGCGATCAACAGCATCGCCGCGGTGCCGCGCAGCGCGCGCAAATCCCAGCGATCCCGCGCATCGACGCCGACCCCCACCCACCAGCCGAGCAGCAGCGCGGCCCCAGGCAGCGCCGGCGCGAGATAGATGTTGCGCGCCGTCGCGGCGAGCGACAGCACAGCGAGCGTCGGCAACAAGCAGGCGAGCGCAAAGCGCCCGGCGCGAAGGTCAAGAGAAGCCGCGCCGCGCCGCCGCCAGGCGCTGCGCACGGCCGCCGCGACGAGCAGCGTCCACGGCCACAGGTAAAGCGGTAGTTCGACGAAATATTTCCCCGGCGAATTGCGGTGTCCGGCGGTGTATTGCAGGCCGGAGGGCGCATTGATGCGCGTAAAGCGGCCGACCAGGTTGTTCCAAAAGAACACCCTGAGGTGATCGACGCCGTCGCTGCCGGTGTAGACGAACCAGACCCAGCTGAGGATGACGAGCAATTGCACGAGCAAGCCCGCGTACAGCTCCCAGCGCAGAAACTCGCGCCAACGCCGCTCCCAGGCGACCAGAGTCACGAACGCGAGCGCCGGCACCATCCAGGCGGCGGCGCTCTTGCACAGAAAGCCGACCGCCAGAGCGCAATGCATCAGCAGATAGCCGCCCAGCCGTTCGCGGCGTCCGCTCGCGTAGAAGCCGATGTATTCGCCGAGCAGCGCGACCGACACGGCGGCGAGCAGCGGCGCATCGGTCGCGAGCCATATCGCCACTTGGTATGCGAGCAGGAACGTGCTGATCGCGGCCGCCGCGGCAATGCCAGCGACGTTTCCGGCGCTGCGCCGCGCGAGCAGCAGCACGGCAACGGCGGTGATCAGCGCGTACACGAGATTCGGCAGGCGCGCCGCCCAGGCGGCGACGCCGAATCGACGCATCGACGCGCCGGCCACCCAATAGGCGAACGGCGGCTTTTCACAGAACGCTTCGCCCGCGAGCAAGGGCACGGCCTTCGCGCTCTGCCAGCTCATGCGCCAGGAGATGTCCGCTTCCCGCGGCTCGTCCGGCGTCCAATAGCCGCGGTCGAACATGCCGACGCACCAGGCGGCGAGAATCGCCAGCGCGAGGCAAGCAGTCAGCGCCGCCGTGCTACGGCACACAGCGTTCGGCCATGAATTTACCCAGGTACTGCGCCGTGTGGCTGCGCGGCGTCTTGCGCGCCACCGCTTCGGGGGACCCCTGCGCGACGAGGCGGCCGCCTCCTCCTCCTCCCTCGGGTCCCAAGTCGATGATCCAGTCGGCCTCGGACATCACGTCCAGGTTGTGCTCTATGGCGACCACGCTGTTGCCGCAGTCCACCAGGCGGTGGATGACACGCAGCAAGTTATCGACGTCGGCCATGTGCAAACCCACCGTCGGTTCGTCCAAGACGTAGAGGGTATGCTGTCGCCGGCGGCGCGCTTGCGCGCCGCCTTCTGCGTCGGTGCGGACTTTGGCGAGCTCGGCGACCAGCTTGATCCGCTGACTCTCGCCGCCCGAGAGCGTCGGGCTCGCTTGGCCCAGGTTCAAATAGCCGAGACCGACATCGGCGAGCATCGTCAGCGCGTGGTGCACGCCGCGGTGGGCGGCAAAAAAGTCCGCAGCCTCGTCGACGCTCATGCCGAGCACGTCGCCGACGCTCTTGCCCTTGAAGCGCACATGCAGCGTCTCCCCGTTGAAGCGGCTGCCCGCGCAGACGTCGCAAAGCAATTGTACATCCGGCAGGAAGGACATCTCGATGCGCCGTTGACCCTGGCCCTCGCAGCCCTCGCAGCGTCCGCCCGCGGTGTTGAAGGAAAAACGGCTGGCGCCGAAGCCGCGCATGCGCGCCTCGCTGGTTTGCGCGAACAAACGGCGGATCGCGTCCCAGAAGCCTATGTAGGTGGCTGGGCAAGAGCGCGGAGTCCTGCCGATCGGCGTTTGATCGACCTCGAGAACGCGTGTGACCGGCTCGAAGCCGCTGATCTGTGCGCAGCCGAACGGCGCTGCGCTGCGGTCTGCGCCGCGGCGCGCGAGGATGCGCTGCAAATTGGCGAGCAATATCTGCCGCGCGAGCGAGGATTTGCCGGACCCCGACACGCCGGTCACGACCGTGAACCGCGACAGCGGTATGCGCACGTCGATTTGCCGCAAGTTGTGCAGATCGGCGCCGCGCACCTCGATCGCCGGCGTGTCGCGGGCGACGGCTCTGCGGCGGGACCGCGAGTGCGTCAACGGCCGCGCGAGGCAGCGGCCGGTCACCGAGCCGGCGAGGCGCGCGAGCTGCGCCGCGCTGCCTTGAGCGACGACGCGGCCGCCGTGTCTGCCGGCGCCGGGCCCGAGGTCGATGACCTGGTCGGCCCGGCGTATCGTATCCTCATCGTGTTCGACGACGATCAAGGTGTTGCCCTTGGCGCGCAGGCGGTCGAGCGTGTCGAGCAGGGCGCGATTGTCGCGCGGATGCAAGCCGATGGTCGGTTCGTCGAGCACGTAGCAGACTCCCCGCAGATTGGAGCCCAACTGCGCGGCGAGCCGGATGCGCTGGGCTTCGCCGCCGGACAGCGTCGGTGCTGCGCGGTCGAGCTGCAAATAGCCCAGGCCGACCGCCCGCAGGAACGCCGTCCGCGAGGCAAGTTCAGCGAGCAAATCGCGAGCGATGCTGCGTTCGCGCCCCTTGAGTCGCAACGCGCGCAGCGTCGTCGAGAATTCTTCCACGGGCATATTCGTCAGTTGCGCGATCGATTTGCCGCGGACCAAGACCTGCAAAGCGACGGGATTCAGCCGCCGTCCGCCGCAGCTCTCGCAGGTTCGCGGCCGACCGTCCGCAAAATCCCGCCAGGCAGCTTCCTCGCCGCTTTGCTCGCCGTCGAAACCCGCCAATTGCAGACCGGTGCCGAAGCAAGCGGCGCACCAGCCGAGCCTGGAGTTGAACGAGAACAAGCGCGGCTCGAGCTGCGGAAACCCACTGGCGCATGATGGGCATGCGCGTTGCGTGGAGAAAATCCGCGGCGGCGCTTGCGCACCTGCCGCATCGGTAGTTATCTGCACGAAGCCGCGCCCGTACTGCAGCGCCGCGGCGAGCCCGGCGCGAAGCTCGCGTTCGTTCGCGGCGGCGACCGCGAGCCTGCATACGGGCAGCTCGATGTTGTGCTCGACAAAGCGGTCCAACCTCGGCCACTTTGCAGTCGGCAACGGTGCGCCGTCGACGCGCAGCTGCCGAAAGCCCCTGCTGCGCGCCCACTTCGCGAGGGCGGTATAAAGTCCTTTGCGGAAGACGACGAGCGGCGCCAGCATCTCGATGCTCTTGCCGCGATAGTCCTTCAGCAGGCGCGCGGCGATCGCCGCCTCCGTCTGCGGCTCTATCGGCACGCGGCAGGTTGGACAATGCTGGACGCCGAGTTTGGCGTACAACAGCCGCAGGAAATGGTAGATCTCGGTCAGCGTCGCGACGGTGCTCTTTTGACCGCCGCGGCTGGTGCGCTGTTCGATCGCCACGGTCGGCGGTATGCCGTAAATGGCGTCGACGTCCGGCCGCGACGCCGGTTGCACGAATTGCCGCGCGTAGGCGTTCAAGGATTCCAAATAGCGCCGCTGCCCTTCGGCGAATACGATGTCGAATGCCAGCGTGCTCTTGCCGCTGCCGGAAATCCCGGTGATCACCGTGAATCGGTCGCGCTGCAGCGTGACGGAGATGTCCTTGAGATTGTGCTCGCGCGCGCCGCGGATCTCGATCGTGGCCGCGGCGCGCCGGATCCCGGCCGGCGGCGGCGGTTCGGCGACGCGCGCGCCGGCGGCGGCCGCGCGCGCCTCGGCCAGAGCTTTGCCGGTATGCGATGCCGGATCTTGCGTGATCTTCTGCGGGGTGCCGGCGCAGACCACCGCGCCGCCGGCATCGCCGCCCTCGGGTCCCAAGTCGATGATCCAATCGGCGGCGCGGATGACATCCAGATTATGCTCGATGACCAGCAGAGTATGGCCGGCGAGGAGCAATCTGCGGAATGCGCGCAGCAATTTCGCGATGTCGTCGAAGTGCAGGCCGGTCGTCGGCTCGTCGAACAGGAACAACGAGCCCTGCGCCTGCGGCCGGTTCGCGGCGGCGTGCGTCGCTAGATGCGCCGCGAGTTTGAGCCGTTGCGCTTCGCCGCCGGAGAGCGTCGGCACAGCTTGCCCCAGGCGCAGGTATTCCAGACCGACCTCGGCGAGCGGCCGCAGACGCACGCATACTTCGCGATCCGCCGCGAAGCACTCGAGCGCCTCGGACACGGTCAGATCGAGCACGTCGGCGATGCTTAAGGGCGCGCGGCCGGCCATTGGCAGCTTCACCTGCAGAACTTCGCCGCGGTAGCGCCTACCGGCGCAGTCCGGGCATCGCAGGTAGACGTCGGCGAGGAATTGCATCTCGACGTGCTCGAAGCCGTTGCCGCCGCAGCCCGGACAGCGGCCGGTGCCCGCGTTGAAGCTGAAGGTCCCGGCGGTATATTTTCGAGCGCGCGCGTCGGGCAACTGCGCGAAGCGCTTGCGGATCGCGTCGAAGGCGCCGACATAGCTCGCCGGGTTGGAACGCGTGGTGCGGCCGATCGGGCTTTGGTCGACCATGACGACATCGTCTATCAAATCGCTGCCGATGAGTTTGCGGTGCGCGCCGGGGCCGTCCGTCGACCGGCCCTTCGCCCGCAACAGCGCCTTGTAGAGCACGTCGTGTACCAAAGTCGATTTGCCAGAACCGCTGACCCCGGTCACGCAGACTAGCCGCTGCAGGGGAATGTCGACGTCCAAATCGCGCAGATTGTGCTCCCTCGCACCCTCGATTCGCAGCGCCGCGCCCTCGATTCGCAGCGCCACGCGGTCGCCGGCGTATTCCCGAGGAGTGGGCGCCGCCGCGCCGGTGTGTTTGCGGCCGAACAAATAGTCGGCCGTCAGGGATTTGCCGGTTGCGGCAAAATCCTCGACGCTGCCGAAAAACACGATCTCGCCGCCGCGTTCTCCGGGGCCCGGCCCCATATCGAGCACGCGGTCCGCCGCCAACATGATCTGCGGATCGTGTTCGACGACCAGCAGAGTGTTGCCGGCGTCGCGCAGCCGGCGCATGACGGCGGTGATGCGCTCGACGTCGCGCGCGTGCAGTCCGATCGACGGTTCGTCGAGTACGAACAGGGTATTGACGAGCGAGGTGCCGAGCGCGGTCGTCAGGTTGATGCGCTGCGCCTCGCCGCCAGAGAGGGTGCGCGACTGGCGGTCCAGGCTTAAGTATCCGAGGCCTACGTCGACCAGATACCGCAGCCGCGTGCGGATTTCCGCGAGCAGCAGTTCGACGGCTTGGTCGCGCGGCTTCGGCAGCCGCAGATTTTGGAAGAACGCGGCGCAGCGTTCGATCGACATCAGCAGCAATTCGTGGATGTCGGCGCCGGGGTCGCCGACGCGCCACAGCAGCGCCTCGGCTTTGAGCCGCGCGCCGCCGCAGGAAGCGCACTCGCTGTACGAGCGATACCGCGACAGCAGCACGCGGATGTGCATCTTGTACGCCTTGGTCTCGAGCCATGCGAAAAAACGGCGCACGCCGTACCAGACATTGCGTGTCCATGCGCCTTCGCCGTCGATGACCCAGGCGCGCTCGGCCGGCGAAAGATCCCGCCACGGTGTGTCGATCGGCACGCCGCGTCTACGCGCAAACCGCAGCAGATCCGACTGGCACTCGGCGTAGGACTTCGTCTGCCACGGCTTGACGGCGCCCCGGCGCAGACTCAAGTCGTGGTCCGGGATGACCAGTCCGTAGTCGACGCCGATCGTACGTCCGAAGCCGCGGCAGGATTCGCAGGCGCCGAGCGGCGAGTTGAAGCTGAAGTTGCTCGGCAGCGGTTCGCCGTAGGAGATATCGCAGTCGGGGCAGTGCAGGCCGGTCGAGAAGCGCCACGGCGGCAACGCGTCTTTGGCGGTGGTGACCGCGTAGACGTCGAGCTTGCCATTTCCGAGCCGCAAAGCGGCTTCGAGGGCTTCGGTTCGGCGCGCATCGTCGGCGAGTGACCAGCGGAAGCGGTCTTGTACGACCTGCAGCGACCGCTCGCGCTCCTGGTGTATGCGCGTGTAGCCCTGGCGTTCGAGCAGCGCGAGTATTTCCGGCGCGGAGAAATTCGGCGGCACCGGCACCGGAAAGGTCACGATGAGCCGCGGGTCGCCGTGCGCGTGCGCGCGCTTCGCGAGTTCCTCGCGGATGCTCTCGACCGTATCGCGCCGCACGCGCCGGCGGCAATTGCGGCAATAGAGGTCGGCGGCCCGTGCAAACAGCAGTTTCAAATGATCGTTCAGTTCGGTCATCGTGCCGACCGTCGAGCGCGAGGTACGCACCGGATTGTTCTGCTCGATCTTGATGGCCGGCGGGATGCCGTCGATTCGATCGACCTGCGGCTTGTCCATGCGGTCCAGGAATTGCCGCGCGTAAGGCGAGAAGGTCTCGACGTAGCGGCGCTGGCCTTCCGCGTAGAGCGTGTCGAACACCAGCGATGATTTACCCGAACCGCTGACGCCGGTGACGACGATCAGCGCGCGCAGCGGCAGATCGAGATCGAGGTTCTTGAGATTGTTCTGGCGGGCGCCGCGGATGCGGATCGCCTCTGCGTCAACGTCCGGCAAACTGTTCCATCATGAGGCCGGTGCCGCCCCGGGTCACGTGCGCAACGACGGCCGTGCGGCGATGGATCTTGGTCACCAGGCCTAAATTGATCGCAAAAGCGAGATGTACCTGTTGTCCCTTGCGCAGTCCGAGATTTTCGGTCTCGACGAATACGCCGCTCGCGCTCAGGTTTTTCGCCCTGCAAATCCGGCTCTTTCGCCCCGGCATCACGACGTATACGGTCGTACGCGCGCGATGGCGAGTGTGCAGGCGACGCTCCATCCGTGCAGATCCCTTATTTTGTCATTGCTGCGAGCCCGCATTATGCACACCGATGCCGATCGAGCGAAAGGGCGCGCCATGGCCCTTGCTTATGTCCAATCGGTCGAGGCGCTGCGCGCCGCAGCGCCGGTGATTGCAGGCATCGACAGCGCTGCGGCATGGCAGCTCCAGAAATTTCAATGACTTGGCCGGCGCGCGGGCGTCCCCTTGGGATTGCGCGGCTCAAGTGTGGTGGCCGCCGGCGCTATGCACGTGGCCGTGTGCGAGTTCCTCGGCCGTCGCCTCGCGCACGCCGACGACCTGCACGTCGAAATGCAAAGTCCGATCGGCGAGCGGATGGTTGCCGTCGAGCGTGACCATGTCGCCGGCGAGCGCGGCAACGGTGAACATGCGCATGCCGCCTTCGGTGCGCGCCTGGAAGCGCATGCCTTTCTTGATTTCGCCGGCGCCCTGCAGAGCTCGTTTAGGCACGCGCTGGAGCAGCGCATCGTCGCGCATCCCATAGCCTTGCGCCGGCGGCACGACGACGGCTAGCGTGTGACCCTGTTGCTTGCCCTCGAGCGCCTTTTCCAATCCGGCGACCAGAATGCCGTGCCCTTGGATATAGGCAAGCGGCTCGCCGCCCGCGGAGCTGTCCAAGATCTCGCCGTGATCATCCTTCAGCGTGTAGTGAATGGTGACCACACGGTCCGCCGCAATTTCCACGTTAGTGCCTCCGAAACATCGATTGTCCGCCGCGCCGGCGCGCCCGTACCCCGCTATCACGCCAGCCTCGCCTCGAGATCGTAGGCACCGGCCGCGACGATCAGCACTTGCGCGAAGTTGCCGACCGGCAATGCGCCGCCATCGACAATGCGCACGATGCCGTCGATCTCCGGGGCGTCGGCACTCGATCTGGCGATTGCCGCGCCGCCTTCGATCCGATCGACGAGGACCTGCATGCGGCGGCCGATCTTCTGCGCGAGCCGCCGCGCACTGATCTCGGCGCTGCGTTCCATGAAGCGCGCACGCCGTTCGCTCTTGACTTGCGGCGCAATCTTCGCTTCAGCAAGCGCGTTGGCCGCGGCGCCGGCGACCGCCGAGTACTCGAAACAGCCGACGCGATCGAGCTTTGCGGCGTCGAGCCAATCGAGCAACTGCTGGAAATCCGCCTCCGTCTCGCCGGGGAAGCCGACGATGAACGTGCTGCGAATCGCGATGTCCGGCACGAGCGTTCGCCAGGCCGCGATCCGCTGCAGGGTGTTCTGCGCGGCGGCGGGGCGCTTCATCAGCTTCAAGATCCGTGGGCTCGCGTGCTGAAATGGAATGTCGAGATACGGCAGAACGCGCCCTTCGGTCATCAATTCGACGACCTCGTCGACATGCGGATACGGGTACACGTAGTGCAGGCGAATCCATATTCCGAGTTCGCCGAGCGCCGCGGCAAGATCACAGAAATGCGCGCGCCGCTCGCGCTCTCGCCAGGTCTGGCTCGCGTATTTCAGGTCGACGCCGTAGGCGCTGGTGTCCTGCGATATGACCAGGATCTCCTTGACGCCGGCGCGCGCGAGCCGCTCCGCCTCGCACAGCACCTCGCCGATCGGTCGACTGTGCAGATCGCCGCGCATCGACGGGATGATGCAGAAGCTGCAGCGGTGATTGCAGCCCTCGGAGATCTTCAGGTACGCGTAATGGCGCGGCGTCAGTTTCACGCCTTCGGCCGGAATCAGGTCCAGGAACGGTTCGTGCTTCGGCGGCAGGTAGCGGTGCACCGATTCGACCACCTCTTCGTAGCGCTGCGGCCCGGTGATCTTCAATACCTGCGGGTGCCGATCGAGAATCTTCTGCGGCTGCGCGCCCAGGCAGCCGGTGACGATCACTTTGCCGTTCTCGGCGAGCGCTTCGCCGATCGCATCCAGCGATTCGTCGACGGCGGCGTCGATGAATCCGCAGGTGTTGACTACGACCAGATCCGCGGCGCGGTAGCTCGCCGCAACTTCATAGCCTTCCGCGCGCAGGCGCGTGAGGATTCTCTCCGAATCCACCAGGGCCTTGGGGCATCCTAAACTGACAAAGCCCACTTTCGGGCTCTTGCGGAGCATCGTTTTCAAGCTGATCGGCGGCCTGGCGGGGCGGGGGCGGAATTGTACTGCAAAACGGCCGCCCGCGGGCGCCGCGCAGTCAGGCCAGGCCGCCGCCGACCGCGATGATCTGCCCGGTGATGTAGGCGGCGTCCTCGGAGGCGAGATAGGCGGCGAGGCTGGCCACTTCCGCGGCCGTGCCGGCGCGCTTCATCGGCACGATCTCGGTGATGCGCGCGGCATCGAATGCGGCGCCGCTCATCGCGGTGGCGATGACGCCGGGCGCGACCGCGTTGACGGTGATGCCGCGGCTCGCGACCTCCAGGCTCAAGGACTTGGTGGCCGCATGCAGCGCGCCCTTGGCCGCCGAGTAATTGACCTGTCCACGGTTGCCGATCAGCGCCGCGATCGAGGTGATGGTGATAATGCGTCCCCAGCGGGTTCGGATCATCGGCAACATCAGCGGCTGGGTGACGTGATAAAAGCCGTTGACCGACACGTCGATGACGCGGTGCCACTGTTCCGCGTTCATGCCGGGAAATGCCGCGTCGTCGTGAATGCCGGCATTGTTTACGAGAATTTGGACCGCCGCCTCCTCGGCCAGGGGTGCGAGCGCCGCGTGCGTCTCGGCCGCGTCGGTCACATCGAACTTGATCGCCCGCGCCCGGCCGCCGGCGGCGCGAATCTCCGCGGCCAGGGCTTCGGCCGCGGCGATGCCGCGGTTCGCGTGCACGTAGACCTCGTGCCCGGCACGCGCCAGGCGCCGGCAAATCGCGGCGCCGATGCCGCCGCTGCCGCCGGTGACCAGTGCGCGTCTGCGAATTTCGTCCGTCAATCGAACCTCCCTTCCCCGTGGAGCACGATCGCCACCCGGCCGCTGGCGAGCGGCGGCCGCGCCACGGCGGCGCCGTCCACGGAAACCGAGAATTCATACAGGGCGGTGGCGCCGTCGCCGGCGATGCGGCTCGCCTCGCAGATCAGGTCGGCGTCCAAGTCGTCGAGTCGCAGCGAGCCGAGGGCCACGTCGCGCAGGCTCGCAAGATAGCCGCTGCGCGCAGCGCGGCCCGCGGCCGGCGCAACCAGCGCGCCGTGCACGGCGATCGCTTGCGCCGCGTATTCGATCGCGCATGCGCCGCCGAGGCGGCCGTAGGCGCGCAACGGATTATCGGCGCGGCGGTGCGTGCCGCTGCGGCAGCGGATGCCGCCTGCGCTCCAGTCGAGCACCTCCTCGAGCAGGCACATCCGCCCGGCGTGCGGGATGCGGGCGGCGATCCATTCGCGGTCTAAGCGCACGGCAGTACCTCGACCCGCAGGCGCAGCGCATCCAGATAATCGATGACCGTGCGGCTCGGCTCGGGGTTTGCCAGCGCCTGCAGCAGCGGCAGGCTGCGCGCCGCCGGAATCGCGGTGCGCAGCGCTTCGAGCCCGCCGTCCGCCAGGCGCTGCGCCGCATCCTCGCCGAGAGCCGCGTCGATGCGCGCGATGGTTCTCTCGCTGCGCGCCGCCGACAATACCAGCGCCACGCCGAAGGCGTCGGGAATGGGACGCTTCGCATGCAGCGGCGGCGGATACTCGGTGTCGTATGCAACCAGCAGCAGCGGCTGGCGATCCACGGCGATCTGCGCGAGCGCATCGAGCAGCGCCGCCGCGAAGCTCGCGTCGTATGCGCAGAGCATATTCGAGGCCTGCATGGCGCCGACGGCGATGCTCCAATATCCGGAGGCCGCGTTCTGCACGGAATTGGAAAATCTGGTGGGCGATATCTCGCGATCGGCGGCGGCCAGCGCAAGGCAAATTTCGTGGCAGTTGTGCCCGTCTCCGCCGGAGGAAGAAAATACGCTGGCGAGCCGGCGCGGCTCGACGCCGGCGTGCGCGGTCGCTTCCAGCGCAACGGCGATCGCGAGTTTGACGACTCGGCCGGTTCTGCGCCGTTCCGCCGCGGGCAGGATCGCCGGCGCCGGCAGAACCGCCGCGGCCGGCGCGTAACGCCGGCCGCCGGCGAGCACGCGCGCGGCGCTCGGCCAATCCGCGAGGCCGGGCCCGAGCACACCGATGCCGTCGATGTAGGCCTGCAGGCTCATCCGGCTGTCGTGAATATCAAGCTGCAATTGGCGCCGCCGAAGCCGAACGAATTGCTCAAGACGCGCCGCGCGCGCGCGCGCCGATTGCGCGTGATGTAGTGCACCGCGAGTCCGGGATCGACTTGAACCGTCTGCGCGCCGCCGGGCAACAAGCCGTTTTGCAGACACAGCGCGCTGATGATTGCCTCGAGCGCACCGGCGGCGCCCAGGGTGTGGCCGGTCGCGCCCTTGGTCGAACTGCAGGGGACGGCGGATCCGAAGACACCGTGCACCGCACCGCTCTCGGCGCGGTCATTGCTCGGTGTGCCGGTGCCGTGCAGGTTGATGTAGTCGATCGCGCCTGGATCCAGTGACGCCGCCGACAAGGCCGCCCGCATCGCCAGCTGCGCACCGCGGCCCTGCGGATGCGGCGCCGACATATGATGCGCGTCGTTGGATTCGCCGGTCCCCGCCAACAGCACCGCATCGGACGCGAGGCTTTGCGGCACGCGCTCGAGCAGCGCGAATGCGGCGGCTTCGCCGATCGACAAGCCGTCGCGCGCGACGTCGAACGGACGGCACGGCGCCGCGGCGAGCAGCTGCAATGAATGAAAGCCGTACAGCGTCGTCAAGCACAAGGAATCGACGCCGCCGACCAGCGCGGCATCGACGAGCCCGGCCTCGATCATGCGTCGCCCGGCGGCAAACGCCTTGGCGCTCGAGGCACAGGCGGCGGAGACGGCCGCCGCCGGTCCGTCGAGCCGCAGACGCCGGCGGACGTATTCGACCACGGAAAACGTGTTATGCGAGCCGCGGTAGTCGAACGCCTCCGGCAGGGTGCCGGTCAGCGGGTCGCGCTGCCGATAGGCGAGTTCCGTCTGCAGAATTCCCGCGGTGCTGGTTCCGAGGAACACGCCGACGCGCCGCGCCCCGTAGCGCGCCGCCGCATCGCGCACCGCGTCGCAGAATCCGTCTTGCCGCAAGGCGAGTTCCGCCAGCCGATTGTTGCGGCAGTCGTAACGGCGCCATTCGTACGGCAGCGCTTGCGCATCGATGCCGGCAACCGCGCCGATGTGGGTGGCGAGCTCGACGGTCTCGAAATCGCAGCGGCGCAGCCCGCTGCGCTGCGTGCGCAGGGACACGAGCGTTTGCGCGAGTCCCCCGCCGATGCAGCTCGTTGCCGTGAATGCTTTGAGAAGTAGCGGCGTCATCGTTGCTTTGCCATCAGCGAATCTTACCGCGGGCGCGCACGCCGCTGCGCGGATCTTCGCTCAAGGATCGGCGAGCGCCGAGCGCAGCGTGATCGGCTCAAGATTGCGCGCGCGCAGCGTTTCGAGCAAACGCGGCAGTACTTCCAGGATCACCGGTACGCCGCGCGCGCTGCGAGCCGCGTTGCCGTCGTGCAGCAGCAGGATGTCGCCGCCGCGCAGCGCGCCGGTCAAGCGCCGCAAGACGTCGTCCGGATGGCGATTGACCGTATCGAAGCCGCGCCGGCTCCAACTCACGAGGCGCAGCTGCAGCTTCGTCAGGACGGGCTCCAGGAACGGATTGCGCAGCCCGGCGGGCGCCCGAAAGAAGCGCGGGCGGTCGCCGCACGCCGCGGCGATGCTGTCTTGGCCACGGGAGATTTCGGCGTAGATCATTTTCGGGCCGAGCAGGGAAAACGCCTTCGTATGCCGGTAGCCGTGATTTTCGATGGCGTGGCCGCGGTGGGCAATGTCCAGAGCGAGCGCCGCGTGGCGCTCGACGCGCCGGCCTACGCAGAAAAACGTGGCGCTGGCGCCGTATTGCTGCAGAATCGACAGGACCCGCGGGGTGACTTCCGGGTCGGGCCCATCGTCGATGGTGATCGCCACATGCCCGAGCTTGGCGCTCGCCGCGGGCAGCCGCGTCCAATTCGGACCGAGCAGCCGACTTTGCGGCCACAGGCCCGCGGTGGACAGCAGCAAATGATCGGCGACCAGCGCGCCGAGCGCGAACGGCCAACTCTGTGGACGCGCAAGCAGCGCGGCGCCGGCGCCCAGATGCAGCGCAATCGATGCGCGAATCAATGGCGACGGCACATAGCGGCTACGCATCGATCGCCGACCGCCGCGCCAACAGCGCCGAGAAGATCAATGCGAGGAACGCCCCCGGCGCGACCGTCATGCCGAGATCTTGGAGTACCGGCACCTTTGACAAGGACAACAAGCCGAAGCCGATCACCGTGGCCGCGTTGGCGATCGCCAAGGAGCCGATCGTGGAGGCGGCGGAGCCGTCGACCGCGGCGCCGTGGCGATCGAAGAACAGTGCGTAATTGGAGCCGACGGCGACGATCAACAGCATGCCGACCAGGTGCAGGATCGTCAGGCGCAGGCCGGCGAGCTCGAGCGCCGCCGTCACGGCCAGCACTGCGAGCACGAGAGGTGCGAGCACGCGCGCCGCGCGCGCGGGCGAACGCAACGCGATGCACAGCAACAAGGCGATCGCGCCGAAGCCGACCGCCGACGCGCGCTGCGCGTTCCTCATATAGCCGGCGTACAGCGCATCGGCTTGCGCTTTGATATCGAGCGCCACGGCGCCGCCGCCGAGCGCGCGGCGTACACGATCGATATTGATTGCGGCGACGCGTCCGGCGACGAGCGGCGGATGCAGCGGCAACAGCGCATACCATTTCCCCCGGCTTTGCAGCATCAATTCATCCAATCCAAGCGCCATCGACGTGCCGGCCAGGTCCGCGGGAGTCAATGCCGGCGCCTTGCGCGCAGCCGCGATGTCGTGCAAGAACGGCGCGAGCCGGGCGGCGCGCAGCGGTAGTCCGGCGGTAGCGCGTCGCAGGTTCGCCGCCAAGGAAACGGTGTCCGGCAGACTCGAGCGGCGCGCTGCCTGTGTCGCGAGACTCGGCATGTAGACTGCGGGGCTGTCGAAGCCGCCAATGACGCCGGCGCCGGCCAAACGCGACAGCGTCGCACCGGCCCGTTCGGCGCCGCGCAAGGCGGCTTGCAGGTCCCCGCCGCCGGCGACGACGATGTCGCCGACGTCGGCGGCGCCGAGATCGGCGCGCAGCGCGGCGTCGAAATTTCTATCCGCGGCCGATATCGGACTCAATGCCGCCAGATCGCGATTCCACAGGCGGCCGTGATGCAGCCAGAGCACCAGCAGCGAGCCGATCATGATCGCGGCGCCGAGGCCGCGCGAGAGCCCGGCGCGCGGCAGCCGCGCACGCAGCGCTTCTCCGAGCGGCGCTACATTGCGCAGCGGCAAGCGCGCCGGCAGCAAGCGCGGCAGAACGAAGCGCGTCGTCCAGGCGGCGGCCGCCAGGCCGCTGATCGAATACACGCCGAGCTGTGCGAGGCCCGGGAAGCCGGACGGCAACAACGAGGCGAAGCCGCAGATGGAAGTCAGTGCGCCGAGGCGCACGGTCGGCCAAAACAGGCGGCGCCAGCGCTCCTGGGCGCCGCCGGCCGCGGCATCGCCGGATTGAATGAAGAAATAGATCGAATAGTCCACCGCTTCGCCGATCAGGGTAATGCCGAAGCCCAGGGTTACGCCCTGCACTTCCCCGAAGATCAGCGCGACCGCCGCGACTCCGGTGAGCGCCCCGGTGACGACCGGCACCAGCCCGAGCAGGACCGCCGGCAGCGAACGATATACGGCAAGCAGCAAGGTGATGACCAGTGCGCCGCCGAGGATCGAAAGCCGCAGCGCCGCGCGCTCGATTTTCGCGCGGGCGGCGACCGCGAACACGCCCGGGCCGCTGACGCGCAAATGCGCGCCGTTGCCCGCCGCTGCCTGCGCAGGCGCCGAGGTTGCGCGCACGGCGCGGCGGAATGCGCGGCGGATCGCCGCGAGTGCATGCTGCTGCGCGTCGGTGTCGGAGCCCGCCGCGCGGGTTTCGGCGACCAGAAGAGCGCGCTCGTCGGCGGCAGAGACCCAAACCCCGTCCGCGCTGCGCGGCGCGGTTCCGCGCTCCAATTGTTCGACGAGCTGCAGCATCTCTCCGGTCGGATCGCGCGGCAGCAGCGATTTCAGCCAAAGTCCCGCGGGCGAAGTCAGGGCATCGATCGTCGTCTCGATGGCGGCGTGCAATCCTTCGGCCGTGAAGCGCTGCGGCGTGACCGCAGCGCTCAGCAGGTAGCGGTGCCGGAAGAGAAATTGCCGATCGTGTCGGCGGCTGACCGCGGCGCCGTTCTCGACGGAGAGAAATTCGCCGTCGCCGCGCAGCTGCTGCGCCAAGGCTTTCGACAGGCGCGCGCGCATCGGCGCATCCGCGCCCTCGACGGCGATCAAGATCACGCGCGATGCCGGTCCTTCGCGCAGCTGGTCGACCAACAATTGCTGATCGGCAGTCGGATGCGCCGGCAGGAACGCCGACATATCGGCGATGTAGCGTGCCCGCGCGGCGAACAGCGCCGCCGCCGCGAGCAGCAGCAGCCACAGCGCGATCGGCGCCGCGCCGCGCAGTCTCATGGCGCGCCGCCATTCTCGATGCGCATCGACGAATGATCGCCGTCGGTCTGCCGGATCTCGACGCGCAGTAGATCGCCGCCCGCGCCGTCGATGCGAATCTGCGATACGGCGCGGGCGAGCGCGGCGGACTTCGGCGTCAATAACAGGGTCCAGCGGCGCACGTCGCCGCGGAAGGTGATCGCGAACGCATGCGCGAGCGCCGGGCGGTTTCCCGCCAGGGTGTCGCGAAGGCTGTCGATAAAGGGCGCGATCTGCGGGTAGGCGCGCAAATCGAGCACACGTCGCCGGCCTCCGTGGTCGACGATCAATCGCTCTCCAGCGACGATCATGCTCTCGCGGCGCGGCTGCAGCGTGCGCTGCTCGAGGCGGTCGGGCGCGTCGTAGAGCAACTCGCCGCGCGACTCCAGCGGGCGATCGAGAACCGCGAGATATTGGCGCTCGACGAAGCGCGCCTGCCGATGCCGCTGCGCGCCGAGCAAGTGCATGACCCGCTGCAGATCGCCGTCGGCGGCCGCGCCGCACAACGCGAGCCAGGCAAGCGCGGCGAAGGCGAGGCGCTGGCGCATCACTGCTCGGCGCGATCGGCGCGCGTGGCCCAGAAGTCGAAGAAGTTGAACCAATTGTACGGATCCGCGCGGCAGCAGGCGTCGAGCAGCGCCGCATAGCGCGCCAGTGCGGCGGCTACCGCCGGCGCGCGCGCGGCGCCGCGCACGCCGGCAAAGTCGGCGATCGGAGAGAAGACGACGTGGTAGCGATTGCCGCCGCGGTACAGGGCCGCCATGAAGATCACGGGGCTGCCGAGGATGGCGGCGGTGCGCATCGGGCCCGTCGGCAAATAGGCGCGTTCGCCGAGCAACGTCGCCGCTTGCACGGGCTCGTTGCCGAGAGTGCGGTCGCCGAGGATGCCGACGAAGCAGCCGGCGGCGAGGCGCTCGGCAATTTGCAGCATCGCGTCTATCCGGCCGAGCGCCACGATCTCGGGCGTCGCCGCCGGATTGATCGCAGAGAAGATGCGCTTGACCTTGTGGGCGTTCTCCTCGTACATGGCCATCACCGCCCGCAAGCCCGGCTCGCGTCTAGCGAGCGCGCCGATCACCTCGAAGCTGCCCATATGGGCGCCGATCAACACCGCGCCGCGACCGGAATGCAATTGCGCGCGCATCGTCGCCGCGCCGTCGATGGAAATCTCGAACAGATGCTCGCGATCGTTGAGCAGAAACACGCGGTCGTGGATGGTCGACGCGAAATACAGCAAATGGCGAAATCGGTCGCCAGCCGTCGGCCGGCGGCCCAACGCCAGGCCGAGGTAGCGGCGCGCAGCGACGCGCGCCTTGGGCGCGAATAGGAAGAAATACGCGGCGATCGCATACAAAGCGCCGCGGCTGATGCGCCGGCCGAGGCGCATCGACACGAATACCATGAGCCGCAAGAGCCGCAGGCTGCCGCGCTCGGGGCTGTCCAGCCACGCGGCGCGTCTTGCACTCTTGGCCGGCGCGAGCTGCATCGTCTCTCAGAGCGCCGAGGCGCCGCGCCGCGCCGCAGCGAGGACGCCGGCGGCGACCGTGCGCTCTTCGCAGCGGACCGTAAAGCGGATCGAGCCGTCGGCGAGAGCGGTGAATTCGACCGACAGCGGATCGGCCGGACGCACCGGGCCCAGGAATTTGCAGCTGCGGATGTCGACGGGGGCATGCACAAATGGGGGACTGGATTCGAGTTCATGCAGTACCGCGTCGAGCAATACCGCGCCTGGCAGGATGGGCGTGCCGGGAAAATGCCCCTGATACGACGCATGATCGGCGGCGATGCGTAGTTCGCGGACGCGGCGCTCGGCGGGTTCGGCGGTCATCCTGCGCCTACTTCGATTTTGCGGCGAGCAACCGCAGTTCGCGGTAGGGCAGCTTGCCGGTCGCGTTGCGCGGCAAGCGCTCGACGAGCAGCAGCGGGCGCGGCAAAAAGGCGGGGTCGACGCGTTCGCGCAGCTGCGCGAGCAGCTCCGCCGCGTTCAGTGTCGGTGCAACCACCGCAGCGGCGAGGCGTGTGACCCCGGTCGTTCCGGCGCCTCGCGGGTCGCCCGGGAAAAACGCGCCGTCGACGACCCCCGGTATCGCATTCAGCTGATGATCGAGGTAGGCGAACGAGCTGCGCTTGCCGGCGATGTTCACCAAGTCCGCGGTTCGCCCGTGCAGCAGGAATTCGCCGTTAATAAGCGGTTCGACGACATCGCACAGGGCGGTGCGCTGTTCCAGGTGTCCGCCTAGCGCAAAGGTGCAGTCGGCGCTGCGGCTGAGGTGCACGCCGGGCCACAAACGCCAGGCGTTCACTTCAGCCGTGCGCCGCGACGCGATTTGACCGGTTTCGGTCGACCCGTATATCTCGATCAGTGCGGTATCGAAGCGCCGTTCGATCTTTGCCGCAAGATCGGCGCCGAGCGGTGCGGTCGCCGACACGACCAAATCGGCCGCCGCCAGTTCGACGCCGGCGGCGAGCAACGCGCGCAAATGGACCGGCGTTGAAACGAGTACGCGGGGGCGCGGCGCCGCGGCGATCGCCGCGGCCACGTCGGCCGGGTAGAACGGGCGCTCGGCGATCAGCGCATTGCCGCTCTGCAGCGCCAACAAGACGGTCGATTCGAACCCATACATGTGTTGCGGCGGTACGGTGCCGAGCAGCGCATGCGAGCGGCCGTCGTCGATTTTCAGCCGCTTCGCCTCGTCGCGCACGCAGGCGGCGAGGCGCCCCCAGGTCTTGCGGTGCGGCAGCGGCGTGCCGGTGGTTCCGGAGGTAAAGACGATCGCCGCCAATCGGTCGGCGTCGATCGTCGGGACGCGCCAGGGCGCTGCCGCCGCCGCCAAATCGTCGGGGTAGAGGAACTGCGGCAGGTCGATATCTTGGCGCGGATCATCGGTCAAGCAGAGCGTATCCGGAGCAAATGCCGCGAGCTGCCTGACGACACCCGGCGTATGGGTCGACGGCAGGAGCGTCGAGCGCTCGCCGAGCAGGCAGGCGGCGAAACCGACCGCAAATCGATAGCGGTCCGCGCAGACGTTGAGCACGTGCCGTGCCGGGGGAAGGCGCAGGGCGAGGCTGCGCACGTCGCAGAGAAATTCATGCGCCGTGACCGCAAACCCTCCGCGCCAGGCGAGGACCGCGGCCGGCGAGCTATGCGTAAGGAGCGGAACGGCAGCCATCGCTCACTTGGTCCTCTGCGCGGCGATATATTGCGCCAGTTGCCCGAGTGAGCCGAATATATGCCGATTGTCTTCGCTGTTGGCGCGCAGCTGGATGCCGTATTGTTTCGACAAGATCAGCGCGATTTCCAGAATGTCGATCGAATCGAGGCCAAGACCATCGCCGTAGAGCGGGGCCTGCGGGTCTATGTCTTCGGCAGCGACTTCCAGGTTCAATGCTTGCACGAAGAGCGCGGCGATTTCACGCTGCAGACCGGCATCGGCCAGCGGCGCCGGCTCCTGCTTAAGCGACGCTTTGTCGGTGATTGGCTGGATTTTCACTGCGCTTGCGCACCTCTCGGGAATTATAATGGAATGCCCCGGCCGCGCATCCGCCGCGCGGCGAGCAGGGGCGATCGGCAGACGAAGCCGCATAATAGACGCAGGTGCATCCACGTCAGCAATGCGTTATCCCGCCAATAGCGGAAGTGTGACACACCGCCCTGGTCGACGGAAAAATATCGAACGGCCGCCGGCATGTTGATCGGCCGCACGCCGCGCCAGCAAAGCCGCACAGCGGCTTCGGCGTCGAAATCGAAGCGGCGCATCCAGCGCTGACGGCGCATCACCGCGAGCAGTGCGCCGATCGGATAAACGCGGAAGCCGAACAGCGAATCGCCGATTCCCGCCCATAAGGTTTCCAGATCGGCCAAGCCATTGGAGATCTTTCGGCCCTTGACGCGCAATGCCGGCGCGCTCGCGTCGAATACCGGCCGACCGAGAATCATCGCCTCCGGCGCGGCCGCGGATGCGGCCATGAAAGCGGGGATTCGATCCGCCGGATGCTGACCGTCGGAGTCCATCGCGAGCGCGTGCGTGAACCCCGCGTCCGCGGCGATGCGCATGCCGTGGAGTATCGCCGCACCCTTGCCGCGATTTCGCGCCACGACGAGCACGCGCAGTCCGGCATCGGCGGCCGCCATCGCCAACAGCGCTTCTGCGGATCGATCGGTGCTGCCGTCGACGACGATCCAGACCGGGTCCCAATAGCGGCGCGCGTCGCGGACCGCCTGGTATGCATTGGGTCCCGGGTTGTAGCTCGGAATCAAGACCAGGTGCGTCGCGGAAGCTTCCGGCATGGCTTATCGACTGGTGAGCCAGCGCGACTGCGGCGCTTCCTCTAGCGCCTCTCGAAAGTAGCGATCGAGCTCGCAGGCGAGCTCGGTCGGGTCAGCAGGCGGCGGAAAGCGCTTGCCGAGCCGCACTCGATAGGTGATCGGCAGAGCGGGCCGGCGCAGCAGCGGCCATCCTTTGCTCAAAAAGGGCGAATCCGTTTCGATCAGCAGAGTCTGCACCGGCACGTCGGCGCGTTTGGCGATCAAGCCGATGCTCGCCGACAGTGCATTGATCGGCAATCGAGTCGTGCGGGTACCTTCGGGAAACATCAGCAGCACGCCGCCGCGGCGCAGATGCCGCATGGATTGCTTGACCATCCGCAGCGGCGAGTCATTTTTCACGTAGCGTGCCAGTCTCGAGCCTGCGCCGAGGAAGGGGCTTTTCATCAATTCGGATTTCATCACGCAGGTGACGTTCGGATGGCGCGTCAGAATCAACAGCGCATCGATCAGCGAAGGATGATTCGGCGCCAGAATCAGCGAGGATGCCTCCCGCAACTCGTCCATTTCGCGCAGATCCAGCCGATAGGCGCCGCTGAATGTCAGGGTCCAGGCGTACGCCCGAAAACCAAGCATTATTCCATAGCGTCCGCAGGCGGTGCCACTTTTCTCCGGGAGTACGAAATACAGCGGCAGCGCGAGCGCGGTCCACGCGAGGCAAATGACCGCGAGCAGCATGAGCGAGGCATACAGTGCGAGGGTGCCGTAGACGGTTCGCAATGCGCGCAGCATGGGTGTCCGCGAAGCGGCGCCCGCTCAGTCGCCGGCGGCCGATGCCGAGTCAAGCGGCCGGATGTTGCGGCGGCGGCGGCGCGCCGCGCGCAGGGTCGACGGCAAATGCAGGATGCAGACCGCGTAATAGAGAACCTTGAATGCGCGCAGCGATGGCCAGATCGGCGTGCTGCCGTAGATATCGCCGGCAAGCAGCGACAACAGCGCCTCTTGCATGCGCAGCAGATTGCGCGGTCCCAAGAAAAGCTCGCGCATGGCCGGCGTCGTCACCCGGTAGATGAACCAGGAGAATTGTCGCGGACCGCGCCGCATCAATCGGTCGAAGCGCTTCAGCGCAATGTTTCGCGTCGCTGGATCCTTGCGGCAGCCGTCGATCGTCTCGGCGACGGCCATGCCGCTCTGCATCGCCATCATGACCCCAGAGGAGAACACCGGGTCGATGAACGCGTACGCATCGCCGATCAGAAAATAATTCCCGGCGTGCGCATGGTCGCAGCAATACGAGTAGTTGCCGGTCGCCTCCACCTCGGTAAGCAAGCTTGCGCCCGCGAGCCGCTCGGCGAGCGGCGGGCATGTGGCTATCGACGCGAGAAAGAAGTCGGCAAGCGTGCCGCTGCGCTTTTTCATGTACCGCGGCCAGACGACCGCGCCGACGCTGGTCGCCCCGTCGGCGAGCGGGATGTACCAGAACCAGCCATGGTCGAACCAAAAGATCGAGATGTGCCCGGCGCGCTTGCCGGTGTCGCGGAACGCACCGGCAAAGTGCGCATAGATCGCCGCGCTGTTGTGGCGCCGATTGCGCCGTTTGACGCGCAGCTGGCTGCCCAGCAGCGTATCGCGGCCGGAGGCGTCGACGACGCAGTCCGCGCGCCAGCAATGCGGCGTGCCGTCCTCGTCGGTCGCGAGCACGCGCACGCCCTGGCGGCCGTCAGCAAGGTCGACGCGCCGCACGCAGCAGCCTTCGCGCACCTCGGCGCCGAGCGCGGCCGCGCGCCTGATCAGGATTTCGTCGAATTCGGAGCGCCTGACGTGGAAGGCAAAAGGGAGCGATTTGTTCCAGGCGAAGGAAAATTCGAACTCCTGGCTCCTGCCGTCCTGCGCCGAAACGAATTCGGCGCCCCATTTCTGCATGCCGATTGCGCGCACCTCGGCGCCGACGCCGAAGATCTCCAGCAGAGGCAGGTTGGCCGGCAATAGCGACTCGCCGATGTGAAAGCGCGGATGACGCGCCTTTTCCAGCAGCACGACGCGATAGCCGCGCGCCGCGAGCATACCGGCCGCGGTGGCGCCGGCGGGACCGCCGCCGATGACGAGTATCTCGCAGCACAGGGCGGCGGCGGACGCCGGCGTATCGACGCTGCGCCCGAGCCCGAGCCCGAATGCATCGGCTTGCGGCGTCATCCCCGTCGTCATAGATTGCCGAGTCTATCTTGCCGTCCGACGCCGGTCCAACGGCCCCGCGCGAGGCCGAGGTCTGTAAAATGATCCGCCATGCACATATTGATCGTTGAAGATGACCAGATTGCCCGCGATTACCTCGCCAAAGCGCTGCGCGAAGTCGGCCATAGCGTCGATGTTGCCGTGAACGGACTCGAAGGGCTGCATCTGGCTTCCTCGGTCGCGCTGGATCTGGCGATCGTCGACCGCATGCTGCCGAAACTCGACGGACTGGCGTTGGTGCAGTCGCTGCGCGCCACCGGACGCAAACTGCCGGTTCTGATCCTGAGCGCGCTCGGCGACGTGGACGACCGCATCACCGGCTTGCGCGCCGGCGGCGACGATTATTTGACCAAGCCATATCACATGTCCGAGTTGATGGCGCGCATCGACGCGCTCGCCCGCCGCGGCGAGCTCGGCAGCGCCGAGGCGGCGACCAAGCTGAAGCTGGCCGACCTCGAACTCGATCGCATGACGCGCCGCGTCATGCGCGGCGGCAAGAAGATCGAGCTGACGGCGCGCGAATTCCAGCTGTTGGAGTTCATGATGCGCCACAGCGGACAAGTGGTGACGCGCACGATGCTGCTCGAGGGGGTGTGGGACTATCATTTCGACCCGCAAACCAACGTCATCGATGTGCACATCAGCCGCCTGCGCCAAGCGATCGACAAGGATTTCGACAAGCCATTGCTGCACACGGTGCGCGGCGCCGGCTATAGCCTGAGCGAAGACGAGTAGTGGACCAGGAGCAAAGGTTCCTCGGCGTCCTGGCGAGTTCCCCGTTTCGCATCGCCATCCTCTATTCGATCGTCTTTGCCCTCGGCGCCGTCGCCATGCTGGGCGGCGTCTATTTCGCCGTGTCGCGGGTCATCGACGGCAGCACCGACAATCTGATCGAGGCGGAAGTGCAGGGTTTGCGCGAACAAGTCCTGGTGTTGTCGCGCAGCGATTTCATCGAGCTCATAGAGCAGCGCTCGCAGGATCAGGAAGTTCGCGGCGCCGTCTATCTGATGGTCGATCCGCAGCTGCGCCCGGTCGCGGGAAACTTGCCGTCGTGGCCGAAGATCGCCGCCGACCAGGGCAAATGGATCCAGTTCAAGGTCGCCGTGCCCTACGGCGACGAAACGCGCGTGCACGAAGTTCGTGCACAGCGCTTCCCATTGCCCGGCGGCTATCGGATGTTGGTAGGACACGACGTGCAGGAACGCCAGGACGTCAAGAACGTGATGATGCGCGGCCTCGTGGCCGCGGTCGTCTTGACGATGCTGCTCGGTTTGAGCGGCGGCTTCTGGATGGGGAGGCGCATTCTCGCGCACGCCGGCGCCATATCGGCGGTGGCGACGCAAATCATGCGCGGCGACTTGTCGCAGCGTCTGCCGGTGCGCGATGCGGAGGATGAACTGAATACTCTGGCGCGGGAAATCAACGGCATGCTCGACAAGATCGAACAGTTGACGCTCGGCATGCGCACCGTGCTGGATAGCGCGGCGCACGATCTGCGCACGCCCCTCAACCGCATGCAGTCGACCGCGGAGGCGGCGATACTGCAGCTCGATCCGGCATCGCCGGAGCGGCGCGTGCTCGAGACCGTAACCACCGAGGTCGACCGCATGCGCGGCACCCTGGACGCTCTGCTGCGCATCGCCCTTGCGGAGACGGGGACGGTCGCCCGCGAAGCGGTTGATCTGTCCGAGTTGGTCGCGAGCATCGTCGATCTGTATGCGCCGGTCACCGAGGAGCGCGGCATCAAGCTGGAAAACGACGTCGCCGCGGGCGCCCACATCCAAGGTAGCCGCCAGCTGCTCGCGCAAGCTCTGGCCAATCTGCTGGATAATGCGATCAAGTTCACGCCGCAAGGGGGACGCATCCGCGTATTTCTGCGCAATGAGTTCGGCGGCCCCGAGGTGATCGTCGAGGACGATGGACCGGGAATTCCGGCCGACAAGCGCGAATTGGTGCTCGGGCGGCGGGTTCGCCTCGATCAAGCGCGCAAACTGCCGGGATCCGGTTTGGGGTTATCTTTGGTGGCGGCCGTGACCAAGCTGCACGGCGCCCGCTTGGTTCTCGACGACGCCGGTCCCGGCCTGCGCGTCGCTTTGAAGTTCAGACAAACGTGAGGAGACACATGAAATCGCATCGAACACGCCGGATCGCGGCCCTTGCCTTACTCGCGGCGGCATCCGCCGCTTCCGCGGCGCCGGTCTCCGGCGTCGATGGCCATTACGTCGATGCGGCGGTGCGTCCGCAGGACGACATATACAGGCATCTGAACGGCAAATGGCTGGATACATGGCGGATTCCGGCGGACAAATCCTATTATGCGACGTTCACCGCGGTCGCGGACCAGACTCAGCGCCAACTCAAGGGTATCGTCGACGGACTCGCCGGCGGCGGCGCGGGCGGCGCCGACGCGCGCAAATTGGCCGATTTTTACGCGAGCTTCATGGACGTCAAACGGCTCGACGCCCTGGGCCTTGCGCCGCTGCGCTCGGAGTTTCGCCGCGTCGACGCGATCGCCGGCAAGGGCGATCTTGCGGACATGTTCGCCCATCTGAATCGGACCGAAGCCGCGGCGCCGTTCGACCTCGGCATCGACCAGGATGCGCGCGACTCGACCCGCTATGCGGTCACGCTTGCGCAGAGCGGCCTCGGCATGCCGGACCGGGATTACTATCTCAGCGACAATGCGAAGCTGCGGACGGTGCGCGCAAAGTACCTGGCGCATATCGAGAAGATGTTCACTCTGGCGGGCCTGCCGGATGCCGCCGGCAACGCGGCCGCGATCCTCAAGCTCGAGACTGCGATGGCGAAGATCCAGTGGACGCGGGTCGAGAATCGCGATCCCTTGAAGATCTACAACAAGACCACGATCGGCGACCTGCCGGCGCTGATGCCGAATTACGCGTGGAACCGCTATCTCGCAGGCACCGGGCTTGCGCATAAAATAGACTACGTGATCGTCAATCAGCCGAGCTATTTCAGCGCGCTCGGCAAGCTGATAGCGCAGACGCCGCTGTCCGTCTGGAAGGCCTATTTCAAATGGCACCTGCTGTCGGCGATGGCGCCGTATTTGTCGCAGCCCTTCGTCGACGAGCGGTTCGCGTTCGCCGGCACGGTGCTGCGCGGCGTACCGCGCAACGAACCGCGCTGGAAGCGCGGCCTGACGCTGCTAAACACCGCGCTCGGCGAGGCGCTCGGCAGGCTGTACGTGGAGAAGTATTTCCCGCCGCAGAACAAGGCGCGCATCGGCGCCCTGGTCCACAACCTCATCGAAACCTATCGCCGCGAGATCGGCACCTTGGACTGGATGAGCCCGCCGACGAGGAAGGGCGCGCTCGCGAAACTCGAGAAACTGGCCGTCAAAGTGGGCTACCCTGAGAAGTGGCGGGATTACACCGCGCTGCGGATCCGCCGCGACGACCTGTTCGGCAACGTGATGCGCGCCGACGAGTTCCAATATCGATATGATCTCGCGAAACTCGGCAAGCCGATCGACCGCACCGAATGGCAGATGACGCCGCAGACGGTCAACGCCTACTACAACCCCTTGATGAACGAGATCGTCTTTCCGGCGGCGATTCTGCAGCCGCCGTTTTTCAACGTGCAGGCGGACGATGCCGTCAATTACGGCGGCATCGGCGGGGTCATCGGTCACGAAATCAGCCACGCCTTCGACGATGAGGGCAGCCAGTTCGACGCCGACGGCAATTTGCACGACTGGTTCACCCCCGCTGATCACGCGAAGTTCGCCGCCAAGACGCGGGCGCTGGTCGCCCAGTACGCCCGCTACGAACCCGTGCCGGGATTTCACGTCAACGGCAAATTGACGCTCGGCGAGAATATCGCCGACAACTCCGGGATCGCGATCGCCTACAAGGCGTATAGGAGATCGCTCGACGGCAAGCGGCCGCCCGTCATCGACGGCATGACCGGCGACCAGCGGTTCTTCTACGGCTGGGTGCAAGTGTGGCGCGGCAAAGCCCGCAAGGCGCAGGCCATTCTGTGGCTGAAGAGCGACCCGCATTCGCCGTTTTACGTCCGCGGCAGCGCGCCGCTGCGCAATCAGGCCGCCTTTTACAGGGCCTTCGGCGTCTCGGCCGGCGACAAGATGTATTTGCCGCCGGATCGGCGGGTCACGATCTGGTGAAGCCCGATCTTTTGCTGCTCTCCGGCCTGTTGTCCGACGAGACCGTCTGGGAGGATGTCGCCGCACGGCTGGCGGCCGCGGCGCAGGTGAGGATCATCACCTTCCCGCAGTATGCATCGCTCGGCGCAATGGCGCAGCATGCGCTGTGCGGCGCACCCCGGCGCTTTGCGGTCGCGGGCCATTCGATGGGCGGACGCGTCGCGCTCGAGCTGTGGCGGCTCGCGCCTGAGCGCATCGCGGGGCTGGCGCTCCTCAATACCGGCGCCTCGGCATGCGGCGCGGGCGAACCGCAGAGCCGCGGCCGGCTCGTACGGCTCGCCCGCGAACGCGGCATGGCGGCGCTCGCGGCCGAGTGGCTGCCGCCGATGCTGGGCGCGCCGCCGGCGCGGCGGCCCGAGGTGCTCGCGCGCCTCGTTTCGATGATAGAGCGGCAAACGCCGGAAAGCTTCGCCGCGCAGCAACAGGCGCTGCTCGAACGGCCGGAAGCCGAATTGCTGCTGCCGACCATTCGCGTGCCGACGCTGTTGCTAAGCGCCTGCGCGGATGCCTGGTCGCCGCCGTCGCAGCACGAAACGATGCGGCGCGCGATCGCGCACTCGACGCTGGTCGTCGTCGACGACGCAGGGCACATGGCGCCGATCGAACAACCGGATGCCGTTGCAGAGGCCCTGCGCGAGTGGCTGGCGGGGCTCTAGCGCCGCGCTCCAGGCAAACGCCGCTTTAAAACGAATCCACGGCCGAGCGGCAGCGCACTCGGCGATGAGCCGCGTCCATGCGTGCTACTGATGCAAGGATTCTTGCGCACGCACCATTTGGGTGCCGTTCGTATCAGCCAAATTGGCGGCATATCAGCGCAAGCCCGTGATCTTCAAGGCTTCGCGGCTTTTGGCACGAGCGTTGCTCCATGCAGCGGCGTCCCCGCGACCAACGGGGTCTCATGCGGCAATTACCAGGGGAGGGGTGTGCACCGATGAAACTGATCACCGCGATTATCAAGCCATTCAAGCTCGATGACGTGCGCAAGGCCGTCAGCGAGGTGGGAGTGCAGGGCGTCACCGTGACCGAGGTGCGCGGCTTCGGCCGCCAGCGCGGCCATACCGAGATCTACCGAGGCGCCGAGTACGTGGTGGAGTTCGTGCCAAAAACCAAGATTGAAATTGCGGTCGCCGATACCTTGGCCGATCAGGTCATCGAGGCGATTACCAAGGCGGCGCAAACCGGCAAGGTCGGCGACGGCAAGATCTTCGTGTTCGATCTCGCGCAAGTCGTACGCATTCGCACCGGCGAGCGCGACGCGAGCGCCATTTGAAACCAGGGGGATTCGCATTGATGAGCAAATTGTCGCGATTATTGTTGCTTTGCGCGCTGACGCTGCCGCTGCCGCTGCAGGCGGTCTGGGCCGACGACGCCTCGAGCGCATCGTCTGCGGCGTCGACGGTGACGACCGTGGCTCCGGCGGCCGCGCCGGCGGCGGCGCCGACGGCACCATTCCTAGTGACGACCGACAAGATCAACTCGGGCGACACCGCCTGGATGCTGACTTCCACGGCCCTCGTGTTGATGATGACGATTCCGGGACTCGCGCTGTTCTACGGCGGCATGGTCCGCAAGAAGAACATCCTGTCGACGCTGATGCAGAGTTTCGCGATCACTTGCGTGGTCTCGATCCTCTGGTGGGCGGTAGGCTACTCATTGGCGTTCACGCCGGGCAGTACGCCTTATCTGGGCGGGCTGAGTCGAGCATTCTTCAAGGGCGTGGTGTACATGCACGACGCCGGCAAGGTCAGCGTTTCGCATCTCGCGACGACGATTCCGGAAACCGTCTATGCGTTGTTCCAGGCGACGTTCGCGATCATCACGCCGGCGCTGATCTGCGGGTCGTTCGCGGAACGCATGAAATTTTCGGCGATGATGTGGTTCATGGCCGTCTGGTTGATCGCGGTGTATTGCCCGGTCGCGCACTGGATGTGGGAGCCGAGCGGCTGGTTCGCGGCCACGCAGCTGGACTTCGCCGGCGGTACCGTGGTGCACATCAATGCCGGCATTGCCGGCTTGGCCAGCGCGTTGATGCTCGGCAAGCGTCAGGGCCTCGGCAAGGAAGCCATGGCCCCGCACAATTTGACGCTGACCGTAATCGGCGCCTCGCTGCTGTGGGTCGGCTGGTTCGGATTCAACGCCGGGTCTGCAGTCGCCTCCGACGGCCGCGCGGGGATGGCCTTTGCCGTCACGCATATCGCGACCGCCGCCGCCGCGCTTTCCTGGATGTTCACGGAGTGGCTCACCAAGGGAAAGCCGAGCGTCCTCGGCATCGCCTCGGGTGCGGTCGCGGGCTTGGTCGCCATCACCCCGGCCTCGGGCTTCGTCTCGCCCGACTCGTCGGTGATTATCGGGGTTCTGGCCGGCGTGGTTTGCTACTTCTCCGCGACTTCGCTGAAGAGAGCCCTCGGCTACGACGACGCGCTCGATGCCTTCGGCGTGCACTGCATCGGCGGCATCGTCGGTGCCCTGCTGACCGGCGCGCTGGTCAGCAAGGAGATCAGCGGGGCGACGGGCAGCGTGCTGTTGCAGCTCAAGGGTGTGACCGCGACGCTCGTCTGGAGCTTCGGGATGAGCCTGATCATCTTGAAGGTCATCGATATGACGATCGGCCTGCGCGTCACGGCCGAGGAAGAGCGCGAAGGTCTCGACATCTCGCTGCACGGCGAGAGCTTGGAGTAAATGCGGCAAAGTCCGGCGGCATCCGGCCGCCGGACTCCTGCCGGATGGGCTGCCGATCGAATGAGTGCGACGCGGAGCCCGCGGCGGATTTGCGCGCTCTTGTTCCCCACATGTGCCAATTGCCACGTATCACCTAAGGAGTGACCAGTTTATGAAGAGACATGTATACGGAATCCCGGCGGCGGCGCTGCTGCTGGGTACGGCGGTGGCCGGCGTCGCTGCGGCGGATACGCCCGCCAAGGCCGCTGCGCCGACGCTCTCCGGCATGCTCGACGCGGCCGGCGTCGCGATCACGGGTTACGTGGACGCCGCGTATGAATATCAGTCCGGCGCGGGCGTGTTTTCGAGCGGTACGCCGGACCGCGTGTTCGATACGCGCGTCGACAGCTTTACGCTGCACCAAGCGTCGGTCACGGTCGCCAAACAGCCCAAGGACGGCTGGGGCGCCCTCGTCAACTTGACGGCCGGTCAGGATGCCGAAGTCATCAAATCGTATCCGGTGACGGGCGGCTCGAATTTCGACGTGACGCAAGCCTTCGTGCAGTATGCAACCGGTCCGCTGACCCTGATGCTGGGCAAGTTCGTCACCTTGTCGGGCGCCGAAGTGATAGCGCCCACTGGCGACACGAATTTTTCGCGCTCAATCCTGTTCGGCTACGCCATTCCATTCACGCATACGGGGTTTCGCGCCAGTTACGCGATCAACGATCAATGGTCCCTGGTGCTCGGCGTCAACAACGGCTGGGACCAGATCAGCGATGCCAACAAGCAAAAGACGCTCGAATATGGCGTGACCTACGCGCCCATCAAGACGTTCTCGGTGACGGTCGACGGTTACGCCGGCAAGGAACCGCTCGGCTTCGTGAATAATTCGCCGACCACCGCGCAGGGCCAACGCTTCCTCGTCGACGTCGTCGCGACCTGGAACGCGACCGGCAAGCTGACCTTCATCGCCAACTATGACAACGGCCGGCAAAAGGACGATACCGCGGGTGCTGCCGTCACCGAGTACAAATGGGATGGCGTAGCCGGCTATGCGAACTATCAGTTCACGGATCAGTGGCAAGTTTCGCTGCGAGGCGAGTACTTCGACGACAAGAACGGTTATCGTACCGGAGTCGTCGACCCGGTATCCGGCAACGGCCAAAAGTGGAAGGAGGCCACCGTTACGCTGAACTACACGCCGACCGCGAACGTGGTCGTGCGCTTCGAAGGCCGTTACGATACGTCCAACATCCACGATGCATTCGTGAAGAGCGTCGACGCATCCAACCAACCGGCGAGCTTCGCCGATAACATAGATTCCCTGGCTGTCGAGGCTTTGTACAAATTCTAGATAGCGCCGCGCCGGCGGCAAGTCCCGCGCCGCCGCCGGCGACCGGGCTTGCCGCTTTCTGATACGCCGGATGTCGCTCGTCGGCCATTGCCTCTATACTTTGGCGCCTGTGTTCGGCGGACTGGGGACTTCGGCGATGAGCGCGGCTCAGGCGGCGATAAATCCGGATTGCGGATTAAAATGCCGGTTCTGCGGCGGGAGCGAGCTGACGACGTTCGTCGATCTGGGCATGTCGCCGCTTTGTCAGACGCATATCGAAGCGCGGAACTTGAACGCGATGGAGCGGTTTTTCCCGCTGCACGCGCGCGTTTGCGGCGCCTGCTTCCTGGTGCAGCTCGAGGAATTCGTCGCGCCGGCCGACTTGTTCGGCGAATACGCGTACTTTTCCTCTTATGCCGATTCCTGGGTGGAGCACGCGCGCCGCTATGCCGAGGCGATGCGCGCGCGCTTGGCCTTGAGCGCGCACAGCCTGGTCATCGAGATTGCAAGCAACGATGGCTATTTGCTGCAGCATTTCGCCGCGGCCGGCGTGCCCGTTGTCGGCATCGAACCGGCGCAAAACGTCGCCGAGGTCGCGCGCGGCCGGGGAATTCGCACCGATGTGTCGTTTCACGGCCGCGCCAATGCCGCGCGCATCGCCGGCCAATACGGACGGGCCGATCTACTACTCGGCAACAACGTGCTGGCGCACGTGCCGGATCTGAACGACTTCGTCGCGGGCATGAAGGCGCTGTTGAAGCCGGACGGCGTCGTGACGATGGAATTCCCGCATTTGCAGCGACTGATGGAACAGAATCAATTCGATACGATTTATCATGAGCACTTCAGCTATTTCTCGTTGCTGACGGCCGAAAAGGTGTTTGCCGCACACGGCTTGACGCTGTTCGACGTCGATGAACTCTCGACGCACGGCGGTTCGCTACGAGTGTACGCACGGCATGCGCAAGATTCGTCGCGGCCGGTGGATCCGCGAGTCGCCGAATTGCGGCGGCGGGAGCTCGCTTTGGGCTACGCGCAGATCGCGACCTATCGACGGTTCGACGAGCAGGTGCGGCGGACGAAGCGCGATATTCTCGCGTTCCTGATCGAACTGAAGCGCGCCGGCAAGACCATCGTCGGCTACGGCGCTCCGGGTAAGGGCAATACGCTGTTAAACTATTGCGGCCTGCGTACGGATTTTCTCGATTACACCGTCGATCGCAATCCCTACAAGCAGGGAAAGTACACGCCCGGTACGCATATTCCGATTTTCTCGCCGGCCAGAATCCGCGAGACCAAGCCGGACTATATTTTGATCTTGCCCTGGAATTTGCGCGCCGAAATCACCGCGCAGACGGCTTTTGTGCGCGCTTGGGGAGGTCAATTCATCATTCTCATACCCAGGCCGGAAATCATCTCCTGAAGATGCGCCGCAGGCGTATGTTACGGTGGCGATGAGGCGCCCGCGCGCGGCGCACCGATCCGCCGCCTGCCGCGCTCCCGTGAACGAGGAGCCGTAGGAAACTGTCAACGCATCATCGCCGCACAGGAGACCGGCCGCTTTGCCGCCAGTTCCCGCCGTGACCCGCTACTCCGCCTTCGGCCTGCAACGCCGCCGTTTGCCGGTTTGGCTGCTGTGCGCCGCCGTCGCCTGCGCTTGTGCTGCGATCGTTGCCCGCGCCGCCAACCCGCAGGCGTACGCGGTGCAGTTGGCAGCGAGCGGCAACGCTGCGTTGGACGCGACGCTCGCGGCCACGTCCGAGTTGAGGTCGCTGCAGGATACCGCGCCGGTGAGTCCATTCGGCTTGATAGTGCGTGCCCGCGCCGACGTCGATCGCTTGCACACGGTCCTGGAGAGCTTCGGTTACTACCGGTCAGCGGTAGCCGTCACCATCGACGGCGAACCGCTCGACGACCCTCGTCTCGGCGAGGCGATTTCCGCGCGTCCCACGGGCAGCGTGTCGCGGGTCGCGGTCAAATTTCAGCTGGGTCCCTTGTATCACCTGCGGCGCATCGACATCGACGGCAGTTTGCCGGATTCGGCGCGCGGCGCGCTCGGCCTCGCCGCCGGCGAACCGGCCGTAGCCGCCGCGGTACTTGCCGGCGGCGCGCGTCTGTTGACGGCCCTGCAGGACCAGGGGTACGCGTTTGCGCAAGTCGCCGCTCCGGTTGCATACGAGGATCCGAGCGCGCCGCTCCTCGATCTCGATTTTCACGTCGTCGCCGGACCGCGGGTGCAGGTCGGCGCGATTCGCATCGTCGGTCTGCAGCGCGTCCACGAGTCGCTGCTGCGCGCAAAACTGCGGCTGCACACGGGGGACGCGTATTCGCCGCAGGCAATCGATCGGGCGCGGCGCGATCTGTTGAGCTTGGGGGTGTTCACCGCGGTCAGCGTGAGGCTCGGCGCAGCGGCCGACAGCCGCGGTGGCGTGCCGGTCACGTTCGACGTTCACGAACGTCTGCGGCACGCGGCGTCGGTCGACGCCGCCTACTCCAGCGACTTGGGCGGCAGCGGCGGCATCACCTGGACGGATCGGGACGTATTCGGCAATGCCGAGCAGCTGGATCTTGCGGCCTCGGTGACCAATATCGGTGGCACCGCGGCGACCGCGCTCGGCTACGATACCAGCGCGCAATTGCTGAAGCCGGATTTTGGACGGGCCGATCAATCGCTGCAGTTTGCCGTGACTGCGCTAAAGCAGTCGCTGCAGGCTTACCAGCAAACCGCGGTCACCGGCGGCGCCACGCTCACCCGCAAGCTGTCGCACGACTGGAGCGCGAATCTCGGCGTGACCGGCACCCAGGAGGCGGTCGCCCAAGAGGGCAATAGGTACGATTATACCTTGGTAGCGGCGCCGATCGGCTTGACCTACGACTCGACTGACTTGAATTCACCGCTCGACGATCCGCTGCACGGCATGCGCGACTCCTTGAGCGTGACGCCGACGCGCTCGTTCGGGATCACGAGTGCGACCTTCGTGATCACGCAGGTGAAGCTCGCCGCGTACTTCGATCTGCACGAGCTCTCGCTCGCAGCGGCCGGACGCAGCGTGATCGCGCTGCGCGCGCTCGCCGGCCTCGCGCAGGGGGCGGCAGAGTTCAGTTTACCGCCCGACCAGCGCTTCTACGGCGGCGGCTCCGGCACGATCCGCGGCTACCGCTACCAGGCCGTGGGCCCGCAATTTGCCGACGGCAATCCGATCGGCGGCACCGCGATCATTGCCGGCAGCATCGAGTTCCGCCAGCGTTTCGGCACTAGCTTCGGCGCGGTCGCATTCGTCGATGGCGGCCAAGTCAGCGCCAGCCTGAAGCCGCTGCCCAACGTGTTGCGCATCGGCGTCGGCGCCGGCATGCGCTACTACACGCCCGTGGGCCCGATTCGCGTCGATGTCGCCGTGCCCACGAAGCGCTACAGCACGCACGACGACCGGTTCGAGATCTACGTCGGTTTGGGGCAGGCTTTCTGATGCGCCGCGCGTGGAGAATTTCGGCGGCGGTTGCCGGCGCATTGCTGCTTCTGGTCGTGCTGCTGATCGCCGCCGCGTTTCTCGCCGGCACCACGGCCGGCGGCCGGGCAGCGGTAGAACGCTTGACTTATACCTTGTCGGCCGGACGCGTGCAGCTCGCCGGCCTGGACGGATCCTCGCTGTCGCAGCTGACGCTTGCCGAACTCACGCTGCGCGATCGGCGCGGCGTATGGTTGACCGCGCAGCGCGTCTCCTTGCAATGGTCGCCGCTCGCTTTGCTGCGGCGCGAACTGAAAATCGAAGCAGTGCATGCGGCGCGCGTAAATCTCGAGCGGATTCCGGTCAGCGCACTGCGGCCGACGGGGTCGCGCGCCTCGATTCCTCATATCGACGTGGCGCAAGCGTCGATCGACCGGCTTAAGTTGGCGCCGCAGGTCGCCGGCAGATCGGCCACGCTCGCGGTCCGCGGCGGCGTGCATCTGCGCTCGCTCGACGATCTTGCCGCCAGGTTCGACGCTGCACGGATCGACGGCGACGGACGTTACGATTTGCGCCTGCGGTTCGACCGCAAGCGCTTGTCGGGGACACTCGCCGTGCATGAGCCGGCGGGCGGCCCGCTGGCAACCATATTGGGATTGCCGGGGCTCGGCGCCTTGTCGGCGACGATGACGCTCGACGGACTGCGCAGCGCCGAGCAGGTCGATGTACGCATCGAAGCCGGCGCTTTGCGCGCGCGCGCGCAAGGCCGCGTGGATTTGAGCGCGCGCACGGCGGATATCACCTACTTTCTCGGCGCGCCGGCCATGCGGCCGCGCCCCGACCTCGCTTGGCGGCGGCTCGCCTCCAGCGGGCAATGGCGGGGCGGCCTCGACGAGCCGTTGGTCGACGCGCATCTGGACGTCGAGGATTTGCGTCTCGGCGCGGCCACCTTGCTGGGCTCGGCGCATCTGCACTTGACCGGCGCCGCCGGCGCGCTGGCCGCGCACGGCAGCCTCAGCGCAGTGCGGATACCCGGACCCAACCCCGCGCTGCTTGCGGGTGGCCCCGTCGCTTTCGATGCCTCGATGCGCCTGCGGAGCGCCGCTCGGCCCATCGTGTTCAGCGCGACGCAGCATCTGTTCTCGCTACGCGGCCGCGCGCTCACCGCAGGCGCGCGAACCCTGTCCCTCGACGTGCGTCTGCCCGATCTCGAACCGATCGCGGCGCTCGCAAACCTCGGGCTGCGCGGCGAGGCGCGCGTCAAACTCGGCTTGAGTGACGAGCGTACGGGCACCAAGGTCGACATCGATGCCGAAGCTGCGAGGCTCGCCGGCACGGCAATCTGGGCCAAAGCCCTGGGAGACCGCGCCTCGCTGCAGCTCGAAGGCCTGGTAGGCGACCGCGACATCCGCATCGCGCAGCTCAAAGCGGCCGGACGGGCGTGGTCCGCGTCGCTAAATGCCGATGTCGTACGGCGCGCAGCGAACGCGCCGCCGCCGAGTTCGGCCGCGGCGGGCGGCGGCGGTGCGTGGATGCAGTCGTTGCGCGCGCACTGGACCCTCAAATTCGATAATTTAAGCGCCTGGTCGTCGGCGCTCGCCGGCCAGCTCGCCGTGTCCGGCAAAATCCAAGGGTCGCCGAACGCGATGCTCACGGACATGCAGCTGACCTCGACGCTTGCGGTCGGCGGCGCGGCACGGATCGCGTGGAGCGGCGTGCTGCACGCCCGCGGCTCGCCGTCCGGTTCGTCCGGCAGCCTGCGCGTGGGCGGCGTGCTCGACGCGGCGCCGCTGCGCCTCATCGTCGGCTGGAGCCGCGACAGCCGCGGGCTGACCCGGGTCACGGTTCGTCAGGGGAACTGGAAGAGCGTGCGCGTCGGCGGCGAGCTATCCTCGGGCGCCGACTTTGCGAAACCTCGCGGCACCTTGCGGGTCACCGTCGGCGACCTCGCTGATTTCGACCGCTTGAGCGGGCTGCAACTGGCCGGCGGTTTAAGCGCCGGCGCGGTGTTCGCGCCGGGGGACGGTGGCACGCACGCAGAGTTGCGGTGTTCGCTGCCGAATTTTCGGATCGACGATTTCGCGGTCAGCGCCGAATTGGCGGCCGCCGGACCCGTCGATGCGCTCGCGCTGCACCTTGTCGCAAAAATGCCGGATCTGCGCGGCGCCCCGGCAAGCGCCGTGTTGACGGGGCCGATGAATCTGTGGAAGCGCACGCTGCGCCTGCGCGCTGCGGCGTTCGAATACCGCGGCCAAACGGCTCGCTTGCTCACGCCGGCGAACCTGTCGTTCGCCGACGGGCTGTCGATCGACCATTTGCGGCTGGCTGTCGACGGCGGGGTGTTCGAGCTCGCCGGCCGCCTGGCGCCGACACTCGCTATGCACGCTGCACTGCACACCGCGACGCCCGCGCTCATCGACGCCTTCGCTCCAGGCCTGCTGAGCGGCGGTCGCATCGATGCAAGCGCCGAGCTACGCGGCCGGATTGCGGCGCCGGTCGGCGAAGCCCATTTGACCGCGGGCGGCTTGCGCGTCGGCGACCAGCAGGCGCTCGGCTTGCCGGCGGTGCAACTACGCGGCTCCGCACGCCTCGACGGGGTCTCGGCGCAGATCGATGCACGGCTGAACGCCGGCAAGAAATCGGCGTTGACGCTGAGCGGCGGTGTGCCGCTCGTATCCGGCGGCGCGCTAGCCCTGAAAATCGACGGCAAACTGGACGTTGCGCTCGCAAGCCCCATGCTCGAAGCGCGCGGCATGGCCGCCACGGGCTCGCTGCGGGTCGCTGCGACGGTGAGCGGCGATCCGCAAGCGCCGCGGTTCGGCGGCACGATCAGCCTCGCCGGCGGGCATCTGCATGACTACGGGCACGGTGTCGATCTCGAGAATATCAGCGCGCAGCTGGTCGGTAACCAGGGCGATCTGCAAATCAAGAGTTTCACGGCGGCGGCATCGCCGGGAACGATTTCAGTGACGGGCCGGCTCGGCTTGCTGCGGCCGAAGATTCCGCTGGATCTGGTCATCGTCGCGAAGAACGCGCGGCCGATCGCGAGCAATCTGCTGACCGCGATTCTCGACGCCAAATTGCGCGTCAGCGGTACGGCGCACGAGCGCATCGACGTCGCCGGTGTCGTGGATCTGCGGCGCACGGTCATCGGCATTCCCAATGCGATGCCGCCCGACGTTGCGGTATTGGACGTGCGTCGGCGCGGACAGGCCCCCGCCGCAGTCGGCACGCCGCTCGTGATCGGCCTCGATGTGACCTTGCGGGCGCCGCGGCAACTGCTGGTGCAAGGTCGCGGTCTCGATGCCGAGCTCGGCGGCGAGCTGCATTTGGCGGGGACCACGGCTGTGCCCCTGGTCAGCGGCGGCTTCGAGCTGCAGCGCGGCAGCTTTACACTGGCCGGCAACAGGCTCTCCTTCAGCAGCGGCCGCGTCAGCTTCAACGGTGCGGGCCTGAAGCACAAGATCGATCCGATGCTCGATTTCACGGCGCAGACGACCACCGCGGACGTCACCGCCACATTGCGCATCACCGGGCTCGCGGATGCGCCGCAGTTCTCGTTCAGCAGCGTTCCACCGCTGCCGCCCGATGAAATCATGGCACGGCTGTTGTTCGGCGCGAACGCCCAGCAACTCTCGGCATTGCAAGCCGCGCAACTCGGTGCGGCGTTCGCGTCGCTCTCCGGCGTGGGCGGCAGCGCTTTGAATCCCTTGGCCAAGCTGCAGCGGGCCCTGGGCCTGGATCGGCTGACGGTCGGCAGCGCCGCGCGTTCGAATACGGCGAACGCGCCGAACACCGGCACCAGCATCGCCGCCGGGCGCTACCTCTCCAAGCGCGTCTATCTTGAGGCCAAGCAGAATACGACCGGTTCGAGCCAGGTGCAGGTGAACGTCGATTTGAGCAAACACCTGAAGCTGCAGACGCGCTTGGGGAACGGCACGCCGATCCTGCAGGGGACCACGCCGCAGAACGATCCGGGCAGCAGCATCGGCTTGAAGTATCAATTCGAATATTGACGGCGTGGCCGCCGCGCGCCGCGCGGCGCTTCTGCGAGCCATCCGCCGACCGCGATCCTTCGGTTACACTGGCGCACATGCTGAACATGCGGATTCGTACGGTGGCGGTGCTGGTCGTGCTGGCGTTGATCGGCGCGTTCCTGGCGGTCAATTGGGCGGCAATCACGGCAACCGCGAAATTCAGGCTGCTGGTGACGACGATCGAGGCGCCGGTCGGCTTGGTGATGCTGGCGATCGTCGCGCTGATCGTCGCGACGTTCATTGCCTACCTGGTCGTCTGGCAAGGCGCGGCATTGGCCGATGCACGCCGCCACGGCAAGGAATTGCAAGCGCAAAAAGCGCTCGCCGATCAGGCGGAAGCTTCGCGCTTCGTCGAATTGCGCGAGCTCGTGCGCGATGAGTTCAGGCGTCTCGACGAGCAGATCGCGCGCCAGGCAGAGGGATTGCGCGCGGAAATTCGCGACAACGCGAATTCGATCGCGGCGACCATCGGCGAACTCGACGATCGTATGCACAAGCCGCGTGGGGGTGACTCCTCTTGAGGAGTCGAGTATGCAGAGCGCGCTGCACGCGGCGACCGCTGCCGCATACCACGAAGCCCCGCAACGATGGCCGGCCGCCAGTCGCCGCTAGCAAGCGCGGCGGCGGCCGAAGCGCCGCCGCCGATCGCCGGTGCCGGCAGCCGCAGCTACGCCTTCATCGTCGATTGGCATATTCGGCTGCTGATCGCGTCGGCATGGATATTGGCGGGCGCCTGGGCGCTGCATGGCGACCTCGGCCTGCGGTCACGAGCGGCGCTGTTCATCTGGATCCCGGCCGCGTCGATTTATTTTCTCTATCATCCGCTGATCGAACTCGTGCTGCGCGGACAATCCCCGGGAAAGCGCATTGCCGGCGTGCGCATCGTCGCGCGCGACGGCCGCATCCCGAGCCACGGTGCGATATTGATCCGCAATGTTTTTCGCCTGGTCGACAGTTTGCCGCTGTTTTACCTGGTCGGTCTCGCAAGCTGCATCGTCACGGAAAATCACCTGCGCATCGGCGACATCGCGGCCGGTACGCGGCTCGTACAAGCGCCTAGGGACGCGCCGCGGCGCCGCTTGGGCGGAGCGCGGCAAGAGGCGCTGGAATTGGCCGATCAGTTGTTGCGGCGGTGGCCTTCGCTCGAGCCCGAGCGGCGGGCCGACATCGCGCGCGCGCTGCTCGTACGCCTCGAGCCCGGCGTCGATCCGCGGCGATGGGCCGCGAGCGGCGAGCTGGAGCTGCACGGCCGGTTGCAGTCCGCGCGGGCGGCGCGCCACGGCGGCGGCGGCGACTGATGCGTGCGCCGCCGCCGTCAGCCGGCCGGCAACGCGTTGACGCGCTGCGCCAAGTCCGCGCCTTCGCGGCGCGATTTCAAGTCGTAGTAAATGGCCAGCAGCGCCGGCGGATACCACATCATCATCAATGTGCTGACGATCAGCGCAATCAGCCGCTGCACGCCGACGGCCAGCGGATTGCCCAAGCCGAACAGTGACGCGCAAAGGCCGATGACCAAGCCCATGAATAGATAGGCGACGGCGGCGATGACGATGACGACCGAGTAAATCGTCATCGTTCGCCACCAATCGCCCTTGATCAGCCGGCGGCTGATATTCATCGATTCGAACACGCCGGCGCGCTCGACGACCAACGCGGTGAACGTCAACATCAAGGTGCCCGCCCAATAGATCCCGGGCGCGACCAGCAGAACGCAGCCCAAGGCGATGATCAGGGCGATCAATAGCGTTGCCGCGAGCGCGCGCGGCAGCAAGCGCAGGCCGACGACGCAGGAATCGCGCAGCGACGCCGGCCTGCCGGTCGCGATGCCATTGATGTGCGCGATCAAGGCAAAGTTGAAAATCAGGAAGAGCAGCATGCCGGCGGCGGAGCTCAGCAAAAACGCCGGCGAGCGCAGAACGGCGAACACGGCCGGCAGTCCGGCCGCCGCCGCAGCGCGCATCCGCGATTCGCTTGCGGAGCCCAGCAGCGACAGCGCCAGTTCCGGCACGAACGCGAGCGGCCAGGAGCGCGGCAGACATTGCCGATAGAGGCCGATGGCCCCGTCCAGTACGCCGCCGATGCTTCGCGGCGCCGATTCTTGCGAGTACATGGAACCGACTCCGCCGTGTGCCGTGAGGTCGCTCAACGCAGACTAGCATGGGCGGCAGTCGTCCCGGTAATCGCCAAAGTGCGCCGCGGACCGCGGACCTGCGCCAAATCGATATAGTTCACGGCATGCCTTCGGATAGTGCGTTGCGATGCGCAACTTTTTTGCGACTGCAGTGTTATGGGTTTAAACGAAAGCAATCCAGTGCGAACTCAAGCTACGGAACCGGCCGACTCGGAGGAATTTGCGGTGTTCATGCGCGCCTATCAGGACATGGTGTTTTCGACCGCGGCCCGCCTCGCCGGCAACGACGCGCAGGCCGAAGACATCGCGCAGGACGTCTTCCTCAAGGCGTACGAGCACTTCGACTCGTTGCGCGACAACCCGCGGGCTGGCGGTTGGCTGAAGACCGTTGCGACCAATCTGACGCTGAATCATCTGCAGCGCTACCGCGGACGCTGGCGATTATTTACCGAGATGCATTCCGAGTCCGCGGACTGCGACTACGCGCCGCTGGATCCGCCGTTGCCCGATACGCTGGCGGCGGACCTGGGGCAAGCGCGCCAGAGCGCGCTGATCGACGCGGCGGTGAGCCGCTTGCCGGAGCATCAGCGGCTCGCCCTGGCCCTCTATCACTTCGAGGACTTCTCGTACCAGGAGATCGGCGCGCGCTTGGGCGTCTCGCTCGCCAAGGTTAAGACCGACATACGGCGTGCACGTGCCGCGCTTTTGCCGCTGCTGAAATCCTGCGGCGTCGTCGCCGCCGACTTGAAGGATTGAGGCCGCGATGAACGAATCGCAGAAACCGCAGCGACCGCAGGACCTCCTCGAGCGGCAAGTCGACCGCGCGCTGCGCGGCCTGGCGCCGCGGCGTGCGCCGCGCTCGCTCGAAGTGCGCGTAATCGCCGAATTGGCGAGGCGGGCGGCCCTGCCGTGGTGGCGCCGGCGGATCCTGCAGTGGCCGCCGGCGGCGCGCGCCGCGTTCATCGTCGTCTGCGGCGGATTGATTCGGTTCGCGTGGCCCGCAACCGGCTGGGCGATCGCGGAATTCGGCGCACTGCGCCGCTCGGGTGCGCCGGCGCTCTCCTGGATTCACTACGGCGCGGCGGCGGTGAGCGGTGCCGCGCAATTGCTGAACGTGATCGCAGGCGCCTTGCCGATGTCTTGGATCGCGGCCGGCCTCGTGTTTGCCGCGATGCTCTACGCGGCCTTGTTCGGTCTCGGCGCGGTGGCGTACCGCACGCTCTATCTCAATCCTTGAAATGGCGGTGAAATTCATCATGAACCCATCTATCCCGCGGTGTTTTGCGTCTCTGGCCCTGGTTGTCTGCTGCGTGATCGCCGCCGCGGCGCCGGCGCGCGCCGACACGCCGTCGCCGGCTGCATCGGTCACGCCGGTTGCCTCCGTCACAGGGGCTGCGCCCGCCACACCGGCGCCAGCTGCCGTCGTCGATTTGCACCCGCTCCGCGAGAATTCACTCGTCAGCATCGGCCACGATTCGACCTTGGCGAGCGGCCGGCGCGCCGAGTCGGTCGTCTCGATATTCGGCTCCTCGACGAGCGCCGGAGAGGCCGGCTCGGTGGTGTCGATCCTCGGCGACACTCGCGTCACCGGAACGGCCGACGACGGGGTGGTTGCGGTACTCGGCAACACTTACGTCGACGGCAAGGTCGGCGGCGATGCGGTCGCGGTGCTCGGCAGCATGCAGCTCGGCCCGAACGCGGATGTCGGCGGCGACGTGGTCGTCGTCGGCGGACCCATCACGCGCGATCCGGCGGCAATCGTCCACGGCAGCGTGCGCAACGTACTCGTCGGCCCGCTGGGGGATTTCACCTGGCTGCATCCGTGGATCGAACATTGCCTGCTGTACGCGCGGCCCCTCGCGGTGGCTCCCGGACTCGCTTGGGCCTGGGGCGTGGCGCTGATCTTTTTGGCGCTGTACGTTTGCTTCGCGCTGTTGTTCCGCCCAGGGCTCATGCAATGCGTAGGCACGCTCGAGACGCAGCCCGGCCAGAGCGTGCTCGCGGCGCTGCTCGCGGTATTGCTGGCGCCCGTCTTGGTGGTCTTGCTGTGCGTCACGGTTATCGGCATTGCGGCGGTGCCGTTCGTCGTGCTCGGCCTGTTCTGTGCGGCACTGTTCGGCAAGGCCGTCGTGCTCGCGTGGCTCGGCCGGGCGTGTCTCGGCCGGCGCGACACGCCGCTGCTCGGTAATCCGGCGCTCGCCGTACTGGTCGGCGGCGCGATCGTGCTGGCGCTGTATCTCGTGCCGGTACTTGGATTCGTTGCCTACAAGGGTCTCGACCTGCTCGGGCTGGGCGTCGTGCTGTACACGCTGTTGCTGAAATTGCGGGCGCGTCATGCAGCGGTGAACGGCGGCGCCGTTGCCGCCGCGGGCGATGCCATTGCCGCCGCGGGCGGTGCCGAACCGGTTGCGGCGGGGGCGGCCGCGAACCCCGATATCGAGGAGTCCGCTGCGCACGCCGCCGCGTCCGCGGCCGCTGCCGGAGGCGCATCGGCCGCGCAGGCCGCGCAGGCCGCGCGGCCGGTCGTCGACGCGGCGCTGCCGCGCGCGGGCTTTTGGCTGCGGATGGCGGCGCTCTTGGTCGATGTGTTGCTGGTCGGCATCCTCACCGGCCTGCTCGCGCATTGGGGTCATGCGGAGCTCCTGATATTGGCAGCCTACGGCGCCGCGATGTGGAAGCTGCGTGGCTCGACGATCGGCGGCATCGTTTTCCATCTGCGGGTCGTGCGTCTGGACGGACGCGAGATCGATTGGGCGACTGCGATCGCGCGCGCACTCGGCTGCTTTCTCTCCCTGGCGGTGGCGGGCCTCGGTTTCATCTGGATCGCCTTTGACGGCGACAAGCAGGCGTGGCACGACAAGATCGCCGGCACGGTGGTCGTGCGTTCGCCGGCGAGCCCATCGCTGGTTTGACGTCGCGGGATTTTCGCGCGGCGGATCCGCCGCAAGCGGCTGCCGCGGCCGCGCGTCGCCGTGATAGAGTCTGCCGATAGTTGGAGAGGCCCATGAAGATTCGGATCCCTGCGGCGGCAGGCGTGCCCCGCGGGGTGCACCCGCCGGAACTCGTTTTGACGTTCGCTGTGCTCGCGCCGCCGGCTACGCCGCCAATCAACTCGAAAACCAAGGTCTCCTAGCGCTCCGGCGCCGCCGCGGGCGCGGCGCGCAAAGCGGGCCACTGGAACGGTGGGGCGTGAGCAACTCTTGCGGATCGGTGCGGCGATTCATGGCCATGCGTGCGGCGGCCGTGGCGGCGGCCGCCATGCTGTTCGCGGCGCCAGGCGGCGCCGCCGAGAAGCCACTGTGGGAATTCGGACTCGGCGCCGGCGTGCTCGCGTTCGACGACTATCGCGGCGCCGACAGCGCGCACGCCTTGGCAATTCCGGTGCCGTACATCGTCTACCGCGGCAAATTTCTGAAGGCCGATTACGACGGCGTGCGCGGTCAATTTCTGCGCAACCGGATCTTCGATCTCACCGTGAGTCTCAATGCGACGACGCCGGTCAGCAGCCGCGACGACGACGCCCGCGACGGCATGCCGAATCTCGAGCCGACCTTTGAGGTCGGCCCGGAGGTAAACGTGCATCTGTTTAGGAGCGCGGACCGGCGGGTGCGGCTCGAACTGCAATTGCCGCTGCGCCGCGCGATCACGCTGACGGCGCATCCGCAGGGGATCGGCTGGATCGGCGCGCCGTGTTTGGACGTCGACTTCTTCGGCGTCGGCGGTCACGCCGGCTGGAATACGGGCGTGCAATTCGGTCCCTTGTTCGCGGACCGGGATTTCAACCGGCACTACTACGAGGTCGCGGCCAACTACGCCACCGCGGCGAGGCCCCGCTACCGGCCGGGCGGCGGTTATTCGGGAACCGAACTGTTGATCGGGACTTCGCGGAGATTTCCGAAATTCTGGGTGTTTGCGTTTGCCCGTTACGACTCCCTCGCGGGCGCGACCTTCGCCGCGAGTCCGCTGGTTCGCAGCAATCACTATTGGTTCGGCGGCGTCGGCTTCGCCTGGATGATCGGGCAGTCGCGCCGCGAAGTGCGGGTCGACGATTGAACCGGCGGCGCGCGTCGTGCGCGCAGCTGCCAGCCGCCGCGCCGATTTGCGCTGCCCGGAAAGGCGGTGGTAACTTGCCCGCAGGTCATTTCCAAAGAAGGCATGCCATGAACCGTCGAATCACGCAAGAATTTCCCGCCGCGATTTGCGCCGTTGCGCTGTTCGCCCTGGCTGCGCTCGCGGCGCCGTCCGCGGCGTCGGCCTACGCCTACGTCGGCAACCAGGTGAGCGGCACGGTCTCGGTCATCGACACTGCGCGCGACGTGGTGGTGCGCACCCTGCCGGCTCACGGCAAGATCGGCAAGAAGATTCAGGCGGTGGTCGCCGACCGCGGCGGCAAGCATATCTTCGTCGTCGATGCGGCCGGCAACGATCTGGTCGAACTCGATGCGGCGTCCGGCCGCGTGGATAAGCGCATACCCGTCGGCAGGGCGCCGGAAGGCGCGTCGCTGTCGCCGTCCGGGAAAACCATCGCCGTCTGCGTGGAGAAGGACAACCTGGTCGTGCTCGTCGACGTGGCGACCGCCAGCGTCAGGCACATCATCCATACCCAGGGAAAAAATCCCGAGCATTGCGAATTCAACGGCGATGAGGATTGGATGGTGACCGGCAACGAGAATTCGAGCGACGCCGACATCATCAATCTGCGTCTGCACCGTTCCATTGCCCTGGTGCCGACCGACGGGCGCTCGCGCGGCGTCGCCTGGCTGCCGCACAAAATGATCGCCTACGTCGCGCAAGAGAGCGCCAACGGCGTCGATGTCATCGACGTCGCCACGCACAAAGTGCTGCGCTTGATTCACACGGGACTGCGCGCCGCGGACGCGATCGCGACGCCCGACGGCAAAACCGTATTCGTCAGCAACGGCGGCGCCGGCACGGTGTCGGCGATCGATACGGCTGCCGAAAAAGTCGTGGCGACGATTGCGGTGGGCAAGCGCCCGTGGAATATGGCGCTGACGCATGACGGCAAGAAGCTCTACGTGGCGAACGGCAGGTCCAACAGCGTCAGCGTCATCGATACGGTGAAGCTGACCGTGATCAAGACCATTGCGGTCGGCAAATTGCCGTGGGGCGTCGAGATTCCGTAGCGTGGTCGGCGCTCTGCGCAGAGCATGCGCCTCAGCAATGGCGCAACTGCGACTGCTCCACTGTGCCGATCCGGGAACACTTCTTGCTGCATCGCAGCATGACGGTCGCGAGGAGATTTCATAAGCATATGATTCGAAAAGGAAACCCAAAGTTACAGGATTTTATGCGGGCGTCCATGGCGCTGGCATAGGCATTGCTACATATTCAACAGCGGTCCAAGGCGGGGTGCCCGTTGCTGACTCTCCGATACATTGGGATCAGTATGGTGCCGATGGATTTGCGACCAGCCAACTATAAAGTAATAGGCACGCATCGCGAATGAGGGGAGGTTTGCAATTGAGAGAAAAATCAATCCGCATTTTCTGCACAGCACCCGGCGTCAATGCCGTGTGCGCACCGCTTTTGTACGTGGCGGCGACGAGCTCAGATTCCAAGCAGGAGGAGAATTGAGATGAAATGGCTTACAACAAAGGTCCACATCAAACCGTTTCTCGCCGCCGTAGCGCTGGTGACCGTGTGCGGCGCCGCGATAGCCGGTTCGGATTCGGAACAGTTCCAAAGATTCAAGGATCCTAATCAGTGGGGCGCCCCCGCGGGCAATTTGAACCAGACCCGCTATAGCGCGCTCACCGGGATCAACACGAAGAACGTCAAGCGTCTGCAGATGATGTGGTCGCAATCCAGCGGTACGCTGCGCGGCCACGAGGGCCAGCCTCTGGTCATCGAGGATGTCGGCGGCAAGCCGATGATGTTCATGGAGAGCGGTTGGCCGAATATCGTCCAGGCGCTCGACCTAAGCGATCCCGATCATCCTGTGCAGGTATGGAGCTACACCAAAACGAGCGGTCGCGACCAATCGGCGGTGCCTCGCGCCTGCTGCGACACGGTCAATCGCGGCCTTTCCTACGCGGAAGGCAAACTGGTGTTCGGCACCTTGGACGGCTACGTGATCGCCCTCGATGCAGCCACCGGCAAGGAGGATTGGGTCGTCAAACACGCCTACCCGGCGAAGGGCCAGACGATCACGCCGGCGCCGATCATCGCGCACGACAAAGTCATCATCGGCTTCGGCGGTGACGAGTTCGCCGCCCGCGGCCATGTGACGGCTTACAACCTGTCCGACGGCTCGAAGGCTTGGCAGTGCTATTCGGATGGCAGCGACAAGGACGTGTGCCTGACGCCGGAGACCAACAAGGACCATCCGGAATACGGCACCTACGGCAAGAATCTCGGCATTAGCACCTATCCCGGCGATGAGTGGAAGCGGGGCGGTGGAGCGGCTTGGGGCTTTTATGCCTACGATCCGAAGCTGCATTTGGTCTACTACGGCACCGGCAATCCGGGACTGTGGTCGCCGAGCTACCGCTGCTCGCCGCCGATTACGCAGGAGCATTGCAACAATGGCCATTTCGACAACAAGTGGTCGCTGAGCATCTTCGCGCGCAACGTCGATACCGGCGCGGCGAAATGGGTCTATCAGATGACCCCGTTCGATCAATGGGACTATGACGGCATCAACGAGCCGGTACTGGTCGACATGAAGGTCAACGGTAAGATGCACAAGGCGCTCGTGCATTTCGACCGCAACGGTTTCGCCTACGTGCTTGATCGCGTCGACGGCACGCTGTTGGAAGCCCACAAGTTCGTGACCGTGAACTGGGCCGAGAAGGTCGACATGAAGACCGGCCGGCCGGTCAAGGTCTACGCGCACTCGCCGTTGAAAGTCGGCGACAACACGCAGGCCTGCCCGTCGGCGATGGGCGGCAAGGACCAGCAGCCCGTGGCAGTCGATCCGACGCAGCCGGAGGACTTCTATGTGCCGACCAATAACTGGTGCATGGAAGATGAGCCGCAACAGCGCGCGGACATGCAGCAGGGCACCGTTTACGTGTTCGCCAACGTGTACATGTATCCGGAGAAGCCGGGCGTCACTGGAAAATTCAAGAAGTTCAACGTAGTGACCGGCAAGACCGTATGGGAAATCCCCGACAAGTATCCAAACTGGGGCGGCGCGCTCGTCACCAAGGGCGGATTGGCGTTCTACGGCAGCTTGGGCGGCGATTTCCGCGCCGTCGATCGGGCAACCGGCAAGGTGGTGTGGTCGCGCAAATTGGGCTCGGGCATCATCGGCAACCCGATCGCCTATTCCGTCAAGGGTAAGGAATACGTCTCGGTGTGGTCGGGCATCGGTGGCTGGATCGGTCTGCCCGTGACCGCGGGCCTCGATATGAACGACAAGTTCGGAGCGATCGGCGCCACGGCAATGGCCAAGGCGTCCGGCTTGAACCACATTCCGCAGGGTGGCATGCTGTACACGTTCAGGGTGGTAAACGACTGACGTGGTTTGACTTTTCGAGACCTTGCCCGGTGTCGCAAGACACCGGGCTTTCTCGTGTTCGGCACTTTCGTGCATAGTGCACCGGTAGAGAGCCTGCACCGATCCGACTCTAAATCGACCAGCCTTTGTGGGAGGCCAGCATGAACAGCTCCATACGCATCTCTCGGCTCGCGTTGCTCGCCGCAAGCTTGCTCGTCGTGAGCGGCGCGGCGTTCGCCGGTACGCTCGAGTCGCTGACCGTCTGCGCCGATCCCGGCAACATGCCGCTGTCGAACAACAAGGGCGAGGGATTCGAGAACAAGATCGCGCAGGTGATCGGCGCGGCGCTCGGCACCGGCGTCAACTACTACTGGCGGCCGTCGGTGCAACGCGGCCTGATGCGCACTACTTTGAGCGCGGGAGACTGCGACCTGTGGATGGACATGGCCTCCGGCACCGAAGGGGCGATGGTCCTGCGGCCGCTGTACCGTTCGACTTTCGTTCTGGTGTACCGCAACGACAAGGGTATCGACATCAAGAGTTTCGACGATCCGGCGCTGAAGAAGCTGCGCGTCGGGGTATTTCAAGTATCGGCGATTCGCGAGGCCCTGGCGGATCACGACGTGGTCGCGAATACCGTGGTGCATTATCTCAGCCACAACGCCGACATGGTTCCGGACAACCAACCCTCTTACCAGGTGCAACAGGTCATCGACGGCAGTCTCGATATCGCCGCGGCCTGGGGGCCGATGGCGGGCTATTACAAGAAGGTGCTGCACGCACCGTTGATCGTGCAACCCGTGAATTTGATGGAGAACAATGTCCCCTTGGAATTCAACATGTCGCTCGCGGTGCCGAAGGACCGGCCGGACATCAAGGCCGTGGTCGAGCGGGTCATGGTCGAGCAGAAGGACGCGATACACAAGATTCTGACCGATTACGGCGTACCTCTGGTCGTGTGCCCGGAGTGCATCATCTCCGGCGATCTGCCGTCGCACGGTCCCTATCATCCGCTGCACCGGCCGGAGATGACCCCGCAGATGCAGGCGCAGGTTCGGCGCAAGAGAATGGCCGAGCTGAAGCAATGGCTCGCGCAAGGCGCGAGCCCCAACCATGAGTTGGACGATGCGGTGATCGCCAACGACATCGACCGCGTCCGCTATCTGCTGAAAGTCGGCGCGCGGGTCGGCTGGCGGGACGGCGACGGCTATACGCCGCTGATCAACGCGGCGCGCTTCGGTTTCATCGATGTGGCGCGGTTTCTGATCGATCACAAGGCCGATGTCAATCAAGCCGACACCGGCAGCTGGACGCCGCTGATGTACGCGGCCTGGAACGACGATGCGGCGCTGGTCGCCTTGTTGGTCAAGAGCGGCGCGAAGATCAATGTGAAGGACAACCACGGTCTCAGCCCGCTCGCGATCGCCGCGCAAAACGGCAAGGTCCACGCGCTCGAGGCCTTGGTCGCCGCGGGCGCGGATGTCAATACGCCGGTCGCGAAGGGCGGATACACGCCGCTGATGCTGGCATCGGTGGGCGGATCGAGCGATCTCGCGCAGGCGCTGATCAAGCACGGCGCCAAGGTCAATGCGGCGAATCCTGGCGGCGTCACCGCCTTGATGATCGCCGCAGCCGGCGACCATTCGGAACTCGCGCAGCTGCTGTTGAAGTCGGGGGCCGACGTCAATGCGCACAGCTCCGATGGCCGCACGGCGCTCAGCATCGCCAAGGAGAACGGCAACACCGCGGTCCTCAAGGTGATCGAGGACGCCGCCGAGCGCGGCGCCGCGAGTTCGGGCTGATCGATCGGCGGCCGGCCGGTTCCGAGGGATGCTCATGGGTAGGATGTCACGCGTAAGGGGAGTCGAAGTGATGAGAAGATTTGCACTGGTCGGCGTCACCGCGATCGCGTTGGCGGCATGTGCGGTCGCGACGCACGGCAACGCCACGGCCTCCGGGCCGCCCAAAGCGGCAATTGCCGCGGTGGCGGCGGCGCCCGCGGCCAAAGCCGCGCCCGCGACGGTGGACTATACGAAGATCAAACCGGTGGATTTGGTCAACGCAACGCCGAAGGGGCAACTTCACAATCCGTATAAGGACACGCAGGCCGACATCGTCGCGCAGGGCTCGAAGCTGTTCCTGAGTTATGGCTGCAGCGGTTGCCACGGCGGCGGCGGCGGCGGCGGCATGTGCCCGCCGCTGATCAACGATGTTTGGGTTTACGGCGGCGACGACGACACGATTTTCCGCCTGGTCACGCTCGGCAGCATCGAATTGCAGAAGCGGGGCTACAGCCGGACCGGCATGGAAAACGTCGTCGGTCCGATGCCGCCCTACGGCGGGATCATCAAGAACGCCGACGACCTGTGGAAGATCTTCGCCTGGGTGCGGTCGCGGTACGACGGCGATCCGGCCTACAAGTACGGCGGCCCGCCGAGCGAGTAAGCGGCCGGCCCGATCACGACGCGCCCCTAGTCCGGCTCGGGAGGCCGATATACCCCGAGCCGGCGCGGAGCGCTCCCTCAGGGGTCCCACCGGCGCGGATCTTTGCGCCAAACACCTGGCCGCCTATAATTGCTGCACTGCAGATTGCACCGTCAAACGAAAAGGACGAGGCTTTAGGCAGATCGGAAGCGGGGCCCCGCGGCCCCGCCAATTCGGCAAAATACAAGGAGCGCCGACTGGCGCACCTTTCGAGCAGGGTGAAATTCGGCTGGATGACGACTCCCAGGTGATCTTTTGACCAATCCCAATCTTGCAACGAGTCACGCGACGCGAATCATTCGCGTCGTCGAGAGCGGCATACAGCCGGCCGGCATCGAGGCGCATGTCACGCGCTCCTGGCACCGTTGCCTGCGAGAATACGGGATCGAACCCTCGGAGCCGCGCCGCAACGCGATACTGAACCCGCAGTCGGTCAAGGAACTGCAGCAGCGCATGGGCGAACTGCTGCCGATCGCGCGCGCCGAGATGGAGAGTCTGTACGAGCAAATCGCCGGCTCGAGCTTTGCCGTGATCTTGTCCGATACCCGCGGTACCGTGCTCAGCACGATCACGGACCCGACGCTGCAGCGCGAATTCCGCCAGGCGGGATTGTCGGTCGGTGCATTATGGGACGAACGCCACGAAGGCACCAACGGCATAGGCACCTGCCTAGCGGAAGGCGCTCCGGTGACCGTACACCGCGAGGAGCATTTCCGCGGCTACAATCTGTCGCTTTCCTGTTCGGCGGCGCCGATTCTCGACCCGCACGGCGGCCTGATCGCCGTCCTCGACGCCTCGACGGCCAATTCCAGCGATAGCCGCCTGATTCAGCGGCATACGATGGCGCTGGTCAACATGTCTGCGAATTTGATATCACGTTGGAATTTCATGCACGAGTTCAGCGAGTCGTGGATCCTTCGGTTTCACAGCCGCGCGGAATTCGTCGGCCTGTTGCACGAAGCGCTCGTCGCGATCGACGGCAGCGGCCGGATTCTCGCCGTCAACGAAAGCGCATTGCTGCAATTGGGATGCGCGACGCGCATGTCGGTCGTCGGTCAATCGATCGAGCAATTCTTCCAGTTCGATTTCGAGACGCTGGAACAGCGCGCCAAATCCGATCCCAGCGCGATCTGGCCGGTGCGTGATCTCGCCCATGGACGTCGATTTTTCGCGGTAGTGCGGGCGCCGCTGCGCAGGACCGCGGATAATTTGGAACTGCCGGCGCCAAACCGGCCGGCCGATGCGCCGATCAGTGCGAGGCCCGCGGAGCGCGGCTTGGAACACATCGGCGAAGACCCGACGATGCATCGGAACATGAGTTTCGGCCGGCAGTTATTCGCCAAGCAAGTGCCGATTTTGCTGCAGGGCGCGACCGGCACCGGCAAGGAGGCGTTCGCGAAAGCCTTGCATCAGAGCGGCCTTTGGTCCGACAAGCCGTTCGTGACGGTCAACTGCGCGGCGATACCGGAAAACCTCATCGAAAGCGAGCTGTTCGGCTACACGCGCGGCGCATTCACCGGCGCGGCAAAGGAAGGCCGCATCGGCAAAATCCTGCAGTCGAGCGGCGGCACATTATTCCTCGATGAAATCGGCGACATGCCCCTGATGCTGCAAACGCGCCTGCTGCGCGTGATCGAGGAACGCGAGGTCGTGCCGGTGGGCAGCGATCATGCGATACCGGTCAATCCGCACGTGATCAGCGCGACCCACCGCGACATTCGCAAGATGATTCAGAACGGCGAGTTTCGCGAGGATCTGTATTACCGCTTGAACGGCATGACGCTGCAATTGCCGCTGCTGCGCGAGCGGACCGATAAAATCGACCTGATCCGCGCCCTGTTGCGCGAGGAAAATCCGGGCCAGTCGATCGAGATCGCGGCGGACGCCTTCCATAAGCTGCTGGAATACGACTGGCCGGGCAACATACGCCAATTGCGCAATGCGCTGCGCACGGCTTCGGCACTATGCCGCGACGGCGTGGTGCGCCTTGCGAATTTGCCGCAGGAGATTCTCGATACGGAGTCGCGCGTATTGCCGGCCGCGGAAGCGATCAACGGCGGCGCCGCGTCGACGCCGGCGGCGCCGGTCGGTTTGCCCGGCGCCGCATTGCGAGAAGCCGAATGCACGGCGCTGATCCGCGAATTGGAGCGCATGCATTGGAACATCAGCCGCACCGCGCAGGCCTTGGGCGTCAGCCGCAATACGCTCTACCGTAAGATCCACAAGCACCGCATCGTCCTCGGCCAGTGAACGGCGCGGCGCGGCCGCTGCGCTGTGGCAATTACGGTAACGAAGCGAATCGACCGATCCGGGGCGTCCATCCCTACGCCCCGGATCGATGCGACCCCCCCAGGCGGTCAGGCTTTCAAGACACCCGAGAGTTTGGCCGCGTGTGTCGCCAGCGCATCCATCAGCGGCGGACTCAAGCAGTCGTACGGCTCTAGACCGAGTTCCTTGAGCCGGCTGCGTACCGCGCCCATATTTGCCGGATTCGCGCCCGCCTCGATGATCGAGGAGACAAACGCGGCGAAGGTCGGCGCCGACCAGCCGGACTGAGGCGACAATTCGCTGTGAACGAAATCGAGGCCGTAAAAGGCGTGCTTGGTGTTCTCGATGCGACCGAACATGTGGACGCCGCAGACTTTGCAGGCGTGCCGTTGTATCGTCGCCGATGGATCGACTACTTTCAGCTTGTCGCCGTTCTCCGTGACCGCGACTTTGTCGCGCGCCACGACGGCGACCACCGAAAACAACGCGCCTTTGGGCTTCCAGCATTTGGTGCAGCCGCAAGCGTGGTTGTGCGCGGTTTGCGCCTTGACGGATAATTTGACGGGCTTATCGGTGCACTTGCAAACCAAGGTCCCGCCGGCAAAGTCCTTCGACCCCTGCTTGACGCCGTTGTCGACCGACGGATGAATTGAAATTGCCATGTTTTTGACTCCAGATAGTTGTCAACAGCCGCAGATTCTGCGCCCCAAACGATTCCTTGTTGCGCTTGCGGGTCCCGCACCCTTCAATACTTGATCACCGAACGGATCACCTTGCCTTCGTGCATCAACTCGAAGGCTTCGTTGATCTTGTTCAACGGCAATACCTCGGTGATCATCTCGTCAATCTTTATTTCGCCGTGCATGTAGCGTTCCACGTAACCCGGCAATTGCGAGCGACCCTTGACGCCGCCGAACGCCGAGCCGCGCCACACGCGTCCGGTGACCAGCTGAAAGGGCCGTGTCGAGATTTCCTGGCCGGCGCCGGCGACGCCGATGATCACCGATTCGCCCCAACCCTTGTGGCAGCACTCCAACGCCGAACGCATCACGTGAACGTTGCCGATGCATTCAAAGGAATAATCGACGCCGCCGTTGGTCAAATCGACGATCACCTGCTGGATCGGCTTGTCGTAGTCCTTTGGATTGACGTAATCGGTCGCGCCGAGCGCTTTCGCCATCGTCCATTTGCTCGGATTCAGATCGACCGCGACGATGCGCGACGCCTTGGCCATCACCGCGCCTTGTACGACGGACAGGCCGATGCCGCCGAGCCCGAATACGGCGACGGTCGACCCCGGCCGAACCTTGGCGGTATTCAACACCGCGCCGATGCCCGTGGTGATGCCGCAGCCCAGGAGGCAGACCTTGTCGAGCGGCGCCTGCGGATTGATTTTGGCGACCGAAATCTCCGGCAGTACGGTGTGTTCGGAGAACGTGCTCGTGCCCATGTAATGCAGTATCGGTTTGCCCTTGAAGGAGAAGCGCGACGTGCCGTCCGGCATCAAGCCCTTGCCTTGCGTCACACGGATCTTCTGACACAAATTGGTTCTGCCCGACCGGCAGTATTCGCACTCGCCGCACTCGGGCGTGTAAAGGGGGATCACGTGATCGCCCGGCTTGACGCTGGTCACGCCGGCGCCCACTTCCTCGACGATGCCGCCGCCCTCGTGGCCGAGTATCGCCGGGAACAGGCCCTCGGGGTCCGCTCCGGAGAGCGTGAAGGCGTCGGTGTGACAGACGCCGGTCGCCACGATACGCACCATGAGCTCGCCCGCTTTCGGAGCGGCGAGATCGACCTCCTCGATGCACAGAGGCTTGTCGGCCTCCCAGGCGACGGCGGCTCTCGTTTTCATTGGATCGGCCTCCTTATAAAAATTTTTTTAGCGCGTATGCCGTATGAAGAACACGTAGCAGCTTGCGTGCCAGCACAGCCCTCCAGAAAATAACGCTTGCCGATCAATCGGTTGCGTGCGGCCTTGGCGCGGATACGGGCGCGCTTGGTGCACGGTGTTACTGATCCGAAACAGTGGGTGCTACGAAACCGAAGCATTCAGCGCCGCGGCGTGATGGCGCAGATGATCTTCCATGAAGGTGCTGATGAAGTAATAGCTATGGTCGTAGCCGGGTTGCATGCGCAGCGTCAACGCCTGTCCGGCGCCGCCGCAGGCCGCGGCGAACAACTTCGGCCGCAGCTGCTCGGCGAGAAATTTGTCCGCATCCCCCTGGTCGATGAGGATCGTGCCCGAAAAACGCTTCGTTTTGACCAATTCGACGGCATCGTACGTTTTCCAGTCCGCCGGGTTGCTGCCGAGATAGCGCGGAAACGCCTTCTGTCCCCAGGGGACCTGCGACGGCGCGACGATTGGCGCAAACGCCGACACGGAGAGATATTGCCCGGGATTCTTCAGCGCGATCGTCAGCGCGCCGTGACCGCCCATCGAATGCCCGAAGATGCCCTGCTTTGTGTGCTGAATGGGGAAATTCGCGGCGATGACGTCCGGCAGTTCGCGGCACACATAGCTGTACATGTTGAAATGGCGCCGCCAGGGCTGCTGCGTCGCGTCCAAATAGAAGCCGGCGCCGCTGCCGAACTCCCAATCCGCGCCTTCGTCCGCTATGCCGGTGTTGCGCGGACTGGTGTCGGGGGAGATCAGCATCAGCCCAAGCTGCGCAGCAACGCGCTGCGCGCCGGCTTTGATGACGAACGTCTCTTCGCTGCAGGTCAAGCCCGCCAAATAATAAAGGGCGGGCACGGCGCCGTGCGCTGCCTGTGGCGGCCGGTATACGGAGAAGCGCATCGGCGCTGCGCATACCGCCGAGGCATGGCGATAAAAACCTTGGATGCCGCCGAAACAGCGTTGCTCGGCAATGGTTTCAAGCGCAGTCATGGGGATTCTCCAAAGTTGGGCGATTGCCGATCGCCGCGGGGGCTTTCGGTGCAAAGCAGCGAGCATTGTAGTGGAGTAATCCGCCGCGGGTGTCAACCGCGAATCGACGCCGGCGGCGCGGCGCCGGGCCGGCGCAAATTTGTATCTAATCCAATACAAAGTGCGACAATTCTGCATCTCGGGCGTGACACTGGCGGTTGCGTGTGCCCAACGGCGACCGCCAATTGCTCTGCCCGCGCCGCATAAGCGCCATTTGCTATTGGTACGTCTTTTGCAGGAACTACACCTGTGGGTACGCCGGACGCCAGCGTTGCGCGGCGGCCACATGAAAAAGAAGCTACTCAAAGCGGAGGGAGTTTTATGCTAACGCGTTCCAAACTGGTAATCGCACTCAGTGCGGCGATTTGGATTGTTCCGATGACCCGCGCGGTCGCCGGAATCGACGTCACGGCCGGCGATTGGAAATTGGATTTTTCGGGCAACGTCAACGCGTTCTACGTGGACACCAATTGTGATACCGGGACAAACAACTCGGTGACCGGCGGCTTGGCGTGCACCGGCGACAAATCGGCGGCGGTGCGCAACGGGCTGCTCCCCGCCGCATTCGTGTTCAGCGCGACCACGCGTCAAGACAATCTCGATATCGGCGTGACGATCGGCATGTATCCCGGGATCAACAGTTCCGCGGCGCAGGGCGTCAACGGCGCGGGGCAGCCGTCGGCCTTGGCAACGCCGGGCATCGATGCCCGTCAGGCGTTCTTGACGTTCGGCGACGCGAGCTGGGGCACGGTGAAGATGGGACGCGACCTCGGCCTCTTCGGCAAGGATGCGATTCTCGACGACATGACGCTGCTCGGCGTCGGTTCGTCGACGAACAACGCGGCTCCGGGCAATACGAGCCTTGGGCGCATCGGTCTCGGCTATATCTATACGGACTGGGAGCCGCAGATCACGTACACGACGCCGACCTTCAGCGGCTTCAGCGCATCGGCCGGGGTGTTTCAGCCGCTCGACAGCGGTCTCTACATCAAGCACACGTCACCGCAATTTCAAATCGGCGGAAGCTATGCCTGGGGAGGCACCGGCGGCGGCTTGAGCGGCAAGGTGTGGGTCGACTACGTTACCCAGCAACTGCAGGCCCCGAGCGGTACGGCCGGTACCACGGGCACGGGGAGTACGATCGCGGGGAGCTTTACCGGCAACGGCGTCGACGGCGGCGTCAAGATCGGCATTGCGGGTTTCGAGGGCGTCGTCTACGGATATAGCGGAACCGGGCTCGGTACCACCGGCCTGTTCATTTTGGCGACTTCCGCCTTGGGCAATACGCGCGACTCCGACGGCGGCTATGTCCAGGCGAGCTACAAGTTCGATAGATTGAAAGTGGGTTTGAGCTACGGCATGTCCGAACTCAAGCAAGCCTCCGATGAGCGCGCGCTCCCTGCGACCGACTTGCTGAAGCGCAATTCATCGGTCGTCGGCGGCCTCTACTACAGCTTGACGAAGAGCTTGACGCTGGTCGGCGAGTACATCCACACGAAAGCGGACGCTTGGAACGGCAATTCGGCGACGGAAAGAGATGTCGCGGTCGGCGCGATCCTCTTCTTCTGATCGGGAAATTGCAGCGTCGATCGCGTGCGGGCGACGCGTGAAGGAAGTGGTTCGGCGGCGCGGCTTGCGCGCCGCCGACCGCGCGGAGCAGATTCGAAATCCGGCTTATGCGGCGTCCATTTTCCGCCACGCCCGCCGCGCGCGCTCTATGTAGACTTGGGGTTCCTCGAGGAACACCTCCAAGGACGTGCCGCTCGAAAAACAATAAAGCTTGCCGTCGTCCGGATTGGTCCAATTCAAGGAGCAGTCCGCCTTGATTCGCGCGCCGGCCGCGATGCCGAGCGGATCGAAGTCGTCGAATTCTCCGTTCATCCGCCGCGGCGGTACGGCTGCCTTCCAGATGCCGAGCGGATGGCCGCGGGTCAGCGCCCGCGCCGGCGTATCGCCATCGCGCCGTGCTTCGGCGGGCGCGGCAAGGCGTCCCGGCGGATGGGCGCATGAGGCGGCGGCGACGGCAACGGCCGCGCAGATGACGGCGATCGATGCCGGCCGAAATGGTTCGCGGTGTTCGTGCATTTGGGTGTTATGAGCTACCCTTGCCAGTATCCTTTAAGAACCGTCCGGGATGAGTGTGCCACCGAATAGGCGCCGCACCAAATGCCATTGGCCGCTGCCGCGTAGCGCGGCCGGCGCACTATTAGGCGCCGCCCTGCTGCTGGCGGCCGCTTGTACCGTGTATCGCACCGCGCCGCTAGACCCGCGCCGCAGCGCCGCCGATTTTGCGGCGCGACGACTCGACAGTCCGCAGGTGAGGGCAGTCGTTTTACGGCTGATTCCGCAAGCGGCCGCGCAATGGCCGCCAACCGCGTGGGATCGCGCCCAGTTGCTCGCGGCGGCGTTGGCGGACAATCCGCGGCTCGCGGTGGCCCGCGCCGAGGTGCGCTCGGCGCTTGCGCGCGAGACCACCGCGGCGCAACTGCCCAATCCCGATTTGATGCTGAGGTCCGAATACGCCCGCGACGATGCGCATCCCTGGCTTTACGGCCTCAGCTTGAACTGGCTGATCCGATCGCCCGAGCGGCGCCGGCTAGAGATGAAAATTGCGCGCCTGGGCGCGGGCAACGCCGAGCTCGGCCTGATGAACCGGGTTTGGAGCGTGCGCCTGCAACTGGACGCCGCACTTTCCGTTTTGCAGGATGCACGCCGGCGCATGGCGTTGCTTAAGAGTTTGAGTGCCGCTCAAGATCGGTTGCTCGCGCTGCAGCGGCGGCGCGTCGCGGCCGGCGAGGACCCGCCGGCCGAACTCGTCGGCGCGCAAAGGGCGCGCCTCGAGACCTTGCAGCAACAAGCGCATCTGCGTGCGCTTGCCGATGCGGCCGGCGCCGATGCGGCCGCAGCCTTGGGTTTGCCGCCGCGGGCGCTCGCCGGCGTGCGCTACGCTTGGCCGCACTGGGGAGCGCCGCCGCGCGTGGGCCCGAGCGCGTTGCGCGACGGCCGCGAACGGGCGCTGCTGTCGCGCGCCGATCTCGGCGCGGCGATCGGCGCGTACGCGGCGGCGGAGGCGCGGCTGAAAAGCGCCATCGCGCGCCAATATCCGCAGTTTACGCTGGGGCCTGGATATTACTGGGATCACGGCATCGCCAAATTCCCGCTGGATGTGGGGTTCACGCTGCCGCTGAATCGCAACCGGGGCCAAATTGCCGAGGCGCGCGCCGACCGCGAGCTTGCAGGGCAACGCATGCTCGCTCTGCAGGCCGCGATCTATGGCGAGATCGGCGGCGCGCGGCGCGCGGAGCTCACGGCGCGCGCAAGCGTCCGAACGGCCGAGCGAGAGCTGTCGGCGGTGCGGCGTCAGGCGCGGCAAGCGGATCTCGCTGTGAGCCTGGGAGAGTCGGGGGCCGAACGGCGTCTCGGCGCGGCGATCATCGTTGCGCGGACCGAGCTTGCGGTCGTGCAGGCGCGCGCGCAATTGCAGCGCGCGCGCATTGCGCTCGAGGATGCGCTGCATGCACCGTTGTCCGGACCCGAACTCGCGCTGGCGACGACCCTATCCGAAGTTGGCGCCGGGGCTGGTTCATGATGCGCAAAACCGCCGGTTTGGCGGTCTTGCTGCTCGGCATGCCGTCGGCGTATCCCCTGCGCGCCGCCTTCGGCGACGACGTCCCCGCGGCACAGGCCGCCTTGCAAGCGGTGGCGCCTGCTCTAAGCCGCGCACAGCAGCAAGCGGTCGGCATCGTCGTCCGCCATCCGAGTGTCGTGGCGATGCCGCAGAGAACTCCGGCACTCGGGCGTGTGCTCGATGCGGCAATCCTGCTGGGCGATTTCGAGCGGCGCAACGCCGCGCGAACCGCGGCGGCCGCCGCCGCGGCCGAAACAGCGCGCTTGCAGGGGCTATACGACGGCGACGCCGGCGCCTCGTTGAAAATGCTGCAGGCGGCGCGCGCCCAACTCGCCCGGGCGCGCGCCGCCGCCGATTCCGCGAGCGCGCGCTTTGCATTGCGCTGGTCGCCGCTCGTCGCGCTGCCGGACAGCCGCTGCCGCGCACTGATCGACGCCGCGGTCAGCGGCCGCAGCCTGCTGCTGCGCGTCGACGTGGTCGGCCGGCACAGCATCGGCTTGCTGCCGCGCAAGGCGCTCGTGGATGTCGATGGAATCCGGGTTCCCGGGCGGATCCTCGGCCTGCTGCGGCAAGCGGGAGCATCGCAGAGCGTCGGATTGCTGGTCGACGTCGATCACGCGCCGGCGGGCCTCGGCGCGGGCGCGCGCGTACCGGTCGATCTGCTCTCTTCGCGCCAATCGGGTGAACTACTGCCGCGCGATGCGCTGCTGTACGGCGACACCGGGGCCTTTGTCTACAAACAGATGCCGCGGGCGCCGGGCGACGAATCGACGCGTTACCAGGCGGTGAGGGTCAAATTGCTCCGCGCTTATGGAGACGGTTGGCTCGTCGACGGCGTCGCTGCCGGCGACGACATCGTGGTACACGGCGCAGGCGCGCTATGGTCGCTTCAAGGTTTGGGCAATCAACCCGCCGACGATGAAGACTAGGGCCGACGACGCATGCTCGCCGCCATCGTTCGTGCCTCGCTGGCCAATCCGCGCATCGTCACCGCGCTTGCGTGCCTGATAGCGGTGCTCGGCGCCGCGGCGCTGGCGGCGGCGCGCTTCGACGTATTCCCCGATTTCGCGCCGCCGCACGTGCTCGTGCAGACCGAGGCGCCGGGCCTCGATGCGACACAAGTCGAGGCCCTGGTGACACGGCCGCTGGAAGGCCTGCTGGCCGGCACCGAGAACGTCAAGACGGTGCGTTCGACGTCAAGCCAGGGTCTGTCGGCGATTCAAGTGGTATTCAACCGCGGCGGCAATCCGTACCTGCAGCGCCAAGTCGTCACCGAACGCTTGGCGGAGTCCGCGAGTTTGCTGCCGATAGGCGTTGGGCCGCCGCTGCTCTCGCCTTTGAGTTCATCGATGGAGTATCTCGTGCATTTCGGCTACACCAGCGAGCGTCTGTCGCCGCTCGAGCTGCGCGATCTCGGGCAATGGGTCATCAAACCGCAGATCCTGGCGGTCCCCGGCGTGGCGCAGGCGCAGATCTTCGGCGGCGCGGTGCGCGAGCGACGCATCGACGTCGACCCGCTGAAGCTCGCGGCGCAGGGCTTTACGCTCGACGACGTGCTCGCCGCCGCCAGGCGCGCAACGATGGCGATCGGCGGCGGCTATGTGCAAACCGCGTCGCAGCGCATCGTCATCGAGACGCGCCCCGCGGGCGCCACCGCGGGCGACCTCGCGCAGGCGCTTCTCGGAACGCGTGCGAATGCGCCGGTGCGTCTCGGCGACGTCGCATCGATACGCGACGGCGCCGAGCCGCGCTTCGGCGATGCATTGATCGACGGTGAGCCGGGGATCCTGTTCGAAACCTCGACGCAATACGGCGCGAACACGCTGGAGGTCACGCGCGCGCTCGAAGAGCGCCTGAATGCGCTCGCGCCGGCATTGGCGAGGCAGGGCGTCACCTACCATCCGGCATTGCTGCGGCCGGCGAGCTTCATCGAGAATGCGATTGCGAAATTGCGCAATTCGCTGATCATCGGCGCGGCGCTGGTGGTCGCCCTCTTGCTGGTGACGCTGCGCGACTGGCGCGGCGCACTGGTGTCGTTCAGCGCCATCCCGCTGACTTTGCTGACCACCGTGTGGATACTCGAAATATTCGGTTTGAGCTTGAACACGATGACCCTCGGAGGCTTGGTGGTCGCGATCGGCGTGGTCGTCGACGACGCGGTCATCGACGTCGAAAACATACTGCGCCGCCGCCGCGGCGCCGCGCGCGACGCGGATTTGCGCGCGCTGTTCGTCGGCGCATCGCTCGAAGTGCGGCGGCCGGTGCTGTACGCGACCGCCGCGGTCGCCGTCGCGTTCCTGCCGATATTGATGATGTCCGGACTGCAGGGGGCGTTCTTTCGTCCCTTGTCGATCGCCTTCCTGCTCGCCGTCGGCCTCTCCCTGGTCGTCGCCATGAGCGCGACGCCGGCGCTGTGCGCGTTGGCGATGACCCATCATCAGCCGACGCCGGAAGCGGCCTTTCTGCGCCGCATCAAGCGTGGCCAATTGCGGACGATCGAATGGCTGCATCAACGGCCGCGCACCTTGTTTGCGATCCTGCTGCTGAGCGGCGCCGCCGGCGTCGTTCTGCTGCCGATGCTGGGGGCGCGCCTGCTGCCTGATTTTCGCGAAAATTACCTGATCGCGCACGCATCGCTGCGGCCCGGCGTATCGCTTGCGGAGACCACGCGGGTCGGCGAGCGCATCAGCAAGGGTTTGATGGCGATTGCCGGCGTCAAGAGCGTTGCCGAGCAGATCGGCCGCACGCAGAACGGCCAGGACCCCGACGCGCCGAACAAAAGCGAGTTCGAGGTGCAGATCGACCCACGGCAGGGCCGCAGTCCGAACCAGATCGAGGCGGCGATTCGCCGCGTGTTCGCGAATTTCCCGAATCAATTGGTCGAGATCTACTCGGTACTGGCGGAACGCATCGGCGAAACGCTGTCGGGAGAATCCGCGCCCTTCTCGATCAGCGTCATCGGCTCCGACCTCGACGCCGACGATCGCATCGGCGCGCAGATCGTCGGCGTGCTGCAGCACTTGGCAGGCAGCGGGGTCGTGCGCTTGACCGTGCCGCCGCGGCAAGTCGAGCTGCGCATCGAATTGCGGCCGAGGCAACTCGCGATCTACGGTCTATCCGCGGCGGATGTGCTGCAGACCGTCAATGCGGCATTTCACGGCAGTCTGGCCTCCCGCGTCGATCGGGCCGATCGCAGCCTGCCGGTGGTCGTGCGCATCGGCGGCGTGAGCGGCGCGCCGCAGGCGGTCGGCAAACTGCTGCTGCGCGGCCGCGACGGGGCGCTGACGCCGCTCGCAAACGTGGCGCGCATCGACACCGTGCTCGCCCGCAGCCTGGTCGATCATCAAGACGGATTGCGGCGTCAAATCGTCGTGGCGACGCCGAAGGGAGCCGACGAGGCTGGGTACGCGCGCGCCGCGCGCAACGCGATCGCGGCGCAGATCCGCTTGCCGCGCGGGGTTTATCTTCAATATGCGGGGGCGGCCGCGGCCGAGAGCGCGGCCAGCCACGAACTCCTGCTGCATTCGGCCGCCGCCTTCGTGCTGATCGTGCTGCTGCTCGGCCTGGCGTTCGGGCATGCGCGGCACGTCATCCTGGTGCTCTTGGCTTTACCCAGCACGCTGATCGGCGGCGTCGCTGCGGTGGCGCTGACCGGCGGCACGCTCACCCTCGGTTCGATGGTCGGCTTCGTGGCGCTGTTCGGCATGGCGGCGCGCAACACGATTCTTCTGGTGTCCCACTACGATCATCTTGTGAATGAGGAAAATCAGTCCTGGAACCTGCATACGGCGCTGCGCGGCGCCGAGGAGCGCCTGACTCCGGTGCTGCTGACCGCACTGCTGACCGGCTTGGCGCTGCTGCCGGTGGCGGTGCAGCTGCACCAGCCCGGACACGAAATCGAAGGGCCGATGGCGGTCGTGATACTCGGCGGTCTGGTTTCCTCTACACTGGTGAGCCTGCTGTTGATTCCGCCGCTGGCGGCCCGTTGGCTGCACCCGGCGGCGGCCGGCGAACCAAACGCGGGGACGGCAATCATAGGGTGAAACGGCTTCGCGACCGGCCGGGTATCGATTTGGCGAAAATAATCTCCAACAAGAGGACTGAAGAGACCATGAAAAAGATTACCGCAATTGCTTGTGCGGCTGCCATGCTGGCATCGGGGACGAGTTTTGCTGCGGCGCATTTGCTGCGCGTCAGGAAGACGGCCGCCATCGACGCCTCCGCGGCCAAGGTGTGGGGTTTGACCAAGAATTTCGACGGCTTGAACACCTGGCACCCGGCGGTCGCCACCGATGTGATCGTCTCCGGTACGAACAACAAGGCCGGCGCGGTGCGACTGCTGACCTTGAAGGGCGGCGGCACCATCAAGGAGCAGTTGATCTCCTTCGACGCCGCGCACCGCAAGTTCCGCTACCGGATTCTCGAGGGGGTATTGCCGGTCAGCCACTACACCTCGACGTTCATCGTCGAGCCGAGGGGCAAAAACAAGTGCACCGTGATCTGGGCGGGCTGGTTCAAGCGCAAGGATCTGAGTGCGCATCCCGCGGCCAAGGCAGACGACAAGACCGCGATCGACACGATCGGCGGCGTGTATACGGCGGGACTCGAGAATTTGAAGAAGATCGCCGAAGCGAAGTGAGCACTGGGCCCGGCGTGGGGCGGGTGCTTCGCCCTGCGCCGGCCGGCATGCTGGACGCGCGCCGCGAATATGGTTTTCCACGTGGAAGTTGAATGCATCACGGCAAGGCGTTGCGTCGCAGTCGATACCGGCTACCCGCCGCCCTCGCAATCTCACTGCTTGGCGCGACCGGGCGGTCTGCCGCCGCACGCGCCGATGTGGCGGCGGCGCCCAATGCATCGCTGCAGGAGATCGTCGTTTTCGGGGCGACGCCGGTGCCCGGGATCGGCATCGATGCGGCGAAGATTCCCGACAACATACAATCGATGTTCGCCGGCGATCTGGCGCGCGACGGCACGGCGAGCCTCACCGCCGCACTCAATGACCGGCTCGGCAGCATCAGCATCACCGATACGCTCGCCGATCCTTTCCAGCCCGACATCCTCTACAGAGGCTTCGAAGCGTCCCCGGTTCTCGGCGCCTCCCAGGGTCTGGCCGTTTACGAAAACGGCGCGCGCATCAACGAGGCCTTCGGCGATGCGGTCAACTGGGATCTGATTCCCGATTTCGCGATCCAGCGCATCGATTTGGTCAGTTCCAACCCTTCTTTCGGACTCAATGCGCTCGGCGGCGCGCTCGCGATCACGATGAAGAACGGTTTCAACGCCCGCGGCGGCGAGGCGGATCTGTCCGGCGGCTCCTTCAACCAGCGCACGGGTTCCGCGCAATTCGGCGCGAACAACGGCCGCTTCGGCATTTATGTCGCCGCCAAGGCGCTGAATCAAGACGGCTGGCGGCGGTTCGCGAACGATTCGGTGCACCAGTTCTACACCGATATCAGCGCGCGCGGCGAGCGCGCCAGCATCGATCTTAGCTACTCGTACGCGGACAACGGCTTGTTCGGCCAGGGCGCCGCGCCGGTGCAGGAACTCGCGGTCAGCCGGCAGCTCGATTTCACCGGTCCGCAGAACAATTTCAATCGGCTGAATTTCGCCGAGTTCGACGCATCCTTCGCGTTCAGCGATTCTTTATCGGTGCAGAACGTGCTCTACGCCCGCGACTATGATCAGAGCGTCGCCAACGGCAACACGACGAGATACACGGCATGCACTTCGGCGCAGTACGCGGGATCGCTGTGCCAGGCCGACGGCCTCAGCCCCTTGCGCGACGGTGGCGGAGCGCTGATTGCCGATATCTCCGCCGGCAACACCGTACCGATCGGCGAAAACGATTTCGAGTCGATACGCTCGCGCGGTCTCGGCGGCTCCCTGCAAATCAGCGATGCTCGGCGGCTGTTCGGCCACGGCAATCAACTCACCGCCGGCATCGCGGTCGATACCGCCCGCGTGGCGTATTCCTCGGGCGCCGAACTCGGTGTCATCAACGCGGCGCTGATGGTATCGAGTTCGGGGATTTTCGTCGCGACGCCGGAAAGTTCGCCGTTCTCGGCGACTCCGGTGGACGTGGGCTCGACGAGCCGTTACGACGGCTTCTACGCGACCGACACTTTCGACGCGAGCCGGCGGCTTGCGATCACCGCGAGCGCACGCTACAACGACGCGCGCTTGGATTTCGCGGATCACCGCGGCACTCTGTTGAGCGGCGCGAATCACTTCGGCCACTTCAACCCGGCGCTCGGCGCGACCTATCGATTGCGGCGCAGGGCGACCGTCTACGCGGATTACGCCGTCACCAACCGCGCGCCGACGATGAGCGAGATCGAGTGCTCGCAGCCCCTGAAGCCGTGCGTGTTGCCGGCAAATCTCGCCGGCGACCCGCCGAATTTGCGGCAGGTCGTGGCGCATACCGCGGAGATCGGGCTGCGCGGAAAAACTTTGCCGGCGGTCGGCGCAGCGGGTGGCGTGGCGTGGAACCTGAGCGCGTTCCGCACGGTGCTGGACGACGACATCTATGCGATCGCGGCGTCGAACAGCAGCGGCTATTTCAAGAATATCGGCGCGACGCGCAGGCAGGGGTTCGAGGCGGGATACTCCTATCGCGGCGAACGCTGGTCGGGCTACGCCGAGTACAGCTACGTGGACGCGACGTTCCAAACGCAATTCACCGAGCATTCGCCGTCCAATCCGCATCAGGACGCCAACGGCAATGTGGTGGTTCTCCCGGGCGATCAACTTCCGGGGATTCCGCGGCAGCGGATCAAATTCGGCGGCGACTACGATCTCGGCAAGCATTGCACCGTGGGCGCCGAGCTGATATTCGTCGGCGCGCAATATTACCGCGGCGACGAGTCGAATCAGAATCCCGAGCTTCCCGCCTACCACGTGCTCACCGTACATTCCTCCTACCGCATCGCCCACGACGTGGAAATCTTCGGCTCGATCCAGAACCTCCTCGACGAAAGATACGCGACCTTCGGGCTGTTCGGCGACCCGACCGGAGTGGGGGCCCCGGGCATTCCCGCCGGCGCCGGCTCGAACGATCCGCGCGTCGACAATCGATTTCAGAGTCCGGCGGCGCCGCGCGCGTATTTTGCGGGCATCCGCGTGCGTTTCTGAAAACATCGTAGACTGACCGGGATGGACGGACTGCCCACACCCCGCCGCTACCTGGCGATTACGGCGACGGCACTCGGCAGCGCGCTTGCGGTCATCGACGGTTCGATCGCCACGGTCGCGTTGCCGACACTGGCTCGGGATCTGCACGTGGATTCCTCCTCCGCGGTCATGGTGGTTACCGTCTATCAGCTGGTACTGGTGATGACGCTGCTGCCGTTGGCCGCGCTCGGCAGCCACATCGGCCTGCGGCGTGTGTACCAATACGGGCAGATGACTTTTCTGGTCGCGACCATGCTGTGCTTCTTTGCCAGAAATTTGCCGTTTCTGATCGTCGTGCGGGCGATTCAGGCACTCGGCGCCGCAGCATCGCTCGGCGTGTCGAGCGCGTTGATTCGGCATATCTATCCGAGCCGTCAGCTCGGCCGCGGCCTCGGAATCAGCAATGTCGTCGTCGCCAGCGGCAATGCGATTGCGCCGACGCTGGGCGGTCTGGTGCTTGCCGTGGCGAATTGGCCATGGATTTTCGCTGCCGCGGCGCCGTTGGCCCTGTTGTCGCTGATCCTCGGCAGGCATTCGCTGCCGGCGCCGCCGCCGCTCGACGCTCCATACGACGTATTCGGTGCCGTGCTGTGCGCTCTGACGTTCGGCTTGACGATTGCCGGCCTGGAGAGCGCGGTGCACGGCGGTGCGCCGGCCATCGCCGCCGCGCTGATCGGCGCCGGGGTGCTGCTCGCCGTCTGGTTCGTGAGGCGCGAGCTGAAGACGGCGATTCCGATACTGCCGGTCGATCTGCTCGCGAGACCCCTGCTGGCGCTGTCGACGGCGAGCGGATTCGCGGCGTTCGTCGCCTCGATGACCCTGATGCTCTCCCTGCCGTTTCGGCTGCAGCAGCACTACGGGTTCTCGCCGGCCGAGGTCGGCGCGGCGATCACGCCGTGGCCGCTCGCGATGATGCTATTCGCGCCGCTCGCCGGCACGCTGTCGGATCGCTTTCACGCCGGAATCCTCGGCGCGATCGGCATGAGCATCGCGGTCGCGGCCTTGTTGCTGCTCGCGTTTCTGCCGGCGCATCTTACGCATTTTGCGATCGCCTGGCGCATGGCTCTGTGCGGCACCGGATTCGCATTTTTCACGGCGCCGAATGCGCGTTTGATCGTGCATTCCGCGCCGCACGAACGTGCGGCGTCGGCCGGCGGTTTGATTTCGACCACGCGCCTGCTGGGTCAGACCGTGGGCGCGACGCTGCTCGCTGCGCTGCTGGCGATGGGCATCGGCAGCAATCGCGTGCCGGCGCTGGTCGCGGCGGGACTCGCGGCGTTCGTCGGCATCTGCAGCCTGGCGCGCCTGAAAACGAGCTCGGACTAGGCTGCCGCGCCGCCGCCGAGCCCGTATACTGTCGTCCGTCTGCGCGGCCTCGACGCCGCGATACCCTTCCCGCAGCGCGAGGTGCGCAGGCGCCAGAGCGCCGCTCGAGCCGGCGATCCGCGGCGGCCGATCGGCAGCCGACCAAAAGCCGCATTACGGAGTCTTGCGATGAGCCACGCGCACACGATTCATCGAAGTCAGCACCATCATGGGTGGGACAACTCGCTCGCCGCGGCGCTGTGCATCGCCCCGGGCGAAGCGGTCGAGTTCGACGTCATCGATGCTTCGGGAGGACAGCTGACTCCGGGCTCCGGCGTTGCGGATATCGGCCGGCTCGATTTCGGCAGGATCAACCCCCTGTCCGGACCCGTGTACGTGGACGGCGCCGAAGCCGGCGATATCTTGAAGGTGACTGTGCTCGAGTTCGCGCCTTCCGGCTGGGGATGGACGGCGAATATCCCCGGATTCGGGCTGCTCGCCGATCAATTCACGGCGCCGGAATTGCATCTGTGGCGCTATCACGCGGCGACGCTCGCGCCGGCTCTTTTCAGCCATTTTGCCAAGGTGCCGCTGAAGCCCTTCACCGGGACCATCGGCCTTGCGCCCGCCGCGCCCGGAATGCACAGCGTCGTGCCGCCGCGCCGGGTCGGCGGCAACATGGACGTGCGCGACATAGCGACGGGCACGCAGCTGCTGCTGCCGGTCGAGGCCCCGGGCGCGCTATTTTCGGTCGGCGACACGCATGCGGCGCAAGGAGACGGCGAGGTCTGCGGCACGGCGATCGAAAGCCCGATGCGCGTCGCGCTACAATTCGAGTTGATCAAGCAGACGCCGCTCGCATATCCGCGCTTCACGACGCCCGGCCCGGTGACGCGCCATCTGGATACGCGCGGCTATGAGGTGACGACGGGCATAGGTCCAGATTTGATGGAGGCTGCGCGCGCGGCGGTCGGTTCGATGGTGGATTTGCTCGCTGCGAGCCGCCATCTCCCGGCGATCGACGCGTACCTGCTATGCAGCGTCTGCGGGGATCTGCGCATCAGCGAGATCGTCGACGTCCCCAACTGGACGGTGTCGTTTTATTTTCCGCGGCTGGTCTTCGATTGACGGCGCGGCCGCCGCCGCGTTGGTCGAGGGTGAGCCGCGGCGGCCGGCAGCGAGACGCCGCTCATGCGCCGAGGACGGCGGCGGCGGCGCGGTTCAAAATGACCGCGATGCGCTGTTGCTGCTCGCGCGAAGCGCCGTCTTTGGTGTCGAGGGCGCGCCGCAATTGCCGCCGCGCGCGCAGCAATTCCGCCGAACAGCGCGAATCCTGTGCTTGCGGCGGCGCTTCGCCGCCGCGCGCACCGTCGCCGTCGGCGAGGAGCGCGCGGCGCAGCCGCGTCATCCGTGCGCCGACGCGCGCGAATTGGCCGAACAGGCCGTCGGCGGCCGCGCGATGTTCCTGCAGATGCTTGCGGCCCGCTTCGCTGATGCGGTAGCGCTTGCGCCGCCCCGCGGTCTCGCTGCCGGCATGGCCGATTTGCTGTAAATACGCCAGCGCCGGATAAACCACGCCGGGACTCGGCACGTAAAAGCCGTTCGAGCGCTCGCCGAGGGCCTTGATGATGTGGTAGCCGTGGTGGGGCTGGTCGGCGAGCAAGCGCAGGATCAACAGTCGCAAGTCCGCCGAAAAAAGCTTGCGGCCCATGCCGAAGGTGCGCCCGGCCATGCCGGTATCGTCCAAAAAGCCATGGCCGAAACCTTTGCCGCCGCGCCGCGATCTGCGCGGCCGTTGTCGGTCCGTGTGCACCGGCGCCTCCAATTTATATCGTAAAATATATATCGTACGATAGATCAGCGGCTCGCCGCAGGCAAGACGCCGATCGGCTCGCGGCGGCAACCCTCGGGCGGGGGATGGCGACGGCTCGACTTGGGCCGCGGACGCCGCGATGAACGTTGACACGATGCAGCGCGGGCCGCAAAATGCACGGCTCATTTTGAGGAGGGGTACCCAAGCGGCCAACGGGGGCAGACTGTAAATCTGCTGGCTTATGCCTTCGTAGGTTCGAATCCTACCCCCTCCACCAGCTGGTGCGTGGGTTCGGTGCCATTGGCGTGATCGGGGTGCGGGTGTAGTTCAATGGTAGAACGTCAGCCTTCCAAGCTGATCACGTGGGTTCGATTCCCATCACCCGCTCCATATGGGTGCGGCCCACGTAGCTCAGTTGGTAGAGCACGTCCTTGGTAAGGACGAGGTCAGCGGTTCGATCCCGCTCGTGGGCTCCAGTATTTATAGTTAACGAGGTGTGCCGTGTCGAAGGGGAAGTTTGAGCGAACCAAGCCGCACGTGAACGTGGGGACGATTGGGCATGTGGACCATGGGAAGACGACGTTGACGGCGGCGCTGACGAAGGTGATGGCGGAGAAGTACGGCG